>Ga0114969_10001322_pt1 | contig 21034 bp, 19 predicted proteins | sample M_130807_MF_Meta_FD_87316 | JGI IMG/M metagenome (GOLD analysis project Ga0114969, IMG submission 87316) | Freshwater microbial communities from Lake Montjoie, Canada to study carbon cycling - M_130807_MF_MetaG | ecosystem: Environmental > Aquatic > Freshwater > Lake | place: Lake Montjoie...
CGCGCCTTTGCGCACCGTGCGCACATGAACGGCCTTGCCGAGCGCGGTCAGTGGAAAGCCGATTTGGAAAAGGCGGCGTGATAACAAACATTATGATATTCTAATTGAATGGACAGGTCGTTTGCTACGAAGGATGAGATTGCAGGCCTCGTGAAGGCGGGCGTTCAGGAAGTTTTGCCTCGCGCGAAAATTTCCGAGGTCACTGTCGAGGAAGACATCGACAGCGCTGCCGGACAACCCACGCTGGCAATAATGGTCGTTTTTTCGAAACTCCCGACCATGAAGGGAGGAGATTACTTCTCTCTTCATGAGGCTGTAGAGCGACGACTAACCGCGATCGGAGAGACGCGATACCCATACCTTCGCTATGTTGGAGAAAAAGAATTACGCAGTGCGGTTTCTTAGCTTATGGACGCCAGCGAACTTGTTCGTCATGCGGTCCGACTCATAAAGACCCGCCGCGGAGCACCAAAACAGGTCGACCTTCGCCGGGCGATATCCGCAACTTACTACGCACTGTTTCACCACCTATTGCGGGCCGCTGCCGATGACCTGATTGGAGCGACCGCTAAGGCTCGAAAATCCCCAGCATACGCACTTGTTTATCGCGCTTATGAGCATTCTGCGATGTTGCGGCTATGTCAGGATGCAGCGAAGGGACAGTTGCCGGCTAAGCTGGCGGCATCGTTAGGTCGCAAGGCCTTTTCGAAAGAAATTCAGTACGTCGCGTATGCGTTCGCGGACCTCCAAGAGCTTCGCCACAGAGCGGATTATGATCCCAACATCCGGGTCTATAAGTCGGAAGCATTGGCAGCGTCCATTCGCGCGGCCTTCGCGATAACTCAATTTGAAACTGCCGCACCTGATGAGCGACGACTGTTTTTGCTAGCAATGTTGCTTAAAGCCCGATGAGCCAATGCCGTCTTTACCTGATTACGCCGCCGCGGATTGAACCCAAGAGCTTCGCCGAGACGCTGAAAGGCGCGCTCGGCGGCGGCGATGTGGCGAGCCTTCAGCTTCGGCTGAAGGACATCCCAGACGATGAAATCATGCGCGCGGCCGATGCGCTGCTGCCCGTGGCGCAGCGCGCGGGCGTTGCCTTCATTCTGAACGACCGGCCCGATCTGGCGGCACGCATGGGCGCGGATGGCGTCCATGTCGGTCAGGAAGATGCTTCCTATGCGGACGCGCGCGCGCTTTTGGGGCCCGACCGGATTGTCGGCGTCACCTGTCACGATTCAAGGCACCTGGCGATTGAAGCCTCCGAAGCGGGCGCCGATTACGTGGCGTTCGGGGCTTTTTTCCCGACGCAGACCAAAGAGCCCAAGAACCGCGCCGAACCGGAATTGCTGCAATGGTGGTCGCAAACGATGGTGGTGCCCTGCGTCGCCATCGGCGGTATCACGGTGGAAAATTGCGGCGTCCTAATCGAAGCCGGCGCGGATTTTCTCGCCGTTGCCGCGGGCGTCTGGGATTACCCGCAAGGTCCGGCAGCGGCCGTTAAGGCGTTCAACGCTCTGTTCTAAGTGCCTCCCACTTGTGGGGAGGCCGAAATTGCGAAGCAATCTCGGGTGGGGGAAGACTGTCCGCAGCAGCCCCCCACCCGAAATGGCCGCGCGGCAGACGCCGCTCCGCCATTTCGACCTCCCCACAAGGTGGAGGTGATTAACGGTGACGCCTAGCTGCGTGCTGCTCGCAATACCGCAGACGCATTTGCTCAGCGGCGGGTGCCCCTGCTAGAACCCGCGCGACCCAAGAAAAGCACAAACGCACCATGTCAAAAGTCGCAGGCAACGAAGTCAGTCCCGGCATGATCATCGAGCTGAACGGTCAGCTCTGGTCGGTGGTTAAGACCCAGTCGGTGAAGCCCGGCAAGGGCGGAGCCTATAATCAGGTCGAGCTGAAAAATGTCGTCACCGGCGGCAAGCTGAACGAACGCTTTCGCTCGGCCGAAACCGTGGACGAAGTCGTGCTGGAGCGCCGCGATTTCCAATATCTCTATGGCAGCGACGACATGCTGACGTTCATGGACATGCAAAGCTACGACCAGCTCGAAGTGCCCTCCGATCTGCTAGGCGACCGCACGAAATTCCTGCAGGACGGCATGAAGGTTGTCATGCAGCTGCACGAGGGCAAGCCGCTGGGCGTAAAGCTGCCGCCACAGGTGGTGCTGCAAATCGTGGAAGCCGATCCTACCACCAGGGGACAAACAGCAGCGTCGTCCTACAAATCCGCCACGCTCGAGAATGGGTTGCGCATTCAGGTGCCGCCCTTCATCGAATCCGGAACGAAGGTCATCGTCTCCACGGACGATGGCTCCTATGTGAAACGCGCGGACTAATTCTCCGCACCTTCCGGCAAGCGAACGCGTTCGCACTCAGGCGTCCGTTTGCTCCGGCACGCCTCGCAGGATACACACGCCTATGCCTTATCTTTCGCCCGCTCTGAATGTGATGATTGCGGCCGCCCGCAAAGCCGCGCGTGGCCTTATCCGCGATTTCGGCGAGCTGGAGAATTTGCAGATCTCGAAAAAGGGACCGGGGGATTTTGTCACCACCGCGGACACCCGCACTGAACGGATTCTCGTCGAAGAGCTGACCAAGGCCCGGCCTGGTTATGGCTTTCTCGTTGAAGAAGGCGGCGCCATCGAGGGACGCGACAAATCCCACCGTTTCATCATCGATCCTATCGACGGTACTACCAATTTTATGCACGGCATTCCGCAATTCGCGATTTCCATCGGTCTGGAGCGCGAAGGCCAGCTTGTGTCCGCGCTGATTTTCAATCCCGTGACCGATGAGATGTATCTCGCGGAGAGAGGCCACGGCGCCTATTTGAACGACCGGCGCTTGCGGGTCGCCGCGCGGCAAAACATGTCCGACATTCTGGTGGCATCGGGTGCGCCCTTCATGGGCAGGGACGGTCGCGAGGAATTTCTGACGGAATTGAACGCGGTCGTTGCATCGACCGCAGGGGTGCGGCGGTTCGGTTCGGCGGCGCTCGATCTTGCCTGGGTGGCCTCGGGACGCTTCGATGCGTTCTGGGAACGTAATCTCAAACCCTGGGATATCGCGGCGGGGATTCTGATCGTGAAAGAAGCCGGCGGCGTCGTCTCCGATATGGACGGCCGCGAGAACATGATGGATTGCGGGCACATTATCGCCACCAACCAGACTTTGCACCGCCCGCTACTGGATCTGTTGCGCGGCAAGTCCTGACGTTTCTCGCATAAAGAGATCCTAGAGCTCGGCTACGTCAGCCCGCTCCTGCTCGCTGGCATGCACGGTTTTTTTAAGCGTGATCTTCTCTCTGGCCAGGAAGCGCCAGACCGTGCCGTATCCGACCACGATCCCACGCTCCCGCAACGCGGCACGAAGCTCCTCGATCGTCAGATCGTTGACGGCATCGAGATGCTTCTCGATGAAGGCTCTCTCGCCGCCAAGGCGCGAACGGTGATCGCCGCCCATCGCCCCAGCTGCCACACTGCCGCTGTCGTGATGCCGGCGCATCCACTTCACCGCGGTGCTTGGGCTGATGCCAAAGACTTCAGCCGCCTCTCGGCGTGACAAGCCGCTTTCAATCGCCCCAACAACACGCTCTCGCAAATCCAAGGAATAGGGTCGAGCCATCGCTGCCGGCCTCCAGCCCAGCCAGCAGCTTGAATCACGATTCGTCCAATCCGGGAATCCCTCCGATTCAATCAGATCGGATTTTGCTCTAGATCGCAGCGGGCGCGTCGTCGCGGGGCGAGGCCTTCATCGCGGTTTCACCGCACTTCGCGACCGGCAAGGGACGCCTGATTATCGGGCGCCGCCAACGAAACTCGTAGCAATGGCAAGGAGCGGCTCAATAACGCGCGGCGCAGCGGCTTCTCGAACCACAGGAACGCAATGACAGAAGCGAGTAGGGTCGCGCTGAAATAAAGGACAAACTGAGTTACGCTCTTCGAGCTTGTATCAAATACAAACCCTAACAAGTAATTCCACCAAAAACGCAACGAATCGTGAAGAAGGTACATCGAATAGCTCGCCTCCCCGAACAGGAGGAAAGTTCTATTGCACAGCACACCGCGCTGGTACCGCGCGGCACCCAGAATAATAAGACCAAATAGGGGAACAAGGACGGCATCGGCTCGCGTCCACCAAGGGAACAAATCTCGAAATCCGAACAGCGTTAGAAGCGCTGCGGAACCTCCCCAAAAAAACAGCCCCGAGATGGCGCCGGGCGCCGGGGACGGCTGAGATGAACCCTCGCAAGCGCTACTCCGAGCACAAACGTCGGCAGATGGAAAAGGGGGAAATACGCAAAGAACATTTGGTAATCATTCGCGACTGAGGGTGGCCCAGCCATAACCCCGCGAAAAGCTGACGTTATGGCTACAGAGGCATATGAGATCGCAAGCAACCGGAACGGTGAAAGGGACGCTGTTGCCCGAATGACCGCGGGAAATACTGCGTAAAAGAGTGCTTCAACTGAGAGGGACCACGCGGGCCTATTCCAGGCTAGTGCGACGGACGGCCACCACGCTTGCAGGAACAAAGGAACAAGAACCAAGCCGAGAACGAAATGGTTAGCCGCGCCCTCGCGCGCAAGCAATCCTTCGTGCAGGTAGAGTGGGAACGCGATCACCAGACTGAGCACGTAGACAGGGGCAATCCTAGCAGCGCGAGCGACCCAGAATCGCACGGTACTGGTATTTAGGTGTCCCTGAGCTGATCCATTCGTATAGACATACGTCAGAATAAAACCGGAAAGCACGAAAAAGAACGCCACCGCCTCATAGCCGTTGGCCGTCAGATTGTTCAGGAAACTGGATGAGACGCGCGGTCTGTAATGGAATGCAACAACTTCTGCGGCTGCAATAAACCGAAGCGTAGTGAGCACCGGAAGCGGGGAGACCGGATCTTTCGTTGCAAGAGGATCCTGATCAAAATTCGGTGTTTGACGTACGGTCATCCAAATCTCTTTGAAGCTGAACGCGGCAACTTTGGAGATTGCACGTCAATAACAAAATTTGCATAAACGAAATCTGACTCGTAGCTAGCCTCAGAATACGTTATACAATCTTTGGCCGCAAGGTGACCGGGTAGGCTCAGTAGCGGCGGTTATTGATCTTGCTGCGCGGCAAGTCCTGACGTTTCCCGCATGAAAAAATCCCAGATCGCGGCGGGTGCGTCGACATCCTCGGTCTGCGGACCGACTGAGCGCGGAAAGCGGAAATAGGGCTGCGGCACATTATGGCCGCCGCCGCGGATCGTGTAGAGCGCGACGGCTGGCTTTCCGGGCGCGGTCCAGACAACGCGTTCAACGGACGTCGTGTCCGCACCTTTGTGCGGCAGCACCGCGCGCTCCGGCGCTCCCTCAAGCCCATTGCTCCTAGCGAAATAGTGCACCGTTTCATCGGTGGAGAGCGTGCGTCCGTTGGCGGTGCCGCGCCGGTTCGTGCCGCCGTCATACGGACTGACGGGATCGGCCGTGCCGTTCATGATCAGCACCGGCATAGGTTTCGGCTTTGGATCGCAATCCATATTGTCCGCGGCCGGCAGATTGGTGGAAATCGCGGCGATGCCGGCGAATTTGTCCGCCCGCTCCAACGCCAACCGGAATGCCAACGCCCCGCCATTGGAATGGCCGACGGCGAAGACGCGCTTTTCATCGATTTTGTGACGCGCAATCTCTTGCGCGATCATGGCATCGACAAACGCCATGTCGTCGATGCCGCGCCGTTGCCGTTGGGCGTTCTGCAGCTTGCGGCAGCCGTTCCACGAACGGTTCACGCCGTCTGGATAGACAACGACAAAGCCGTAGCGGTCGGCCAGCAGCTCAAACTCACCGCCGGTTCCCTCGCGCGCGGCGCGGCCATCGCCACCGCCGCCATGGAACATGAACAGGAGCGGCGCGCCGGGCTTAAGATCGCGCGGCTCATAGACAAAGAACGAGCGATCTCGCCCGCCAATGCTTCCCACGCAGCGCGTGAATATTCCGGTGGTCTTGGGATAATTAGTCGCCAGCGCGACTGAGCTTGGAAGAACGAATGAGACAGCGAGAACCGCCAGCAGCATGGGTTTCATCGACGTCCACGATGAAGGTGCACGCGATCATAGCATAAGCCGCTCGCCCTTAGCTCGCGAGCGCGCGCGCCTCGTCGAACTGCAGCGACGCCAGACGTGCATAGAGTCCGCCTCGCGACACCAGTTCCGCGTGACTGCCTTCGGCGATGATATGGCCCTGTTCCATCACGACGATTCGCTTCAGGCGCTGAATGGTGGCGAGCCGGTGCGCGATGACGATGGTGGTGCGGCCGTGCATCAGATTGGCGAGCCCCTGCTGCACCAGACGCTCGTTTTCGGCGTCGAGCGCGCTTGTCGCTTCATCCAGCAATAGCAATGGCGCATCGCGCAGGATCGCGCGCGCAATGGCGAGACGCTGACGTTGCCCGCCCGACAGCGTAACACCTCGCTCGCCGAGACGGGATTCGTAACCGTCCGGCAAGTCGCGGATGAATTCGTCGGCCGCAGCCGCAATTGCTGCGTCGCGAACTTCGACATCGGACGCGCCGGGCCGGCCGTAGCGGATGTTCTCCGCGATTGTGCCGGAGAAGATGGCGGGGTCCTGCGCCACCAGCGCGATGTACCGCCGAAGTTCGCTTGGCTCGACTTGCGCGATGTCGACACCATCGAAGCGGATGCATCCCTCCTGGGGATCGAAAAACCGCAAAAGCAACTGGAAAACGGTCGATTTTCCCGCGCCCGAAGGCCCGACGAGGGCCACAGCCTCACCCGGTGCAATCGAAAAACCAACGCTGGTGAGCGCCGCGTGTTCGGGGCGCGAGGGATAGCGGAACGATACGCCTTCAAAGGCGATCGATCCCCTGACGGGCTTTGGCAGCAGCAGCGGAGCGGCGGGCGCCTTCACTTCCGGTTCGGTGGTGATGATTTCCATCAGCCGCTCGGTTGCGCCCGATGCGCGCTGCACATCGCCCCAGGTTTCGCTGACCGCGCCCATGCCGGTGGCGAGAAACACGGCATATAGAATGAATTGGCTGAGTGTCCCGCCCGTCATGCGGCCGGCGAGCACGTCGGAAGCGCCGATCCACAGCACCACGACGATACCGGTGCCGACCATGAAAATCACCAAGGCCGTCATCACGGCACGCATTTTTGTGCGGCGAATGGCGGCGCCAAACGACGCTTCGACGGCGGCGCTGAAGCTGGCGCGGTCTGTGTCCTCGTGGGTGAAGGCCTGCACCGTCTGCACCGCATTGATCGCCTCACCCGCATAGGCGGTGGTTTCGGCGATGAGATCCTGGGCTTCCCGCGAGAGCTTGCGCACACGGCGTCCGAACAGAAGGATCAAGCCAACCACCAGCGGAACGCCGATCAAGCAAAGAGCGGTCAGCTTTGGGCTGGTGATCCCCATCATAACGAGCGAGCCCACCGCCATAACCAGATTGCGCAAGGCGAAGGAGGCCGACGAGCCGATGACGGTCTGCACCAAAGTGGTGTCCGCGGTCAGGCGCGAAAGCACTTCGCCCGTGCGTGTGGTTTCGAAAAAGCGCGGGGACAGCGACAAAACATGGCTGAACACCTTGGCGCGAACGTCGGCAACGATGCGCTCGCCAATCCACGACACCAGATAGAATCGCGTCGCCGATGCCGCGCCGAGAATGCCGACAACCGCGATCAGCGCCAGGAAATACCGGCGGATGTTGGCGGCATCTTCCTGCGAAAACCCGTGATCGATCACCCCCCGCACCGCCGCGGGCAACACCAGGGTCGCCCCCGCCGCAACGACCAGCGCCGCGCCGGCGAGCAGGATCGTCCAGCGATATGGGGCCAAAAACGGTTTAAGGGCGCCTAAAGGGGTGAGTTTCGTAGAGGTAGGGCGGCGTCCGGTCTGGCGGTTCAGATGTTCGCGTTGGGTTTGGGCTGTATCGGTCATGCCGTCCTATAGCGGAAACCATCCGCGCGGGGGTAGTGGCGTCGGGTCGCTCGCGCAGTCGCCCACGTTACGCAACCGTCATCTTTGGCACGCGTAAAAAGGTGACCCGCGTCTCCGCCGTGCTAGAAGGAAGCGAACATGAAAGCGCCGCCCTCCGGTGAAGGGTTCCCCCCGATCCGGCCAATGCGGCCGAAAAGACGATGTCCGCGATTTCCTCGCCGCCCGCACGCCGCCCCTTGGTTCTTCTTTGCGTCATGCTGGCGCTGTTCATGGCTGCCATCGAGGCAACCATCGTCGCCACCGCCATGCCGCAGATTGTCGGCAAGCTCGGCGGGTTTGCGCTCTATTCCTGGGTCTTCGCTGCGTTTCTCCTGACGCAGACCGCGACCACGGTGCTGTTCGGCAAGCTCTCCGACATTTACGGCCGCAAGCCCGTTATGATTGGCGGCATTGTCATTTTCCTGTGCGGGTCGCTGCTGTGCGGTTTCGCGTGGTCCATGCCGTCGATGATCGTGTTCCGCCTGATCCAAGGATTGGGCGCCGGATCGATGCAGCCGGTGGCGATCACCATCGCGGGCGATCTGTATTCGCCGCGGGAACGATTGAAAATTCAGGGATGGCTGTCGTCGGTGTGGGGCATTGCCGCCGTCGCCGGCCCGATTGCCGGCGCCTTCATTGTGCAGCGGTTCAACTGGGCCTGGGTGTTCTGGGTGAACATCCCCATCGGCATCATCACGATTGCCGGGTTCCTGCTGTTCATGCACGAGAAGGTCGAGCGCAGGACGCATGCGCTCGATTATCTTGGCGCCGCGCTGTTTTCGGTCGCTGTCAGCGCGCTGCTGATCGCGTTGACGCAGAGCGCGACGCTTAGCTGGGGCGAAATCGCGGGGTTGCTGGCGCTGTTCCTCGCGGCGGCGCTGCTGTTTCTGCTGCAAGAGAAGCGCGCGCATGAACCGATGATCGCGCTGGACCTGTGGGGCAATCGGATGGTCGCCACGGCGAACGCCGCGCTGCTGCTGGGCACCATGACGCTGATCGGCGTCACGACGTATCTTCCGGTTTATATTCAGGGCGTACAGGGACGGCCCGCGATTTTGGCGGGCATTCCCCTTTCGGCGATGATGTTCGCCTGGCCGCTGGCGTCGGCTGTATCGCACAGCATTTTGCGCCGCTTCTCGATGCGCACGACCTTGCGCTTCGGTGCGACGCTGATCCCCATCGGGACGGCATTGTTGTTGTTCATCCGGCCCGACACGCATCCCGCGTTCACCGGCGTCGGTCCGTTCATCATGGGCTTCGGCATGGGCCTGCTGAACATCACGTCCATGGTGATGATCCAGGGCAGCGTCGAATGGAGCAAACGCGGCAGCGCCACGGCGTCGCTGATCTTTTCCCGCACGCTCGGCAACACGTTCGGCGTCACCGCGCTGGGAGCGGTGCTGAATTTGGCCGTCGTGATGTTTGCCAGCGAAAATGCCGGCAGCCTCAGCACGGCGCAGATCCATGACTTGCTGGGCAGCATCGGCAATATTCTGGGCGGCGGTGCCGATCTTCCGCTGCGGGCGGCGCTGGATTCGGCGCTGCGTCTGACGTTTGTCGCGATGGTGTTTTTCTCGGCACTGTCGACGGTGTTCGCGATGATGATACCGGTGCGCGAACTCGACTCGTTTCCGGGTCATGCGCCCGTTAAGCCGGAACCCGTTCCGGGGGAATAAGAGACTATCGACCGTCTCAAAACCACATTCACCATGGCCGGGCTTGACCCGGCCACCTAGCGCGCCCGCGTCTGCGGCGCAAATGAATCATCGGCTCGCGGACGCTCGCCCGCTAGGTGGCCGGCTCGGAGGCCGGCCATGGTGAGAGATATGATTTACTTCGCGGTGCGGAGCTCGGTTTCGTAGCGGGTGAGTCGCGACTGATAGTCGGCGTGCTGCTGCTGATGCTGCCGCGCCTGCTCCTCATACGGCGTCTCTTTCAGAAGGTAGGCGTTCTTCTGAGTCTGAAACTGCTGCTCCTTGGCAGGCGTCCAGCTTTGCAGCTCGCGGTTCAGCGCATCGTGCGTGTCGCGCTGGCTGGCATAGGTTTGCCGCAAGGTTTCGGTTGCGGAAATCTGCGCGCGATATTGGCTGTCGAGCGCACTGTACTCGACCTTCAACTCGGGATGGTGAACGACCGGGTTGGGTACTTGCAGCGTCTTGCGGTTCAGATCTCTGGTGGCCGCAGCTTCGCGGCGCGGCGCCGGAGCACGCGTTGCGGACTTTCCGCCAGCCATGGGGAAACTCACGGCCATGCGGGCCGGAGCGCGTAGCTTTATGTCCTTGTGCCCAGCGTCCGCCACATCGGCGCTCACGTCGTAACGGCCCGCCGGCAGCTTCAGCAGAAGCCACGGGCCTTGGCAGCTGACGGACACGTCGATGCCGTTGCCCTTAACCGTGACGGTTTCATCGCCGAGATATTGTCCGCGCGCACCGGAAAATTCGAGCCGCACCGGATAGGCGCGCCATTTCGGATTGGCCCGCGCCTCCGCGCTTGCGCCCGTACAAACCGCCTCGACGCCACCGACAGTGGCCGGCGTGCTGTCACGCAGCGCTTGGGTTTGGGCGAAGGCTGCCGAGCAAGACGAAGCCAACACCAGGGCTGTCATCAGATGCATTCTCATCACGATACTCCGCGCGCATGCTTGAGCGTTCACCCATCATGAATGCGCACATACACGCAGCATCCGTCCGATAACCGCCCCTCGGCGTGAGCAGCAAAGCACTCACGTCAGGTGACCCCCAAGCCTCGGTCGGTGGAATCTTTAGCTATTCACCGGCGCACTGGAAGTATGCCGGAACCGAGGTCACAGGCTTGTCACAGTGGGGCCGGCGCACAAAGGCTTGGGTCAGAAGTCCGGACTGTTCGCTTGCGGCATGGGGAGGAGATTTTTTCCGAAGCGATCCTGATTGTTTTCGGCGCACACCATTTCCAGCAGGGGATTGGGAGACTTGTTCCAGCGCCGCGACATATAGAGCGGTTCGTTGAACGTGTCAGGGTCTTCGACCTTCACCACGGCTGTCAGAACCTTTTCGTCGGGCGACAGCTTGAAGCGTTCAACGACATGCATTTTTTCGGTGTGCGGCGTGCGGAACCAATCGAGATAAGAGTTGCGCGCTTGGAGGCCGATCGTATCCACCACGAGCGTGTCGCCGTCTTCGTAGTGGCCGATCGATTCTCCGTACCAGGACGGTTTCACATTCGGCGAATGCTTGTCCGTCATATAGACGCGGCGAACCTGATGGTCGCTTTCCCAGACCATCCACACTTCCTTGGGGGTCTGGATGAAATAGACGGGTTCGGCCGGCGTCAGCAATTGCTCGGGGACGCCGCCGGGATAGCAGGTCGATTGCGCGGAGAACGGCAGGCCGCGCTTGCCCGAAAGAATTTCCTCGTTCGCTTCCTGCATCTGCTTGGCGGCCCACGGCTTCAGCGCCGGGTCTTTGATATTAGCGATGCGCGGCGTGATCTGCCCCGGCCCGTCGCGATTGCCATGCAGCGGATAGGCCGGATCGTTACGGATGGGCCCATGTCCCAAACCCGGCGGCGGATCGAGCCAATCGACCCCAAGCGCGAGCCACGCGAAATCATGGGACGCAAGGTTGGGGATTTTGTCCTGCGCCGCCGCGGGACCGGCGAGCCACATTGCCAAAAGCGAAACGCTAACCGCACCGAACCGCATTGCCGCGCACCCCTTTGAATACAAACGGCCCCGCCGGTGAAGGCGGAGCCGATTGTTCAATCTCACACCTTGCTTAAGCCATCTGCCCCTTGGGCATGCTCAAGAACCCGTTGGCGACGTGCCAATACAGCTGGCGATTGAGGCCCAGTGTAAGCGAGTGCGCCAGACCCGGCAGGATCGAAAGCTGGCGGTCAGGGTTGGGAAGTTGGCTATAGAAGTCCAGAATGTCGGCTTCCGTCGCGATGCCGTCATATTGGCCACGCGCCAGCAGCACCGGGCACTTCACGAGTTTCGCCTCGATGATCGGCAGCTTTGCCGTCATGTCGAGATAGGTGCCGGTCGGGACGGTGTCGCCGAAGCGCAGTTCGGACGCGGCCATCGCGGCGGCAACGCGGTTGTCCGACGTGCCAGGCTTGTCGCGCGTGAAGATCGATTCGATCATTTCCTTCGGGCGCGGACGGCGATTGTGCGTGCGATAGAACTCCACGTTCTTGGCGCGCTCGGTCAACGTCGGCGAATCTTTTCCGGTGTAGGTGTAGGCGCCGAGCAAAGCGCGATCCACGAGTTCGGGGTGCGCAGCCGCGAACGCCGCCACGCGCAACGCGCCGGAGGACTCGCCCATGAAATGCAGCTTCTGCATGCCGGTTTCCTTGGCGATCAGCGGCACTGCCGCCACCAAGTCGGCGACGCCGCTCTTGATATCGGAATTGCCGCTGGTCACGTCGGACTTGCCGTAGCCTTCAAAGTCGATGGCCCACACGTCGTAACCGAAGCGCGCGAACACGTTCATCATGTTGTATTCGCCGGCGCCCGGCACCGTGAGGTCCCAGCTCGATAGCGCGCCAATGGAGGAGCCATGCACCATGACCAGCGTCGGCATTGCCTTGTCGCCGGCCTTCGGCTCGGCCATGCGGCGGCGATAAAGCTGAAGTTTCACGTCGCCTTTTTTCGCGACATATTCCTTGTTCCAAAAGCCTTGTGTCCCGAACGTTGTATTTGCGGCCGCGCGCGACACGGACGGCACCGCGGCTGCTGCGGCGGCAACGCCGATGCCGGACAACACGGAGCGGCGGCTGGGGCTTTGGGATGAATTCTGCTTGTCGGATTCGGGATGCATGCGGTTCCTCCTCGGTGGATCGCCGCCTTAAAGGCCGCGCTACGGGCAATTTACTTGGGCAAAGCCCTTACGCCAATCCCCGAATACGTGAAGAGGGGGGCGAAATGGGCGCAAATCGGCCCGCATTAACGCTGACCTGGCAGCAGTGTGAAATTCGTCCAATGCCATTGCCGGTAACTTAAACGCGGGAGTATCGTTCTTAAAGGCGGGCGACGAGAGACACGATAATGACCGCTACAAAGATTTGGGGAGGAGTCCGGCTGGGGATGGCAATCCTTGCCGGATGCATGATTGGGGAAAGCACGACGGCGGCGCCTTCCGCGCAGCAGGTCGATGTTGCGCTTGTCATCGTGACGGACGTGTCTTACAGCGTGGACGAAAACGAAGCCCACTTTCAGCGTGATGGCGCGATTGCAGCCTTTCGCAATCCCGAGGTCGTGAAAGCGATTCAGGCCGGTTCCCTGGGCCGCATTGCGGTGGCCTATCTCGATTTCTCCAGCTACCAGGCCAACCGCGTCATCGCCAATTGGACGGTGGTGCATGACAAGGCGAGCGCCGATGCGTTCGCCGATTTGCTGGCATCCAAGCCGCGCACGCTGGGCGTACAAACCTCGATCAGCAGCGGTTTGGAACTGGCGCAACGCCTGCTGGAAGCAAGCCCCTATACGGCGACCAAACGCGTCATCGATGTTTCCGGCGACGGTCCCAACAATGAGGGCCATTTGGTCGACAAGGTTCGCGATGAGATTATCGCGCAAGGCGTTGTCATCAACGGGCTTCCCATCATGACGCCGGCCGATCAGATGGATGTGTATTATCTGGAAGACCTCGACAAATATTACGCCGGATGCGTCATCGGCGGCCCGGGCGCCTTTATTCAAGTGGCGCACGGATTCGAGGATTTGGCGCGAGCGCTGCGGCGGAAGCTTATTCTGGAAATCTCCGATGCGCGTCCAAAGGCAGATGACAATCCGTTTTTTTTGAGGACCGCGACTTCGATGCCCTCTCGCGGGTCATCGCATCCGGTCTACGAGAAAGGCTGCGATATCGGCGAGCGGATGCGCTTCGGCGGAGCGTCTTCGGGCGGTGGCGCGAATGGCGTTCAGTTGTTTTCGAGATAGCGGCGGATAGACCGCGCGCCCCCTCCACCGCTTCGCGGTCCCCCTCCCCCGCTGCGCTTCGCTACGCAGGGGAGGAAATTCTAGTCGCAGGAGCAGCCGGTGTAGATGCACTGGCAGTAGCCGCCAAACTCCTCGCCCAGCAACGACATGTATTCGTCGAGCGCATTACGCAGGAGCCGGTGCCGCGTGGTTCCCTTTTTGACGCTCATGTGCCCGAGCGTTTCGAACTCCTGGGGGCTTAGCGTCACCATCAGGCGCCGGGGTTTGGCGGGCGGCCGCGGCGGTGGCATTCCACTTGCCGCCTTACGGCGGCGCGGCGCGGGCTCGATGCGCTCTGCGGGCGGCTCAGGTTCGTCATAAACTGGAGTGTGATCCAACGCGTCGAAATCCGGCGGGGCAGAATTTTCCGCGTCTGGAACGAACTCCTCGAACGATTGAGCCCGAGTCTGCTGTGTATGCAGCAGGGAGGGATTGAAGACAGACGCCGGGCCGATCATGGACGGATGCGCCTCGCCTTTACGCACGAGGAGCCCTGCCGTCAGGCTCGCGAACTTACCACCATTCATTTTCGACCACTCACGTCGGGATACTGTTCCGCGCTGCGGCGGCCGAACACATTGGGGCGCCGTTCGGGCACGCCGAAGAGGGAGGGATTGCGCGGCACGGCGCGGCGGTCGGGGCCGGTGTAGTCCGCCGTCTGCACAACCGGCTGCGCCGGGTTGATCTCCTGCATCGGAAGCTCTTCGCTTTCCGGCGCATCGTGGGCATCCAGGCCCAACAGCGGTGACAACGACAAATGCGTCGCGCGATTTCCAGGCAACAGGCTGTTGTCTTTGGTCAGGCGCGCCAGCCGCTCTTGGATGTAAACCCAGAGCTCTGTCATTTCCTTCGCCGACGCCGATTTCGGCACGACTTCGCCGACGGTCCGGCCGTCCACCATGCTGGCGGCAAAATCGACGCGATGGTGCAGGGTGACCGGCGCCACCACGCCATGCTGGGACAGCGCCACCGCCGCTTCGCCGGTGATGCGGGCCCGCGCTGTGGCGCCGTTGACGACAAAGATAAGCGGCTTGTCGAAACGCTCCGCCATATCGACGGTGGCGCCGACCGCGCGCAGATCGTGCGGCGATGGGCGCGTCGGCACAATCACCAGATCGGCATGCGCAATGACGTGCGAAATGGAATCCGAAATGGCCGGTGGGGTATCGATGATGGCGATGCGTGTTCCGGTACGCGCCAGATGAGTCAGCGCGGCCTCCAACTCGAAGGCGCCGACTTTGGCGAATTGGGGGGGTCGCGCCGCACGGGCGTTCCACCATTGGGAGAGCGAGCCTTGCGGGTCGGTGTCTATCAGGGTGACCGGGCCCGCCCCGGCTCTATCGGCCTCTACGGCAAGATGCCCAGACAAGGTCGTCTTACCCGAACCGCCCTTTTGGGATGCGATGGCGACTACGATCATGAGTGTGCCTTGGACGAATGCGCCCCACCTTTGTACTGGACAGTTCTTGATGCCCGGCAAAGGCCGAAGGCCGTAATTGCATTGATTTGTCTATAAATTTTCCTGATTCCCGGAGGACTTGCTGCGACGGGCTCGGGAACCCGGTTCCCTGCATGGCATTTGTTTGCAAGGCGAAAAGCCCAAAGCACGGGCCCGGTGCGGATGCCTGCGGAAATGGCTATAGTCCCGCCCGGCACGCTGGCCGCTGGACAAGCGCCGGCATAAGAAATGCCGCCCACGAGATTAAATGGAGAGGGACTACCCGATGAAGCTTGGATACGGAATCGCATTCGCGAGCGCGATCAGCGTCGCAGCGACCATGGCGTACGCACAGCAGGATTTTTCGAAAGTTGAAATCAAGACCACGCCGCTCGGCCATAATGTCTACATGATGGAAGGCCAAGGCGGAAACATGGTGGTGGCTGTCGGCAGCGACGGCGCCATTCAGGTCGATGGTGAGTTCGCGCCCTTGCACGACAAGATCGCCGCGGCTGTCGCCAAAGTCTCCGGCGGCAAGCCGGTGAAATATCTGATCAACACGCATTTCCACGGCGATCACACGGGCGGCAATGAAAATTTCGCCAAGGACGGAATCACCGTCGTGGCGCATCAAAATCTCGCCCTGCGCCTGGAGCATGGCTCGACCAACGGTATGTCGGGCGCGAAGACCGCGCCTTCGCCCAAGATGGGCGTTCCCACCAAGACCTATACGACCGAAGGCCTGCAGCTCATGGTCGATGGCCAGTCCGCGATGGTGAACCATCCGGCGAGCGCGCACACCGACACCGACTCCTATGTGTACTTCCCGGCCGCCGATGTAATTGTAACCGGCGACACCGTCAGCACCGGCGAGCGTTATGTCACCATCGACTACGCCAATGGCGGCAGCATCAACGGCATCATTGCCACGGTCGAAACCTATCTGAAGTTGGGCAACGACCAGACGAAATACGTGCCCGGTCACGGTGCGCTGGCAAGCAAGGCCGACATTCAGAAGTATCACGACCTTCTGGTGCGCGTGCGCGATGCCGTGCAGACGGAAATCAAGGCCGGCAAGACGGAAGATCAGGCGGTCGCCGACAAGCCGCTGGCCGCGATCGGCAAGGATCTTCACACCAATCAAATGGCCGACGACAATATGGTCAAGATGGTCTACCGCTCGCTGAAGGGCGCGAAGGCCAACCCGGCGTAACGGGCGATTTGCTGAACAATAGCGGGCCGGAATGGGATACCGTTCCGGCCCGTTTTCTTGAGTGCCGAGCCATGAACGCTATGCGCAGTCGAATGTTTCTTGCGGCGATGATGTTAGCCATCCCGGCGGCATCGGCACAGGAGATAGCACCCGTTCCGGATCTCTCGGGCTGGTGGGAAGGGCCGGGATTCGATCTGGCGCCGCCGGAAAATGGCGGGCCGGGTCCGGTGACGAATGCTTCCGGCAATATCCAATGGCCGGAGGGCGATTATAAAAATCCCATCCTTCAGCCTTCGGCTTCCGCTCAGGTGAAATACTGGGCCGAGGAAAGCCATGCGGGACGCGCGCCGCCGCATGCGCATGCGCTGTGTTTGCCGACATCCGTTCCGGGCGTCATGACGCTGCATCAGGGCTACGCCTTCCTGCAGCAGAAGGACAAGGTGACGATGGTCATCGCCAACCAGGGGCAGGTCCGGCATGTGTACCTGAATGTGCCGCATTCCAAGGACGTTAAACCATCCTGGTACGGAGAATCTGTCGGCCATTATGATGGCGACACGCTGGTGATCGACACGGTGGGCATCAAGACCCGCGACGTGGTGCCGTTCGACCGCTTCGGGACGCCGCACACGGAAAAGCTCCATGTCGTCGAGCGGATAAGGCGCGTGAGCCCGCGTGAGATGCGGATCGATTATCACATCGAAGATCCGGGCGTATTCACCAAGCCCTTCGACGCCTCACTGACCTTTCATCCGTTCAGGGAAGGTTTCGGCGAAGACCCGTGCTCGGAAAACAATACCGATCCCTTCAACGGCGAACCCGTGAAGGGAATGCCGATGGATTTGCATCCGGCGTTTTAATCCTGGCTGATCGAGTTCATTCAATACTATTCACCATGGCCGGCCTCCGAGCCGGCCATGGTGAGAGAAATCAGAAATCCGGCTTCTGCGCGATTGGGGTGCCCATGGATTCGTGGGTCACGGGATTGATGTTGTTTTCGCTGCAGGCGACTTCCAGATAGGGCTCACGGTCGCGGCGGTAATTGACGATGCCGGTCCAGGGTGTGGTGAAAGCGCCGGGGTCTTCGACGCGGACCTCCCCCTGCATCCTGTTCGCATCCAGCAGACGATAGCGTTCCACGACGTGCAGTTTTTCCGTGTGGGGCGTGGCGAACACGTCCACCCACGTCCTTGTATCGATGCCGATGGTGTCGATGACCAGCGTGTCGCCTTCCCAATGCGCGACGGAATCGCCGAACCAGTTCGGCTTGATATTTGTGCGGTGCGCGGCATTGAGCGGGATAATACGCGCCTGCATGTGGCGCTCGTAGAGGATGGTCACCTGCTTCGCGTCCTCCATGAACTGCGTGTGCATGTTCAGTTCAAGGATATAGGGCACGCCCATCGGCCAGCAGGTTTCCTGGGCCGAATTCATCGGCTTGCCGGCGCGGTCGGCCTCGGTATGAGCGCGGACCTTTTCCGCCGCCCAGGGCTGCAGGATGGGCGCGTTGTAATCGCCCTGCCAGTGGTTGATCACGAGCCCCCCGCCTGCCCCGGCTCCCGGCGGCGTCGGCAGCAGATTCATCACCGGACCAGGACCGGACGGCGGGGGCAGAAATGCCGTTTCCGCCGCCCCTCCTCGTGTCCAGATGCCGGAAATATCGGGATGGGCAGGGGCGGCCGCAGCAGGCGCGAAGGCGAGCAGCACGGCGGTGCAACATGCGATTTGGACGCGAGGCATGGCTGTCTTTATCCGGTAGCGCGTTGCGTTTTACGGACTCGAATGGGGGTTGTCATCCCGGCCTTGCGGAGCGAGAGCCGGGAACCCCTCGGCCGCTTGCACCGTGGGTCCCGGATCGGACGCTGAACGGCGTCCGTCCGGGATGACAGTCTGTTTGGTTTTGCACCAAGCCTCTCATCGCGGCATAGTTCGTCCATGAGCGAAAAATGGAAGCATGACGGCGTGCAGGTCATTCCGGGCCACTCTCTGGACCCGAATACCGCGCAAACGCCGGGAATGGAGCGCAAGGCGGCGATCAATTACGCCCGCGTTGGCGCGCAAAAGATTTGGGCCGGCACCGTACGGATCAAGCCCGATGCGAAGACCGGCGCCCATCACCATGGCGAACTGGAAAGCGTGATTTACGTGATCCGGGGCCGCGCCCGCATGCGCTGGGGCGAGCAGCTGGAATTCACCGCCGAAGCGGGGCCGGGTGATTTCATTTTCGTGCCGCCCTATGTGCCGCATCAGGAAATCAACGCCAGCACGGACGAACCGCTGGAATGCGTGGTCATCCGCAGCGACAACGAAGCGGTGGTGGTCAACCTCGACATTTCCGCCGTCGAATCGCCGCAGACCGTGGCCTGGGTCGACCCGATTCACGGGAGCTAACCCCCGCTTCCTGGGAGCAATGGCAACAGGCAGTATTGTGCCTATGCTACGGTCGCCATCGCTCGCGCGGTTTCTCTTTGCGTTCGCTCGGGTGGGAACGTAAGCGTTACACTCGTACCGCGGTTCAATTCGCTCTCGATCGCGAGCGTACCGCCATGCTTTTCGACAAGGCCCTTCGTAAGCGCCAAGCCAAGACCCGTTCCATGATGCTTGCGGCTGACTTTGCTGTCTACTTGATGGAAGGGTTCCAACACCCTCTGAAGTTGGTCCTTCGGAATACCAATTCCTGTGTCACTAACCGTGAGCTTCAAGCTGCCATGTTCCTCACACGCCGAAATGCTGATTTGCCCTCCTTTGGGCGTAAACTTCGCTGCATTGGAAAGAAGGTTTAGCAGGATCTGCTTGAGACGCACTTCGTCGGCCAATATCCGCGGCAATGTTGCGGGGATGTCCTCATATAAGCGGATTGCCCCCTTCGTGGCCTGGGGACGAATAAATGACATGCACGATTTAACAATCTCATGAACGTCAATTTTCTCCTCGTGGAGCTTGAATTGTTTTGCCTCCAGTTTCGATAGATCGAGGATATCGTTTATAAGCGCGAGCAGATGCGTGCCGCTTTTGTGTATATCTGAGCTATAGCTGCGATACCTTTCGCTCACCGGGCCGAACATCGCGTCTTTTATGATCTCGGAATATCCAAGGATTGCGTTGAGCGGCGTGCGCAATTCATGGCTCATGCTCGCGAGGAATTCAGATTTTGACCGGTTGGCGTCGTCTGCAACGATCTTTGCCGTATAAAGCTTTTGATTTTCCGCCACTTTTTCCTGGAAGAATCGAAGCGCGCGCGCAAGCACGCCGATCTCATCGCTACGTGCTTCGTAGGGAATTTCATGGGTGAGATCGCCAGCAGCCACGACTTTCATGGTGTCGGCGATGTGGCGAATGGGACGCACGACCCCTCGCAAGACGTAAACGATAGTTACAGCGCCAGCCAGAGCGAAGGCGAAAATCAGCAGCAGAGACCTTTGAAATTCGGCTTGCGACGTTCTTAGCTGGTCATATGCATGATCGCTGGCGAGCGAATATGCCATTCTTGCGATTTGATAAATGCTGTCGCGGCTTTCGTCGGAAAGCCTAAGCCACTCTTTATCGTTGACGGCCACTGCCTTTCCCGCGACCAGACCGTCCGCGATGCGATCTCGCATCGCGCGGTATTCCGTAAAGAATTTCCGGTCCGCGGATTTAATCAAGTCTCGAAGCTTTTCGGGCGTTGAAGGCCGCTCAGCCGCATCCTGAACCAGACGCCAAACACTCGACATCCTGCCGGAATACAGGTCCAGTTCACGCTTCTCGGCTTGGGTGGCTGGGCGGCCTGCCGTCCGCAAGAGAAGTATGAGACGGCGATCATCCCCGGAGTCGGAGCGAATGGGCCAAACAGCGCGCTTAATCTCAATCATTTGCGCAACAAACGCATCGACTTGGCTTAATTCTTCATCCAATTGCGACGACAAGTCGTCGATAGCCGTTACAAGCTTTTCATTGACGGCATCCCAATCTTCCAAAGCCCCTTTGGGACGCAGCTCCCTCGGCTGGCGAAGCGAGGCGTCGACTTCATTTCTTACGGGAATAAGCGCCTGCTGTACGTTTTCAATCTGGCGGTATTTCTCCTGAATGCCTTCGTCCGACGCGTTTCCGATTTTCTCAATCGCTAATTTTAAGGAATTGGCGGAGCGTTTTCTCAGGTTCGAAATGTCTCTTAATGTATCTTCGCCGGTTATTCCCGGTGCGGACAGAGCACGATTGACGTTGCCTCGCTCAAGCCGGACATCTTGAATTGCGGAAAAGAGATTGTTCGATGCTTCAACAAGCATTGGAATGCGCTGAGACACTGCTTTCAGTGCTAGTGCCGACTGCGCATAAAACGCGAGAAGTATCAACAAGGAGAAGGTTGTTACCAACGTAACAATGGGAAGCAATATCCGAATGGACATTAGCTTTTGAATGCCGCCAATGCCCCGCGATGCCTCTGGCCGTGAAAGGGCAGAAGCTTCAG
>Ga0114969_10001323_pt1 | contig 21027 bp, 17 predicted proteins | sample M_130807_MF_Meta_FD_87316 | JGI IMG/M metagenome (GOLD analysis project Ga0114969, IMG submission 87316) | Freshwater microbial communities from Lake Montjoie, Canada to study carbon cycling - M_130807_MF_MetaG | ecosystem: Environmental > Aquatic > Freshwater > Lake | place: Lake Montjoie...
CTCTTGATCGTCGCGAAGGGGGACCTTGCACAGTCAAGCCTCATGGCGCAGCTGAAGGCACGACGCGTGAAAAAAACCTATCTCGCACTCGTGCAGGGTGCCGTCGCTGCTGAAGTCGGTCGCATCGAGGCGCCAATCGGCCGTGATCCACTTGAACGCAAGCGCATGGCTGTCGTTGCCGGTGGGCGCGAAGCGACGACTGGCTACCGCGTGCGTGAACGGTTTGCAGGCTGGACACTCCTTGAGGTCGACCTCGTCACCGGACGCACCCACCAGATTCGCGTCCACCTGACCGAGATCCATCACCCCATTGCCGGCGACCCTACGTATGGCAACGGCACGAGCCGTCGTGGCCCAGAAGGGCTGACCCGCCTCTTCCTCCATGCCTGGCGCGTCAGCTTTACCCACCCGCGTGATGGGCGACTCATGCGCCTTGAGGCGGAGCTCCCGCCAGAACTTCTCGCGCCGCTCGATGCGCTACGGTTGGCCTCCAGTAGATCGGAGGGGTGATGGAGCCACAGCAACGCGATGGGGCACCTGGCGCTCAGGTCATCGTGATCTCTGGACCAAGCGGCGTGGGGAAAGACACCATCATCAATGAGTTGCGCCGCCGCCCCATCGGACAAGCGTTCCACTACGTGGTCACCTGCACCACGCGCAAGCCGCGCACGGGTGAAATGAACGGCGTCCACTACCACTTCCAGACCCCAGAAAGCTTTGAGGAACTGCGCGCTGCCGGAGAGCTTCTCGAGCATGCCACCGTTCACGGTCGCTCGTATGGCACCCCGCGTGAAGAGGTACGCACGGCACTCGCTGCTGGGCAGGATGCGCTGTGCAAGATCGACGTGCAGGGCGCACGAAGCATTCGAGCGATCATCCCTGAGGCGCTCTTGATCTTCATTGCACCGCCATCACCTGAGGCGCTCGCACAGCGACTTGCTGGTCGTGGGACTGAGAGTGCAGAACAGCTCGTTGCCCGCGCGCACACTGCAATGGTTGAGATGGAGCGAGCAGGCGAATATGACTACATGGTGATGAATGAGACTGGCTACCCCGAAGAGGCTGCCGCTGAGGTGGAGCGAATCGTTCTCGCTGAGCGTGCCCGTCACCCGGAGCGCCGGATCCGAGTGTGAGTGCCGAGGCACGCCTCGCGCAGATCGTTCGCGTTGCCCTTGATCTTCCTGGGTCACCAGGCGAACGCCTCTACGACTATGCACTTCCTGATGGCTTGCACGTTGGGATCGGTGACGGCGTGGTCGTACCGTTTGGTGCACGCCGCGCCGTAGGGATCGTCGTTGCATGCGACACAACGCCACCCGAAGGCATTCTGGTTAAACCGCTTGAGTCAAGGATCGGCGAGAAGCCAATTCTCAGTCTGCGCGTGATGCAGCTTGCACAAGAGATTGCCGACTACTGGGCGGCACCACTAAGCATCACCCTGCGATCACTCTTGCCCCCCGGCCTACTCGACAAGGTGGAGCGCATGGTGCGCATCACTGCAGCCGCGAGTGCCGAGGGGCGCTCCGCAGCGAACCGCTTGGGAATCGGCGAGGAGTGGACACGTGTTGATCGCCTTGCTGGCGCACGTGGAACCTCGCGCCCGGCAATTCTCCGCCAGATTCGTGCGCTCACAGCGACGGGTGAGATAGAAGGCTCGTGGCATCTCGCGGCGACGGGTGTGCGTAGTGTGAGCGAAGAGTTCGTCGCGCTCGCAAAAACGAGCAGCGACGAGTTGCCGCGCCTCGGTGCACGGCAGGCAGCGGCGTATGCAGCGCTCAAGACTGCTGCCGATCTGGGGGGCGAAGGCATTCCTGCGCGAAGTCTGCCCGGCGGCCTCGCGACGGCGCGGCGCCTGACCGAACTCGGGCTTGCAACGATTGACGTACGCCGACGCGAACGCGTTCACGCAGAGCGGCGCAGTGGTCGTGCAGATGTGGCCACCGCCATCATCGAGTGGAGTCCAGAACAGCACGAGGTGATCGGCATCGCTGCGCAGCAGGGCGCCCACATAACGCTCGTTGACGGCGCTCCTGGTTCTGGTAAGAGCCGAGCGGCCGTTGAGGCGGCCGCACGCGTCATTGCGACCGGTCGCTCAGTGCTCTGGCTTGTCCCCGAGACGTCGCATGCGAGCCTTGCACTCGACCTGCTTCAAGCCGCATCTGATGCGCCCATTGAGATTGTGCATTCAGGGATGAGCCAGGGTGAGCGACTCGATGCGTACGATCGTCTCGCTGAGTCAACCCCACACATTGTCGTTGGAACACGAATAGCCGTAGGGGCGATCAACGATGCGATCGGCCTTATCGTGATGGATGAGGAGCACGAGTCGGGCTACAAGTCGGATCGAACGCCACGGCTTCATGCACGTGAGGTTGCCTGTATGCTCGCGCGTCTCCATGCGGCACCGCTCATGCTGCTGAGCGCAACCCCCTCGATTGAGTCACTTGCACGAGCCACCCGTGAAGGGTGGGGGAGGATCACCCTCTCGCCGCGCGCAGCAGCACCGAAGGTTGAGGTCGTGGACCTGCGCCAAGAGCTCGAAGACGGCTGGCGTGGAATGGTCAGTCGATCACTGCTGGCGCACCTCCGCGCACTCGACTGGAGCGCGGGCGCACAAGCACTACTGATCATCAACCGCCGTGGCCTCGCCTCGGCCTTGCTCTGTCGCGATTGCGGCGCCGCCCAGTCGTGTCCGTCATGTGAGCGGCCACTCATCCTCCATAGCGCCGGATCACTCCTACGCTGCCACGGGTGTGGCCTTGTTGCCGAGCCGCTCACCCGGTGCCCTAGCTGCAACAGTGCACGGATCCGCCCGCTTGGTGGAGGCACCGAAAAACTCGAGGCGGAGATCCGTACCCTCTTCCCAGACCAGTCTGTTGACCGACTTGATGCCGATGCTGCCGCCCCCATCGGTGCTGCAGATCGCATCCTTGACCGTTTCAGATCGGGCGCAACACAGATCCTTATCGGCACAGCACTCGCCGCAAAGTCGCTGAACCTGCCGAATCTCGCACTCGTTGGGATCGTGAGTGCAGACACTGGGCTCCTCTTGCCCGACGAGCGCGCCGCAGAGCGTACGGTTGCCTTCATTGTTCAGGCGGTCGGGAGGCTCGGTCGCGGGAGTGGGGCGGGGCACGCTGTCATCCAGAGTTACCGTCCCGAAGACCCCGCGATTCTCGCCGCTGTGCAGATCGCTCGTGGCGGATCTGTTGCTGCCTGGCGCGAGATAGAGGTGTTGCGTCGCCAGCAGGCTGGCGGCGCACCCTTCCTTCGCACGGCAAAACTTACTGCCACTGCGACGACGGCAACAGGGGCACGCCGCGCTGCAGAGGCACTCCACGCGTCAGTGAGCGAGCGTACCGCTGGGGATGCGACGGTGCGGCTCTATGGCCCAGTACCGGCATGGATTCCACGGCGCGCTGGACGGTGGCGCGAGCAGGTCATCCTGCGCTGTGCCGACCCGCTCCCGATCGTCAACTCCCTCACCTCGCGCGATGTGAGCATCGACCTCGATCCGGAGACCCTCCTCTAGAAGTTCTCGAGCGGCTTGCTAGAATCCAGACATGAGTGTTCGCCCGATCCTCCTTCTTGGTGACCCGCGCCTGCGCCTTGCTGGCGCGCAGGTGGATGCCTTCGACAAGCAACTCGCCGAACTCATTGACGACCTCGTGCACACCATGCGTGCCGCACCAGGGGCCGGGCTTGCCGCGCCGCAGCTCGGCGAAGCGCAAAATGTCGCCGTCGTTGAGGCGCACGGACGCATCTATGAACTGGTGAACCCCCGCATCGTTCGCGAGAATGGCGATCAGCGCGATTATGAGGGCTGCCTCTCAATCCCTGGGTATGTCGCAGAGGTGACGCGGCGCGAGAAGGTCTGGGTGGAGGCGCAGGATCGCCGCGGGAGACTCTATAAGTTCAGCGAAGAGGGGTTCCTTGCTCGTGCCGTCCAGCACGAACTCGATCACCTCAAGGGGAAGCTCTACATCGACTACCTCGACTCGCTTGACGACCTCCTCCCCGTCGTTGATGGCGAAGACGAAGATCCAGAAGATCCCGCCAATGCCCCAAAGCGTGCCGCACGTGAGCGTCGTGCCAAAGCTGCGCGAGCCCACAGTCACTAAGCATCGCCTGATCCTGATCGGGAGCGGCGCGTTCGGCGTGCCATCATTCGCTGCGGTCGCTGCCGACCCCCGCTTTGACGTGCTGGCAGTCATTACACCCCCTGCGCGTGCCTCTGGCCGCGCGAAGGAGCTCACGCCAACGCCAGTGGCGCACTGGGCAGCGGCCGCAGGGCTCCGCGTCATTGAGATTGCGCGCATCCGAAACCCCGATTCGATTGCGCAGGTCTTGGAACTTCAGGCAGATGCCGCCCTCCTCGTTGATTTTGGCCAGATCATCCCTCGCGATCTACTGAGCGGCTTGAAGCACGGCGTCGTAAACCTTCACCCCTCGCTGTTGCCGCGACACCGCGGCGCGAGTCCAATCCCAGCATCCATCGTTGCGGGTGATGCGGTGACGGGCGTAACGACGATGCTCATGGATGAGGGGGTTGACACTGGCCCGACGCTCCACGTTGTCACAGCACCGATCAACGAAACCGATACCGCCGTGACACTTGAGGCACGTCTTGCGGCGCTGGCGGCAGAGGGGGTTCCGGACACACTGGCTGGCTGGCTCCAGGGGACGATTCCGGCTGTTGCGCAATTGAATGAGGGTGCAACGACAACCGGCCTGCTTGACCGAGATGCGGGGCGCATTAGCGCCACGGTATCGGCCGTCGATGCCTATCGCCGCTGGCGTGCGTATCAACCGTGGCCAGGCGTCTGGGTGGAGGGGGTTGGGATTGATGGCCGTCTCATCCTTGCCGAGGTTGGCGTACCCGTTCCGCATCAGGGTGACGAGCAAGGTGCAGTGGTACTCGTCGATGACCTACTGCTGCTCGTGCTCGCTGATGGGGCGCTCCCGCTTCTGCACGTGAAGCCTGCAGGAGGTCGAGAGATGAGCGGCGGTGCATATGCACGTGGGAGAAGCGAGATCCTGAGTGGGCGTGCGAGAATCACGCCATGACGAATACCCCGCGTACGCTTCCTGCGCTGACCGATCTCGACCCGGCTGCGTTGAGCGCACGCATTGCGAGCCTTGGGCTCCCTGCATTCCGTGCAACACAGGCACTTGACGCCGCCTGGCGCTCGCCAGCAAAAAACTGGAGTGAGGTCACCACCTTGAGCCAAGAGGTGCAACAGCAACTCGCTGCGGAATTGGAGTTTGACTCCGCCACCGAGACCGTCCGCCAAGAGGCAGAAGATGGCGCAACGACAAAGCTCCTCCTCACGCTCCGCGACGGTCAGAAGATCGAAGCGGTCCTGATGCGATATCCCGCGGACCGCCGCAAGGGGACTGGGCCACGCGCAACGATCTGTGTCTCTAGCCAGGCTGGATGTGCAGTTGGCTGCCCATTCTGCGCCACTGGTGAGCTGGGGTTTGGCAGGAACCTCACGTCGGGTGAGATCCAGGACCAGGTTCGTGCGGCTCGTCGCATCCTGCGCGCAGAAGATCGCGAACTTACGAACGTTGTCTTTATGGGCATGGGCGAGCCGCTGCAGAACATCGATGCGGTTTTAGATGCAGTGACTGGCCTCACCGACCCGAAGCGCGGTGCGATTGGGCAGCGTCGCATTGTGATCTCCACGAGCGGTGTCGTGCCTGGTATCGCTCGGCTTGCAAAGGAGCGACCGCAGGTGACCCTGGCTGTCTCACTGCATGCAGCGCGAAACCCACTTCGCGATCTCCTTGTACCCCTCAATCGAAAGTGGCCCGTGGAACAGGTTATTGCTGCTGCGGCTGCGCATGCGCAGAGCACTGGTCGGCGCACCACATTTGAGGTAACGATGATTGATGGAATCAACGACCGCCCCGAGGATGCACAGGCACTCGTCTCCGTGTTGCGCGGGAGCAGCGCCCACGTCAACCTCATCCCGATGAACGCGGTTGCACATACGCCGTGGCATGAATCGACCCCTGTGCGGATCGAGCAGATTGCTGCGGAGCTGCGCGCAAGCGGCCTCTCCGTCACCGTGCGCCGCAATCGAGGCCGGGAGGCTGGCGCCGCCTGCGGCCAACTTGCTGCCGAGCGTGCCGGTACGCCACCTCCAGCAGCTGTCGCTCGGCGCCGTGAACAGCTCGTTCAGGCGAGCGCAGCGGCACTGCAGGGGCGACGCACGACAACGCCAATTGCCGCTTCAGGACCGCTCCTCCCGGAGAGCGCCACATGACCGTGAAGATCCAGATTGCTGCAAGCATCCTGAATGCCGACCTTGGCGCGCTGCGCGAGGCGGTGCAACGTGCGGAGGCGGCGGGCGTCGATCGCATTCACCTCGACATCATGGATGGCAGCTTTGTTCCGAACATCACGTTTGGCCTTGCAACCGTTGCCTCGCTGCGCTCCGCGACCACGCTCCCATTCGATGCGCACCTGATGGTTGCAGAGCCCTCCTACTGGGCAGCACGATTCGCTGCAGCAGGTTGCGAGAGCGTTGCGATTCATGTCGAAGCGCCAGAGGCACATGCCGCAACGCTGCAGGCGATTCGAAGCGCTGGCGCAGAGGCGGGCCTTGCCATTGATCCTGGGACACCAGCGAGCGCCCTTGAACCCTATGTCGCACAACTCGACTTCGGGCTTGTCATGAGCGTGAAGTCGGGATTCGGCGGCCAGCTGTACCAGCCCGAAGCTGCCGCCCGGTGCGGCGAGTTGCGCAAGCTGCTCGGCCCCGCAGCGCCGATACATTTGGACGGCGGCGTCAAGGTGCAGGTGGCTGGAGACGCGGCGCGTGCAGGTGCAACCGTGCTGATCGCAGGTACAGCGCTGTTTGGAGCGCCGTCAATGGAGGAGGCGGTACGCGAGTTGCGTGCTGCCGCAGCCGCGGCGCTCGGGGGGAGTTAGGCGCTCTTCGCCGCAGTGCGTCGGCAGCCCGTACAGACCAGCACCTTCTTGGTGGTGCCGCCAACAGCGATCATCGTTGGCTGCAGGTTGGCCTTGAATCGACGATGGGCGCGGACGCGGTTGGCGCCAACGGACTGGGGGTTGAACCCCGAGATCGAATCCTTACCGCAGAGGACACAGAATCGAGCCATTTTTTCTCTCCTACTTACGCTGGGGGCGCACCCGCGCGGGACGCCATTGCAGTCGTGCCGTATCGTAGCAGGAAGCGTGGGGTCGGCTCGAGGCCCCGCCAAGGGAGGTCGTTGATGCTCATAGTTGCGCGGCTATCGCTGCCCTGGACGGCCCTGTGAGCCGACGTAGCTGGGACGGCGTCGAGCTGATGGCCGCCCTCCGGTCTGGCGCAGCCCGGCTGGAAGAGCGGGTCGACGACATCAACGCGCTCAACGTCTTCCCTGTTCCAGACGGGGACACGGGGACGAACATGCTCGCCACGCTGCGCGCCGCAATTGCCGAGGGAGATGCGACGCTTGCTAGCGGCATCACCTCGATCGATGAGGTGAGCGCTGCTGTCGCTCGCGGTGCACTACTCGGCGCCCGAGGAAACTCCGGCGTCCTCCTCTCGCAGATCCTCCGCGGACTCCCCCAGGCCGTTCGTGGCCGCAAGCGTGCCCGCGCATCCGAGATCGCCAGTGCCCTCTCAATCGGCGCCCTTCACGCCTACGCCGCAGTCGCTGTTCCAACTGAAGGCACGATCCTCACCGTTGCTCGTGAAGCGGCATCTGCGGCGATGCAAGACGCGGAGAGCGGACCAGAGCTCCGCCCATTCCTTGAGCGAGTCGCTGGCATTGCTCGTACCTCCGTTGAAAAAACCCCAAACCTTCTCGCAGTCTTGCGCGAAGCCGGTGTCGTCGACTCTGGTGGTGCCGGACTCCAACTCATCCTTGAGGGGATTGCGAATGTGCCCTCCGTGACGCCGTCGCCAGGCGGCGACGAGACAACACCGGCCTCAAGTGCCACTGCGCCCATTCTCAGTGCTCCTGTCCCGCATCGCGCGGATGGTGAGAGCGGCGCCTTTGGCTACGAGACGGTCTTCATCCTCAGCGCAACAACGACACCACTTGACCTTGGTGCGATCCGAACCGGACTCGAGGCGCTCGGCGAAAGCGTTCTCGTTGCAGGGGATGGGCAGGTCTGCAAGGTGCATGTCCATAACCAACGCCCAGATCTTGTCCTTGCATACGGTATTGAGCGCGGCAATGTGCGCGCAGTAACGATTGAGAATCTTGATCAGCAGAGTAGCGAGCGCGCCACTGGACATGAGGCGTTTGCTGCCCTCGCGGCGAGCAGAACTTCCGCAGGGGTTGGCGCAGAGCGCAGCGCACAAGCGAGCGCGCCAAGCCTCCAAAAGAAGACGGCGATTGTGGCGGTTGCCGCCGGGGATGGGCTCGGCGTGATCATGCGTGGCCTTGGCGCACAGGGGATTGTGCATGGTGGGCAGACGGAGAATCCTTCGACGGCAGATATTGCCGCAGCCATCGACGCAACGGCATGTTCTGCCGTGGTTGTACTTCCGAACAACAGCAACATTGTCCTTGCAGCGCGCCAGGCAGCCGAAATCTGTGCTGCCGATGTAGTCATTGTGCCAACACGCAATGCAGCAGAGGGGATTGCCGCGCTCCTCGCATGGGACCCTGGCCTTCCACTTGCCGATCTTGTGGCGCGAATGGAGTCTGCTCGAACAGCTGCACGTACCTTCCGCATCGTTGAGGCGGTCCGAGACGCAGTGGTCGGCGGCGTCAATGTTCGGGCGGGAGAGATGATGGCCCTCAACCCAATTGACGGGATCATCGCAACGGGCGCAACAGATACTGAAGCGCTGAGTCGCGCACTTGCGCAGCAACCAGCAGAACTCATCACGCTCTACGTCGGGGCCGACCTAGACAGCAGCGCGACGGATCTTCTCGTCGCGGCGGCTCGGGCGGCAGCACCGACAGCCGAGATTGATCTGCAGCACGGCGGTCAACCGATTGAGCGGGTGCTTGTAGGCCTGGAGTGACAGCACAGCCCTGGGCGGTCCCGCTCAAGGGGCTTGCCCTACCTGGTGGACCGAGTCTCCTCCGCGGACTCGCGCGCCTTGGCATCACCACCGCAGCCGACCTGCTCCTCTATGTTCCGCGCCGCTACGAGGATCGCCGTGAGATCACCCCGATCGGGGAGTTGCACGGCGGAGTGCCAGGGACGATTCGCGCCCGTGTTGCGGATCTTCGGATTGAGAAGACCTGGCGTCGTGGCGTTCAGCGAACGATCGCAACGCTCGTCGACGAGAGCGGTGCAATCGATGCGATTTGGTATGGGCGACGCTTCATTGAACGCCGTTTGCACGTAGGGCAGCAGGTCGTTGCCTCAGGACGCGTCAAGGCACAGGGGTGGACGCTCACACTTGAGGCTCCAGAGTTCTCACCGGACGAGGGCGACGCACAGGTCGGGGCTGGTCGCATTGTGCCGATCTACCGACTCACGACTGGCATCACTGCGCCAACGCTTCGGCGTGCAATCCGCGCCCTCCTTGACACCCATGGCGCAACACTGAGTGATCCACTCCCGCACGAGATTCGTGACGCGCATCACCTGATGGGGCTTCGTGAAGCTATCGAGTGCTTGCACTGGCCAGAGGAGTTTGAGCGCCGTGATGCGGCACTGCGTCGCCTCGCCTTCGACGAGTTGCTCGCCGTGCAGTGTGCACTTGTCCGTCGACGCCGTCGCATGACGCGCGGAACCTCCCCCTTGCTGAAGACGAGCGCGGCGCTGCGTGCTGCAATTGAAGAGGGCGTCCGTGCGGGAATCGGCGGGAACGCGGTCGGCGCTACCCCGGAGTGGACGAGCGACCAGGCGGCGGCGATCGAGGCGATTTGCACGGCCATCGCCCAGCCCGAGCCGATGATGCGGCTCCTCCAAGGCGACGTCGGGACAGGAAAGACAGCAGTAGCTTTTGTTGCAGCAGCTGTGGCGGCACGCGCGGGGTATCAAACCGCCCTGCTTGCTCCAACGGAGCTGCTTGCACGGCAGCACGCAGCAACTGCAGCCCGCCTCCTTACCCCCTTGGGCGTGCTGAGTGTGCTGCGCGTGGGGAGTCAGACCACCGAAGAGCGACGGACTGCACAGCAGCAGATCGCCGACGGTAGTGCCGCACTGGTCATCGGGACGCATGCCCTCTTCACCGAGGCAACGGAGTTTTCCCGGCTTGGCCTTGTGGTCGTCGATGAACAGCATCGGTTCGGCGTTGAGGAGCGATCGCGTCTCCTAGCGAAGGGTGATGGCGAGCCGCACCTCTTACTGATGACCGCAACCCCGATTCCTCGGACGATTGCGCAACTCCTCTATGCAGACATGGATGTCTCAGAGTTGCGATCGCTCCCTGCTGGTAGGAAAGAGATTCGAACAGCGATCCGCACGAGCAGCGAGCTCGATCGGCTCTGGGAGTTTGTTCAGAGCGAGGCGAGTGCTGGCCGACAAACCTTCGTCGTTGTGCCAAGGATCAGTGCCGACCCACTGGGCGAGGAGCCGAGCTGGTATGAGTCACCAGAGCTCGATGCAGCAGCAGCGAAAGGGATCGAAGAGGAGGCAGATCGAATTCGCCTTCGGCTGCCAGGCCTCCGTGTAGGAGTTGTGCATGGTGCGCAGCCCGCCACCGTGCGCACAAGCACGATGGCAGAGTTTGCTCGCGGCGCACTCGACCTCCTGGTTGGAACGACGGTTATCGAGGTCGGCGTTGATGTTCCGCAAGCAAGCACCATGATTGTGCTTACTGCTGACCGCTTCGGCCTAGCGACACTGCACCAACTTCGCGGCCGGGTAGGGCGCGGTGGTCATGAAGGTTGGTGCGTGCTTGTCAGCGACAGCGACGATGAGGTGGCACAGGCGCGCCTCCGTGCAATCGCAGAGACGCGCGACGGCTTCGTCCTTGCCGAGCGCGACATGGAGCTGCGTGGAGAGGGGAGTGTCCTTGGAACAGCGCAGAGCGGCCTCCCGCCACTGCGCGTTGCCAATCTTGGGCGAGCCGACGACCGAGTGCTGGCAGTGGAGGCTCGCCGCGTTGCGGAGGAACTTCTGAGCGACCAGGGTGATCCGCTCCCTTCCGCCACAGAACTTCTTGCTGGGTATGCTGCGGGCTGGCCGGTCGGCTCCGCGCTCGCCGGAGGGGCGAGTACGCCAGCACCTGCATGAGCGACATCCGTATTGTTGCGGGCGAGTTTCGTGGCCGCCGCATCGCTGTTCCCGAAACAGGAACACGCCCGCTCGCAGACAGGATGCGCCAGTCACTCTTCGCCGTCCTCGAGCCACGTCTCCTCGGCGCGCGTGTCATTGACCTCTGCGCCGGCAGTGGCGCTGCTGGCATCGAGGCGCTCAGCCGCGGTGCTGCGCACGCCACGCTTGTGGAGCGCGCGCCGCGTGCCGCAGCCGTCATTCGGTCAAACATCGCGCAACTCGGCCTTGATGAGCGGGCGGCCGTCGTGAGCGCAGATGCACTGCGTACCCTTGAAACGCTCGGCGCACGAGGAGAGCTCTTCGACCTCATCATCCTCGACCCCCCATACGACGATGCTGTGCTTCGTGCCGCACTTCTTGAGCGCTTGGCTGGCCCCGACTCTGTCGTCGCGCCTCGGGGCCTCGTGGTTGCAACCGGTCGGCGCGGAGGGGGCGCCGATGGGCAAGAGGGAGCGGGAGCGCTACGATTGGTACGCGAGTTGGTATTCGGGGAGTCAGTCATAGAGTTGCGTGAGCGACGCGTGGAGGAATCATGAGCGAGCGAGTCGGACTCTATCCAGGAAGCTTTGACCCAGTCACGTACGGCCACATCGACTTGATTCGCCGTAGCCTCTCGCTTGTCGACCGTCTCGTTGTCGCCATCCTCCCCAACGCAGGAAAAGAGGCACTCCTCACCGCAGATGAGCGCGAATCGCTCTTGCGCACGGTGATCACGGCCGAGCTCGGAACTGATGCCCGACGTGTAGAGATTCGCTCTGCATCGAACCTGGCAGTTGCAGTGGCGCAAGATGCTGGCGCGCAACTGCTCATTCGTGGCCTGCGCGCCGGTAGCGACTTTGAAGCCGAGTTGCGTATGGCGCATGCCAACCGACTCCTCGCGCCAGATATTGAGACGGCGTTCTTGATGACCGCGCCAGAGCATGCCTCAACCTCGAGTCGCCTCGTGCGTGAGGTGGCGCGCTACGGCGGCCCGCTCGAGCGCCTTGTTCCACCGGCAGTGGTGCCAATCCTTACCGCAGCGGCTGCACGTACACGCGCGACAAAGGAGTAGCGCTCGCGTGAGCGTGCGCGCACTCTTCGCCGTCGACCTCTCGCCAATCCTTGCTGGGCGCGATGCCGCCCCATTCCCGATCCCACCCTTTGAGGTGCTGGATACGGTGGAAGGCGAGCCCCTGACAGCAACGGTCACGGTCCACGCCGATCGAACCAACCGCGGCGTGCGTTTCCGTGGCACGGTGCGTGGCACACAAGAGAGTGCGTGCGCCCGCTGCCTGAAGGCCGTGCGCGTGCCGCTGGCGGCCGAAATTGATGAGGAGGCAGTTGAGGCACGCCACCAGACCGGGGAAGAGCTCGCCATCGGCAAGGGGAACATGGTCGACCTCGGGCGGCTCGCCATCGAGGCGCTCGACCTTGTGCGCGAACTTGCTCCGATCTGCTCACCACCCTGCCCCGAGCGCTGCGGCCTTTGCGGGGGTCAGCACACAGCGGCATCCTGCCCAACACGAGAGGTTGACCCGCGGCTGGCCAGCCTGGCAGCCCTCCTCACCGAGGATCGCGACGACGAACCGCAGATCGGGTAGGATCGGCATCTAGGCAGCGCCCCTCTGGGCGCCGAAAGCGAGGTCACACGCATGGGCGTACCAAAGCGAAAAGCATCGAAATCCCGTCAGGGCGATCGTCGCGCGCATCATGCGCTGACAACTCCGGCGATGGATCGTTGCGCGCAGTGCGGGGCAACAAAGCGGAATCATCATGCATGTGAGGTGTGCGGCACCTATCGCGGTCGTGAGGTTATTCGGCGCCCTGCCGCCCCGGACGCGAATCCTACCGACGCCTAACCAGCCATGAGTGAGCCAGGCGGGAGTGTCCGCCTCGCCCTCGACGCTATGGGCGGCGATCACGGCGCTGCTGAAGTTGTGCCCGGTGGTCTTCAGTGGGCACGCGAGAATCCCCGCGACACCCTCCTCCTTGTCGGCGACGACACGGTGATTCGGGCCCACGCCGGCGGCCCGCTCCCAGCGAACGTCACGATCGTTGCGGGTCCCGACGTTATCGGCATGGACGAGCACCCAGCTACTGCGGTGCGGGAGCGCGCAACAGCGTCCATTGTCGTTGCGACGCACCTTGTTCGATCAAACGATGCCGATGCCGTCGTCACCGCAGGACACACGGGCGCCGGCATGGCTGCAGGAGTGCTCATTCTCGGGCGCCTGAAAGGCGTCAACCGTCCTGCACTTGCGGTCCAGTTTCTTCTTCGCGAGAAGCCACTCCTTCTTCTCGACATCGGGGCCAATCCCGACGCCACTCCTGAGAATCTCTTTCAGTATGCGCATATGGGTTCGATCTTTTCTGAACGCGTCCTCGGCGTCGAGAATCCACGCGTCGCACTCCTCTCCATTGGAGAGGAGAAGGGGAAGGGTGATCTGCGTATCCAGCAGGCCACCGAACTTCTCGACACTGCAAAATTGAACTTCATCGGTAATGTTGAAGGCCGCCATCTTGCCGACGACGAGGCCGATGTTGTTGTCTGTGATGCGGTGTTGGGAAACGTCTCAATCAAGCTCGTGGAAGGTGTGACGACGGCAATTACCGATATGTTCCGATCAGAATTCCGTCGCCTCCCGTTCGGCCCGATCGCCGCCCTGCTCATGCGCGGCTCAATCGCCCGCATCCGTGCGCGCCTCGACTATGAGCGCATCGGTGCCGCGATCCTCCTTGGGGTTCGGGGTACCGTCGCGATCACGCACGGACGTGCACGGAAGCGCATGATCTATTACGCCTGCGTAACGGCGGCCAACGCCGTGCGTGAGCGGGTGAACGACCGCATCGCCGCGGCAGTCGCTGAAGCGGCAATCAGCGCCCCGGCGTCATCCGCCACAGCCAGCACAGAAGCATCCTCCTAGCAATGGCAGGGCGCAGGTCGACCGCTGCGCCGCGCAGCCCTGAGGCGCGTTTGCGCAGCGTCGCCCGCCGCGATGCGCTTACAGCGCTCTATGAGGCAGAGTTCGGCCTTCGCGGAGGTCGCGAGATCCTGGAGCGGAGGATCGCGGCAGGGGAGATCCCAGAAGAGGTAGCGCAACTCGCCCGCCCCCTCGTGGCGATCGTTGAGGAGCACCGCCCGTCGCTCGATGCTGAAATCGAGCGCCTAGCCCCCGCGTTCCCCCTCGCCACGATGCACCGCATTGAGCGCAGCCTCCTGCGGGGAGCCCTAGGGGAGGTGCTACACTCTCGCGCGGCGGCGTCTTCTGAGGCGATCGCTGCGTGGACGGCTCTCGCCCGCACGTATAGCGGGGAGCCGGCGCGAAAATTAGTCAATGGCGTGCTCGGCACCGCTTATCGTGAGCGGACCGATCAAGCAAAGACGGAGGGAGCCAACAATGACTGACAAGGCCCAGATTTTCGCGGAACTCCAGAGCTATATCGTTGAGCAGCTTGGCGTTGAGAAGGAGAAGGTCACGCCTGAGGCCGCCTTCATCGAGGACCTCAACGCAGACTCACTCGACCTTGTTGAATTTGCAATGGGGCTCGAAGAGAAGTTTGACGTCAAGATTGCGGACGAAGACCTCGCCAAGATCAAGACGGTCCAGGACGCTGTCGACGCCATCATCGAGAAGCAGGGCTGAGATGCGGCGGTCCGTTGGCCGCCGCTTCAGGGCATAGCCCAGACGGCGCCGGCGGGCATGCGCATAGGCAGCATGGTGAGCGGCGTAGAGACTGGTCGAGAATCTGTTTCGGCGTTCGCCGCGCGCCTTGCAATCCCCCTTGGCGCAGAGGCGGAACTTACGCAGGCACTCACGCACGCCTCTGCACGTCACCAGGATGGTGCGGCTGAGGACAACGAGCGACTCGAATTCCTCGGCGATGCGGTGCTCGGTGCGGTTGTCGCCGCGCATCTTTTTCTCCGTGATGCAGAGGCAAATGAGGGCGACCTTTCGGAGCGACGCGCTGCGATTGTGAGCCGCCAAGCACTCGCAGACATTGCGCTCGAGCTCGGCATCGATCGCGCACTCCACCTCGGTGAGAGTGAGGCGCAACGGGGTGGAGGGCGACGTCCAGCGGCACTTGCTGCTGCCCTAGAGGCCGTCATCGGTGCGATCTTCTTGAAGCACGGGTATCTGGCCGCCGCACACTTTATCGAGCAGCACCTTGCCGCCGCTCTCGCGGCGCCACGTGCCGTACTCGGAAAGGGGATTAAGACGCTCCTCCAAGAGTGGACGCAGGCGCGCAACGGCTCCCTCCCGCGCTACGATATTGTCGCCACGCATGGTCTCGAGCATGAGCGAATCTTTGAATGCGCAGTTCGTGTTGATGGGAGCGAGATTGCACGTGGCTCAGGCTCAAGTCGCCGCGCCGCTGAGGCTGCTGCCGCTGAGGCGGCGATTGACATCCTCGGCATTACACCAGGAGCGGCGCTATGAGCCGGCTACGACTGCGCGAGGTACGCCTGAGTGGATTTAAGACATTTGCGGATAAGACGACGATTGCGTTCACCCCTGGCATTACCGCGATCGTCGGCCCAAACGGGAGTGGAAAATCGAACATCGTCGACGCACTCCGCTGGGGATTCGGCGAGGCCGGCAGGGGGATTCGGTCGAAGCGCGTCGATGAGGTCATCTTCGCAGGGTCAGAAAAGCGCCGCCCACTCGGGCTTGCCGAAGTCACACTCTCAATCGCAAATGATGATGGGCTCTTCGACCTTCCCTTTACTGAAATTGAGATCTCCCGCCGTGCCGATCGCGGCGGCGGACAAGAGTATCTGCTGAACCGAGAGAAGATCCGCCTCCGCGATCTGAATGAGCTGCTCGATGGGGCAGGGCTTGCTGAGAACGGACTCCTCTTTATCGGGCAGGGTGCTGTTGATCAGGCGCTCAGCTTGCGTGCAGAAGAGCGACGTGCACTCGTCGAAGAGTTTGCAGGGACTGCGCGACACGAGCGTCGGCGTGCACGGGCAGAGGCAGAGATGAAAGAGGCACTCGAAAATCGCGCCCGCGTCGAGGAGATCCTCTCAACGTTGCGACCGCAGGAGCGCCGCCTCGCAACCCTCGCCCGCCAAGAGGCCGGCCGCGAGGAGTTGTTGAACGAGGCGGTAGAGCGCATCGCCGCACTTGGGAGTCAGCGGGCAGGGTGGCTAGCACAACGACGACGCACGATTGGCGAACAACTCTCGACGATGAGCACCGAGTTGAGCGAAGTTCGCACGCGCCTCCGCGCATCTGACGCAGAGGCACAGGCACGGCGCGTGCGGCTCGCGACCGCTCGCACGGAACTTGAGGCCGCTCGTCGCGACCTCGAACTCGCTCGAGAGGCACGCGAATCTGCCGCTCGGGCGCATGCCCGCATTGAGAGCGAGGCAACAGCGGTCGCCCGCGATGCGGAACGCCTTGAGCAGGAGATCGTTGCTGCAGAGCGTGATATTCAATCTGTTGAGGCGCTACGAGCGGCTCCCGCACCTGCAGTCGATGCAGAAGCTGCAGCTGCGCTCGAGCTGATCGATGCCGATCTAGCGACAGCGCGTCGAGAGGCGGCCATTCTCGCTGGCGCAGCCGCTGGCGACGGTGACGCGGGTCGCTCAATCCTCCGCGCCGTCCGCTCTCGTGAATCTGAACGGGCTGATGCAGAGGCGCGCCTTGCGCGAGCAGAGGCCGAGATCGCAGCCATTGGTCGTGACCGCGTGACGGATGAGCCAGCCGGGGTGCGCGTTGCGAGCGAGGCGGCAACTCGTGCATGGCAAGAGGCGAAGGTGCGCCTCGATCGTGCGATGACCGCTCTCAGCGCCGCCGAGACGGAAGAGGTATCGGCCCGTGCGCTTGCCGCAGAGCGCGAGAGTGCTGCCCGTGCTGTAGAGGCAGAGCTATCAAGTGACCGTGGCCGCCTCTCCGCACTTGAGTCGCGCAGAGCGACGCTACAAGATCGTGCGCTCGCTAAAGCGGCGCAGGCACTTGGTGGGCGGAGCCTCTTGTCCGGCGTCGAGATCCGCGAAGAGGGTCGTACTGCCGTCCTTGCCGCACTCGGCGTACTTGCTCGCGGCTTCCTTGTTGATCGCCGTGGAGCAACCCTCCTCGATGACGATGAGGGGGCCATTCTCGTCGACGGCATCGCTGAACAGCAAATTCCTGGACACCCAACACTTCCTCGCCTCACTGCAGAACTTGTGGGTGACCCTGACGGGGTGCTCGCGCGACTCCTTCAGGGTGTGAGCGTCGCGCCAAGCGTGAGCGCCGCGCTCGATGCGCTGGGCAACCTGCCACTCGGCGGGATGATCGTGACACGCGCTGGAGCCGTGATTCGGCATGGCGGCGCAGTGACGCGTGAGGTTGCTTCGGCAGACGCCCTCGTGGAGCAGGAGCTCAAGGTCGCTGGAACGTCTGTCGAACAAAAAGAGAGAAAGGCGCATGCACTGCGCGCCGACGCCGTCACAGCAGCGGCACGACAGGCCTCCTCATCAGCCAACGTTGCAGAGGTGCGCAGCGAAGATTCGGCCGCTCGCGCCGCACTCCGGGTTGCGGAGGCATCGCGTGCCGCAGCCGCACGCACGCTCGATGCCACGCTCCGACGTGCCCAAGAGCGCGAGACACGCGAGGAGCGACTTGCGCAATCGATCGCACAGTTGCGTGATCGACTCGCTGAGCTCATCGCACAAACAGGAGCCGACGCCGCGACCGATGCATCTGCTGAGTGGCATGCGCGCATCACGGAATTAACTGCCCGTCGCGCTGCAATTGCGAGCGCTGTTGATACTGACCGCCAGGCACTTCGCGCCTGGGAGCTTGAACGCGCCCGCGGCGACGCGCTCGTCTCGTCGGCATCAGAGCGCGTGAAGCGCGCGGCTGAAGAGCGTGGAGCCCTTGAAGGGCGCCGTGCCGCACTGGAGGCTGAACTCGTCGGTCACGCCGGCCAGATGTCTGCCGCCATCTCGCGATGCACCGAGCATGAGTCGCGTGTGCAAGAGCGAACCGTCGCGCAGAGTGCAATCGAAACGGAGGCTGCCGAGGATGACGAGCGGAAGCGCGATCTCCGCCAACGTGAGGCACATCTCGATGAGACAGTCCGACCCCTAGAGCGTGACGCACAAGGGATGGAGTTCGAGTGGGAGCGATTCATTGAAGAGTTGGCTGGCGATCTCGCCGCCTTCTCCCGCCGCCTGACAGAGGACCCGCGGATCGCGCCAGGCATCCCTGCAGCACTCGCCACACCTGCCGTTTCGCCAGATGGTGGAGAAGACGGTGCGGCCGCGGCTGATGACACGAGCAGCCGCGAAGCACTTGCTCGTTCCCAGGCACTCGCCTTGGCTGCGCATTGGGGTACAAGTGCTGCAACCGTCACTGCGCCTGATGCCGAAGAGCTACGCGCCCTCGAGCGGCTGCGTCGCAAGATCGGGCCGCTTGAGGCAGGCGGTGCGAGCATCGCGCTTGAGCACCAAGAGTTGCGCGCGCGGCTCTCCTCACTTGAAACGCAGACTGCCGATCTCGACGGGGCGATCGCAAAGGCGAGCACCCTCATGTCTGAGCTCGACGTGCTGGTTGAGACAACATTTGCTGAACAGTTCACCGCACTGCAGGGGACGTTCGCTAGCAACTTCCAGCTCCTCTTTGGCGGCGGCGATGCACAGCTCAGGCTTGCTGAGGACGGCGATACGCGACGCCCTGGTGTCGAAATCGATGCGCGGCCACCACTGAAGCGTCGGCAGCAGCTCTCCCTTCTTTCGGGCGGTGAGCGTGCCCTCACGGGAGTTGCGCTGCTCCTCGGCATGCTCGCAGTGCGACCACTCCCATTTGTCGTCCTCGACGAGGTGGATGCGGCGCTCGACGAGGCAAACGTTACGCGCTTCGGCGATGCGATTCGCGAGCTGAGCGAGCGCACTCAGGTCATCGTCATCACGCACAACCGTGGAACGGTAGAGGTGGCCGATAGTCTCTGGGGCGTTACCGTTGGCGAGGATGCAGCAAGCCGCGTCTTCGGCCTCCGGCTTGATGAGGCGAAGAAGATCGCTGATGCCGCCCGTGCGGAGCGAGAGGCCGCGCGTTGAAGCTCGCCTTCTGGCGGCGTGCCACAACAGGCGAGCAAGAGAAGATCGCGAGGAGCGCGGCAGCAACACACAACGCTCCTTCTGGGCGTTCCGCGCTCCGAGAGATCTTTCGGCGCGGTGGTGACACACCAGATTGGGCAGCGCTTGAAGAGCATCTCCTCTCCGCGGACGCCGGGAGTACGACGGCACGTGCCCTCATTGCGGCCACGCGCGAGCAGGGGGGGGACGCCACGGCACTTCGTCGCGCCGCTGCTGATCTCCTGCGGCTCAGCCCTATCGAGGAGGCTGCCGCGCTGAGCGAGCCAGGTGTCATCCTGCTCGTCGGTGTCAACGGTGCCGGGAAGACCACTAGTGCCGCCAAGCTTGCCGCGCGCGCCCGTGCGGCTGGCGGATCACCACTCCTTGTCGCTGCGGATACGTTCCGTGCTGCCGCCATTGAACAGCTGCGCCAACTCGCCGAGCGCGAGGGGGTTCCGATCATCGAGGGTCGCGCTGGCGGCGATCCAGCAGCGGCAATCCACGATGGCCTGACCGCTGCTGCAGCACGCACACTCACACCGATCATTGTTGATACGGCGGGTCGCATGCAGACACGGGCCTCGCTCATGGATGAACTTGCCAAGATGCGGCGTGTCATTGCGCGTCTCGCCCCCGAGCTCACCGTTGAGGTGCTCCTTGTCCTCGACGCAACTGCCGGACAGAACGGCCTCGCCCAGGCACGGGGATTCGATGCAGCCGCGGGTATCAGCGGCGTGGTCCTTACCAAGATGGACGCAGGCGCTCGCGGTGGCATTGCGCTCGCAATTCGGCGTGAACTTGGGCTTCCGATCCGGTGGATTGGTGTCGGTGAGGGATCGGCCGATCTGCTGCCGTTTGATGCAGATGCATTCGTTGACGGGCTCCTCCCGCCAGAGGAGCGCTAGGCCTCGCGGCGCGCCTTCGCTTGGCGTGCTACCGGAAGTTCCTTGAGCGATCGCAACCTTCCGATGCGACTGCGCGCAACAATCAAGCCGACGAGCATCGAGGCACCACCGCCGAGAAGGAGCGACGCACCACTCCCGAATACTGACGAGCCGATCGCGCCGCCCACAAGAATGCCGCTGAGGCGACCCGCGATGTTCACCCCTTCGAATGCGGCATTCGCCCGCCCCTGGTAGTTCGCCGGGAGGACACGTCCACGGATCGCTCCCTGGTTCGCATCCCAGACCGTCTCAAATCCATCGCTGAGAAGTTGGTGCAGCACAAGGAGTAGGAGCGCAGCCCCTGGGATGAGGAGCGCGAGCGGTACGAGGGTGAGGCCGAATCCAACGAAGAAGAGCCCCAGGACAACCGCCCGCCCTGTCCCAACGGCGAGCGAGAGTCGTTCCGTCAGTGCCCCGCCGACGAGCGCGGCGATTCCACCAGTGGCGATGATCCACCCGATCGTTCCAGCGGAGAGGTCGAGGCCCCGCACAAGGAAGAGCATGTACGACGAACGGAAGAGACCAAAGTAGATGCCAACGACAAAGCTCGAGGCGAGGAGTGGTCGCATGATTGCAACGCTCCAGGTCTGCGTGAGGCCCTCGCGAAACTCAGCTCGCGCGGTGCGCCGAGTGGAAGGTGCAGGGAGGCGTGGCTCCTGCACCCGTAAGAGTGTGATGAAGAGTGCGGAGACGAGATAGGTGATCGCATCGATGCCGATCGCCGCTGGGCCGCCAATCCGCTCGATAAGGATCCCCGCTGCGCCGAAGCCGAAGAACTCGGCCGCCCCCCTGATTGCGAGGACCCGCGCAAGGACCGGCCGCAGCCCGTCGCC
>Ga0114969_10001327_pt1 | contig 20959 bp, 14 predicted proteins | sample M_130807_MF_Meta_FD_87316 | JGI IMG/M metagenome (GOLD analysis project Ga0114969, IMG submission 87316) | Freshwater microbial communities from Lake Montjoie, Canada to study carbon cycling - M_130807_MF_MetaG | ecosystem: Environmental > Aquatic > Freshwater > Lake | place: Lake Montjoie...
GTAGGAGGCGCCGATGATGCGCCGCGTGGAACTCGCGGGGTCCGCGCCGCCGATCATGCCCGGGTCGAGCGGCTGGAAGGCGAGGGCGAACACCGTCAGCAGGAGATAGGCCGCGCTCGTCAGGATCGCCGGCCGCAGTCGCCCCGGCACGAAGAGCACGATCCAGACGAACGGCGCCGCGGCGCTCGGCTTTACCATCGCGACGCAGAACGAGGCCGCGATCGCCAGGTCCGTGCGCAGATCCGTCCTGCGCCCGGACGCGAGCAGGCAGGCGACCACGAGCGGCGGCAGGACGAAGAGCAGCAATTGACCGTTGCCGATCGTGGCGCCGGTCGCGTTGAAGGCGAGCGGCAGCAGCAGCGCCGCGATGCGGCCCGCCCGCGAGCGCACGCCGCTCTCGCGCAGGGTGAGCGCGCTCAGCCAGGCGAGGAAGCCGACGTAGACGAGCGCCCACAGGCGGCGCGCCCCCTCGAACGAGACCCAGCCGAGGATCGGCCAGAGCACGGGATAGGTCGCGGGCGGATAGATCGCGTCGTCGAGGGCATAGACCGGTTCGCCGGCGAACCAGGCCCGCGTCTCGTTCCAGCGGCGCACCAGGTCGACCGCGCCGAGGTTCTCAGGCGTCCCGAGAACCAGGCGGTGGAACTCGGTACCGAGTTTCGCCGCGGCAAGCAGGACGAGGATGGCCAGGCCGAACCGGAACGTCGGGGACACCCCGGTCGCGTCCCGGTAAGTCCGGGGTCGCCCGCGGGAGGGCGTACGCGACCCCGTCATCTCAGGCGCCCCCGGCAGTGGTGTGCGGGAACGCCGGCTCCGCTTGCGTCGACTCCCGTGGCGCTTCGACGTGTCCGATCTCGAGCGCCGGCGCGACGGTCGCGAGGAACCACAGGTCGGCGAGCCAGACGAAGATCGCGAGCGATCCGAGCAGCCACAGGCTGAACAGGGAAAAATTCGCCGGCATTGCCGTCTGGAGGATGGTCGCCCCGAGCAGCCAGAGCGCACGCGAAGCCGTCCGGTCGTCGGCACCACCGGCGCGCCCGCGCGACGAGGCGATGCGCACCAGCGCGATCATCGGCAGCAGCAACAGCGCATCGTCGTAGACGCGGTGGTACCATCCGAGCCGGGCCGCCAGCGCGCATACGCCGAGCAGGATCCATGGGTCGGCCCGCCTGTGGCACCACGCCCAGGCGCCGCACAGCAGGACCGAGACCACGGGGAGGACGAAGTTCTCGAGGCCGACGAGGCCGGCCTGCTGCGACATGTTCTGCAGGTTCCCGTAGCCGCCGCCGAACAGCGTCCGCCGGTCTTCGGTGAGGGGCCTCGCCTCGGTGGCCCATTTCATCCGACCCTCGATCGTGGCGGCGAGGTTCGCCTCGGCCGAGGCGTCGCCCGCGCCCGTCTCCACCGGATGCAGAGCCGCGAGCGCACCCAGCGTCAGGATCGCATAGAGGGCCGCCGAGAGGATTGCGGGCTTCCAGGACCGGCCGAGGACCAGAACGAGCCACGCGAAAGGTGCGAAGAGGGTGGGTTTGAGTGCGGCGAGCGTGAACAGGCAGGCGGTCGCGAGTGAGTTCGGCCACGTCGGCGGACGCCGCACCATCCACAGGACCGAGGTCACCACCACCGGAAGGAAGAAGAGCACGAGTTGGCCGATCCCCACCGAACTGGCGGTCGAGTTCAGGGCCAGTGGAAGGAACGCGCAGGCGACTCGACCGGCCGTCGAGCGCGCCCCGCTCTCGCGCATGCAGAGGATCGAGAGCCAGACGAGGGAAGCCATGAAGAGCAGCGCCCAGAGCGCGCGCGCGAAGCGGAAGGTCATCCAGCCGACGATCGGCCAGAGCATGGCCTGGCTCGCCGGCGGGTAAACGGCACCCTTGATCCAGTATCCAGCGAACCAGGCGCCCACCTCGTCGTATCGCAGCAGGAGGTCGATCGCCCCGTCCTCCCGCCAGAGCAGGAGCCTCTCGAAGCCACCGCGGAGCTTGACCGTCGCAAGCGCCGCCAGCACCAGAGCGCATGCCCAGAGGACGGGCGTCGAACGCGATACGGGGCTGCGGGGACCGATGGTGGGGGATGCGGTCATGTCTGGCCAAAGGCATAACCGGTCCGCGTCGTCGGCTCTAGGGCTTTTCGACCTCGACGAGGATCTCGTTGCGCCGCAGGAACCACAGTGTCCAGGGCGGGTCGTAGCGGGCGAGCACCGGTTCGCCCACGCGGCGGAGATCCTGGCCCGCGATCCAGTTGAAGAGCGCCACCGTGTGTTCGCGCACGTTGGTGTCCCGCCAGGTGCCGGAAAACCGGATCGACGCGACGCGCCTTGCCGGAACCCGCCGCAGCGCGATCCGCGGGTCCTCGGGGGCCGGCAAGTCTTCGAGTGTCCGGGCGGCGGGCATGGCAAAGGTGATCTCCCAGTGCCCGCCGCTCCCGGTGGTACCCACCGGGGCCGTCATCGCGATCTTCTCGCTGCGGCGCGCTTCGACCGGGGGCAGCGCAGCTTCGCCACCGGCCTGCGGGCGTGCTGCGTTGCGGCCGAAGATGTACGCGGCGAGCCGCCGGAAGCCTTCATTCGAGGCTGAGGAGAGCGAGTCGCCGTCGACCGTGGTCGCAGCCACGACCGTCGGGGCATAGTCGCGGATCTCGAACGGGCCATCCCTCAACGTCACGTCGTAGCGCGGCTCCTCGATCCCCATCGCCTCCCCCTTCGCCAGCACCAGGCTCCCGAGGAGGAGCCCGAGAAGCAGGCGCGCCGGCGTTGCGAGGTTTCGCCCCCCGTCTCCGTCCATGGGCCGACCATGGCATTCCGGCCGGCTTCGCGCAGCTACCTCGACTGCCCGAGGGGCCGGGTCTTGGACTCCGGTCGTTCGCTGCGGCTATAGGGGGACCGTGTCGTCCCGGGCCGACCGTCGTCGCGCAAGTCGAGCCGCCGTCGCCGCACGCAGCGCCGTGACGGCGACGCCGCAGCCGTCGCGGGTCCGTTCGGGCTCGCCCGGTTCGTCGCGCACGGCGCTCTCGCGGTGGCTCGCGCTCGGACTGCTCGGAATCCTGCTCTTCACCCACTGGAAATGGTTCCAAGGCAAGGTCACCTGGTATCTTGCGGTCGACCAGCACGGCTATTTCGCCCTCGCGCGCGACCTGCTGCGAGGCCGACTCTTCCACCCCTGGTCGCCGGCGGCCCTGCTTGGCGACAAGCTCTGGCCCCGCAACGACGTTCTCGCGCAGACCTACATCTTCGACCAGGGCCACATCTACTCGCGCTACGCGCCGGGCTTTCCGATCCTGCTCGCGGTCTGGATCGCGCTGTTCGGCGAATCGAACATCCATGTCCTGAACCCGATCCTCTTCTGCCTGGCGATGGGCATGCTCGCGCTGATCGTTCGCCGCACGACCGGCTCCTGGTGGCGGGGGCTCGCGGCTGCGGCGCTCATCGCCATCTGTCCAAGCCAGATCCACTGGTGGGGTGCGACGCTGACCCGCGACGTCGCGACCCACCTCGTCGCCTGGACCGGACTCTGCCTCCTGCTTCCCCGGGGATCGAGTCCCCTCGGCGGGACGCGTTCGCTGCTCGGCGCGTTCGCGGTCGGGTTCGCGGCGTCGATGCGGCCCGACGCGGTACTTTACCTGGTCCCGGCCGCGCTTCTCCTTCTGCGGCGTCGGCGCAAGTTCGGGGATCGCGTCGATTCGCGCGTCTGGCTGCGGCTCGGCCTCGCCTGGGCGCTCGGCATCCTGCCGCTGGTCGCCTACGATCTCGCCGCGACCGGCTCGCCCTTGCCGCCGCAGGCGATCGAACTCAAGCCCTTCTTCGAGCAGACCTCGCACCTGATCGGCGAATGGCTGGTTCCATCGGCCTGGGCTGCGCGCGGCTGGCACGGCGGCATCTGGGACCCGGTGCAGGGTGGTGCCTGGGATCCGGCGAACCTCGGTCGGGTGCTGCCGCTGCAGTTCCAGGCGCTTCGCCTCGCCTACGGCCCGGTGCTGCTCGGGCTGATCGCCTGGGGGGCGATCGTTTCCTGCGTCGTCCATCGCGACCTGTTCCTGGTCGCGGTGCCCTACTCGGTCGCGTCGCTGTTCTTCTTCAGTTGCTGGGTGCGACCGGACGCCCGCTACCTCGTCGGATTCCACCTCTTCTGCGCGGCACTCCTGGTCGAGGGGGTGCTCGGCACGCTCGATCTGCTGCGCCGCCTTGCGGGTTCGGGCAACCTCGCTCTGGCGCGCTTCCTCGGGGTCTCCTTCGCGATCCTGCAACTCGGCGGCACACTGCTCGCGTCGCGACTCGGGCCACCTCTCGGCGTGGCGACCTGGATCTGCGCCGGCGTGGGTGCGATCGCCGCGGTCGCGGCCACGAGTTGGCCGCAGCGGCGCATCGCGCGCTTCGCCGCCCCGACCCTCGGACTCGCGCTCTTCGCGCTGGCGATGAAGACCGACTACGGCTCGATGGGCCGCAACGCCGGCGTCCAGGAGCCCGAGATCCTGCGCGCCAAGGCCACGGTCGAGGCGAAGGTGCCACCCGACGCGGTGATCATCACGACCGAGGACGTCGGCCGCCCCCAGGAGAACCTCGAGATCTACGCCGACCGGCGTGCGATCTACACCACCGACCTGCAGCGCTGGCAGCAGATGCGCCCGGTCGAGGCTGCCTTCCGCCTGTTGCGCAACGGGCAGCGCGTATTCCTCCTGCTGCCGACGAACCAGCCGGAGACCCAGGGCGTGCTCGACGACCTGCCGTCCGAGAACGTACTAGTGGTCGAACTGCTCGAAACCATCCCGCCCGAGCGGGCGAAGGATTGGTTCGTCGCCGCCCCCTTCCACCGGGGCGTGGAGCTCGGGCTTTGGGAGGTCCGCGAGAAGGATCCCGGCGTGCACAAGGCGCTGTCGATCGGGCCGGTCCCGCAGTCGTCGCCGTCGGACGCGCCGCCGGTGCCCTGAAGTCGAATCGCGCTCAGGCGGCCTTCTTCGCCTCCGCGAGCGCCGCGTCCATGCCGCCGAGCAGCGAGGCCGGGTCCTTCTCGTCGTAGAAGTGCGGATAGTCCTCGCGCTTGGCCTTCACGTCCTTCCTGATCTCGCCGTCGGGCGATAGGAAGACCGTCCGGGGAACGTAATCGCCCGAAGGTGCATAGCCGTGCGCCGTCATCGCGTGCTTGTCCTTGTCCATGCGGATCATGACCAGCTGCCTGGACTTCTCGATCACGCGGGGGTCGTGGAACACGTGACTGTAATTCGTGCAGTGCGGGCACCATTCCGTGTACACGACGAGACAGACCGGCTTCCCCGACTTCTTCGCCTCGGCGAGCCCCTCGTCGAGGCTGCGCCAGGTGATCGCGCCGTCGTTCCAGTCGCCCCCGGCGCGGGCTGGTGCGGCGTGGGCGAACAGGACGGCGAGGAAGACGGGGGCGACGGCGGAGAGCAGGCGACGGCTGAGCGGCATACTTCCGTATACCCCTGCCCGGGCGGTCCGGTCGAGCCTTTCGTGTGCACCCCGCATGATCGGCACGGGCCCGCCGATCGACGCGCCGCACTGCTTCGCATCGACGATCGAACCCCCGCCGCGGATTGCTGGTCGCGGTCCGGGCCGCTAGCGGGAAGAGGCGTGGCGGCCTGGTACCAGAGCAGCAGTCCGTTCCTGCGCGCCGCGGGGCGCCCGGGCTTCTCGGCCATGCCCGGTGGCCGCATCCTGGTCGGCGAGTATCCGCAACCGGCCGACGTGGCCTGGTTGCGCGACGAGCAGGGGGTTGGCGCGGTCGTCTGTCTGCAGGACGAGGACGACTTCGCCGCCAAGCGCATCGATCCGCGCCGGCTCGTCGCGGCCTACGCGGAGCATGACGTCGAATTCCACCACGTCCCGGTCGTCGACGGGGACTTCGAGCATCTCGCGATGCGGCTCCCCGAGATCGTCGGGATCATGCATCGCCTCCTCGGCGCGGGTCGGCGCGTCTACCTGCACTGCAACGCCGGGTTCAACCGGGCGCCGACCGCGGCCATCGCCTACCTGCGGTGGCACGAAGGACTCTCGCTCGTCGAGGCCACCCGTGTGGTGAAGGAGTACCGCTCCTGCGCTCCTTACCAGCGGGCGCTGCAACTCGTCTTTCCGGGCGAGACGTTGCGCTGAAGCCCGCACGCGCGCGCCGGGTCGGGCGCGTCGTCGCGGCTCAGGTCTCGCGCTTGGCCTCGAGTTCGGCCCAGCGCGCGTAGAGCGCTTCGACGTGCTGCCGCGCCTTCCCGAGTTCCCGGTAACGCAGCTCGAGCAGGTCCGCGCGACTCGCGATCTCCGGATCGGCGGCGGCCGCGCCGCGTCGCTCCGACTCGGCCTCGGCTTCGAGGATTGCGGCCTCCATGCCGTCGAACTCGCGTTGTTCGAGGTAGGAGAGTCGTCGCGGGCCTGCCGCCCGGGCTCGCTTCGCCGCCTGTACCTCCGCCGGAGCGGCCCCCCTCGTGCCGCGCGGCACCCGCGCGGACCGCTCGCGTCGGGCGGCCTCCCATTGCGAACGATCGGCGAATGCAGCCGCTCCGCCCGCCCCGTCGAGTCCGATCACATGCGTCGACACCCGGTCGAACAGAAAGCGGTCGTGCGTCACCAGGATGATCGCGCCCGGGAAATCGAGAAGGCTCTCCTCGAGCGCCTCGAGGGTGTCGAGGTCGAGGTCGTTCGTCGGCTCGTCGAGGATGAGCAAGTCCGCGGGCCGCAGCATGAGCCGGGCGACGAGCACGCGCGCGCGCTCGCCACCGGACATGCGCCCCACCGGTACCTCGAGCTGGTCGCTCCCGAACAGGAAGCGCCGTGCCCAGCCCGCGACATGGATCGGTCGATCGCGGAACACCACCTGGTCGCCGTCGGGTGCGAGCGTCCGGCGCAGCGTCACCGCTGGGTCGAGTCGTTCGCGGTCCTGATCGAAGTAGACGACGCGCAGGTCGTCGGCGAAGCGCAGCGTGCCGGAGTCCGGCGGGATCTCGCCGGCGAGCATCCGCAAGAGCGTCGTCTTGCCGCTACCGTTGGGGCCGAGGATGCCCAGGCGCATCCCGGCGACGATCGCCAGGTCGAGCGAGGAGATCACCACCCGGTCCCCGAAGCTCTTGCCGAGCCCTTCGGCGACGACGAGCCGGCGTGTCTTGCGGTCGGATGCGGAGAAGTCGATCCCCGCCACCGCGGTGTGCGCGCGGTCGCGGACGTCAGCGAGTTCGGTCTGGAGCCGCTCCGCCCCGTCGATACGGGAGCGCGACTTCGTCGAGCGCGCCTTGGGGCCTCGTCGCAACCATTCGATTTCGCGCCGCACCCGGTTCGCGAGCACCTCCTCCCGGCGCGCCTCGGTCTCGAACGACGTGGCCTTGCGCTCCAGGAACTCGGCGTAGCTGCCGCGCGAGTCGAGCAGCCCGGCGGGGTGGCGCCGGTCGAGTTCGAGCACGCGGTTGGCGATCGCTGCGAGGAAGGCGCGGTCGTGGCTCACGACGAGCCATGCGAACGACTCCTCGCGCAGCATCCGCTCTAGCCAGAGGATCCCGTCCATGTCGAGGTGGTTCGTCGGTTCGTCGAGCAGCAGGAACTCGGGCTCACGGGCCAGTGCGCAGGCGATGGCGAGCCGCTTGCGCCAACCCCCTGAGAGGCTCTCCGCCGTCGCCGACGGATCGGCGAATCCGGCCCTTCCGAGCGCGACACGTACCCGTGTGTGGCGTGTGCTCTCGTCGAGTCCCGTGTCCGCGAGACTCGCCTCGAGGATACCTTCGGCGGTCGTCGATGGCGCGAATGTCGGGTGCTGCGGCACATGCGCGAGGACGAGTCCGCGACGCGCCGAGACGGTCCCGGAGTCGGGGCTCTCGAGGCCGGCGAGGATCGCGAGCAGCGTCGACTTCCCGCTGCCGTTGGGGCCCACCAGTCCGACCCGGTCGCCCTCGAAGAAGCCGAAGGAGAGGTCTCGGAACAGGGGCCCGGCGCCGAAGGCCTTGGTGATCGACTGGCAGCCGAGGAGAATGGACACGTTTGGCAAAGCGCCCGACCGGCGCATCCCCTAGAGGTTGATCGTGCTGCCCGTGACGGCGAGCGCGGCTTCCTTGATCGCCTCGGGCAGCGTGGGGTGGGCGTGGCAGGTGCGCGCCACGTCCTCGCTCGATGCCCCCATGGCGATGGCGAGCGCGAGTTCGGCGACGAGGTTCGAGGCCTGTGCGCCGATGACGTGTGCGCCGAGGATGCGGTCGGTCCTGGCGTCGGCGATGATTTTCACCGCCCCCTCGGTCGCGGCCATCGTCCGCGCGCGCGCGTTGGCGACGAAGGGCACGCGGCCGATCCGGACGTCGAGTCCCCGCTCGGTGCACTGCTCCTCGGTGAGCCCGACACCGGCCGCCTCGGGCTCCGTGTACACCACGTTCGGAATCGCATCGTGGTCGACGTGGCCGGCGCGCCCGGCCATGATCTCGACGCAGGCGACGCCTTCCTCCTCCGCCTTGTGCGCGAGCATCGGACCGGGGACGACATCGCCGATCGCGAAGACGCCGGGAACGCTGGTCTCGAAGCGCTCGTTCACGAGGACCCGGCCACGCCCGTCCTTCGTCACCCCGAGATCCTCGAGGCCCACGCCCTCGGACCGGGGTCGACGCCCGACCGCGACGAGCACGACGTCGGCCGCGACGTATTCGCGGGTACCGTCCTTCGCGGCTACCGCAAGCCTGACGCCGTCGCCCACGAGCTCGGCCGACTCGACCCTGGTCTCGAAGCGGAAGGCCATGCCCTGGGCCTTGAGTGCCCGTTCGAGGAGCCGTGCAATCTCGCGGTCCATGCCCGGCACGCAGCCGGCCGTGAGTTCGACGACCGTCACGTGCGCGCCGAGTCGGCGCCACACCGAGCCGAGTTCGAGCCCGATCGCCCCCGCACCCACCACGACCATCTCGCGCGGCACCTCGGCGAGTTGCAGCGCCGCCGTCGAGTCGATGATCCGACGACCGTCGAAGGGCATCCCGGGGAGTTCGATCGGAACGCTGCCCGTCGCGACCAGGAGGCGCGGTGCCGCGATCTCCCGCGCCGAGCCGTCGGCGCCGGTCACGACCACGGTTCCCGGGAGCGCGATGCGGGCCTCCCCGGTGATCGGGACGACGCCGTACTTCTTGAACAGCCCCGCGATTCCGCGCGTGAGGATCGTGACCACCTTTTCCTTGCGCTTCATCATCGCACCGAGGTCGATGCGCGCTCCGTCGACGATGATGCCGTGCTCGGCCATGTGACTGGTGGCGAACTCGAAGTGCTCGCTCGAGGCGAGAAGTGCCTTGCTCGGGATGCAGCCGACGTTCAGGCAGACTCCGCCGAGGGTCGGGTCCTTTTCGACGCAGGCGGTCCGCAGCCCGAGTTGTGCCGCCCGGATCGCGGCGACGTAGCCGCCCGGGCCCGCGCCGATCACGATAAGGTCGAAGCTCGATTCGCCGGTCGTCGCCGGTTCGCTGCCACGCGTCGCCACGTTCTCTCCTCTTCTCGGGGTGTGGCTTCGACGATAACCGTCGCGGGGGGAGATCCCAAAGGCCGCCGCGGGCGAAGGGCGCGGCGGCCCGCGCCCCGCCGGTGGCGGGCTCGCGGCCCGACGATGCGAAGCGGGACCGGTCCGGGCACCCCACGCGCCGCGCGGCGCGCCGCTTGCCCGGGGTGCCGCGATCGTCGTACGAGTGCGATCCGTAGGGGACGTCGAGACGCGCATGGAACGGAGCAATTCGCGCCCCCTGCGCTTCCTGGCCGCCGTCGCCTTGATCGCGCTGCTCTTCGCGGCCGGTTTCGCCCCGGGACTCGGAGCGCCCTTCGAGCGCGACGAGGGCGAGTATGCGCACGCGGCCGACCTGCTCGCCTCGGGAGGACTGCCCTATCGCGACACCTTCCTGCAGAAGCCGCCCGGCATCTTCCTGGTCTACGCCGCCGTGCAGTCGATCGCGGGTCGGTCGGACACGGCGATCCACCTGTCGGCGCTCGCTTCCTATCTCGGTGCGGTCCTGGTGCTCGCGGCGCTAGCACGTAGGCTCGGTGGGGATCTCGCCGGTGTACTCGCCGCCCTACTCGCGGCTCTCGGGTTCCTCTCGCCGCTGAACGAACCGCATCCCGCCAACACCGAGGCCTTCCTCATCCTGCCCGCGACCGCTGCCTACGCGATCCTGGTGCGTGCATGGGACGTCGCGCGCGCTGGCGGCGAACGGCATCGCCTGGTCCGGCTCGCATCGGCGAGCGGTCTCTGCCTGGGGATCGCGTCGCTGTTCAAGCAGGTCGCGCTCGCCCATGCGCCGCATCTCCTGCTGGGCTGGCTGCTCGTCGCACGGCTACGGCGTGAGCGCTCTATCCTCGCCCTGGCGTTCGTCGCGACCACGATCCTGCCGTGGGTGCTCGCACTCTCCCCCTGGTGGGCCGCCGGTGCGCTTGGCGATTTCCTCGAAGGCGTCCTCCTCCACAATCTGCGCTACGTCGCTTTCAACCCCGAGGGCGGCTTCGGCGAACTGCTGGCGCGACGGGTGGCCGTCGCCTCGCTCTTCGATCGGCTGTTCTGGATCGCCGGCGTCGCGGGCGCGGTCGCGCTTGCGGCGCTCGGCCGTCGGCGAGGCGCCTTCGTCGCGGCGGGATGGCTCGCCACCGCCGTGCTCGGCGTCTCCGCCGGCGGTTACTTCCGGGGCCACTACCTGCTCCAGGCGGTCCCGCCGCTCGCCCTCTCGGCGGCGCTCGCGGCTTCGTCGCTGCCCTCGCCGCTCGCCCTCGTCGCGGCGACCGGGCTGGTCGCCACCTGGGTCGCAGCGCGTCCCGTCGACATCGGTGCGGATGCGGCCGCGCAGTCCTTCGCACGCTACGCAGGGATGCGCTTCGCGAACGGCCCGGCGATCGGACGCATCCTGGCAAGCGATGCCGCCGCTCGCGGATGGCGGACGCTTTTCGTCCTCGGCTCGGAGCCGCAGCTCCTCCACTACTCGGGACTGCTTGCGGTCACGAGGTGGGTGATCGCGAGTCCGCTCACCGGTGGTCATGCCGGCTCGCGCGAGCGACAGGAGGAGACGTGGGAGGCGGTTCGGCGCGCCCACCCGGACTACGTCGTCGTCTCCGTGCCGGCGGCGGTGCCGATGTTCCGGCATTCCGACACCTTCCTCTGGGGGAGGGTGGTGGACCTCGTGCGGCGCGACTACGAACCTCTGGGCAAGACCTCGGCCGTCCACCGCGGAGTGATGCGACCGGGCGCCGACGTCCCGCCGGATTTCGTCCCCGACCTCTGGATCTTTCGCCGCCGCGCCGCGGGCGGCCCTACTGTCGATGCGGACGGTGCACCCGCAACGGCCGTGGCCCCGTCGGAGATCGACTGGCCGCCGTCGGACCCGGCGCCCGAAGCGCTCCTGCGCGGAAATCCCCCTGCGCGCTGATCCGCATCGCGCGCCGCTCGCCCTCAGGCGAGGTTGTGGAAGACGCGCTGGACGTCGTCGTCCTGCTCGATCGCGTCGACGAGTTTCAGCACTTCGGTCGCCTTTTCCTCGGGCAGGCTCACCCCGGTCTGTGCGACGTACTCCGACTCCACCGAGATCGGTGCGAGCCCCCGGTCCTCGATCGCCTTCTGGAGTCGTCCGAAGTCGGTGAAGCCGCAGCGGATCACGAGCTGCGGCTCGCCCTTCTCGCCGGTGCCCTCGCCCATCTCCTCGAGGCCGTGATCGATCAGGTCGAGTTCGAGCGACTCCTGGTCGATGCTGTCGGGCTTCAGCCGGAACACGCCCATCCGCTTGAAGAGGAAACCGACGCTCCCCGAGGAGCCGAGGTTGCCGCCGTACTTGTTGAAGTGCCCGCGCACGTTGGCGACAGTGCGGGTCGGGTTGTCGGTCGCCGTCTCGACAAGGACCGCGATGCCGTTGGGCCCGTATCCCTCGTAGAGGACTTCCTGGTAGTCGGCCGCCGACTGTCCGGAAGCGCGCTTGATCGCCGCCTCGATGCGGTCCTTGGGCATGTTCACCGCCCGCGCGTTCTGGATCGAGCGGCGCAGCGCCGGGTTGCCGTCAGGGTTGGGGCCCCCGGCTTTCACGGCGATCGCGACGTCCTTGCCGATGCGTGTGAACGCCTTGGACATCCGGTCCCACCGGGCGAACATCGTGGCCTTGCGCGTCTCGAAAATGCGTCCCATCGAATCTTCTCTTCCTTCCGTTGCCTGCCTGCTCTGGCGACCGATCGCCGGGGGCTTTCGCGCGCGGGGGCCGGAGGGGGAGTGTCGCTCGCGGGCCGGCGCGCTTCAACGCGGCGTCGCACCTGCCGGGAGGCGGGTCCGTGAGGTAGGCCCCCAAGTGCCATGAAAGCCTCGCGTGTCGGCCGGTGGAGGGCCCTGCCTGGCGTGGCGGCCGGCTTGGGTGCGGCCGCGCTCTTCGGCGCCGGCGCGCCGACGGCGAAACTGCTGCTGCGCGACCTGCCGCCGATCGTCCTGAGTTCCCTGCTCTACCTGGGAGCCGGACTCGGGCTATCCGCGACGTCCGTCGCGCTGCGGATCCTCGGTTTCGGCCCATCGCCGGCGCGAATGCGCCGTGCGGACCTCCCGCGGCTCCTCTGGATCGCCCTCTGCGGCGGGGTGATCGGCCCGCTGCTCCTGCTTTGGGGACTCGCTCGGGTGTCGGCGGTAGCGGGGTCCCTGCTGCTCAACCTGGAGGTGCCGTTCACGATCGCGCTCGCAGTCCTCGTGTTCGGCGAACCCTTCGGGCGGCGCGAGAGCGCGGCCACGGCACTGATCCTCGTCGGCCTCCTCGCACTGGCGGCGCGCGGTAGAGACGGCGTTCACGTCGACCCGGCAGGTGTGCTGGCGATCGTCGGCGCCTGCGCCAGCTGGGCGATCGACAACAACCTGACCCAGCGGCTCTCCTCGCGTGACGCGCTCGGTGTCGCTCGCGCGAAGGGCCTGCTCGCGGGCACCGCGAGCCTGCTGCTCGCCGTGGCCTCGGGGGCCTCGGTACCGGCGCCGCGCACGGTGGCGCTGGCGCTCTGTGTCGGCTTTGCCAGTTACGGGCTGAGTCTCGTCCTGTCGGTCATGGCAATGCGTTCGCTCGGCGCCGCACGGCAGACGGCGCTCTTCGCGACGGCTCCGTTCGTCGGCGCGCTGGTCGCCGTCCCGCTGCTCGGCGAGAGCATCGGCGCGCGCGAGGCCATGGCGGCCCTCGGCATGGCACTCGGCGTCGGCATCCTGGTCTTGGCCGAACACCCACAGCTTCACCAACACGATCCGCTGGAACACGAACACCAGCACCGGCACGACGGCCACCACCTGCACGAGCATCTCGTCTCGGATCCGCCGGGGGAGCCGCACCGGCACGCCCATCGCCACGGGCTGCTGCGCCATGCGCACCCCTGGACGCCCGACGCCCACCATCAAAGCCCGCGCGAGGAAGACTGAGAAGCCGGCCCGGCGTGCACTGGGGTCACCAGCCCCAGCGTCGGCTGGTCCGGGTCGGGGACGCCTGCCCAGCGGGCCCGACGGCGGTGGTCGCGGGTGCGTCGGGCGGCGCGACCACCAGCGGAAACAGCCAGCGCATACCGAGGCCGAGTACGACGAGTGCGAGCGGCCAGAGCGATGGCTCGACCCCGGTGGTGGCCACCCGGTCGCGAAGCGCGTCGAGGTCGAGACCGGCCGGCGCGAGCCAGGACGTTCCCGCGTAGGCTCCGAGCAGAAGCGCCCCGCTCGCGACCAGCAGCCGCGAGGTCGCCCGGCGCAGGCGGCTTGTCGGGCGGCGTACCATCGCGAAGCCGGCCGCGAGGCCGAGGGCGTAGAACGGCAGAGCCCAGGCGACGAGGAGCAGCCCCAGCAGGGCGAGTTGCCAGGAGAGCGTCGAGATCGCTTCTCCCTCCGTGCCGGCGAATGCGAGCCACGGCAGCTTGCCGAGCGGCAGCAGCGCGACGCCGGCGGCCATGAGTAGGGGCTTCGCCGTCGTCGACTGGGCGGCGCGCACTGCGACCGCCGCCAGGATCGCGAAGCCGATCCGTACCAGGTGCGACCACGTCCCTTGCTCGCCCCGCGCCTGCAGGCGACGCACGCGCTTGCGCGAGAAGAAAAGCGCACTGGCCACGACGGCCGCGTGCGTCAGGACCGTCGACGACGAGGGAATGGCGAGAGTCACACGCGCAACAGGAGGCGGGTCGGGTCTTCGAGGCGCTCCTTGACCCGCACGAGGAAGGTGACCGCTCCCTTGCCGTCGATCAACCGGTGGTCGTAGGAGAGTGCCAGATACATCATCGGCCGCACGACGACCTGGTCGTCGACGACGACAGGGCGCTTCTCGATCTTGTGCATGCCGAGGATCGCACTCTGGGGCGGGTTGAGGATCGGCGTGGACAGGAGTGAACCGTAAACGCCGCCGTTGGAGATCGTGAAGGTCGCCCCGGCCAGGTCGTCCGGCATGAGCTTGTTCGTCCGCGCGAGTTCGGCGAGGCGGCCGATCTCGGCCTCGATCCCGGCGAGGGGAAGGGTCGACGCATGGCGCACGACCGGCACGACGAGCCCGCGGTCGGTGCCCACCGCGACGCCCACGTGGACGCTGCGTGGGTAGACGACATCGGCACCATCGACCCGGGCGTTGGTCTCGGGCACGTCGTTCATCGCCTCGCAGCAGGCCGCGACGAAGAACGACATGAAGCCGAGCGGCACACCGTGCTTCTTCTGGAAGGACTCCTTGTAGCGGGCTCGCACCTCGAGGATCGCGCTCATGTCGACCTCGTTGAACGTCGTGAGCGTGGCGGTGGTCTGCTGCGACTCGACCAGGCGTCGGGCGATCACCTGCCGGAGCCGGCTCATCGGCACCCGCTCCTCGTCCGCAGTCCCGCCGCTCGAGGGCGGTGCCGCGGGAGCCGGGCGGGAGGCGGCGTCGAGGAGCGAACTCGGCAGGAAGCCTCCCGTCGGAGCCGGCACCAGCGCAGCCGTCGCCGAGCGCTTTTGCTCGGCGAGTTCGAGGACGTCGCCCTTCAGGATGCGGCCGCGCGGACCGCTGCCGACCACGCCGGCGACGTTGAGCTGCTCCTCGGCCACGATGCGCCGCACCGCGGGGCTGAGCGGTCGCTCCTCCGCCGGAGGTGCGGCGGAGGTGCGGGATACCGCTTCCGCTGCCTGCGCTGCCTGCGCGTCGCCGCCGCTTCCCGCGGCGGCGGCCGCCGCCTCGATCCGGCCGACCACGTCGCCGAAGTGCACGGTCGCGCCGGCCGCGGCCAGGATCTTCAGCGTGCCGGCGGTCTCGGCTGCGAGTTCCATGTTCGCCTTGTCGCTCTCCAACTCCAGGATGGGCTCGTCGGCGGCGACCGCGGCACCGTCGGGCTTGAGCCAGCGCCCCAGAGTCGCCTCGGTTACCGACTCCCCCAGCGAAGGAATCTTCACGTCTCGCGCCATCACTCCCCCCCCGCCTTCTGCGCGGCCCCGCCCGTGCCGGGCGAGAGATGGATTTCCGCACCGTCGCCGGCCGACGCCTTGAACCGGGAAGTCGCTCCCGGCTCCGCCACGTCGTCGCCCTCGGCGCTTGGCGACCGTACGCCCGCCGCTCCCTCGAAGAGCGCTGCGATCAAGGCTGCCTGCTCCTTCGCGTGCATGCGGTAGGACCCGGTCGCCGGGCTCGCGGCCTCGTCGCGACCGGCGTAGCGCAACGTCCGATCCGGCCCGAGCAGCGACGGCAGGCGCTCGAGCATGTACGACCATGCGCCCATGTTGCGAGGCTCCTCTTGGACCCAGACGACGTCGCGCGCTTCGGGAAAGGCGGCGAGTGCGGCCTCGATCTCGTGCGTGGGCAGCGGGTAGAGTTCCTCGACGCGGAAGCAGGCGACGCGCAGGTCGGCGCGCTCCTGGCGTGCCTTGGCGATGTCGTAGAACACCTTGCCGCTGCAGAACGCGAGGGTCACGACGCTGCTCGGTTCGAGGGCGACCGGGTCGGGCAGGACGGGTCGGAAGTCGCCGTCGGCCAGGTCCGCGAGGGCCGACGTCGCGGGCGCAAAACGCAGAAGGCTCTTCGGCGTCATGACGACGAGGGGCTTGCGGTAGGCCCGTCGCATCTGGCGGCGCAGCAGGTGGAAGAGTTGCGCGGCGGTGCTCGGGTAGACGACCTGCATGTTGTCGTCGGCACACAACTGCAGCCAGCGTTCGAGGCGAGCGCTCGAGTGCTCCGGGCCCTGGCCCTCGTATCCGTGCGGCAGGTACATCACGAGCCCGCTCGAGCGCTGCCACTTCGACTCCGAGGCCGAGACGAAGGTGTCGATGACCGCCTGCGCACCGTTGGCGAAGTCGCCGAACTGCGCCTCCCAGATCGTGAGGGTATGGGGTGCTGCAAGCGAGTATCCGAACTCGAAGCCGAGCACCGCCTCCTCCGAGAGCATGCTGTCGACCACCTCGAAGGGAGCCTTGCGTTCGGCCGCAGCCGCGAGCGCGTCGAGGGGGACGTGGAGCCGACCGTCGTCCTGGTCGTGCAGCACCGAGTGGCGGTGGCTGAAGGTGCCACGGCCGGAATCCTCGCCGGAGAGCCGGATCGGCGTCCCTTCGAGCAGGAGCGACCCGAAGGCGAGCATCTCCGCGCAGCCCCAGTCGATCCCGTTGCTGCGGCGCACCATCTCGACACGCGCTTCGTACTGCTTCACGACCTTCGGGTGGGCCGCGAAATCCGCCGGCAGGACGGCCGCGCGTTCGGCGATCGAGAGGAGGACGTCGGCGGATACGGCGGTCGTCGCCGCGCGTTCCCCGCCGGCGACACCGAGACCCGACCAGGCTGCGCCGTAGGTAAAGACCTCCTGGCGTGGTCGGAAGTCGCGCGCGTATTGCAGGGCGAGGTCGAGGATCTCTCCGAAGTCGCGACGCACGATCTCGAGTGCCGCTGCGTCGAAGCCCGCCTCGACGAGACGTCGCTGGTAGAGCGTGCGCACGCCGGGGTGCTCGGCGATGCGCCGGTACATGACCGGTTGGGTGAACGTCGGCTCGTCCGCCTCGTTGTGGCCGTGCTTGCGGAAGCAGACGAGGTCGATCACGACGTCGCGCCGGAAGCGCTGGCGGAAGGCGAGCCCCAGGCGGATCGCGTGCACCGCCATCTCGGGGTCGTCCCCGTTCACGTGGAAAACCGGGCATTCGATGATGCGCGCGATGTCCGTCGCATAGCGGGTCGGACGGCAGGATTCGGGGGGCGCTGTGAAGCCAATCTGGTTGTTGATGACGACGTGGACGGTGCCGCCGGTGAAGTAGCCGTCGAGCTGCGAGAGGAGGAGGGTTTCGGGCACGACACCCTGGCCGATGAAGGCGGCGTCGCCGTGGATGAGCACCGGCATGACGCGCCGTCGTTCGAGGTCGCCGGACAGGTTCTGCTTCGCCCGGACCTTGCCTTCGACGACCGGATTCACCAGTTCGAGGTGGCTGGGGTTGGGGGTGAGCGAGACGTGGACGACCTCCCCGGTGTCGGCCTTGTGGTCGCGGGAGTAGCCCTTGTGGTACTTCACATCGCCGTCGCCCTGGACCCAGTCGGGCAGGGTCGAACCCTCGAACTCGGCGAGGATCATCTCGTAGGGCTTGCGCACGATGTTGGCGAGCACGCTCAGCCGGCCGCGGTGCGCCATGCCCAGGATCACCTGTTCGATGCCGACCCCGGCCGCGCCCTCGACGAGCGCGTCGAGCATCGGGATCAGGGTCTCGCCGCCCTCGAGCGAGAAGCGTTTTTGTCCGGGGAACTTGACGTGCAGGAACTGCTCGAAACTCTCCGCCTCGACGAGTTTGGCGAAGATGCGCTTGCGATCGGCGGGCGAGAGGGCCGGCACGTTGCGCGTGGACTCCATGCGCTCCTCGAGCCAGGCGCGCTGCTCGGGGTCGCGGATCCCGGTGTACTCGACACCCATCGTCCCGCAGTAGGTCTCGCGCAGCGCGGCGATGAGTTCGGAGAGCGTCGGCGGCTGCTCCGGGCTGAATCCGCGGAAGCCGCCGGGGTGGCAGGACATCCGCAGATCGCCCGCATCGAGCGAGTAGTGGGCGATGTCGAGCAGCGGGTGCTCGGTCGGCGGGTCGGTGAGGGGGTCGATGTCGGCGAGGACGTGGCCCAGGTCGCGATACGAGGAGACGAGTCCGAACGAGGTCGGCCGGTACTTTCCGGCCGCGGCTTCGGCGATGGCGGTTGCCGGTGCGCCCTTCGCCACGGCCCCGACGCCGCGGTCGGCGGCCGACAGGCCGAGTTCGAGGCCCTCGAAGAAGGCGCGCCACGTCGTCTCGACAGACTGCGGGTCGGCCTGGAAGCGACGGTAGAGTTCGTCGACCAGGTCGGCGTTGTCGCGGTTCACATAGTCGGAGGCAGGCACGGTGGCTCCTCTTGCGTTGCAGCCGGGACGGTCCGCAGGGTCGCGGACGGAACGCGTCCCTCCCACGCCTCCCGCGGCGCCCCCGAGTCTAGCCGTTTTCGAGCGGAAGCATAAACGCGGTCCGACCCGTGGTGCGGTTCGCCCCCGGGGGGGGCGGGCCCGGGGCCGACGGGCAGGGCCGGACCGCCGCCGCGGGCGGTGCCGCCGGTCGGACGGCCATGGCATTGGTCCGCCTGCGGGCCGTCCGCTACTCGAAGGGGGGGGAGCCCCGAGGTGCCGGTGTGTTCAGTCAGGGTGCTCCGCGCCGTCGCGCTCTCCTTCGTGCTCGTCGTCGCGCTCGATGCGCATGCCTCCGGCCCCCTCGTGCCGGCCGGACCGGACGCGTCGGCCCCGTCGGACACGACCTGGGTATCGCCCGTCGCGATTGATCCCGACCGGCCCTGGCGCGTGAAGAGCGTCGACATCGAGGGGGTCAATCCACTGCGTGCATGGACTCTCGCCTCCGGCCTCTCCACCGTCGCCCGGCCCTGGTGGGCCATCTGGCGCAAGGCGCGGCGCTTCCACCCCGCCTTCCTCGCGCAGGACGTCGAGTCGGTGAAGCGAGCCCTCGAGGCCGACGGCTACTACGACGCGAAGGTCACGGCGGAGGTCCGGGTCCTCCACGCCCCCGACGGCGACTGGAGCGACGAACCCCTCATGCCGCTTCCCGCCTGGCTCTTCCGACGCGCGCCATGGCTCGTGGGCGGCGACCGCCCCGGTCCGGTGGTCGACGAGTTCGCGGGTCATGAACCGGGGCTCGTCGCGGTGCGCCTGCGCATCGAGCGCGGCGATCCAACCTACGTCTGCTGGCTCGGCATCGATCTCGAAGGAGGGGGGATTCCGGAGGCGGACGCGGCGCGGTTCCGCCGCCAGGTGCCGCTCGTCTCGGGTGAAGTGTTCGCCGAGGCAGACTACCGACGTACCGCCGAGTTGCTCGGCGGTTACTACGCCGATCACGGCCACCCGACGCCGCTCGTCGAACCCAAGGCCGCCGTGGATCTCGGCACGCGCTGTGCGTGGGTGTCCTACGTCGTGAAACCCGGTCCGGCGGCGACGTTCGGCGAGACTGAGATCGACGGGCTCGGCGCGCTCCAGCCGGAGATCGCGACCCGAGAACTCGCCTGGGAGCCGGGCGAACCCTTCGACGCGCGCCTGGTGCGCGAGACCGAGCGTCGCCTGCGCGGCCTGCGCGTGTTCTCCCTGGCGCGAGCGGAGCCCGGGGCCATCAAGGATGGCAAGGTCCCGATGCGGTTGTCGCTCGAACCCGGCGACACCCAGGAGGTGCGTCTCGGCGTCGGCTACAGTTCGGAGGAGGGCGTGCGCGGACTCGCCTCCTGGTGGAACTACAACGCCTTCGGGGGCGGGGAGCAGATCGGCTTCAGCGCCCGGGTGTCGCAGATCAACCGCATCGTCACCGCATCCTACGTCGAGCCCCACTTCCCCGGCCAGCGCAACCGTTCCGCGCTCACCTTCAACCTCGGCGTCGACGACGAGACGACCTACCGCGATGATTTCGGGCGCGTCACGCCGCAGATCGACTGGCGGATCGGTCGCAACCTGACGGGCGCGGTCTTCCTGCGCGGGGCCTACGACTCGCTGTCGCACGTGAGCGACGCGACGCGCGCCGATCTCGCCGTCTACGAAAACGTCGGCTTCACGGTTTCCGCGGGCGGCTCGATGCGTTGGACGCACGTCGACGACCTGCTTGATCCGCACCAGGGGTTCGTACTGAACGTATCGACCGAGGTCGCGGGCGGCCCGGTGCTGGGCGCCGACTTCAGTTGGCTGCGCACGATCGCGACGCTGCGGGCCTACCGGCCGATCTTCGGCGACCTGCTCGGCGCGATGCGCATCACGCTCGGCGCGATCCCGCCCTACAACGGCACGCAGGAGATCCCGCTGTGGAGCCGCTTCTACGCGGGCGGCACCGGCATCTACGGCGTGCGCGGCTACGGACGATGGCGTGTCGGGCCGATCACCGGCTCGAACGACCCCCTCGGCGGGCGGACGCTGGCAATCGGCTCGCTCGAGGGGCGCTACCCGATCTGGGGGCCGCTTCTCGGCGTACTCTTCGTCGACACCGGCGACGTGGAGAAGTCCGCCTGGACGATCTCGCCGCGGAACTTCCAGACCGGCGTCGGCTTCGGCTTTCGCGCGAACACGCCCATCGGTCCGGTGGAACTCGACCTCGGATTCGGGCTCGACCGGCCCAGAGGCGACTCGCTGGTGCAGCTCGCCTTCTCGATCGGACCGGAGTTCTGAGCGATGGCCGTGTTGCGTGCACTGATCCGCCCGCTCGCGGCCCTCGCCGCCCTCGGGCTCTTCCTCGCGGGAACGGCCCGAGTCCTGCTCGGCCAAACCGCATTGCGCGATCGCCTGCGTCCGGCGGCCGAGGCGCTGCTCGGCAAGGTGCTCTCCTCGGAGGTCTCGATCGGAAGGATCGCCGGCGTCGGCATCGCCGGGATCGAACTCCAGGACGTCTCGGTCGTGTACGGGGGGGAACCCGCCCTGCAGGTCCCGCGCGCCCGGGTCGGCCTCGCCGTGCAGCGACTGTTCCCGCCGCGGATCGGGCTCGGTGTCGATCTCGACGACTTCGCGCTCGACCTTCGGCGCGACCCCGCGGGCGAGTGGAACGTCGCGGGAATGTTCGCGAGCGATTCCGACGAA
>Ga0114969_10001328_pt1 | contig 20951 bp, 3 predicted proteins | sample M_130807_MF_Meta_FD_87316 | JGI IMG/M metagenome (GOLD analysis project Ga0114969, IMG submission 87316) | Freshwater microbial communities from Lake Montjoie, Canada to study carbon cycling - M_130807_MF_MetaG | ecosystem: Environmental > Aquatic > Freshwater > Lake | place: Lake Montjoie...
CAATGAGACATTCCAATTGTAGAAATAAAAATAACGTGTGTTGTCAACTGTACCAGCATCTATTGAACTTGTTATAGATAAAATGCCACTTAATGCTATGGGAAAAGTAAAAGGATCCGTTCTTGATAATTGAATCGATCCTACTGTATAAATAATTCTATATCCCGTGCCTGCCGGAATGGTCCAACCCAATGGAACTGTATTCGTTCCCGCGGTTGCGGTATAGACAACAGCAGCAGCACCTGCAACAGCCTGATTCAAATTATTTCGTAATTCCACTGTAATAGAACCCGCACCATTTGTATTGATTTGCACTGAATTCAATAAGAATAGAACAACTGCATTGAACACCAAACCGCGTTGAAGCGTTGAAGAACGATTCGCTGTTGAAAGGGTAGCCCCAGCAGTGTAATTATTCGATGCATAATAGGTTGTTGTCGAGCTCAATACTGGAGTGGTATAACTATTACCCGTTCCTAATGAACTTCCACCTGTTGAAGCAGCATACCAATTTGTTGTAGAGCCTACAGGTTGACAAACTTGACTCACAGCCAAATTCACAGCGGCAGGAGCGCACGCTGTAGCGCCAACAGCTGTGATACTTGGAGTGCTAATGGTCAAAGCCAAATTCTGTGTTTGACATCCCGTAACCGAAGTGTATGTACCCGTTGTAGAATAGGACTGCCCGTTAACCGACCAAACATAAGGTGCGCAAGCCGTTACTGCTGACGTGCTCGATGAGCTTGTATTAATGGTTAACACCAACGTATTTGTAGCACAACCCGACACGGAAGTATATGTTCCGCTTGTTGTATAAGTTTGTCCATTTACTGACCACGTGTAAGAATCACATGCCGTTATGGTTGTTGTAGGTGTTGTGCTTGGAGTAATGGTTAACACCAATGTTTCTGTGTTGCAACCCGTAACTGAGGTATACGTTCCGCTTGTGTTATACGTTGTTCCGTTAACCGACCATGTGTAAGTATCACATGCGCTCACGGTTGTTGTATTGCCTGTAGCCGGATTGATTGTTAAATTCAATGTTGCGGTATTACACGGTCCAACAAAATAATAGACCCCACTTGAAGTGTAGGTTACGCCATTCGCAGCCCAAGTATATGTTCCGCAAGCACTTGTTGTAACATCAGAATGAATGGTATTAACCGTTGCAACAACGGGAATGCGCGGTGCAGAGACGTTCCAATTGTAAAAATATTTATACGACGAACCCGCTCCAATTTCGCCCGTTATTGAACCGAAAGAACCCAATCCAAATGGAAAGGTTGGAGTATTCGAAACGGCTAAATTTATTGTCCCTGAGATGTCGGTTAAAATTCGATATGTACCAATTGGAAGTGACCAATTCAAATTCAAGGTATTTACACCCGATACAACAGGAAATACAATGGCCGGAAATCCAGCAATAGCAACACCACCTTGAGTAAATAATTGCACTGAAATATTATCAGCCCCAGATGCACTTACCTGAACTGAATTTAACAACATCGCATTGGAAACTGTAAAATCTAATCCGGCGCCGTCAGTCGTTGCATTGTTCGTTCCAATGGTCGTATTTCCAACAACAAAATTATTCGATGCATAATAAGTGGTGGTCGCACTTAAAGTTGGAGTTGTATATGAGTTGCCTGTAGCCAAGGAACTTCCTCCTGTAGATGCAGCATACCAATTGGTGGTAGACCCCGCTGGCGGACAAACATTATTCACGCTTAAACTCACTGTCCCAGGGCCACAGCGAGAGGCGTTAACAGCAGTCAATGAAGGTGATGTCAATCCAACGGAGTAACTGCTTGAGTATAGTGTTGGACAAGTCCCAACAGTTGAGCCCGCTCTGTAATAAGTAACTGCCGTTAAATTCGGAGTGGTGTAGGTCGCTGATGTTGCTCCAGTAATATTGGTGAACGTGATATTGTCAGTTGACGTTTGCCATTGAATGTTTCCCGTGTTTCCGCTAACTGTTAACGTAGTATTGCTTCCTGAACAAACTGAATTGATTCCTGAAATGGTTCCAGCAACAGCGGTATTCGTAGAAGTAACCGATCCGTTAAACGTAAATGAATTGATGGAAAATGTTCCATTCGTACTAATCGAACTCCAACCATACAAGCGAAAGGTCACGGCTGTTGTTAAATTCTGAAATGCAGCTGCTGTTAAAGGTATTGTAGAAGTTTGTTCAGGCTCTGGAATTCCCGTGATTGTCCAAATATTAGTTGCGTATGCATCAATACTACTTCTTAGAGCCAAATTCTGCGGTCCGCTTGCGCTTCGCTGATAGGCAATAACTAAACTTGTAAAGTCCAAATCATAACAATTTCCCGGAGTTATAGTCCAAGAAATAAAATCGTTATTACCTACATTCAATGTACCACTCGTGCTATAACCTCCTGTGTTATATCTGTTGTTGGCAGCAGAGTTGAAAGCTCCTGACCCATATCCAATGCCCGTTGAAGTAATTCCGGTAACAAGGGTTTGACCCGTGTTGTATGGATTATTATTACTTGGATCCGTTCCTGTAATTGGATTCTCAAAAATACTTTGAGAGAAAGAAAGTGAAGTAATTGTAAAAAATACTAATACTAAAAGAATCTTTAAACGAGAACTTCCGTTTTTCATGATTGGGAGAATTTTTGATGTCTTAGTCTTTTCCATACGAATCGCGGCTGTTAAATGTTTCACTTTGTTCATTTTACACAAAATGTTCAATTGAATTCTATTTTGCCGCGAAAGTACTCCTGAAAAAAGGCCTTATCTCTTTAGTGAAGTCCTGTTTTATCTAAATAAAGGAATCAACTCACAGAACACGTCCATGAAAACCAAAAAAGCCAACCCGAAGTACGACGCTACGCGATGACACAACACGTTGTGATGACAATATGCTATTGATGACCGTTCCGGATGACGCTGCGCGATTATCTCTGAATGAGTACGCGTGCAGTTCTTGTCTTGGTATCCGAAGAAACGTCAATCAGATAAAGTCCGTCCGATAACTCTTGTTCGAAGTTCAATTCTGTTTGCAACGTGCCATCAACAACAAAACGCTCACTTTGAATCTTGCGACCCAATGCATCGTAAATCTTCACCTGAACATTTGAAGAAGTAACGCCAGATAATGTCATTGTTAACCCTTCTCCATTCGTCGGATTCGGAAATACGGACAACTCCATCTCTTGCATCGCACCTTCTGAAAGACCTTCCGAAGGACCTTGCATCGCACCTTTCTCCGAATCTTGCAACGCATCTTGCGAAGCATCTACAACCATCCCCGCACTTCCAATAATACACATATACGTCACAGGTCCCCACTGATAGTTCGTACCCGTGTATGTGTAAATCGGTGAAGTCTGAACTGCATACGTCTTTCCGTATTGAAGAGCAGTTATTGCAGAAAGCGTAATATAGTTGGAAGCCGCTCCGCGGTTTTGTTCTATGGGTAAGCCCACTGCTTGCATGTTCAACGGATTGACCTCCGTGAATCTCCATCTCCAATTTGTTACACCGCATACCCATGGCAACGAGGCAACAACAGAACCTCTGTAGCGTGGACCGGCAGCGCACTGATCGCTTGTGCGAAGAGAAGTCAATGGATTTGTTGAAATAGTAATGGTAGTTGGATTAACAGCTGGCATCTCGAACACTTCGTTCACGCCTGCACCGTTTGGTATCGTGTATATCGCAGTAACTAAAACATTGTACATGCATCCCGCAGGTAACATCGGTGTTACGCTCGTAATGGTTAAGTAATCGCTCGTCTGTGTCTTGGTATAAACCTGTCCAGCTGCAATGCCTGTTAGGCCTGTCCAAGTGTATCTGTACTGAACACCCGTACCTCCGCAGTATGATGCTTTGAAGACATTACACATGCTAATTGTGCTTGGATATGCGGCGCTTGTTCCGCTGTCTGATCCGCCAGCACGAAGGTGACGAATGCATCCAGAAAACTGTCCGCCTGCCTGAGCGTTGCTGTTGTAGTTTCGAATACCCACGCGATACGTTGCGCCTAGCGTTAAGCCCGTCTTGGTAAGTACTTCCGTACCGATACCTGAAACGCTGTTTTCAACGTCAATCAAGTTACCGTTGGCATCTTGAAGTTCTATCACAACATCGTTCGCATTGCTTCCAACAAAAATGGTAACACCGATTGAAAGGGTGGTGAAGTTGTACCATCGGTCTTCTCCCGTAATGCATGTGCTCTGTGCCAATGTGCTCGGGAAAGCCCCAGCCAAGGTGCTGTAGAAACTGCTGCAGTAACTATACATGGCGCTCGGTGCTAAAATAGCATTGTATGGTTCCTCACCCGCAACAGCCGACAAGCACCCTTCGTTAATATTTCCATCACAATTATCATCTACTGCATTGAAACAACTTTCAGAAACTCCCGGATTAATCAATGATTGTGAGTCGTTGCAATCACCCGTCACCAAAGAATACCCTGAAGCAGGGGCAGCACAAAAATTCGCAGTTGCTGAGGTCCCGAATCCATCACCGTCGGCATCTGTATAATAAACCGTGCTGGTGTTAATGATTAACGAAAGTATTTCAGTATGACAACCACTAACAACTGAAAAGGTTCCACTCGTGGTGTAAACCAATCCACTCACGCTCCAGGTGTAAGAATCACAAGAAGTTGCATTCGTTGTATTGCTTGAAATGGGTGTTATTGTAAGAACTAAAATATCAGTGTGGCATCCAGAAACAACTGAATAGGTTCCGCTCGTTGTATACATCTGTGCATTCAATGACCAGGTATACGACCCACAGGCATTCACCGTAGATGTATTCGAAGAACTCGGAGTTATTGTTAGATTCAATGTTTCCGTATGACATCCGCTTACCGAAGAATACGTTCCGCTTGAAGAATACGATTGTCCATTTACCGACCAAACATAAGAATCACAGGCCGTGATGGTTGTTGAATTGGATGAACTCGATGTAATTGTTAGCACTAATATTTCTGTGTGACAACCAGAGACAGAAGTATACGTTCCTCCAGTTGTATAAGTTTGTCCATTCACATTCCAGGTATAGGAACTGCAGGCATTCACTGTTGTTGTGTTTGACGAATTCGCTGTAATTGTCAAAGAGAGTATTTCAGTATGACAACCACTTACTGCAGAGTAGGTGCCGCTTGTTGTATAGGTTTGTCCATTTACTGACCATGTGTATGATCCGCAAACACCCGCTGTTGTTGTATTCGAAGTACTTGAAGTAATTGTTAAGTTCAAGATTTCGGTGTGACAGCCCGATGTGACAGAATACGTTCCAGAGATTGTGTATGTCAATCCATTTACACTCCAAGTATAGGAATTACAAGCGCTAGCTGTTGTCGTATTTGAAGTCGATAATCCCTCGTCAATTGAAGAATTACAATTGTCATCAACACCATTGCATACTTCAGTAACGCTTGTATTAATCTGTGCATTCGCGTCGTTGCAGTCTCCAGAAATTCCAGCAGTAGCCGTATAACCAACCCCCGGATTCACGCACGATGTCGTTTGCGAAACGAAATATCCATCGGTGTCTGCATCTAAATACCACGTGGATGCAGCAACACAGGACCCGTCATTAATGGTTGCGTTCGCGTTGTAATTACACGCTGTAACTAACGTGCATCCCGGAATTCCACAAGAGTGTCCCACCACTATCGAAGAAGAAAAACTCGGCGTTCCACCGCAAGAAATAAATTGAAGTCTGTAATAAGTCTGAGTGGAATGTGTGGTGGTTAATGTCGAAGAGGTAGCACCAGAAATGTTGGTCCAACTTGTTCCATTCAAACTCGATTGCCAATTCAATGTTATACCATCCAACGAGCCTGAATAGTTTGTTGAAAGCGTAAATGTTTCCGGATTACAAACTGTGGGGGCGGTGGTTGAAGTTGTTACCCCTGTCGGCGCGGTTGTTCCAATTACATTCACAACTGCAGTAGCTGGAGAAGTCCCGTTCGAACAACCCGTAAGGGTGTTCGTGTACTGCAGACTATAAGTGGTTGAAACCAACGGCGTAACTGTTTGAGAAAACAAGTTGTAGCCACTTGCGATTTGTGTATTTCCAGATCCGGAATTTTGATTCCAAGTCGTTAGAAAACTCGTTGGAGGATACAATCTCCAAGCCTGGCTTGTCACAATGGAACTCGAAAAATAATCCAATCCAGTTGGCGAAACACCTATTGTTTTTGAGCCGTTCTGAACACCCACTGAATTCGGTCCAGACTGAAGATTATTATCAATGAACACATCCACAATACCCAATGTTTCATAAAGTACTACGCGTGCAGAAAAAGTTGGAGTACTTGCAGAACAACAAGCATTCACATCTTTGTAGTACAATACAAATCTTCTATTTGGTGAATATCCCTCTGTCCAATAATAGATATCACCTGTTGCGGAACCATTCGTCCCATTTCCGAAATAATGATCGCCCGCCATTAGCGCGATAATATTTCCGGGATTATTCGAATTCGGAAATGTCCCTCCCAAATTACTAAACACGTTCTGTCCCATTTGCCCAGCAGTTGTTCCATAACCGAGCACCGGTCCAAAAATTAAAAATCCATTCGTACTTACCGCAAGACTCGCATAATTGTTTCCAAAGAAATTAAATGAAAATCCAACGGGAACGTTGTCCCATCCGCCATTATCTAAATTTCCTCCACTCAATGGAACCGAAGAAACACCGTTGTTACAGAGTGTCGCAGCCGTTGCCGGAACAGTCCTCGCAACATAATTTCTTGAAGCAAAAACATAATTGCTTGCGCTAAGTCCACTGTTTATTACTGCCGATGTTCCAACACAAACGGGCGATGTGGTGACCTGCATATTCGCCTGTGTCAAGGGGTAAACACCCACACTCAAGTAACCATAAGAAACACACCCGTTATAAATTCCAGAACCTAGACCGGTAACTTTAAATTCAGACGTTTCTGAAATGGTACAGTTCAAAGTATAACCACTGGTTGAAACATCTGTAACACTCGGTGTTTGAACTTCCCAAGTGTATGTAATATCTGGATCAATAGATGAATTCGCAATAAGGCTGATGGCACCCCCGGTTTCGCAAAAAAGTGGTGTTGATGAATTGATTACTATAGTGGGTGGGCCAACAGTAATGCTCGCCTGAGAAGAACATCCAGCTGCATTTGTTCCCGTAACTGTATATGTTGTTAAGGCGGATGCCGTTGAGCTCACCACTGCGCCATTCGTGCTGCTCAGCGTTGAAGAGGCATTCCAAACATAGGTTGTTGCGCCCGCTGCAGTGAGTGTTCCACTTCCACAAAATACACCGCTGTTAGATGCTGTTACCGTCACTGTCGGATTCGTACTCACCGTTGCACTTATCGATGAAGACGTTACTGAAAGGCCAGATACCCCGCAGGTAATAATACATCTGTACAATTGTGTTACGGCGTTCACACCAGTGGTATAAACACTTGCGGTGGCTCCTGATACAGGGCTCCATGAAGTTCCGCCGTTGGTAGATGTTTGCCACTGATAAGTATATTCATTAATTGCTCCGGGGACAACGGTTAAAACAAAAAAACCTGTTCCGCATTGAACGGTAGGATTCGAAGTCAGCGAGCTTACGGTAGGCGTTCCTGAACATGCTGCTAACGCGAATTCATCGGCACCAATATCCGGACTAGCACTTCGAGATTGGCTATCATAATCTATCGTAACTCCGGAGCCCGTTGCACCCGTTCCGTTGAAGGGAATAATTCCGGAATTCAAAACATTTAAGTGTAAATCAGTTGAAGAAATAAAAGGCGGATTAACAGAAATTCCATTCAAATCTTTTCCTGTGCTTGTTTTCCATGTTGAAAGCGAAGCAGCATTGCTCCCGTTGTAAAAACCTACACTTCCCGAAGGAATGTAGTAATTGTTGTTGTTCACTGTAGCGCCAGAAATATTCGCTGTAGCCAATGTGTAGATTCCGTAAGCGTTTGAACTTCCAATTGAATTAACAAGAATATTATTTCTGAATGAAGTAAGGGTGCTCAACGAAGAATTCATGGTCACACAGGAAGAGAAAGGCTGAGCTATACTTCCCGAAGCACTGGCCGTTGTTAACGCTATGGTATTGTGGTCTATCACATAGCCGGTAAAACCAACTGAACTATAAATTCCATGAGAGGCATATTGACTCACAGTCGAAGAAAAATTGGCTGCAACAATATCGCGAATGAAATTATTTTGAATGAAGCCAGACGAATTTCCTGTTGCACTGGAAATATAAATTCCAATGGCTGCCCAACCCGAGGCATTTGATTGTTGTAGGTCGTGAACATTGTTGCGAAGGACACGAACGCCATAATTATTAGCAGCGATTTCTACTCCGTAGACATTGGAAGAATAACCCGTTCCACTGTATTCACCTGCCCGAATGTCATTGCCTTCAATAAGCGCGGAACCGGTTGAAGTAGCTGTGTTCGAAACATAAATTCCACGCTGACCAATATTTGCTCCCGCTGTAGCAGAGCCAACAATGTTGTTTCGAATAATTAAACCCGTATTCGGATAACTAACCGATCCGCCGTTGGCATAAATTCCAACATAACATCTTCGAATTTCATTGTTTTCCAAAAGTGTATTCAAACTTGAATAAGCCCCTGTTGTCATTGTTGTTGTGCTGTAATTCGACAGATTAATTCCATAAGACGCAACAACTGAAATACCACTGTTTCTGCTTCCAACTAAAATGCAATTTTTTACAGTGACATTGTTCGCTCCATTCGTTCCAGAAACATTGCCAGATGACAAACGAATGCATGCAACAATGCTGGAAGACAACGCGCTTTGAACAGTTAAGTTTCTTGTTCCCGAAGTTGCAGGATCATCTCCATCTATGGTCACATTATCGGCACCATTCAATTCAATAATTCCTCGGTTTGTTGTTGGTGTGGAGGCTGAGTTTATGGTGAAGTTTCCTCCAGATGGACGAACAAGAATTGAAGTGTAATTGCTTGGTGAAGTAGATTGAAGGAGTGTTGTTGGAGAAGCGGGTTCGGTCGTATTTCCAACAATTGAAATCGTTATTGCTCCCTGATGAGTTCCTGCATTGACTGCTGTAAATGCGTCGCTCAGATTTGTATAGGCTGAAGGGCCCGTTGTTCCTGCTGTTGCAGAAACACTGACCTGTGCTTGAATAACACATGCCCAAATAAAAAATAAAAGGACTAGCTGAATTTTCTTCATTTCACTCAATCTGTTTCACTTCAAGTTATTCCTCAAAGGTAATTGAATCTATATCTCAACGATTTCATTTTCGAATTACATTTTGCCCAAAGCAGAAAAGCCAACCCGAAGGCTGGCTTTTCCATTCTAACGAAACCTAATCAATTACTGCTCGACCATGAATCGAACACTTCTCCTTACATCTTCATTGGTGACTTCCAATATGTATAGTCCATTAGATAATTCATTCTTGAAATTCAAAGTTGTTTGCAACGTGCCATCAACAACATAACGCTTGCTCTCAATCTTTCTTCCCAAGGCATCATATATTTTCACTTGAACATTGTCTGAAGTTATTCCCGACAAGCTCAACGTTAATCCATCACCATGCGTCGGATTCGGAAAAACAGACAATTCTATCCCTTGCGAAGCATCTTGTGTAACATCTTGCGAAGCATCTTTCTCCGAATCTTGCAACGCATCTTGCGAAGCATCTACAACCATTCCCGCACTTCCAATAATACACATATATGTCACCGGCCCCCACTGATAGTTCGTACCCGTGTATGTGTAAATTGGTGAAGTCTGGACTGCATACGTCTTTCCGTATTGAAGGGCTGTAACGTTCGTTAATGTGATGTAGTTCGAAGCCGCTCCGCGGTTTTGCTCAATCGGTAAGCCCACTGTTTGAAGGTTCAATGGATTCACTTCCGTAAATCTCCATCTCCAATTCGTTACACCGCATACCCATGGTAACGAGGCAACAACGGCTCCTCTGTATCGTGGACCCGACGCACACTGGTCGCTCGTGCGCAACGAAGTCAATGGGTTGGCTGAAATTGTAATCGTTGTTGGAGTTGCTGCTGGCATCTCGAATACCTCGTTAGTGCCTGCACCATTTGGTATAGTGTATATCGCAGTAACCAAAACATTGTACATGCATCCTGCTGGTAGCATTGGTGTTACACTTGAGATGGTTAAGTAATCACTCGTCTGTGTCTTGGTGTAAACCTGTCCGGCTGCAATGCCTGTTAAGCCTGTCCAGGTATATCTATACTGAACACCCGTTCCACCGCAATATGCCGCTTTGAAGACGTTACACATACCTATGGTGCTTGGCCATGAAGCGCTTGTTCCGCTGTCAGAGCCTCCTGCTCGCAAGTGACGAATACAGCCCGAGAACTGTCCGCCTGCTTGTGCATTGCTGTTGTAATTTCTTACGCCAACACGATAGGTCGCACCAACGGTAAGTCCCGTTTTCGTGAGCACTTCAGTACCGATTCCAACAATAGTATTTTCAACGTCTATCAAGTTGCCGTTCGCATTTTGAAGCTCAATCACAATATCGTTTGCGTTACTTCCAATGAAGATGGTAACACCGGTAGACAAAGCAGTGAAGTTGTACCAACGGTCTTCTCCTGTTACACATGTGCTCTGTGCCAATGTGCTCGGGTAAGAGCCTGCCAACGTGCTATAGAAACTGCTGCAGTAACTGTACATAGCGCTCGGTGCTGACAATGAATTGAAAGGTTCTTCACCAGCGATAGTAGAAGGACAACCTTCATCTACAAATCCGCTACAGTTATCGTCTGCACTGTTGCACAATTCAGGGGCTCCTGGGTATGTTGTTGAAACAGCATCGTTACAGTCGGTGCTATTCAATACATATCCTGTTGGTTGCGTGCATGCCAATTGAGAAATATTAGCATTTCCGTATCCATCCGCGTCCGCATCTGAGTAATAGATTGAAGCAACAGGTATTGTAACCGTCACCGCCAAATAACTTGGAGACTCGCAGCCTGCAATGGTTTGTGTTGCATAATAGGTTGTTCCTGTTACCAGCAGAGTTGTGCTTGCCAACGCAGATCCACCCGTATTCGAAGCATACCATTGCACTGATGTTCCTGTTACTTGAATACTCGCAATGGTTGCATTCAATGTGCTACAGAATGTCTGAGAAGCCGCTCCTGTTGGCGCGTTTACCAAAGCAGGTTCGGTCACATTTATAGATGTGTTTGAAGTACATCCGTTCACATCGGTTACGGTATACGAATGCGTTCCCGCAGATACCGTATACGTTCCGATTCCAGCGTAAGGCGTTGTTCCTCCAGTGGCTGTTACTGTCACAACTGCAGTTCCACCATAACAAGAAATATTTGTTGCAGATGAACTAGCCGTCAACGCAGAAGGTTCAGTAATGGTTGTTGAAGTCGAAGTGATACATAGATTCGCATCGTATACAGTGTATGAGTGCGTTCCAGCAGTAACGTTGTAGTTTCCTGTTCCAATATATGGACCAGTTCCACCGGCAGCTGAAACGGTAATGACTGAAGTTCCTCCATTACATAAAATCGGTGTTGACATTATAGAAGCAGTAAGCAAAGTTGGTTGAGTCACCGTGATACCTGTTGTTGCTGTACATCCGTTGGCGTCGGTTAACGTGTAAGAATATGTTCCTGCAATTACAGTGAAGTTGCCGGTTCCAGTATACGGACCAGTGCCACCGTTTCCAGTTACAGTCACTGTCGCTGTTCCGCCATTACAAGAGATACTTGTTGCTGTTGAACTTGCTGTCAAGACTGTTGGTTCAGTAACGGTAATACTTGTTGTTGCTGAACAGCCATTCGCATCAGTGACAGTATATGAATACGTTCCTGCGCTCACCGTGAAGTTGCCGGTTCCAGTATACGGACCAGTACCACCTGCTGATGTTACAGTAACTGTCGCAGTTCCACCATTACAAGAGATACTTGTTGAACTTGAACTAGCAGTCAGTGCCGTTGGCTCTATAACTGTGATGCTCGTTGTTGCTGCGCACCCGTTCGCATCGGTAACCGTGTAAGAATAAGTGCCTGCACTTACCGTATATGTTCCTGTTCCTGTGTATGGCGCAGTACCACCTGCTGATGTTACAGTCACTGTTGCTGTTCCGCCGTTACAAGAGATGCTTGTTGAACTTGAACTTGCAGTGAGCAAAGTTGGTTCCGTGACAGTGATGCTTGTCGTTGCGGTACATCCGTTAGAGTCGGTGACAGTATATGAATATGTCCCTGCGCTCACCGTGAAGTTGCCGGTTCCAGTATACGGACCAGTTCCGCCATTTCCAGTTACAGTCACTGTCGCAGTTCCGCCATTACAAGATATACTTGTTGCTGTTGAACTTGCTGTCAAGACTGTTGGTTCAGTAACGGTAATACTTGTTGTTGCAGTGCATCCGTTAGCGTCGGTCACAGTGTAAGTATGAATTCCTGCTGTAACTGTGAAGTTGCCAGTTCCAGTATAGGGACCAGTCCCGCCATTTCCGTTTACAGTAACTGTGGCTGTTCCGCCATTACAAGAAATACTTGTTGCAGATGAACTAGCCGTCAACGCAGAAGGTTCAGTAATGGTTGTTGAAATCGAAGTGATACATAATATATTCGATAGATTCCCATCGTATACAGTGTATGCGTGCGTTCCAGCAGTAACTGTGTAGTTTCCAGTTCCAATATATGTACCAGTTCCACCGGTAGCTGAAACAGTAATGACTGAAGTTCCTCCATTACATAAAATCGGTGTTGACGTTATAGAAGCAGTAAACAAAGTTGGTTCCGTGACAGTGATGCTCGTCGTTGCAGTACATCCGTTAGCATCGGTTACCGTGTAAGAATATGTTCCTGCACTAACCGTGAAGTTACCGGTTCCAGTATACGGACCAGTACCACCGTTTCCAGTTACAGTCACTGTCGCCGTTCCTCCATTACAAGAGATACTGGTTGAACTTGAACTTGCTGTCAGGACTGTTGGTTCAGTAACCGTAATGCTTGTTGTTGCTGAACATCCATTCGCGTCACCTACTGGGTACGAATGAGTGCCTGCAGTAACTGTAAAAGTTCCTATTCCACCGTATGAAGTTGTGCCGCCCGTTGCAGCTACTGTGATGGTTGAAGTACCGCCGTTACATAAAATTGGTGTGGATGTGGATGTGGCAACCAATTGGGAAGGCTGTGTAATTGTAACAGAAGCAGATGCTGTGCATCCGTTAGCGTCAGTAACAGTGTAATTGTGCGTGCCTGCAGATACGGTGAAGTTTCCAGCTCCTGTATAAGGGCCAGTGCCACCCGTTGCAGCCACTGTTACAGTAGAAGCTCCGCCATAGCAAGAAATATTAGTTGCGCTTGCAGTTGCGTTCATTATTGAAGGTTCCGAAATAACTACACCAATGGATTCGGCACAACCAATGGCATCCGTCACTGTGTAAACGTAAGTTCCCGCACTAACAACAAAAGATCCGGTACCCAATAAGGTGCCTGTTCCTCCGGTTGCAGAGATTGTAACAACTGCACTTCCTCCCGTGCATGATATGTTCGTAGCGGTATAGTTAACAACAATTGCCGTAGGTTCAGAAATGGTAATACTTGTAATTGAAGAGCAACCGTTCGCATCTGTCACAGTATAAGAAGCACTGCCGGCTAGAGCCGTGAATGTTCCTGTTCCAACATAGGGTGCATTGCCTCCATTAGCAGAAACAGTCACATTAGTTGATCCCCCATTACAAATAATTCCTGCACCTACAACGGAACTTGTCGTTAACGTAGTCGGTTCTGTAACGATAATTGAAGTCGTAGAAGTACATCCGTTTGCATCTGTGACAGTATAAGAGTATGTTCCAGCGCTCACGGTGAATACACCGGTACCTGAATAAGGAGCCGTTCCGCCCGTAGCAGTTACAGTTACTGAAGTGGTGCCGCCGTTACACAATACATTATTTCCTGATACGCTCGCCACTAAAAGGGCTGGCTCTGTAACAGTGTATGATGTTGTTCCAACACAACCATTTACATCGGTAAGGGTGTATGTATATGTGCCAGCAACTAGTGTGGCAGTCGTTTCACCAACATAAGGAGCCACTCCACCAGCGCCGGTTACCGAGATATCTGCAGTACCACCGTTACAAACGATTGGAGCTGTTACGGTAACGACAGGCACAACTTGACGAACAATTAGCTGTCCGCTTGAATAGGTTGTTCCATCCCAGAATCCTCCGCCACTTGCGCTGTAACCACCGTACTGATAAGCGCACCCACCCAATGAATATCGGAAAGCATAATAATACGTTCCTGCTGCTAAGCTCGAACCAATGTTGGCCATGTACTCGTCGTTATTCGCTCCACCGCCCCCACTGTTGAAGGTAGCAGAAGACCAAGCGGTTGTTGGCCAAGTAGAAGGATTGGTGTTCGAAGTAAATACACCAACTTCAGCGGCAATACCAGCACCTTGCACACCAGCGCCGGGTGTTACACCTGGCTCGTAAACTTGTCCATAAACATTGAATGCTCCACCTTGACAAATTTCGCCAGAAGCAGGGTATTGCGTGTTCGCCCAATCTAACGTAGCTGAAGAAAGTGTAACAGAACCTAACGATGTGACACATGAAGTTCCACAAATTGGACGCGCTTGAACGGTATACGTTCCTACCGGAGCAGAAAACGTTGTGTAAGTTTGCCAACTCGTTCCATTAATCGAATATTCATAGTAATTATCGGCATATAAATTCACATTGTCCACTTTGTGCGCGTCGTTCAATCCGCCTGTTCTCGCAGAGAACGCAAAATTCCATGTTGATTTATTTGCTGTTAAATATGCCGCAGGGACAGCCGTGTTGTTAAAGATTGTTACACCGTTCACCACCAAAGTCAGTTGTCCAGCTTGATTCACATTGATTGAAACTGGAATGTAAGTGCCCGTTCTCAAGTTGAATGCACCCAAGGTATTCGATGCGAATTCAACTCCGTTGTACGATAAATAAATTCTGCTGTTTACTGTTCCTGTTGGATTGTTGTAGGTATCGAAAGACACAACCAATCCGGTGTTCCAGCCTGTCTCACTTCCACCAGTATTGTATGCAAACGGACCATAACTAAAGCTCATTCCGTCTGCACCTGTTCCTGTTCCAATGAATTGACTGTATGTTAATCCGAAAGCATTCGGACGAATCAATGGCGTGTAGCCCCATGCACCAACTAAAGAGTTAGCAGCTGCTGTAATTACGCATTCCTCACCTGTAATGCTTGCCGATCCTGATACAGCAGTGCTACTTGGTAAAGAGCCGAATCCTGTTGAAAGTAAATTACAAGCACCACCGGTAACGTTTGAAATTGTGATTGTACCATTCACCAAACATGAAGGTGGGTTGGTTCCGGTTAAAGTTGCAGTGGTTGTAATTTGAGTAAACGCCAATCCTGCATTCGATCCGCCGCCACCTTCTGAAACGCGATACTCAAGCAATGAAGTCGCATCTAGATAACCTGTCCAAACTCCATTGTGCACATCACAACATCCGTTGTGTCTCCATACCTCAGCGCCATTGATGTACAAGATGGCCATGTCATCGTGATTCAACGCATCTATTCTATAGGTTCCACAAGTTGGAACACCGGTACGCTTGAAGATGTACGAATGATTGTCTACTTGTACGCCGCAACCTTGGTATCCGGCAGCGCTTGAGGGAGAAGCAGTATTCACCCAACTTTGGGCAGTTGAATTGGTTTGTCCAGTTTGCGTATCGAAACTTAAATTTGAAATTGAATAATATCCTGCGTAGTTGTTTGTCCAAGCGCCACTTCCACCCGTTGCGTCACCAGCGTTGTAAGAATAAACATTCCACTGTCCTACAGGAGAAACCGAAGGGTCTCCCACAGGAGTGCTTGTTGCAATTGCTAACGTCAATGTTGCGCTTGAGCACGGTCCGTTGTATGGAACACATGTTATATTTCCGCCCGCTGCACCACTTGGAAAAGAAACTGAAATAGATGTCGTTCCTTGTCCGCTTACGATTGTTGCTCCCGCTGGCACTGTCCATATTGCTCCGGTAATATTCGTTAATCCGGAAACTGTATAGGTATTTGTTGAAGGAAGACACACTGTGGTTAATCCAGCTATAGACCCTGTCCCTGTCATGGGTGCAATTTGGATTTGCGTATTTATACTTCCTGAAACGGTTCCATACCCTTCGGATACGACGTAATAAAATCCGGGAGCTAAAGTCGCTTGTAAAGACGAAGCAGTTCCTGTGCACAAAACTCCATTATCATCGTTCTCTGCTATCAATGCCCCACCGCTGGTAAGCAAGTGTATATAAGTATCTAAAGCTGTTCCGCAATGCGACATGTTTACAATGGCATTGAAGTTATTTGCATTTGATAAATTGAAGAGATAGAAAATATCATCACTGGCTTGATTTAGGCCAACTGCTAAATCGTTTCCAATACAAGCGCCAGCAGCATTGCTCATGGTGTTTGAATATCCGGTGCAATCAATGATTCCAGCAAATAACGGATTCGACAACGTTGCACCTGCAGGCGCTGGTGTAACTGTTACTGTTGCAACACTCGACGGATTTGTAATTCCACTGCCTGAGCAAGTAACATTACAACGATAGTATGAAGTCGCTGTTAATACAGGCGTGGTATACGTTGCAGACGTTGCGCCTGAAATGTTGGACCAGGGTCCTGTTGCTGTTGTACCACTTTGCCATTGGTAGGTAATTCCTGTTCCAGATAATCCAGTTAACGAAAGATTTGAAGTGTTACCTGCACACATGGTTGCTACTGAAGCAACAGCAGTTGAGTTAGGTGTTCCCGAGCAAGGAGGAGCCGCAATAATGTTTACACAATAATCTTCTGTTTCGCCCCACAAATATCCCGTAGAGGCATAATTGGTTGCATCTGGGAAAGTAGTTTCCACGCATACCACGCGCATGCGCGTAGAACCCAAAGTTGCTGTTAATGGTACCGTAAAAGTTCCCGTTTCTGTATGCGGACCCGTAACAGCAGTAGCCATCGAATACATTCGCTCTCCCACATCGTTGAAGTTTCCGTTCTGATTCCAATCAATATAAATTTGAAATCCATTTCCATAATTACCTCCGCAAGTAATCGAGGTCAAACTAAAACTAGTAGAAGATCCTTGTTGCAAGTTCGGAACTGTAACACCGGAACCCGCGTAATTACTGAACAAATTCAAACTTGAAGCTGGCCCTGTTCCTGTTTGAGCGCAGGTACTGGAATTGTTCAATGTTCCTACCGTAACGTTTCCAATGTCCTCATCTGCAGTATAGGTTGGGACAATAATGGTGTAGGGCAAACACGTGCAGTTTCCGCCCATGTTCACTAAAACGGGAGTTGATCCTGTAGATGTTGAACTGTTCGTGCAAGTCGTTAATAATCGATAATAAATTGCTGTAGTTTGATTCACACTCAGCGCGGTATACGTTGCGCTTGCTGTTCCAATATTCGTCCATGGCCCTGTTGCAGAAGGACCACTTTGCCAAACGTAAGTAATTCCAGTTCCACTTGTCTGACCTGAGTTACTGAGTGTAAAATTTACTCCTGAACAAGCAGACCCAACCGAAGAACTCGAAGTACCTCCTGTTGGTGTGCCGGTGCAAGCGGCTGTTGATGCCTTGGTAAACCTCACATAAGGCTTTGTAGTATTCGCTAAATCTGTGTTTGTTGCACATGCAGCAGCACCATCAACCCTATAGGCACGAGACCCGTTTGTTATTCCTGTTTTCGCTTCAACCCCCCCATAGGGCGTTGTAAAAGGATTAGTAGTTCCTGTGCAAATTTCTACAAGTAAATTACTTGTGCCATTCCACGTAAACGGAACATCAAAAATAATATCATTGTATCCGGTGGCGACTGCGTAGGTAAATGCATTCTTAACAGTCGTTGTTGCAGTGGCATTGTGTGTTGCAGAGTTCGCGGCTGTTACATTCGCCATCTTTACTGTATAGTTTGCCAGTGAAACTGAAGACTGTGTTACATTCCAGGCTAGGCGAGTAATTTGCGATGATCCTGTCAATCCCGCCGCATTCAACTCCGCAACCGTATATACCACCTGGTATCGCATTGAATTATAATAACGACATACCGGATCTGCACCCGTTCCATTGGTATTACCCGCTGTACCTCCTGTAGGAATAACAGTATGTTGAGTTTGCCCCAATACACTTCCATTACTAACAACAAAAATTGCAAGTATGAACAAGAAGGATTTGAAGTACTTGTTCGAACAATAAGAAATACTTGTTTGTTTATTAAAGAAAGTAGTTTTAAGCATTCTGTTTAATGCGCTATTTTCAGCTAAAAAAAAGTGAAAGAATGACTTCCTGCCAAACAAAGACAAGAAAGATTCATTAGCAGAAATAAAAAATTTAAGCATGACAGTTAGTTTTCGTTAAGGTCTTACTAAGATATGATAAAAATCAATCGAATTAGAAAGGCCATTTAAAATAATCACAATCTTCAAAAAAACCGATGCAAAAAAAGAGGCCGAAGCCTCTGATTTTTTAACCTAAACAAAACTAAATGTATTTACATAGATACGTTGTAAGATGCTGAAGCAAGATTCTGCGAAAGGTGTGTTACAAGATACTTTGTAAGATGCTGAAGCAAGATTCTGCGAAAGACGTGTTACAAGATACTTCGTAAGATGTGTTACAAGATACTTTGTAAGATGTGTTACAAGATACTTTGTAAGATGCTGAAGCAAGATTCTGCGAAAGATTATTCAAAAGAACCTACGGAAAATAATCCACTAGCGTAGCTTCTTGTGAAACATCTTACAAAGTATCTTTCGTAGAATCTAACGCCAGTTCTAAACATTTTCAATATACTCAAACGGAGAACACCCGCAGAACTTTTTAAAGATGGAATAAAAATTCGACTTGGTTTGAAATCCGCAACGCGTCGCCAATCCCATGATAGAGTAGCGTTTCAGCGCACCCGCTTCCAATTGAATAAGGAATAAATCGAGTCGGCGTTTGTTCAACCAATCTTTGTATGGCATGAGCATATCGCGACTAAAAAAGATCGATAATTTATACTTCGGGACTTCCAGTAAATCGGCAAGTTCTTGAATTTTTATTTCACGTTGAATTATTTCCGGATCAATATCTAGATACTCATTCAATTTAACTTTTATCGCATTCGATTCCTCGTAAGTTAACGGCTGTTTCCACTTCTGAATCTCTTCACTTACCTGCGTAACAGGATTCCTTACCACAATCATGGCCGCGAAAGTAACCATTCCTGAATGCCCATTTACAATGGACTTTGTCATTTCTAAAATTGGGAGAATTTCCATAACAAAATGTATTTGTCCCTGTTGTACTATCCATTGTAGAAAAAGGTTTCATTTTGTTCAAAATATTCAGATTCTTCGAAAGATGTGTTACAAGATACTTCGTAAGATTCTTCGAAAGAGGTGTTACAAGATACTTCGTAAGATTCTTCGAAAGATGCTAAAGCAAGATGCCTCCGGCAAGGGGACTTCTGTTTAGAGAAGCGTCCTTGCCGAAGGCATCTTTAGAATAATCTTGCGAAGCATCTTGCCCCGCATCTTTATTTGTATAATCTTGCGAAGCATCTTGCCCCGCATCTTTCCTGCGGAATCTTACTTCGTAACAAACACCTTTTTGGTGAAGGTCTTGTCTGTTCCAACAACCTCAACCAAGTAAACCCCAGTTGCAGTGTCAAGATCCAATAGAAGTTCACTCGATGTCATGTTCTTGCGCTCAATCATGTTCCCAACTGCGTCGTAAACTTTCACTGTTGCGTTTTGGAATTCAGCAGTGTTCGTTACCCAAACTTTTACTGTTTGACCAGTTGTTGTGTAAACACTTACTCCGTCTACTTCTGCAACTTCTTCTGTTACCGCTACTGATTCCATCGAAGTTTCAGTTTGTGGGTTCAGTGTGAAGTGAAGGACGAAACGGTTGTTGAATGTTCCTGCGTTCGCCGTGAAGCTATACGTGCTGTTGCGCTTTAGGTCTTGGAAAGAGTGTGTGAATTTGTCTTCCAACATCACATCTTCTTCAACACCCAATTCAACAGCATTGATTGTGTATGTTCCTGCCGCAGTGATCTGGATACCCATGTCAACTTTTTGCTTTGCAGTTGCGTCTTTCAAACCGTCTAAAGAAACCTCTTTCGTTCCTTCCAAGAAATAAACCTGGTGGTGATTTTCGTCCATGAACTTATCGGTGTCGTATTCTTCAATGCCGTTGCTTGCGTTTTCGTTTTCGTAAACAACCGCTTGGTCGTCTGACTTACCGTCGTTCAAGTTCAAGCGAACAACCTGGTTGTGCTCTGGAGTGTGAAGCACGTTGCTTGAATGAACGCGATCTCCATTGTCCATGCGCAAACTGCAAGGCGTTGTGTATGCGTAGATCCAGAATCCTTGCATCGGAGGAATGAACTGTGTTGTTTGTCCAGACCCGTTGCTCGTGCTAATTCCTGAAGTAGCGTTATAGCTCTCATAACTTGTGTTCATGTCATTGCGAATCCAGTAGCTCACATTTAATCCAGTACGCGTCACTAGTTTCCAATCTAGGTGAGAAGTATACGGATTAGCAACATACTTGTATCCCGCTCCGGTGAAGGAAAGTGGCGTAGTAACGTTGTTGTTGAATGTTGAAGAGGTACCGTTGAAGGTTACAGACTGTGCAGAACCTGCGCGGTATAAGTAACCGATTCCAACAGCCATGTTTGTTGCTGAATTCACACCTACTCCGGTAGAGCTGTTAATAATAGGACTCCATGCGTTTGTTGCTGACAGATAACTCCAAACACGCGTCATCGTGCCAGTGTTGTAGAACGTGTTGTAAACATTGGTATTGTTCATCGGAGAACCAAGGTACCAGTAGCGTCCGTTCGGGGCAGTGCCATTTGCGGAAGTCCCAGTAAGATTCAAGTTCACTACATAAGCTCCGTTACCTGTGTTTAC
>Ga0114969_10001329_pt1 | contig 20951 bp, 19 predicted proteins | sample M_130807_MF_Meta_FD_87316 | JGI IMG/M metagenome (GOLD analysis project Ga0114969, IMG submission 87316) | Freshwater microbial communities from Lake Montjoie, Canada to study carbon cycling - M_130807_MF_MetaG | ecosystem: Environmental > Aquatic > Freshwater > Lake | place: Lake Montjoie...
CTGCTGGTCGTTCAGGGAGCCGGACTTCATCTTGTTGGAGATGTCTATAACCCGCTCCTCGTCTTGCGGCAGGATTCCACGCACCATTACGCCCTGCACATTCTGGTCAAATGAGATCATGCCCTGCCCATTAATAAATGGCGCGGCAGCCACCACCTGTGGGTGACTTTTTATGACTTGTAGGGTGGGTTGCCAATCGACAAGGTCATTACTCTCGGCGTTTATTTGTAGGTGAGGTGCGATACCCAGGATGCGCGTGCGTATCTCCTTCTGGAAGCCATTCATCACGGACAGCACCACAATCAGGGCGCACACCCCCAGCGCCATGCCCAGCATGGAGATGAGTGAGATAAAGGAAATGAAATGATTGCGCCGTTTGGTGCGGGTGTACCGTAGGGCGATAAAGAGTTCGTAGGGGCGCACGGTGGGACCGCCTGAAATAAATTAGACGTTAGTTTGCCACAAGATCGACCCTAGCGGGATGGTAAACTGACGCCGGCACGATGGACCTACCACCGACTGACCCCCATACCCGACGCTCGCAAAAAATCATCATGAGAAACCTAGACATTGTTGTTCCAGACTTGTTCCTGCCGCAGGAAGTGGCCCTTGACGCTTGCGTCGGACTGAACGTGCCCGCGCTTGAAAGGGTGTTGGCACGCTCAAGTTGCGCGTCCTCAGATGACGACTCAGCGAGCACTCTAGAGGGGTGGCTTTGCCAAAGATTTAGTATCAAGAGTCACTTGGATGAGCCCATCGCACCGATCACCTTGGTGGGGGAGGGTGTGCAGCCAGGATCGAGTTTCTGGCTGCGTGCGGATCCGGTGCACCTAGAGATGCGGCACACGCAATTTCTTCTACGCCCTGAGGTGCAACTGAGCGCCGATGAGGCTACCCAACTGTGCGCCAGCCTGAATGAACATTTTGTGGATGAGGATCTGCATTTTATTGCCCCCCACCCACAGCGCTGGTACGTCAAGACCGAGCGCGCTCCAGGCATGAGGACCCATTCCTTGGATGAGGTGACAGGCAGGAATGCACACGCGTACCTGCCGACAGGACAGGACGCCATGCGCTGGCACAAGGTGTGCAGTGAGATTCAAATTATTTTCTTCGATCACCCCGTTAATCAGGCACGTGTGGCCCGTGGTGAGCTGCCCATTAATAGCTTGTGGTTATGGGGCGGCGGGCACGCAACGGATCAATTAACCAGACCGTACACGATGATCTATGGCGATGATTTTATGACGCAGGCATTTGCACGGGTGGCGGATGTGCCCTACGTCAGTTTGTCAGATGATTCAGCAAATTATGGGGTCGATCGTGACAACTCTGGTGATCAACTTATTGTCTGGGGTGGTCTGCGCCGTGCCTTCAGACAGGGGGACATGGATGCGTGGCGTGACTCGGTACAGCACCTAGAGCGAGACTGCATTGTCCCGCTGTGGAAGGGCTTGCGTGATAAGCGCATTGAGCGGCTCACCCTGATCGTGTTAGGTGCTGGCATTGCGCAGAAATTTATTCTGACGCGTGGCGCAACGTGGAAGCTGTGGCGTAGTACGCAGCCTTTGACTGGGTACGCTCTGATTTAGAGTGCGGCTGGCTGGGTCCGGGGCGTACCGTGCTTATTGAGTCTTGTTGCGTAGATGCTGTATCATTTGAGCACGCGAATAAATATAAAGCTTATGAAACCTATTTTCTTAGACTTTGAGCAGTCTATTGCCGAATTGGCAAGCAAGATCGAGCAGCTACGCTTCGTGCAGCAGGACTCGGCACTGGACATCTCTGACGAAATCGATCGTCTCCAACAAAAGAGCGTGGAGCTGGCGAAGGACATCTATTCCAAGCTCACGCCATGGCAGGTTTCGCAGGTATCGCGCCACCCGCAACGCCCATACACCCTAGACTACATCCAGAGCCTATTTACTGACTTTGAGGAGCTGCACGGGGATCGCTCCTATGCAGATGACCCTGCGATTGTGGGGGGGTTGGCGCGTTTTAATGGGCAGAGCGTGATGGTGATCGGACACCAGAAGGGGCGCGACACCAAGGAGCGGCAGTACCGTAACTTTGGCATGCCCCGTCCCGAGGGATATCGCAAGGTGCTGCGCCTGATGCGACTGGCGGAAAAATTTAATATTCCGATCATGACCTTTATTGACACCCCGGGCGCCTACCCTGGAATTGGTGCCGAGGAGCGCGGTCAGTCGGAGGCGATCGGCAAGAATCTGTACGTGATGGCAGGGTTGCGCGTGCCGCTAATCTGCACGGTCATCGGTGAGGGTGGCTCCGGGGGCGCTTTGGCCATCGCGGTGGGCGACGTCCTGCTTATGCTGCAGTACGCGACTTATTCGGTGATCTCGCCAGAGGGCTGCGCTGCAATTTTATGGAAGAACGCAAACAAGATGGTTGACGCAGCCGAAACACTTGGCATCACCGCCGTCCGATTGAAGGCCCTGGGGCTGATCGATAAAATCGTTAACGAGCCATCCGGCGGTGCGCACGCACAGCAGAAGGAGATGATGGCAACCATGAAAACTTTCCTACAGGACAGCCTTAAGCAGGTCCAATCTCACTCGATAGAAGATCTGTTGAAGATTCGCTTTAACCGCGTAATGGGCTATGGCAAGTTCAAGGAAGTCGAGCTTTGATTTAGAGGGGTGCGTCGTCGACGCACTCTCACCCCTGGTTCATGAAGGCGCGTCCGTCCTGCTAGGGCTTAGCGGGGGCGTTGACTCGGTTGTCCTGCTGCACGTTCTGCAACAACTCTCTATTCGATCCTTGTGGAGCCTGAGTGCGCTGCACGTTCACCACGGCATCAGCCCAGAGGCGGATGCTTGGGCTACATTCTGTGCCGATCTGTGTGCATCTCACGGCGTCCCCTTGCGGGTTGAGCGGGTGGATATCACGCCGCTACGCTCGTTAGGCACCGAGGCCGCGGCCCGTAAACTACGGCACGCGGCACTCTCTCGGCAGGGGGCAGACGTTGTGCTCCTAGCCCATCACCTTGACGATCAGGCTGAGACCGTGCTGCTGCAGTTGTTACGCGGGTCGGGGGTCCGGGGTGCGAGTGCAATGCCTGCCGTTAGTGTTGGTGCCAGTGCCCAGACCTTGTTGCGCCCATTCCTAGGCGTCCCTCGCTCTGTGCTGTTGGAGTACGCAGAGCGGCACGCACTCGAGTGGGTTGAGGACGAGAGCAACGCCGACGATACTTACCCCCGTAATTTTTTACGTCATCGAGTACTGCCATCCTTGGAGCAACGCTTCCCGGCCTACCGCAAGACCCTGCTGCGAAGTGCACATAATTTTTATGAGGCAGTCCAGCTCTTGGATGAGCTAGCACGACAGGACTCAGAGGGCTATATAGCCGACAGGTGCTTAGATGTTGAGGCGTTAAGGGATCTGGATGCGGCACGAGGAAAGAATGTACTGCGCTACTTTCTGGCGGCGCAGGGTGCACCCATCCCAGAGAGCGCGCGCTTGCAAGAGATGCGGCGTCAGCTGTGTGACGCACGACAAGACGCGCAAGTCTGCATTGACTGGCGTGGCTGGCAGGTACGCAGGTACCGTACCCACATCCACGTCATGCCCGCGCTGTCGCTCGCACTTCAGTTTGAGGTGGCGTGGAGTGGCGAGGCGGAGATCTTGCTGCCCGCATCACACGGCACCCTTCGTTTCCAGGAAGCTATTGGGCAGGGTATAAGCGTTAAAAAATTGCGATCCGGAGTGGTTACTGTTTGCCCACCTCGCACGGGAGAGTTGGTGCAGTTGGATGCTACGCGCCCGCATAAAAAATTAAATATCCTGATGCAAGAGCACGGTATACCCCCATGGCAGAGGAGGCTGATGCCGCTACTCTTTTGTGGTGGCGACCTGGTGTGTGTACCTGGCGTGGAAGTGGCTGGTGCATACCGCGCCCAGCAGGACGAGATCGGGTTGATGGTGACATGGACGATGCCTTGTGCAGAGTAGGTTCTGGGACGGCCTCGACGAGAGTGTCAATTGTTCTTATAATTGAACTCGTGCAGACTTATTGCTTGAGCGTGTAAAGCTTGTCTGCATCGATGTGTAAGCTCTTTCGATAGCATGTGCTAGTGATCGGAGGCAGGCTCACCCCGCGTTTTTTAATAACACCATTAAGGAGCGAGACATGGCAAAAGGTCAAGAAAGCAAAAAGGCAGTCAAGAAGGAACCCGCTAAAACCATGAAAGAAAAAAAGGCCGCCAAGAAGGTCAAAAAAGATGAAAAGACGCGTCAAGGGTAGTCCCTGATGGGCGTCCCGTGGCCTACCTCAGTGTGACCGTGGGCGCCACGGCATTGAGATTTTTGGCCCTGCTCGCAAGAGCTTTGCGCGGTAACCAATGTTGCGCGAAGCTATGTATGTGGCGTCCCCAACGAGATTCGAACTCGTGTACTTACCGTGAAAGGGTAATGTCCTAGGCCTCTAGACGATGGGGACAGATGATCTTTTGTGTTGGCATTTTGGTGGAGATAAGCGGGATCGAACCGCTGACCTCTTGCATGCCATGCAAGCGCTCTCCCAGCTGAGCTATACCCCCAAAATGTGCGCGCATTATACTGATCTGACCGATTATTGTAAAGCCGGACGCCCTGCGAGCACTAAAGATATTGAGCCATACGTGCCAACACCGTCTCACGCGAGAATAGTTGCACCACCGCGTCCACTGAGGGGGTCTGTGTTTGCCCCATGAGTATTACACGTAGCGGCATCGCTAGCTTGGGCATCTTTAGGCCATGCTTCGTGATCACCATCTTGATGGCTGCCCCGATAGCCTCGCGTTCCCACGTGACATCCCTGAATTGCTCTGCCAGTTCCTGTAGGGCTGGCTTAGCATCGGCAGACAGCTGGGCATTGAGTAGCTCATGATTGGGGTGCAGGTCGATGTAAAACATTTCCGCAGCGTCGGTTAACTCGTTGAGTGTGACGACACGCTCCTTGTATAGATCGACAATGTCTTCCAGCGTAGGTGTGGCGGTAATTGATACATTGCGCACCTGTAGGCGTGGGCGTATCAACTCAACGAGTCGCGAGGTGTCGGTCTGCTTTATGTAGTGCTGATTTAACCAGTTCAGTTTTTCTGTATTAAATTGCGCCGCAGATGGTGTGATGTGTGCGAGGTCGAACCAGGTGCGGAACTGCTCCATAGAAAAGATCTCATCGTTACCGTGTGACCAGCCCAGCCGCGATAGATAATTAATGACCGCCTCTGGTAGGTAGCCGTCCTCTTCGTACTGCATCACGCTGACCGTGCCGTGTCGCTTGGATAATTTTTGTCCATCGTCACCCAAGATCATCGACAGGTGAGCGTACTTCGGCACAGGCGCACCTAGCGCTTCGAGTATGTTTATCTGACGCGGTGTGTTGTTAACATGATCGTCGCCACGTATGACGTGCGTGATACCCATGTCGAAGTCATCCACCACCACGCAAAAATTATAGGTGGGGGTGCCGTCCGCACGTGCAATGACGAGGTCGTCCAGCTCAGTATTTTTAAACTCGATCAGCCCCTTCACCATGTCCGTCCACGCCACCACCCCTTGGGCAGGATTTTTAAAGCGAATCACCGGGGCGACTCCGGCGGGCGGCTCGGGCAGAACCTTTCCGGGCTCCGGGCGCCAGAAACCATTGTATTGAGGCTTTTCACCGTTTGCGCGTTGCGCTTCACGCAGGGCATCTAGTTCTTTGGGTGAGGTGTAGCAATGGTAGGCCAGACCTTGCGCCAGCATGTTCTGAAGCACCTGGCGGTATCGATCCATGTGCTGCATTTGATAGAACGGACCCTCGTCGTAGTCCAGCTTGAGCCATTTCATGCCATCTAGGATGGCCTCGACTGCCTCTGGTGTGGAGCGCTCTACGTCGGTGTCCTCTATACGCAGGACGAAGGTGCCACTGTGCTTACGAGCATAGGCCCAAGAGAATAGGGCGGTACGGGCACCACCGATGTGTAGGTAACCTGTGGGGCTTGGCGCGAAACGAGTGCGTATAGTCATGGGAGAATCAGAAATTTTAATCGGTAGTATAGCTATGCATTTTACGCCACCTTGCCGCTGATGCCACCAATAAAGTTATGCCCAGCACACACCTATTTACCATGTCGGCTCGGGTTGTGCATTTGAATTGGACCATGAATTGGGGTACAATGGCACCCCTTAACAGGCGCGTAGCTCAGCTGGTTAGAGCACCACCTTGACATGGTGGGGGTCGTTGGTTCGAGTCCAATCGCGCCTACCAAATGTATGCATCAACAAAACCGCTCGTCAGCGGTTTTTTTATTTTTTAGGTGACCTGTCGTGATCGTGGGGACGGTAGTTGGCCGATCGACGGGCGAGCACTGGTTAGAGTCTTTAGTGTGTAGCGTAAAGTGATCTAACCCTGTTAAAATTAGAAGTTTACTTAGTTAATTAAATTGGAGAACACGTATGGCTGTTGAGCGCACCTTGTCAATTATTAAACCCGATGCCGTTGCTAAGAATGTGATTGGCCAGATTTACACTCGCTTTGAGAGTGCTGGATTAAAGATCATCGCGGCACGCATGATCCAGATGTCGCGTACCGAGGCAGAGAATTTCTACGGGGTACATCGTGAGCGCCCATTCTTCAAGGACCTGGTCGACTTTATGATCTCAGGACCGGTAATGGTGCAGGCATTGGAAGGTGTCAATGCGATCATCAAGAACAGGGACCTCATGGGTGCCACGGATCCAAAAAAGGCCGACAAGGGTACTATCCGTGCTGATTTTGCGGACAGTATTGATGCTAACGCAGTGCACGGTTCAGACTCAGCAGAAGCTGCTGCGGTGGAGATTGCCTACTTCTTCCCAGACGTCAAGGCCGCGTAAGCTGACCAGACCCTACTGATTTTTGTGTCCATCGCACAGCCACACCCCGCGATCTGCCTCATGCGGGGAGCGGGGTAACGTCCTCAAGAGGCTAGAACTTTTATCCCGTCGGTGATGGGTTGGGGTTATGCTGTGAGGGACGCCTCGGCTGAGGTTGGGGTAATCCAAACCGCGATGTGTGTGTACCCGTAGGGATCATCATGCCAGAAAATATTCTAAATTTTGATGCGCAAAAATTAACCGCCTGGTTTGCCGAGATGGGTGAGAAGCCCTTTCGTGCGCACCAAGTGTTGCGTTGGGTGCACAAGGTTGGCGAGTCAGACTTTGCGGCGATGACCGACATCTCTTCTCTGCTGCGCGAAAAGTTACAGCAGTGCGCTTGTGTGAGCGTGCCTCAGGTGGTGCGTGATGAGGTGTCCGCAGACGGTACACGCAAGTGGCTGCTAGATGTTGGCACCGGCAATGCTATCGAGGCGGTCTTCATCCCAGAGCCCAAGCGTGGCACGCTTTGCGTCTCCACCCAAGCCGGGTGCATCCTGAACTGCTCATTCTGTTCGACGGGCAAGCAGGGCTTCAATCGAAATCTTAGTGTGGCAGAGATTATTGGTCAGCTGTGGTGGGCCAATCGTCAAATTGGGAGGGATCCAGACGGCAAGTGGCCGGTCACGAATGTGGTCATGATGGGCATGGGTGAGCCGCTACTGAACTACGACAACACGGTCAGCGCCCTGCGACTGATGCTGGATGACCACGCCTATGGCCTGTCGCGTCGCCGTGTCACCCTGTCTACATCAGGGGTCGTGCCGGCGATGGACAGGCTACGTGAGGATTGCCCGGTCGCGCTGGCGGTGTCTTTGCACGCGCCCAACGACAGCCTGCGCAACGTGCTGGTGCCAATCAATCAAAAGTACCCGCTGCACGTCCTGATGGCAGCGTGTCAGCGCTATCTGGAGCGTGCACCACGCGACTTTGTCACATTCGAGTATGTGATGCTGGAGGGCGTGAACGACAGCGTGCAGCAAGCCCAAGAGTTGGTCGCGCTGGTGCACGATGTGCCGTGTAAGTTCAATCTGATACCGTTCAACCCCTTCCCCCAAACGTCGTACCACTCCTCGAGCGTGGACTCGATTGCTAAATTCCGTGACGTGCTGATGCGGGCTGATATAGTAACCACCGTACGAAAGACGCGGGGCGATGACATTGCTGCGGCGTGTGGGCAGCTGGCCGGGCAGGTGAAAGACAAAACAAAAAGAACGCACGGGCTGGCCGGAGCGGACGCATAATTTTTTAATGTGTTGGGGTGGCGGATTGTCTTGCCACGGAGATTAATGATGGACGATGTGTCGAACAGTAACTCTAAAACGGATTGCGACAGCAGTGAGGCGCAACCTCTTAGCGTGGGCGGAATGCTGGGCAAAGCACGCGAGGATCTCGGCCTCAGTGTTGCGGATGTTGAGAAGCGCCTCAAGTTTACGCCACGCCAGATCCAGGCGCTGGAGGCGGACGATTTTAACTACCTGCAGGACATTCACTTCGTGCGCCGCTTTGTTCATGGTTACGCTCGCTTGGTGCAGTTAGATCCTGCCCACCTGCTCGCGCTACTTCCGGAGGCGCCCGCACCGTCCCACCCTGTTGCGCATGCCGCAGATTCTGACATGAGCGAATCACGTAGGCGCTCCACCCACTCAAGACGCGGGCTAAGCGGCGTCGGATTGGCAGCTTTGGCGGGAGTCCTCATTGCAATCCTGGTGGGACTCTTTGTGTGGCTTGACCTGGATAGATCTATTGCTCTGCGCACGAAGGTGGAGGTGCTGCCGCTACCAACCACTATTGCCGTGCCCCCAATGGGGGCCTCGACCACGCCACCCGCCGAGACGCTGACCACGCCCACGCCGCAACAGACAACAGAGACCCCCGCGCTACACGATGGATTGACTGGGGTGCAGAGATGAGTCAGCACCCAATCCCCCGTCGTGTGACCCAGCGCGTCACAGTGGGCAACGTCACCATCGGTGGCGGCGCTCCTATACTCGTGCAGTCCATGACCAACACCGACACCGTGGACGCCGCCGGCACCGCGCGCCAAGTTTTTGAGCTTGCACAGGCCGGTTCTGAGTTGGTGAGGATAACCGTCAACACCCCAGAGGCCGCGGCACAGGTGCCGCACATTCGCGAGCTGCTCGACCAGCTTGACTGCAGTGTGCCGCTGGTGGGCGACTTCCACTACAACGGCCACCGGCTGCTCACGGACTTTCCAGGGTGCGCTGAGGCGTTGGCGGGGTACCGAATAAATCCGGGAAACGTTGGCCGGAATCAGAAGGGCGAGGATCAGTTTGCCGTGATGATAGACGCCGCCTGTCGTTACAATAAGCCGATCCGTATTGGGGTGAACTGGGGCAGCCTGGACGCCGATCTGATCGTGCGCATGATGGACGAAAACTCCAGGCTATCGCAACCACAAGAGGCTGAGGTTGTTATGCGCGAGGCGCTCATCGTGTCCGCGCTAAGTAGCGCCCAGCGCGCAGAGCAGCTGGGCTTGCCGCATGACCGTATCGTGCTGTCATGCAAGGTGAGCGAGGTGCAGGCGCTGGTCGCGGTCTACCGTGAGTTAGCACTGCGCTGTGATTACCCACTGCATCTCGGGTTGACCGAGGCTGGCATGGGATCGAAAGGCATCGTCGCCTCCACCGCGGCGCTTGCTATCCTTTTGCAGGAGGGCATAGGGGATACCGTGCGCATCTCACTCACGCCGGAGCCCGGTGGGGATCGCACGCGAGAGGTCATCGTTGCGCAGGAGATATTACAGACGATGGGCCTGCGTTCGTTCGCACCCATGGTGATCGCCTGCCCTGGCTGCGGGCGAACCACCAGCACCGTCTTCCAAGAACTAGCACAAGACATCCAGTCTTACTTGCGTGATCAGATGCCGCTGTGGCGCGAAGAATACGGCGGGGTTGAGGAGATGAAAGTTGCCGTTATGGGCTGTATCGTTAACGGGCCAGGCGAGAGCAAGATGGCCAACATTGGCATCAGTCTCCCCGGCAGCAATGAGAACCCAGCGGCTCCGGTGTACGTGGACGGCGAGAAGGTCGTCACCCTGCGTGGGGACAACATCGCCAGTGACTTCAAAAAGATCGTGAACGACTACGTGGTACGCAAGTACTCACGACGGGCATCCTAATTTATTGGATGCCGGGCGTCGTATAATTAGGGCTGGCATCAGCTGTTTTTGTTGTGAATTAGATAAAGGTTAAGCTCCATGAGCAGCAATCCAATCTTGCAAGCCGTGCGCGGCATGAACGACATTTTGCCGGAAGAGGCGGGACTGTGGTTCTGGTTTGAAGATACCGTGCGAGAGTGGCTGGAGGGCTACGGTTACCGCAACATTCGCATGCCGTTGCTGGAGCACGTGGCGTTGTTCAAGCGTGCGATAGGAGAGGTGACTGACATCGTGGAGAAGGAGATGTACAGCTTTGAGGATCGCCTGAACGGTGACCAGCTCACGCTTCGCCCGGAGGGTACGGCATCCTGTGTGCGCGCGGCCTTGCAGCATAACCTGCTGTACAATGCGCCGCAGCGCCTGTACTACAGTGGTGCCATGTTCCGTCACGAGCGTCCACAAAAGGGGCGCTACCGTCAGTTCCATCAGGTCGGCGTAGAAGCCCTGGGCTTCGCCGGACCAGACATTGATGCCGAGCACGTATTAATGTGCGCGCGTCTGTGGGGTAAGCTGGGCCTTAGTGATATCACCCTGCAGATCAACACGCTGGGCGACGTCGCCTCACGGCAGCGGCACCGTAAGAAACTGATAGCGTACCTTGAGCAGCACGCGGACGCGCTCGACGCGGATGCCACACGCCGCCTACACAGCAACCCGCTGCGCATACTGGACAGCAAGAATCCGGCGATGCAGGCACTCATTCTGGCAGCACCCAGCCTGATGGAGGAGATGGAGGAGGATGCACTAAAACACTTCGAGACGGTACAGAAGACCTTACGCCGTCACGAGATTGCCTTTGAGATTAACCCACGCTTGGTGCGCGGACTGGACTACTATAATCGCACCGTGTTCGAGTGGACCACCACCCGTCTCGGCGCGCAGGGCACCATCTGTGCGGGGGGTCGCTTCGATGGCCTGATCGAGCAGATGGGTGGCAAGCCCACGCCGGCGACCGGATTTGCCATAGGCATCGAGCGCATCCTGTCGCTCTTGCAGGACGACGGTATGATCGTCCCGCGGGTGTCGTTAGATGCCTACGTGGTACACCAGGGTGAGATGGCGGGTGAGATGGCGGGTCTGCTGGCGGAGGGACTAAGGGACCAAGGGCTGAGCGCTTTACTGGACTGCGGTGGCGGCAGCTTCAAGTCGCAAATGAAGAGGGCGGACGCGAGTGGCGCAAGCTTTGCGGTTATTCTGGGGGACAATGAGGCCAGCACCGGCCTGGCCACCCTGAAGTCTCTGCGTGGTGGGGAGCAGGTATCCGTGCCTGTGGACGAGTTATCAGAAAAAATTAAACAGCTAACAAAAGAGGGGTAGAGCAATGGCGGTATTGGACGTGCAAGAACAAGAGCAGGTGGACGCCCTCAAGGCTTGGTGGTGGGCGAACTGGAAGTGGCTGTTGGTTAGCCTGCTCTTGGCTGCCGGTGGCTTCGCCGCGGTCAAGGGCTGGCAGCTCTACAAGACAAAAGAGGCGACCGACGCGAGCACGCTGTATGTCGAACTGGAAAGGCAACTCGCCAGCAATGACCCCAAGCGGATTAATGACGCAGGGCAAGCGGTCATCGACAGGTATGCCTCCAGCGCGTATGCACCACGCGCGGCTTTGCTGACGGCGCAGGTCAACATTCAGAGCAACGACCTGGTACGCGCTAAGTCGCAGCTGGAGTGGGTGATCGGGCACGCGGACGAGGTAGGGCTTCTGAGTGTGGCGCGCCTTAAGCTGGCCAGCGTGCTACTAGACGAGAAGCACTACGCCGAGGCACTGCAGCTCTTGGATGCAAAGCACCCGGACTCATTTAGCGGACTGTACGCCGACATGAGGGGTGACGTGCTGAGCGCACAGGGCAAGGCCGACGAGGCACGCATCGCCTACCAACTCGCGTTTAACAAGATTGACGCGAGGAGTAAGTACCGTAACCTGATTCAGATTAAGCTGGACGCCCTCGGGGGCGCCAAGTGAGCACCCGGATCCTTGCGCTAATCTTGTTGGGCGCCTTGACGGGGTGCTCTACGGTGTCCGGTTGGTTCGGCAGCGAAAAGACCGACAAGGACCCCACGAAGCTGGTTGACTTCAAGCAGTCCGCCGCGTTCGGTGTGCGCTGGCACTACAAGATGAGCGGCGGCGCAGGAAACTACGTGTTGCAGCCTGCTGTTACACGCGACGGGGTGTACGTTGCTGGCACCAAGGGCGACCTAGCCAGACTCGACCCCGCAACCGGCAAGGAGTTGTGGCGTGTGAGCACCGGCTTTGTGATCTCCGCGGGTGTTACGGCAACCGAGGGTACGGTGTTAGTCGGTGGTGAGAAGGGGCAGCTGGCGGCCTTCGCCGAGGATGGGAAGCCGCTCTGGAAAATAAAAGCTCCTAGCGAGGTACTTAACATAGCGCGAATCGTCGACGGCGTGACGGTGGTGCGTACCGCGGACGGTAAGATTTCTGGATTCAGTGTCGCGGACGGTAAGCGTCTGTGGCTGTACGAGTATGCCACACCGGCACTGGTGGTGCGCAGTCATGCGGGCGTGGCGATCGAACGTGAGACCGTGTTCGTTGGGCTGGCCGCGGGCAAGCTGGCAGCACTTGAGCTAAAGTCGGGCGCGCTTGTCTGGGAGACGGTGGTGTCACAGCCTCGCGGCCACACCGAGCTGGAGCGCATCAGCGACATCACCGGTGTTCCGGTGATCGGCAACCAGCAGGTGTGTGCGGTGGCGTTCCAGGGGCGAGTGGCCTGCTATAGCTTGGTGCAGGGCAGTCTGTTGTGGAGTCACGACCTATCTAGCGACAGGGGCATGAGCCTGCTAAATAAGCACCTGTTCGCCACCAACGCCAGCGGCATGGTGTTGGCGTTAGACAGGAGCAGCGGGACCCAAACCTGGAAGAACGAGCAACTCCTCATGCGCCAGACGTCGGCACCTCACGTGCTGGATGGGCGCTTGATGGTTGGAGACTACGAGGGTTACCTGCACGTGCTGAGTCCTGAGGACGGCAGCATGGTGGCGAGGCTCAAGACAGACGGCTCCGCCATCGTGGCCGCCCCCATCGAGCTCAGTGATGGGCTGCTGGTGCAAACCCAGGGCGGCGGCCTGTACTCCGTCACGCTCCGCTGAGGGTCGCCCAAGGACCCGCGTGAGTGTACCGACAGCGATTGCGCTGTCCTTAATTGAAAGTCTGACATGCTACCCACACTCGTCTTGGTTGGTCGTCCCAATGTGGGGAAGTCCACCCTATTTAATCGTCTAACTCGTAGCCGTGACGCCCTCGTGGCGGACCTTCCGGGGCTGACGCGCGACCGCCACTACGGCCGTGGTCGCGTGGGCGAACAACCCTTCCTGGTGGTGGACACCGGCGGCCTGGAGCCGGTCGCTAAGGAGGGTATTCTGTACGAGATGGCCAAGCAGACACGGCAGGCGGTGGACGAGGCGGACCTCGTGCTCTTCTTGGTCGACGGACGTCAGGGGCTCACCCCTCAGGACCGAATCATCGCCGACCAGCTGCGCAAGACGGGGCGCCCCATGCTGCTCCTGGTCAATAAGGCCGAGGGCATGCAGCGCGCTGCTGTGGTCAACGAGTTCTTTGAGCTGGGGATGGGGGAGCCGTTGCCAATCTCCTCGGCGCACGGGGACAACGTGGGCGAGATGGTAGCACTTGCCTTGGAGTCACTGCCGGCCCAGGCCGAGACGGAGGAGGACCGTAGTGACCACCCGAAGATGGCTATCGTGGGTCGTCCCAACGTGGGGAAGTCGACCCTGGTGAATGCCGTTCTGGGCGAGGAGCGGGTCATTGCCTTTGATCAGCCAGGAACCACACGCGACAGCATCTACATAGACTTTGAGCGTGACGGTGGGCAGTACACGATCATCGATACCGCCGGCGTCCGTCGTCGTGGCAAGGTCGACGAGGCGGTCGAGAAGTTCTCCGTCATCAAGACGCTGCAGGCGGTAGAGGACGCCAACGTGGTGGTGCTAGTGGTGGACGCGCAGCAGACCATCACCGAGCAAGACGCGCACATCGCCGACTTCGTGCTGCAGGCCGGGCGTGCCTTGGTGCTGGTGGTAAACAAGTGGGACGGGCTGGATGCTTACCAGCGTGAGACGACCAAGCGCGACATCGATCGCAAGCTACACTTTCTGAGCTTCGCCAAGCTGCACTTTGTTTCCGCGCTCTTGGGTAGTGGCGTCGCCGGCATACTTAAGTCTGTGAACGAGGCCTACGCCGCCGCGATGGCAAAGCTCTCCACGCCGCAGTTGACGAGGGTGCTCATCGCAGCGGTAGAGAAGCAGCAACCGCCGCGCGGGCTGTTCCGTCCTAAGATGCGCTACGCCCACCAGGGTGGCAGCAACCCGCCGCTTATTGTCATCCACGGTAGCGCGCTGGACAAGGTGCCGGATAGCTACCGTCGTTACTTAGAGCACACCTTCTGCGCGGCGTTTAAGTTGCAGGGTACCCCGCTCAGGATAGAGTTCAAGGTAGGCAAGAATCCGTTCGCTAACAAGACTCCGAAGCCCATGACGGAGAGCGAGGAGCGCAGCGCCCACCGCGCCCGTATCAGGGGGCGTCGACTGTACGGCCGCTAAGTTGAGCCTGGAGGTGGCGTAGTAATCCCTCTGAGGCGTCCTCGATCAGGTCTAGGACGTGCTCGAAGCCGTCCGCTCCGCCATAGTATGGGTCGGGAACCTCACGCTCGTCGTGTGCGCTTGCGTAGGATAGAAATAACCCGAGCCGCTCTCGTTCTGCGGCCGGACAGAGGCGTCGCAGGATGTTTAGGTTGTCGTCATCCATGGCTAGTATGTAGTCGGAGCGCGTGAAGTCCGCAGCCTCTACCTGCCTTCCACGTAGTGTGCCCATGGCATATCCACGCCGTTCTGCGGCTTCTTGTGTGCGTGAGTCGGGTGGGCGACCGAGGTGGTAGTCGTGCGTACCAACCGAATCAATTAGGATATGCCGCGCCATCCCTGCCTCCTCAACGCGCGCACGAAACACCGCCTCGGCGGTGGGGGAGCGGCAGATGTTTCCCATACAGCAAAATAAGATCCTAATCGTTTTCAAATGTATACCTGTATTTAATCATTATTAAACAATAACTAGTTTATTTGTCTTAACCTAATTTGGTAGCATAAAGATGGTCTCCCGCAGCCCCTTTAGCTCATCGCGTAACTCGCTGGCGCGCTCGAACTCGAGGTTCTTTGCCGCCTGCAGCATCTCCTTTTCGAGCCGCTTAAACTCCCGGGAGAGGTCGCGCTCGCTCATCGCGAGGTAGCGGCCCTGATCCTGCTGTGCCTTGAGCTGCTTGCGTGCGGCATCTGGCTCGTAGCTGCCCTCGATAATGTCCTTGATTCTCTTCTGTATCCCCTGGGGAGTGATGCCATGCTCTTTATTATGCAGTAGTTGCTTGTTGCGCCTGCGCTCGGTCTCGTCGATCGCGCGGCGCATGGAGTTGGTGATCTTGTCGGCGTACAGTATCGCCCTGCCGTTGATGTGACGCGCCGCGCGGCCGATAGTCTGAATGAGTGCGCGCTCAGAGCGCAGGAAGCCTTCTTTGTCGGCGTCCAGGATGGCCACCAAGGACACCTCTGGGATGTCCAGCCCCTCGCGCAGCAGGTTGATACCAATCAGCACGTCGAACATGCCCAGACGCAGATCGCGGATGATCTCGACCCGCTCAACCGTCTCTATGTCCGAGTGCAGGTAGCGCACCTTGATGCCGTGCCCAGAGAGGTACTCGGTGAGGTCCTCCGACATGCGCTTGGTGAGGGTAGTGACCAGCACCCGCTCGCCCTTGGTGACGCGTAGATTGATCTCGGACATCAGGTCGTCCACCTGGGTGGTGGCGGGGCGCACGTCGATCTGGGGGTCCACCAGCCCGGTGGGGCGCACCAACTGCTCGACCACCTGCTGGGTGTGCTCACCCTCAAAGATTGCCGGTGTGGCGGACACAAAAACGGACTGGCGCATGACACGCTCGAACTCATCAAAACGTAGCGGACGGTTGTCCAGCGCAGAGGGCAGCCTGAAGCCGTAGTTGACCAGGTTCTCCTTGCGTGCCCGGTCGCCCTTGTACATGCCGCCGACCTGCGGGATGGTGACGTGGCTCTCGTCTAGAAACATCAGCGCGTCGGACGGCAGGTAGTCGAGCAGGGTGGGCGGGGGCTCGCCCTGCTTGCGCCTAGACAGGTGGCGCGAGTAGTTTTCGATGCCCTTGCAGAAGCCGATCTCGTTAAGTAGCTCGAGGTCGTGCCGAGTGCGCTGCTCGATGCGCTGCAGTTCGACCAGCTTGTGCTCACGCTGAAAAAACGCGACGCGCTCGACGAGCTCCGCCTTGATGGTCTCGATCGCCTGCAGTACGGTGCTGCGTGGTGTGACGTAGTGGCTGGACGGGTACACGGTAAAGCGCGGTACGCGTCGCAGGATGTGTCCGGTCAGGGGATCGAACAGCGATAGGCTCTCCACGACGTCGTCGAGCATGGTCAGGCGAATGGCGTGCTCGCTATTCTCCGCGGGAAAGATATCGATCACGTCGCCGCGTACACGAAAGTTGCCGTGCGAGAAGTCCACGTCGTTACGCTCGTACTGCATCTCGGTGAGCCGCTTGATGGCGGCATTGCGCTCTAGCTTCTCGTTCTCGCACAGGTGCAGAATCATGCCGTGGTAGTCCACCGGGTCACCGATACCATAGATGGCGGAGACGGTGGCGACGATCACCACGTCCTGACGCTCGAGTAAGGACTTGGTGGCGGACAGTCGCATCTGCTCTATCTGCTCGTTGATGCTGGAGTCCTTCTCGATAAACATGTCGCGCGAGGGCACGTACGCCTCCGGCTGGTAGTAGTCGTAGTAGGAGACGAAGTACTCCACCGCGTTCTCGGGAAAGAAGTCGCGCATTTCGGAGTACAGCTGTGCTGCCAGGGTCTTGTTGGGCGCCATGATGATGGCCGGTCGCCCCAGCTGGGCGATGACGTTTGCCATGGTGAAGGTCTTACCGGATCCGGTCACGCCGAGCAGGGTTTGAAATAGCAGCCCGTCGTTGATCCCCTCGACCAGTTTCTCAATGGCGGCGGGCTGATCGCCTGCGGGTGAGAATGGCTGGTGTAAAAAATAGGGGCTATTTGGGAAGGTCTTAATCACGGTATAATTTAGCGAGGCTGGATTGAAAATTTTAACATACGGAATGATTTACATTGAGCTCATAAGGACATGATCTTGGAACTATCGAAGCGCGTACAGGCAATCAAACCATCCCCCACGCTCGCCGTGACCGCGCGTGCCGCAAAGCTCAAGGCGGAGGGCAAGGACATTATTGGGTTGGGTGCGGGGGAGCCGGACTTTGATACGCCGCAGCATATCAAGGATGCGGCCGTAGAGGCGATCGGCAAAGGCTTCACCAAGTACACCGCGGTGGGCGGCACGCCCTCCCTCAAGCAGGCCATCATCGCCAAGCTCAAGCGCGACAACGGGCTGGACTACACCGCCAAGCAGGTTTTAGTCTCCTGTGGCGGTAAGCAGAGCTTTTTCAATTTGACGCTGGCGCTAATTAATGCCGGTGACGAGGTCATCATCCCCGCACCCTACTGGGTGTCGTACCCCGACATTGTGCTGATCGCAGAGGGCAGGCCGGTCATCGTTCAGACCGGAATCGAGCAAAGTTTTAAGATGAGCGCCGAGCAGCTGGCGGCGGCGATCACTCCAAGGACAAAGATGGTGGTCATCAACAGCCCGAGTAACCCCACGGGTGCGGTTTATAGTCTGAAAGAGCTGCAGGCGCTCGGCGCGGTACTGCGCAAGCACCCAGAGATACTGATCGCCACGGACGATATGTATGAGCACATCGCGCTACGAGATGAGAAGTTCGTCAACATCTTAAACGCCTGCCCCGACCTTTACGCGCGCACCATGGTCCTGAATGGGGTGTCCAAGGCCTACGCGATGACGGGCTGGCGTATCGGTTACGCTGCGGGGCCCGAGCACATCATCACGGCCATGGAGAACGTGCAGTCACAGAGCACATCCAACCCAACTTCGATCTCGCAGGTGGCTGCGGAGGCAGCCCTCAGCGGTGACCAGGGCTGCATTACGCCGATGCTCGAGGCGTTCCGCGAGCGACACCTTTTCGTGGTGGACGCACTCAACAAGATCCCCGGCGTTAACTGCATTCAGAGCGAGGGAGCATTCTACGCATTCCCCGATGTGCGTCCCGTTATTGCGAACCTACACCAGCGAGGACTCATCGAGGACGCGACCGACGTAGCACTGTCGGAGTATCTACTGGAGCGGGTCGGGGTGGCGGTCGTGCCAGGCTCAGCGTTTGGCAGCGAGGGCTACGTCCGCCTGTCCTTTGCCACCTCGATGGACAACCTGAGGCAGGCGATCGCCCGCATGTCCACGGCATTCTCATCGTAAAGCTTGAGCCCCAACCCCAAGCCATTTTACTCATCGTCAGCTCGTCACCCGAGCGGGGCGCTCGTGGGAGCGCTGCTCTTCATGCTTGGCATCGTTACGTCTGCGCAGGCAGCAGATTCGTTACGCGTGACGAGCGATACCGTGCTGCGAACGACCGCATCGTGGGATGGCGTAAGGTACGAACGCTACCCCTCCGGTCAGCCCGAGCTGACGGTTCTGAAGATAACCATCCCACCGCATACCGAACTGTCTTGGCACCAGCACGGCATGCCGAGCGTAGCCTATGTGCTGTCGGGTGAGCTTACGGTCGAGACGGCGGGCGAGGGGCAGGTCAGGCACATCGTCACGGGGGACGTGCTGCCCGAGGTGGTGAACGAGTCACACCGTGGTTATACGGGCGACCAATCCGCCGTGCTAATCGTTTTTTATGCGGGCGTCTTGGGGATGCCATTATCTAATACGACAGGCGTGCGTACCACACCATAACCCGGTTGAATGTTTCTTGGTATCACTGTGTCCTAGCTTGGTCGAGTGTGGATGGTGTGAGCCCGATGAAATACCTTGTACAGCTCGAACCACGCAACGCTACCCAGCCCAGCACAGATACACAGCGTGAGCTGCTGCCACGAGAGTGAGGAAAAATGAAACATCTCATACAGGGACGGCAACGTTAGAGTCATAAAAAGAAACGCTAAGGCGCCACCAACGATCCACCATAGGGCAGGATTACGATTGTCCAGTGCGTGAAGGGTGACGCGTTGCCAGGAGCGATTAACCAGAATTAGGCCTAGATTGCCGATGACCAGCGTGGTGAAAATCATCGCACGTGCAACGTTGTCCGCCAGTCCCTGAGACTGGGAGTAACCCAGCATCATGAGGGTCACCAGCAACAGGACCGTGCCCTGCATTAAGCTAATGAGTAGCACGCGCTTGCCGAACAACGGTTCCTTGGTCGGGCGCGGACATGGCTCCTGCCTGACGTGCAATCTCACGCCCACCAGAAAAGATAGCCAGCGTCGGAATGTTCTTGATCCCGTGCTGACCAGCTAGAAATTGTTCCTCCTCTGTGTTTATTTTTATAAAGCGTGCTTTTTGGTGTAGATCCTCACTGGTTTTTTCAAAGGCCTTGGCCATCATTAGGCATGGTCCGCACCACGGAGCCCAAAAATCAACCACCAGCGGAATGTCACTCTTCGCTACCTGGGCCTCAAATGCGAACCTACCCAAGCTATTTGGCTGGGTTCCTAAGAGGGTGGCGTGGCATTTGCCACAAATGGGTTTAGCGCACATCCTGTCCTTGGGAACGCGGTTAGTTGAATTGCATTGTGGGCAGACGACGTGAGATGCTGTAGTCATGTGGGTTTCCTCGGCTCTTGTTGAGTCAAGAAATCGCATGACATTTCTCCTTCGGATTTGGCCTGAAGGCCTGGCTCCTTATGCGAAATAATCGGCCCAGCGTTAAGCCTAATGTTTTCTCTATTGATTATCATCTAGTGCATGATGGATTCAGCACCGAAACCTATCTGTGCGCTAACGAACTTAATTCCTTGATTTGCTTGTCCAGATTAATTATAAAAATTGGCGACATGACCCAGTCCCTCCAGCACCTACGCAGAGTTGCTGCATAACGTAGCTCACGGCGGCGTCGGCGCCGATCAAAAAAATAAAGCCCCACCACGGTGTGGTGAGGCTTTATTTGTAGCCGGTGCCAGGCGACCGAGTTGCCTGGCGGACTAGGTTGGCTTCTGGGTCTCGATCTGTACCAGCGGCTCGCTGTTCTCCGCGCTGTATATCTCACGTGGACGAGAGCGACGACGGGGTGCCGCCGATGTGGTCGAGACCTGTTCGGTTGCCGATGCGATTGCACGCTTGTGTGCGTCGGTCTCGATCTGTACCAACCCGCTCCCGTTGGGGGAGGGGTTGGATTGGACCGGCGTGTCCGCCTGCACCACGGGTGCGGGTCGCGACTCTGTGACATGCGGGGCCGCAGGCTCCGTGGTCCTTAACTCGGTGACCTCGTGAGTGGGTGAGGCCTGGCTCACCACGGGGCTAAGTGCAACCTCCGTGTTCGCTTGTTGATCCAGGGGCGCCTGCTGCTCAGTTCCTTGCTGCTCACGTCGCTCACGCTCACGCTGTCCACCACGTCGACCACGCTTGCGCCCCGTGCGTGGGGTAGCACCGTTCTCCCCCTCTGTAGTGACACCTGTTGCCTGTGATATGACCTCAGACGTTGCCACCTCGACCTGCACCGGTGGCTTGCGGGGCGGACGCTCGGCACGGGGTGCCGACTCCCTTGTGGGGGAGGCGGCAGGCCGGTCCGCGGCAGGACGACTCTCGTCACGATCACGGCGTGGATTGTTGCGTTGACGGCCACCCTCTGGGCGGTTGCCGTGTGCGTTACGACCGCCTGCGTTGCGGCCCTCACGGTCACGGTGTGAATTACTCCTGGCGGCCGGCTTAGTGGGAGCCTTCTTGGTGAAC
>Ga0114969_10001333_pt1 | contig 20932 bp, 14 predicted proteins | sample M_130807_MF_Meta_FD_87316 | JGI IMG/M metagenome (GOLD analysis project Ga0114969, IMG submission 87316) | Freshwater microbial communities from Lake Montjoie, Canada to study carbon cycling - M_130807_MF_MetaG | ecosystem: Environmental > Aquatic > Freshwater > Lake | place: Lake Montjoie...
GAGCCGGCGAGTTGCGGCGCCTCCGCGGCTTCGCCGGCCTCGGGCGATTGCGCTCTCTCGATCGTCTCGACCGTCTCCCTGGGCTCCGATCCGCCATCCGCGGCGGCCTGCCCGGAACGCTTCTTCCTATCGCGACTCAACCCGCCTCCTCCTGGGCTGCAACCTCGAGGAGCTTTTCCGGATCCACGTCGCGCACCAACGCGATCTCGATCGCTCCACAGGTCGAGTCCTGAGCCGCCACCACGGCACCGTCCTTGATGAGTTCGAGCAGCGCGATGAAGATCACCACGATCTGCATGCGCGAGGCATTCTCCGGGAAGAGTTCCTCGAACTGGGCGTTCGGGACGATGCGGAGGTACCCCATGACCATCCGCAGTCCGTCGCGGATATCGAGCTTCTCGCCCCGCACCCGGTGCACGGCGGCCGAGGCCCGGCGCGCGAGCAGCTTTTCCAGCGCACCGAGAAGCTCTCCGACGGTAATCGGACGCAAGGGCTCGACCAGTTCGCCAGGCACCGGTTCGGCAACCGGCCGGGGGAACACGTCGCGACCGAGCACCGGCCGTGCGGCGAGCGCCGCCGCGACCTTCTGGAAGCGCTCGTGCTCGACGAGTTGCTGGATGAGCTGGGCCTCCGGATCGAGAGGCTCCTCGTCCTCGATGTCCTCGCGCTCCTCAGGCGGCAGGAGCGCTCGCGACTTCAGGTAGATCAGCGTGGCCGCCATGACCAGGAACTCGCCGGCGACGTCGAGGTCGAGATCGCCCGCCGCGCGCAGGTACTCTAGGTAGCGGTCGGTGATCTCGGCGATCCGGATGTTGTAGACGTCGACCTCGTGCTTCTTGATGAGGTGGAGTAGCAGGTCGAGAGGACCCTCGAAGGCGTCGAGGTGGACGGTATAGGCATCGGACGGTGGCGTACTCACCGGACGTAGCCCTTTCCCGGGCCGGCGAACCCGATCGCCTCGCGCACCTCCGCCATCGTCTCCCGCGCGATCGCCCGGGCTCGTTCGGTCCCCGCCTCGATCACCTCGCGGACCTGCCCCGGCCGCGCTGCGAAATCCCGGCGGCGTTCCCGCATTGGCTCAAGGTCCGCCACCACGTGCCGGATCATCACCTTCTTGCACTCGAGGCAACCAATCCCAGCGCTCTTGCAGCCCCGCTCGACCCACTCGAGTTCCTCGGGTGTGTCGTAGACCCGATGCAACGAGTGTGCAGGGCAATCCGCCGGATCCCCCGGATCGGTCCGCCGCACGCGTCGCGGGTCGGTCGCCATCCGACCCAGCCGCGCCTCGATCGAAGCGGGATCCTCGTCGAGCTGGATTGCGTTGCCGTAACTCTTGCTCATCTTGCGGCCGTCGGTCCCGGGCACCTTGGGCACCGGCGAGAGCAGCGCCTTGGGCTCGGGAAACACCTCTCCGTAGAGGTGATTGAATCGGCGCGCGATCTCGCGGGTGAGTTCGACGTGCGGGGCTTGGTCGACGCCTACCGGCACGCCTTGCGCCTTGTAGAGCAGGATGTCGGCGGCCTGGAGGACCGGGTAGCCCAGGAAGCCGTAGGTCGACAGGTCGCGGTCGACGAGCTGCTCGCGCTGTTCCTTGTAGGTCGGGTTCCGCTCGAGCCACGGGACCGGCGTGAACATGCCGAAGAGCAGCGCCAGTTCGGCGTGCTCCAGGATCGCCGACTGCCGGAAGATCACCGAGCGCTCGGGATCGATGCCGGCGGCGAGCCAGTCGAGGACCATTTCCTCGACGAAGCCCTGCACGTCGCGCGGCTTTTCGTAGTCGGTCGTGAGGACGTGCCAATCGGCGACGAAGAAGTGGCAGCGGTGGTCGTCCTGCAGCACCACCCAGTTGCGCAACGTGCCGAGGAGGTGACCGAGGTGCAGGCGTCCGGTCGGCCGCATACCGCTCACGACGACCGGTGGGCTCGGTACCGCGGGCGCCCTCACGGTGCCACCTCCCCCTTCACGGACGCCGCGCGCACCGCGGCTTTCCGCCGGGTCCTCTCGCGGGGATGGTGGGCGGCGTGGATCCGGCTCAAGTGGGCGCGACTCACGTGGGTATAGACCTCCGTCGTGGCGATGCTCGCATGCCCGAGGAGCGTCTGCACGACCCGGAGGTCGGCTCCCCGCTCGACCATGTGGGTGGCGAAGGCATGCCGCAGGCCGTGCGGCGAGAGGGGATTGTCGAGCCCCGCGCGCACCGCCACCCGCCGCACCAAGGCGAACACCGCCTGGCGGCTCAGGCGGGCGCCGCGTGCCGACAGGAAAACCTCGCGTCGTCGCGGGTCGCGGAGAAACTTCGGACGCTCGATCTTGAGGTAGCGCGAGAGGGCGGCACAGGCCGGGCGTCCGAGCGGCACGAGCCGCTCCTTGTCGCCCTTCCCGCGGACGCGGATCGCCCGCTCCCGGGCGAGGAATTGTTCGACGGTCAGTCCGGTCGCCTCGCTCACCCGGACGCCCGCGCCGTAGAGCATCTCGAAGATCGCACGGTCGCGCAGCGGAGTCGGGCCGCGATCGGAGGCCGCGAGCAGTCGCTCGACCTCCGCGCCACCGAGGGTCGACGGCAGTCGACGAGGCTGGCGCGGCTGGCGGAGATCGGAGAGCGGGCTCTCGGGGAAGAATCCCTCGCTCACCGCGAAGCGGCAGAGCCCGCGCAGCGCCGACAGCCGTCGGGCCTGCGTCCGTGCACCGATCCCGCGGCCAGCCTCCGCCGCCTGGAACGCCAGCACCAGTTCGCGGGAGATTCGCGTCGCGTCGGTCATGCCAAAGGACCCGGCTGCGAAGCGCGCGAAACGAGCCAGGTCGTCGCCGTAAGCGGCCGCGGTGTGCACCGAGACGCCGACCTCGCCCCGCAACCGGGCGAGGTGCCTGTCGACGAGTTGGTCGATGGTGAGCGAGGCACTCATGGCGCCGCAGTCGCCGCGCCCGCCCCGTCGGTCTCCGCGGGTTCGTCGAGCGCCTCCGCGAGGGCCGCGCGGATCTCCTCGAGCCGTTCGCTCTTCCGGCCCGACGACTCGGTCACGTAGAAGACGTCGAGTACCTGATCGACGTTGGTCGTGATGAGGGCCAGGTGGATGTCGAGACCGAGGTCCACCATGACCTGGGCGATGCGGTGGAGCAGGCCCACCCGGTCCCGGGCGTAGATCTCGAGCACCGTCCAGGCTTCTGACACCTGGTTGTCGACCAGAACCTGCGTCGCCGTCGGCCGGGTGCGACGCCGATCGAGGAGCCCCGGTTTCGTCGCCCGTGCGAGAATCGCCGCCAGATCGCGCCGCCCAGCCAGGACGTCGTCGAGCAGGTCGCGGGTGCGCTGCCAGCGCTCCTCGTCGAGGGCGATCTCGCGACGGTCGAGATGGGAAATACGAAAGGCGTCGACCACCACCGCCTGCTTCGACGTCGCGATCCGCGCCGCCACGATGTTCATGCCACTCGCCGCGAGCACGCCGGTCAGGGTCGCGAACAGGCCAGGGCGGTCATTGGTCACGACCGTGAATTCGGTGAACTCGTTCTCGGGTCGATGCTCGACCGACGTCACCGGGTCCTCCCCCGCCTCGAAGCGCCGCAGCATCTCGAAGTGGGACGGCAGAACGTCCTCCGGGGTGCCGAGCAGGTAGTGGTCCGGCATGCCACGGAGGAACTCGCTGCAGCCGCGGGCGCCCTCCTCGCCCCGCGACAACGCCACCTCAGCCGGGACGCGCTCCCGGATCCGGGCGATGCGCGCGGCCCGGTCCTCCGGTTCAAAACCCCGGGCAAAGACCTCCTGAACGCGCAGGTACGCCTCCGCGAGCAGCATGTCCTTCCAGTTGTTCCAGACCTTGGGCCCGGTCGCGCGCATGTCCGCATAGGTCAGCAGGTAGAGCCGCTTGAGGGCCTCGGGGCTGCCGACGCTGCGCGCGAACTCGACCATGAGCTTGTCGTCGTGGATATCGCGACGCTGCGAGAGGTGGGACATCACCAGGTGGTGGCGGACCAGGAACTCGAGTTCCCGGGTCTCGTCCTGGTTCAGGCCGAGACGCCCGGCGATGCCGCGAGCGAAGACCGCACCCTTCTCCGAGTGCCCGCCGCCGAGGCCCTTGCCGCTGTCGTGCAGAAGGATGCCGAGAATCAGAAGTTCCGGCTTGTCGACGTCGCGCATGGCCTGCGTGAGCAGCGGCGACAACTCCGCGCGCTCGCCGCTGCGCAGTCGTTCGAGTTCCCGGACACCCATGAGCGAGTGCTCGTCCACCGTGTAGATGTGGTACTGGTCGTGGAGAACGAGACAGCGTAGGTGCTCCCATTCCGGCAGGATTCGCGAAAGCACGCCCAGCCGGTGCATTTCGTGGAGCGTCTCGTAGACGCGCGACGGCGCGCGGAGGATCGCGAGAAAGGTCGCGGCAATACGCGGGTCCGAGCGCAGTCCCTCGTCGAGCCGATACGCCTCGGCCCGGACCAGGTCCGCGAGCCGCGGCGACAACTCGACGTCGTGGGCCTGGGAGGAGGCGAAGAGCCTCACCAATTCCGTGGGGTCCTCGCGTAACAGGCCGCTGTTCGTGAGGTTCAGCTGACCCGCGACGATCTGGACGCCGGGCCGGATCGTACGCGCCATGATTCGGCCTAGGAGCCGGTAGGGACGAGAAGGGTTCACGGCCCTGCCGACGATCGACCGGGAGAGACGGGTGACCTCCGCAGCATGGAGGTAGTAGTCCTTGAGGAAGCGCTCGACGCCCTTGATCGGGTCTCCCGGGGCCGTACCGTATCCGAGATTCCCGGCGACCGTCTCCTGCAACTCGAAGGTCAACTGGTCCTGGTGGCCACCGCCGAGAAAGTGGAGCGCATTGCGGACCCGCAGCAGGAAATCGCGCGCCGACTCCAATTCGGCGAACTCCGTCTCGGTGAGAACCCCCTTCACCGCCAGTTCCCGGCTGCTCGCGACCTTGAACTTGATCTTCGCGATCCACAGAGCCGTGTGCAGGTCGCGCAGCCCGCCCTCCCCTTCCTTCACCTGGGGTTCGAGAAGGTAGACGGAGTCTCCATACTGGTGGTGACGGCGCTCGCTCTCCGCGAGTTTTTCGCGCACGAACTTGTCGGTTCCACGCGCCTTGATCTCGCGGTCGAGGACCGAATCGAATTCCTGCGCCAGCGCCACGTCGCCGCAGACCCGACGCGCATCGATGAGCGCGGTCTTGATCTGGGGATCGGAGGCCGCGAGGGTCACGCAATCGCGCAGGCTGCGCACGGCGTAGCCGACCTGGAAGCGCAAATCCCAGAGCTGGTAGAGAATCGCCTCGGTGACGGTCTCGACGTAAGGCGTGATCTTGTGCGGGTGAAGGAAGAGCAGGTCGATGTCCGAGAACGGGTTCATCTCCCGACGGCCGTAGCCTCCCTGCGCCAGGACTGCGCAGCGCTGGTCGAGCTGGACGTAGCGCTTGCGGTAGCGCGCGGTCGCCGCGTCGAACAGGAACCGGATGAGCCGGTCGACATCATCGGTGTGCCGCTCGACGAGCGCGACGCCACCCGCCCCGCGCTCGTGCCACTCCCGGAGCGCACCGCGCGACGCGGCGACGAATCTGCGCGCCTCCCCGGCGACGTCATCGAGAGACGCGTCGCTTGGCACCTCGGGAAGCGGTACCGGCGGTGGCGCCGCCGCCCCGGAGGGATCCAACGGTCCGGGCGATTCGCCGTCGTTTTCCACGAGCTGCATGAGGGATCGCGTCCTCGACCTTCCTTAGCCGTCCACGCCGGGCCTTGCAGGGCGCTTCAAAGATTCGAGTTGGCCTCGCCGGAAGCGAGAAATCCCGTGATCCCCCGGGCGATCCCGGCGGCGAGTGCCTCCTGGTATTCCCGGGACGCGATACGCTGGGACTCGGCCGGATGGGAGAGAAAGCCGGTCTCGACCAATGCGCACGGCATGAAGGCTCCGACCAGCACGTAGAAGGGCCCTTTCTTCGTCCCGAGGCTCTCGGTGTCCGGCCAGCGCGCGCGCACCGCGCGCATCGTCTCGCGCTGCAGGCTCTCGGCGAGCGCGATCGACTCGTCCTCCTTTCCGGTCTGCAGCAGGTCGCTCACGATCCAGGCGAGATCGCGGTCGCTGCGCTCGACACCGGCCTCCGCAAGACCGTTTTCCAGGGCCGCCAGGCGCTTGGTGGCGCGATCGTTGCTGTTGTTGAGCGTATAGGTCTCGATGCCGGAGGACTCCGGGGTCTCGCTCGCGTTCACGTGAATCGAGACGAAGAGGTCCGCCCCCTTCGCATTGGCGAACGCGGTACGCCCGGCGAGCGAGACGTACGAATCGCCGCTCCGCGTGAGGATCACGCGCAGCCCGGGATCGACGCGGCGCAGCCGCGCCGCGACCGCTCGCGCGATCGCGAGCGTGATCCGCTTTTCCTCGATGCCGCCCGGCCCCGAGGCGCCGGGGTCCCTGCCGCCGTGCCCGGGATCGAGCACGACCACGCGATGGTGGTACGAACCCGTACGTCGCGCCGGTCCGACCGCCTCGGGAAGCGCCCTCGGCGGTTCGCTTGCCGCCTCCGTCGCGAGCGTCGGTACCGGCGACGGCCGGTCCGGGGACAATCCCTCCATGCGACCCCCGTAGGGCGCGGCGAGGTCAGGACTCGGGGTCGGAAACGCCGGGAAGCGCGGCGTCGCGCCGGGCGTCGCCGTTGACACCGGCAGCAGGGTCGGGGTCGCCGACGGCGCCGGGGTGGGCGATGCGATCGGGGTCGGCGCAGGTGTTGCTGCGGGTGTCGGTGCGGCCGTAGCCGCGAACCAGGGCGACGGAGTCGGCGGCGGCAATGCGGTGGGCTGCGGTGTCGGTATCGGCGTCGCGCGGGCCGACGGGGCCGGCGCGGGCGTCGCCGTCGGCGCAACTGCCCCGGCGGCGCCAGCGGTCGCGCCGGAGTGGTCGAAGCCGCCCTGTGGTTGCGCGCCGGCCCCGCCCATGGCGGGTGGCGCCTTACTGCCGCCGACCGCGGCCGCCGCGCCAGCCCCACCCGCGCCGGGCTCGCCCGCGACCGGGTCGCGCTTCACCGCGATCACGAGCCGGGACGGATTCTTCTCGCCCCGGATGTCGACAGTGACCGGGACCGCGAGTTCGATCGTGACCCGGACCGTCTCGGGGTCGTTCTGTCCGACGCGCACCCGCTTCAGGATGCCGTTCTCGATCACGACCGGGTCGCGCGTGATCGACGGGGCGAGCACCGCCGGCCGGATGTCGACGAAAGCCCGCTCGGGGAGTCCCCGCTCCGCAACCGCAGCGGCCCGGCCCCCGCTCCAGCGCACCTCGCCGCCCCCGACCTGCACCGAGACCCGCCCGCCGTCGGGTGCGGAGGACCACTCGACGCGGTTCACGAGCGCTTTCGCGGGGGGTGCCACCGCACCCGCGCACCGCGCCCAGAGCAGGACGGCGAGTGCGACGGAAAGGTGATACGGTGAAGCCCGAAGCCCCATCAGCCACGCCTCGCCTGCTCGACGATTTCGTGAAGCCGCGAGAGCGCTTCGAGCGGCGTCATTCGGTCAACCTCGATCCCGGCGATCTCCTCCAGGAGTCCCGATGGCGGCGCCGCGAAGAGGTCGAGTTGGTTCGTCGCCGGCAGCACCCGATGGGGGTGGACCGGCGGGCCACCCGCGAGCGGCGCACCGGACTCCAGGCTTCGCAGCAGTTCCCGCGCACGCGCCACGACCGCTTCCGGCACCCCGGCGAGTCGCGCCACCGCCACGCCAAAACTGCGGCTCGCCGGGCCCGCGACCACCTTGCGCAGGAACAGGACGTCGTCGCGCCACTCCCGCACCGCGACCGAGTGGTTGCGCACCCGCGGCAGTTGGTCCGCGAGCGCGGTGAGTTCGTGGAAGTGGGTGGCGAAGAGCGTCTTCACCCGTGCCCCCGGAGCCGGCTCGAAGTCGTGAAGATGCTCGGCCACCGCCCAGGCGATCGCGATCCCATCGTAGGTGCTCGTACCGCGCCCGATTTCGTCGAGGACGACCAGGGATCGCGGCGTCAGGTTGGCGAGGATCGCCGAGGTCTCCTTCATCTCGACCATGAAGGTCGAGTCTCCCGCCACCAGGTCGTCGGCGGCTCCCACGCGCGTCCAGATCCGGTCGGTGAGCGGGACGCTTGCGGCGGCCGCCGGGACGAAACTACCGGCGTGTGCCAGCAGCACGATGAGCGCCACCTGCCGCAAGTAGGTGCTCTTGCCCGCCATGTTGGGTCCAGTGAGCACGACGATCTGCTCGTGTTCGTCGTCGAGGACGGTGTCGTTGGGGACGAACTTGCCGGCCGCCGAGGTGCGTTCGACGACCGGGTGTCGGCCGTCGAGGATCTCGAGCCGACGACCGCGGTGCATCTCGGGGCGGAGGAATCCCCGCGCATGCGCCACGGCGGCGAGACCGACGAGCGCGTCGAGTTCCGCGAGCGCATGGGCGAGTCCCGTAAGGCTTCCCTGCGCCGCGCCGACCTCGGCGAGGAGACCCGCGAACAGCACGGCCTCCCGCCGACGGCAGAGGTCTTCCGCGCCCGAGAGGTCGCGCTCGAGTTCGAGCAGCTCCGGCGTTGTGAACCGCTCGGCCGAGGCGAGCGTCTGCCTGCGGGTAAAGTGGGCCGGCACGAGCTTCAGGTTCGACTTGGTGACCTCGAAGAAGTACCCGAACACCCGCTGGTAGCGGACCCGCAGCGACGCGATGCCGGTGGCCTCGCGTTCGCGGGCCTCGAGCGCCGCAAGCAATCCCTGGGCATCCTTCTGGAGGCCGCGCAGGCGATCGACCTCGGCATCGGCTCCGGACCGGATCACGCCGCCCTCGCCCGCCTGCACGGGGAGTTCGTCCGCGAGCATGACGGCGATGCGCGCCGCTAGGCCCGGAGGAGGCTCGATCGAACCGCGGAGGATCCCGAGACGCGGCGGCAGACCCTCGGCCGGAAGCAGGGCCGCGATCTCCCCTGCGGCTTCGAGCGCGCGCCCGAGCCGGGCGACTTCGCGGGGGCCGCCGCGACCCACCGCGAGCCGACCGACGAGCCGTTCGAGGTCGCCGAGCCGCGCAAGAGCCGACGCGAGATCCGCGCGCCAGCCGGGGGCGTCCACCAGTGCCGCGATCGCCTCGTGGCGCCCCTCGATCACGGCGACGTCGACCGAAGGCGCGACCAGCCAGTCGCGCAGCATGCGCGAACCCATCGCCGTCGAGGTTTCGTCGAGCGACCACCAGAGCGAGCCGTGACGGCCCCCCTGCGGCCCTTCGAGGATCCCGAGGTTGCGCCGCGTCCGCTCGTCGATCGCCATGTGCGCCGAGAGTGCGTAGACGGTCGGCGGCCGGAGGTGACCGAGCCCGCCGCGCAAGGTCTCGCGGAGGTAGTCGAGGGCCGTCGCGAGCGCGGCACCGAGATCCGGCTCGAGTCCTGCGAGGAGTCCCGCGCAGTCCTGCGGCGCCGCGGCCGCCGGGCGCTCCGCCACCGCCGAGGTCACCTCGCGAGCAAGCGCGGAAAGTGCCGGGTCGACCGACCCGACGAGGACTTCGCGTGGTGCGATGCGGCCGAGTTCCTCGCGCGCCCGAGCGAGATCGGGCGCACGACAGCACCGCACATCGCCGGTGGAGACCTCCACGGTCGCGAGCGCCACCGAGCCGTCGCCTCGCACCGACGAGAGGGCCACCAGATGGCCGGGCTGCCCGCCCACGAGCCCTTCGTCCTCGTCGAGCACGGTACCCGCCGTGATGATTCGGGTGAGCCCGCGTTCGACGAGTCCGGGCGAGGTGGCGGGATCACCGATCTGGTCGCAGATCGCCACCTTCACGCCCTGCAGGACGAGCCGGCTCACGTAGCCCTGTGCAGCATGCACTGGCACGCCGCACATCGGGATCGGGTTCGGATCGTCCTTGTTGCGCGAGGTCAGGGTCAGGTCGAGCAGAGGCGCGACCCGCTCGGCGTCCTCGAAAAACATCTCGTAGAAGTCGCCGAGGCGGAAGAACAGGACCGCGTCGCCGGCCTGCCGCTTCACGTCCAGGTACTGGGCGAGCATCGGCGTGAGCTTGACCGGCTTGCGCCCTTGCTCCGACTGCGACGATGCGGCCAACCTCGCTCCGCCTTCCCGCCCCGTCCGCGTCGGCTCCTCCGCCCCGCGGCACCGGATCGCTCCCCCGGCGGCCCCGATCGGAGGGGCCGGATGCCCCGCGACCGACCCGAGGCGGTACGCGGGGTGCCGTTCACTTGTCTTGCACGGCTCGACGGCGGACCGCAACCCGCGGCCGCGCCGTCGGGCCCGGCGCGCGACCGGGCGGCCGGCCCGACTCCCCTCAGACGCGCTTGCGCTTGCGGCCGAGGTAATCGACGAGGAGGTACTCGCCCAGCCGATCGGGTCGGCTGTAGAGGGCCCGCCCGCGATTGATGCGGGTCATCTTCTCGACGAAGGAGCGCAGGCCGGCCGAGTCGTCGAGCATGAATGTGTTGATCGTGATGCCACGTCGGGTCACGCGCTCGACCTCGCGAAGCGTCTCGGCCGATGCCCGCAGCGAGACGCCGCCGAAGGCCAGCGGCCACTCGCAATGCAGTCGCCCACGGTGGAAGTAGGCCGTCGGCTGGCCGTCGGTGACGACGATCATATGCTGGTTGCGGTTGGGGTGCTTGGCAAGGAGTCGGCCCGCGAGACGCAGGCCGTCCTGTAGGTTGGTGAACGGGTCGCCCATGTTCCAGGTCGCCTCGGGCAGATCGCGGGGCTTCAACTCGACCGCGCGCGTGTAGAAGCCGACGATGCCGAAGTAGTCCCGCGGGTAGCGGGTCCGCACGAGGCTCTCCAGGGCGAGTGCGACCTTCTTCGCGGCCGCGAACCGGCCCTCCCAACTCATCGACCAGCTCATGTCCAGCAGCAGCACAGTCGACGTCGTCGTCGCATGATCCGCGTCCTGCACCTCGAAGTCGCGCGGCTCGAGGGCGACCGGCGTCCCGCCGCCGCGCGCGATCGCGTTCAGCAGCGTCGGGACGAGTGCCAGTTGGAGCGCATCGCCGTGGACCCAGGGTCGGGTCCGATCGTGCCGCACCTCGCCCGCTCCGCGCGCCGTGCTCGGATGCGCGCCCGGCCGATCGCGCAGGAGGGCCTGGTAAATGTCACGAAGGGCCAGAGCGCCGAGCTTCCGGGCGCCGCGGCCGGAGAGTTCGAAGCGCCCCTCCCGCTCCTGCAGATAGCCGGCGCCCCGTAGCAGAAGGACGATCTGCCCGAGCCGCTCCAGGTCGCGCGCGAAGTCGTCGCCGAAGCGGCGGCGCAGGTCGTCGAGGTCGAGCCCGGGAAGATCCCCCGCAGCGAGGCGACGCTCGATCTCCCGCAGCGCCTCCATTTCGCGCACCAGTTCGACCGCTTCCCGGAAGTCGAGCCCCTGCGGGCCGCGAAAGCGCCCGCCCTGCAAGCGACGAAACTCCTCGACCGACCGGATGTCCTCGAACTCCTCGAGGAGTTCGCCGAAGGCGCGTTCCGCCTCGGGATCCTCGAAACGATAATCCCGTGCGAGGCGACCGATGGCTTCCGCAAGCCCCGGGGGGAGGTCGTCGAGAAAAGCCCGCTTCTCTCGGGCGATCGTCGCGTCCTCGTCGCCGGGAATCCCTGCAGCGAGCCGCTCGCGCTCGCGGGCGAGAATCTCATTGAGCCGGCCGCGCGGCCCGTCGAGCGCACCGTCGAGGTTGGCTTCGCGCTCGCGGGCCCGGATCTGCTCCCGGACCCGGTCGAGGGCCTCATCGAGCCCCATGACCTTGACGCCCTCCATCTCGAGACCCGCGCGCAGAAGCCAGTCGAGGGCCTGCCCGACGTCGTCGGTGCGCGAAAGCACGTCGGCGAGCGACTCGAACAGGCGCTCCGGGTCGAGCCGCACCGCCTGCGTTCCGTCCCAGGATGTGTATCGGATCCGGACCATGGGACGACGTGTGGCCGGGACTCAGGCGCGGTAGGTCGCGCGCCCGCCCTCGGTGTCCTTGTTCAATTTCTGGTGCAGATGGAGTCCTTCGAGCAGGAACTCCGTCGCCGAGGCGACCAATGCCGGGGACTCGAAGGGCCCCATCTCCGCGATCGCCTCGCGCAGGCCGGGAATCTCGCGGACACCCTCCATGTACTCGTCCGCGCGCATGCCGTCGGACACCTCGACGCCACCTCCACCCTCGAAGTATTCCGCCACCCGCCGAAGTCGATCGACGGTCGTCGTGCCGTCAAACACCGCGAGGACGGCGCGGTTCACGAGACGCTCCAACGAGGCCGTCTCGTCACCACGATCGTCGCCCGAGTGTTCCATCTCGAGCTTGCCCAGCATCGAAGCCGCAAGGGCGTGCAGGTCGCAGGGCCGGGGGACGATCTCGGACTCCCCGAGACGGGCCGCCCGGCGCTCGGCGTTGGCGATCAACGTCTCGTAGTTGTTGAGCGTCATGCGCACGCTGACGCCCGAGGCCTGGTTCACGTCGGGCGAGCGACGCGCCTCGAAGGTGATCCGTGCGACGATCTCCTTCATGAACGCGGGCATGCGCACGGCGCGCCCGTCGCGGTCGCCGATCGGGACTTCCTGGTCGAGGATCGCGATCTCATGTTCGATCAAACGCGGGTAGTGCGTCCGGATCTGGACGTCGAAGCGATCCTTCAGCGGCGTGATGATCCTGCCGCGGCTCGTGTAATCCTCGGGGTTGGCACTCGCCACGATGACGACGTCGAGCGGCAGCCGGACCTTGAAGCCCTTCACCTGGACGTCGCGCTCCTCCATCAGGTTGAACAGGCCGACCTGGATCTTCTCCATCAGGTCGGGCAGCTCGTTGATCGCGAACAGCCCGCGGTTGGTGCGGGGGATGAGCCCGTAGTGGATAGTCGATTCGTCGGCGAGGTAGCGCCCCTCCGCGACCTTGATCGGATCGATCTCGCCGATCAGGTCGGCGATCGAGACGTCGGGGGTCGCGAGCTTCTCGGCGTAGCGGTCCTCGCGCGTGAGCCAGGCGATCGGGAGCTGATCACCCATCTCCGCCTTGCGCGTCCGGCAGGGGGCACAGATCGGCGCGAAGGGATCGCAGTGGATCTCGCAACCCGCGACCGCCGGAACCGTCTCGTCGAGGAGTTCCACGAGTCCGCGGATGATCCGGGACTTCGCCTGGCCGCGCTCGCCGAGGAGCACCATGTGGTGTCCGGAGAGGATCGCGTTCTCGATGTCGGGTATGACCGTCTCGTCGTAGCCCAGGATGCCCGGGAGGATGCGCTCGCCTCGCGACATCTTGCCGAGCAGGTTCTGCCGCAACTCGTCGCGCACCCGGCGCGTCCGGACCCCCGCCCTCCCGAGCTCGCCCAGGGTGGTCGCTGCCGCCATCAAGCCCTCCGATGCGGCGCGAACCGGCCGCGAGGCCCGTTTGCCGACACGACGTCCAGGTTCGCCCGAGCCGTGGCCTACTCCTCGCCGCCGGCGGCGGCGATGCCATAGCCCGCATGGCCGTCGATCGCGGAACCGGTCGCGACCGTGGCGCTTGCCGGCTTTCGGGCCGGCGGCTGGGATCGAAGCGGCGGCGCCACCGTGACGACCGGCTCCGGCGCCCCGGCGGCAGGCGATCCGGAGTCCACGCGCAGCTTGAGCTCCTTACCGGCCTTGAAGAAAGCGACCCGCTTCGCCTCGACCGACACGGCCTGCCCGGTCTTCGGGTTGAGGCCCTCCCGGGCGTTGCGGCGCTTGACGATGAAGCTGCCAAAACCGCGGATCTCGATTCTCTCGCCGCGGGCCAGCGCTTCGGCGAGCGTGTCGAACACTCCGTTCACCAGCGCCTCGACCTCCCGACGGGGAAGATCGGAGCGGACGTGGACGACTTCCTCGATGAGCTCTCGCTTCGTCATCGCCATGGCCTCCAGAGACCCTTCCTCGACCGCGCAGCCCTCAAGAGCGCAGCCCTTCGGTGACGAGCGGCATGCGCCAGAGCATGCCGACCCCGGATCCCGCTCCATCCTTCAGTAAGCCGACGCTGCGAAGCAGTGCGCCGAGCCCGGAGTCCAGCGCAGCATCCGCCTCCTGTCCCACGACCGCGCGCAACCACCACGGACGATGCGACGGCCTGCGGGTCTCGACGGCGGGCTCCCCCGTCAGGCCAGCGCGGGTCGCAGCGACGTGAACGGCATCCTGCAGTCCCCCGAGCCGATCGACGAGACCGAGTTCCTTTGCCTGCTGGCCGGTGTACACCCGGCCGTCGGCGAGTTTGCGCATCTGCTCCACGTCCATCTTGCGCCCGGCCGCGACCGCCTCGATGAACTGACCGTGGACCTGATCGAGCATCTGCTGGAAGATCGCACGGTCCTCGGGTGCGAGCACCCGGAACGGCGAACCCATGTCCTTGCGTGCGCCGGCCTTGAGCACGTCCGCCTGCACTCCCAGTTTTTCGAGAAGCCCGCTCACGTTGGTCAAAGAGAGGATCACACCAATCGACCCGGTCAAGCTGCCGGGACTCGCGACGATCTCGTCGGTCGCGCTCGCGACGTAGTAGCCGCCCGAAGCGGCGATCGAACCGAGAGAGGCGACCACCGGCTTCTTCGCGGCCAGGTCGCGCACGGCGGCGTACATCTCCTGCGAGGGGGCGACTCCGCCGCCCGGCGAATCGATTCGGACCACGACAGCCGAGACACCTACGTCGTTCCCGAGTTCGCGCAGGGTGTCGACGAAGTCGTCGCAGCGGACGATTTCGCCCTCGAGCGGAACCACGGCGACGATGCCCTCCCCGGAAAGTCCGAGGCGCCCGCCATGACGGCCGTGCAGAAGGGCCACCGCGAGCGACGAGAGCAGGAAAAGGCCGAGAAAGCCGCCGAGAACGGCGCCGACCCGACGAAGGAAATGGTTCGGGGCCGCAGTCATCGCCGCACCGACGGGCACGAAGTGCTCAGCCGTGCCCGCCCTGCGGCCGCCATGGCGCTCCGACGCATCGCCTCAGCTCTGAGGCTTAGCCTTCTCGCCCACCACCCGCTGCAGATCCGCCCCCACCATATCCTCGAGCGAGAAGCGCCCAGCCTGCCCCTCGCGGCTCATGTAGGCGTTCATCTCCTCGCGCTCTTGGCTGCGCTGGAGAGCCTTCACCGAGAGCCCGATCTTCTTCTCGCGGGGGTCGATGTTGGTGACCTCCGCCTCGACTTCGTCGCCGACCTTGAAGTACTGGCTCGGCTTCTCGATCCGTTCGTTCGAGATCTGCGAGACATGAATCAGGCCCTCGATGCCGTCCTCGATCTCGACGAAGACGCCAAAGTCGGTGATGCTCGTGACGGGCCCCTTGATCTTCGAGCCCACCGGGTAGCGCTGCGGCAGAGCCTGCCAGGGATCGTCGCTGAGTTGCTTCACGCCGAGGGAGATGCGCTCGTTGTCGACGTCGACGCCGAGGACGATCGCTTCGATGTCGTCACCCTTCTTGTAGACCTCGGAGGGGTGCTTGACCTTCTTGGTCCAATGCAGGTCGGAGATGTGCACGAGGCCGTCGATCCCGTCCTCGACGCCGACGAACACGCCGAAGTCGGTGATGCTCTTCACCTTACCGCTGATGTGGCTGCCGATCGGGTGATTGACGCGCACGAGTTCCCAGGGATTCGGCTCGACCTGCTTGAGCCCCAGCGAGATCCGGCGATTGCCCGGATCTACATCGAGGACCGCCACTTCGACCTCGGCACCGACCTCGAGGATCTTCGACGGGTGCGTGACGCGCTTCGTCCAGGACATCTCGGAGACGTGGATCAGGCCCTCGACGCCTTTCTCGAGTTCCACGAAGGCGCCGTAGTCCGTGATGCTCACGACCTTGCCGCGGATGCGCGTACCCGCCGGGAAGCGCTCAGCGGCCGTCGTCCACGGGTCGGGCATGATCTGCTTCATGCCGAGTGAAACGCGCTCGCGCTCGGGGTCGTACTTCAGAACGACGACCTTCAACTGGTCACCGACGTTGATGACTTCCGAGGGATGGGAGATGCGTCCCCACGACATGTCGGTGATGTGCAGCAGGCCGTCGAGCCCGCCGAGATCGACGAACGCGCCGTAGTCCGTGATGTTCTTGACCACGCCCTCGAGAATGATGCCTTCCTCGAGAACCCGCAGCGTCTCTTCCTTCAGCGCTGTGCGCTCGCGCTCGAGGACCGAGCGGCGCGACACGACGACGTTGCCCCGCGAGCGATTGAACTTCAGAATCTGGAAACGACCCCTCTGACCGATGAACCGGTCGAGATTGCGGGTCGGACGGAGATCCGCGTGCGATCCCGGGAGGAAGGCCGGCACGCCGATGTCGACCTTGAGTCCACCCTTCACCTTGCCGACGATCAGACCTTCGATGGGCTGACCGTCGTTGTAGGCGATCTCGATGTCGCGCCAGACCTTGACCTGCTCGGCCTTCGCGCGCGACAGGCTTACACCGCCGCCGCCGTCGCTCTCCGTGGCTTCGAAGTAGACGTCGACCTCGTCGCCCTCTCGGACGTCGGTCACTCCGTCGCGGTCGCGGAATTCCTGGATCGGGATCTGGCCTTCAGACTTGTAACCTATGTCGACGGTGACGAATCCATTCGCGACCTGGACGACCTTGCCCTTGACCACCTCGCCTGGCTTGACCGAAGTGAGGCTCTCCTCGAACATCCGGCCAAAATCGTCGTCGAGCGACGACGGTTCGTCCTTCGCAATCATCATGCAGTCGATTCCTCCGCGGGGGATTTCGCGCCCGGAGATCCCCCGCACGCAGCGGAAGGCATACCCCCCTACCCTCGGCTTTTCAAGCGGGATTGCGGGAGGTTAGGACCTGCTCCATCCACCCCACCACGGCCTCGGCGTCGAGCGCGCTGCTGTCGATGGCGATCGCGCCCTCCGGGCACACCAGGGGAGCCACGGCGCGGGACGAATCGCGGGCGTCGCGGGACTCGATCTCGGCCAGCACCTCGACCTCGTCGGCATCGAGACCACGCGCCCGGAGGTCGCCGACACGGCGCCGGGCCCGGACGAGCGGATCGGCCGTGAGGAAGAACTTCACCTCGGCGTCGGGAAACACCACGCTGCCGACGTCGCGCCCCTCGGCGACCAACCCGCCGTGTTCGGCGAGCCGCCGCTGCAGGTCGAGCAGCGCTCGGCGCACTACCGGAATCGCCGACACCTTCGATGCGCGCTGCCCGATCTCCGGATGCCGGATCTCAGTACTCACGTCGCGCCCGTCGAGGAGAACCCTTCGTCCGCCGTCGCGGAACTCGATGCGCAGCGCACCGGCGAGCCGACCGAGAGCGAGTTCCTCTTCCGCGGTCGCACCCGACCGTTGCGCAGAACGATCGATCGCGTCGCCTAGCCCCGCGCCGTCGGCCGCGAGTGCGAGCGCCCGGTAGATCGCTCCGGTGTCGAGGTAGACGAAGCCGAGACGGTCGGCGAGCGTGCGGCTCACCGTACTCTTGCCGGCACCCGCGGGCCCGTCGATCGTCACGACCGGACGCGGCCGAGTCATCCGACTCTCCCGCGCAGTCGATCGAGCGTGGCGAGGAAACCCGGATCGGAGACGGCGATCGCCTCCGCGCCCCGGATCACGACCGGGCCCCGTGCAACCAGCGCCGCGATCGCGAATGCCATCGCGACGCGGTGATCGCCGTGGCTCTCGACGGTGCCACCCGAGAGAACCGTGGGACCGCGGACCACGAGTCCGTCGGGCGACTCCTCGACCTCGGCACCGAGCGCGCGCAGTCCCGTGGCCATCGCGGCGATCCGGTCGCTCTCCTTCACGCGCAGTTCGCCCGCGTCGGTGAAGCGCGTCTCGCCCGACGCGAGTGCGGCGGCGACCGCGAGGACCGGGAATTCGTCGATCGCACGGAGCATCGTCTCTCCACCGATTGACACCGAGCGCAGCGGCGACGCCTCGACCTCGACGTCCGCCACTGGCTCCTCCCCGACCGGAGGCCGCTCGACCAGCCGCAGGCGGGCGCCCATGGAACGGAGGACGTCGATCGCCCCGGTACGGGTCGGGTTGACGCAGACTTCGCGAACGACCAGCCGGGACCCCGGCACGATCGATCCCGCGACCAGCCAAAACGCCGCCGCGCTGGGATCCCCGGGCACGTCGATCGAGGCTCCCCGCAGCGACTGCGGCCCTCGGACGGCGATCTCGACCGGCGAGCGGCGCTCGACCACGCCGCCGAAGGCCCCGAGCAGGCGCTCGGTGTGGTCGCGCGAGAGCGCCGGCTCGCGCACGACCGTCTCTCCCGCCGCCTGGAGTCCCGCCAGCACGATCGCCGTCTTCACCTGTGCGCTCGGGATTGCCAGTTCGAACCTCGCCGGGGCAAGCAAGCCACCGTGCACTTCGATCGGCGGACGGCCGTCGGCGCTCACGAAGCGCGCCCCCATGCGCTCGAGCGGCTCCATCACCCGGCGCATCGGCCGACGGCGCAACGACGCATCGCCGTCGAGCCGGGAGACGAACGGCCGGGCGGCGAGCAGGCCCGCCATGAGCCGCATCGTCGTGCCGGAGTTGCCGCAGTCGAGGACACCGCGCGGGGCCTCGAGGCCCTCGAAGCCGCGCCCCTCGATTCGCACCGTCGAGCCCGCGCGCTCGACGCGGACGCCGAGTGCGCGCAAAACGCTGATCGTCGAGGCGTTATCCTCCCCTCCCCCGACACCGTGGACGACCGTCGTGCCGTGGGCGACTCCACCGAACAGGAGCGCGCGGTGCGCGATCGACTTGTCGCCCGGCACGCGAACCTCGCCCGAGAGCGGGCCCCTGGCCGGCGCGACGGCCGCAAGCGCGGGGCCCGTGTCCGTAGCCATCGCGCTAGGCGACCGGGTGTCCTGCCCGAGCGAACGGCGCACGCCGCGCCCTTCGGCCAGCAGGGCCTCGAGCCCAGAGGGGTCCGACCGCGCCGCCCCGACGATCTCCTGGATGCGGACCCGCAGCGATGCGAGCGCGCGCTCGACCGCGTCGGCGTTGGCGACCAGGATGTCGCGCCAGGTCTCGGGCAGACTCGAAGCGACCCGGGTGGCGCTGCGGAACGACGGCCCGGCGAACTCGAGCGCCTCGGTGCCGGGGGATGCCTTGGATCCGCCCGCGGCGAGCGCGAGCGCAAAGGCCAACACGTGGGGGAGGTGACTCGTCAGTGCCAGCAGGTCGTCGTGGTGTGCCGGCGCCATCTCGACGACCTCCATGCCGACCGCTTCCCATAACGCGCGTACCCGGGCGACCGCGGCACGATCGCTCGCGGCGACCGGCGTGAGCACGCAACGCGCGCCGCGGAAGAGGTCGGGATCGGCCGCGACCGCACCCGAATCCTCGGTCCCGGCGATCGGGTGACCGCCGACGAAACGCAGTCCCGGACCCAGCGCCGCCGTCACGTCGCGGACGACATTTGCCTTTACGCTGCCCGCGTCGGTGACGATCGCGCCGGGAGCCAAGTGTGGCGCGATCGCCTGCGCGGTCGCCGCGAGGAGGCCGATTGGCGTCGCCAGGAGTACCAGATCGGCACCGGCGAGGATGTCGGGGGTGACGTCCGCGCGGTCGAGGATGCCGCGGGCGAGGGCCAAGTCGAGGTTCGCTCGGGTGCGACCGAGACCGACGATCTCGCGCGCGACGCCGGCGCGACGTGCGGCGAGTGCGAGCGAGCCCCCGATCAGGCCGACGCCGGCGATGCCGAGCCGCTCGATCATCGCCATCGGACCGCCCGAGCGGAGTTCCCCGAGGTCCTCACGCCGTCCGCGCTTCCGCGTAGGCGCCGAGAATCTTGAAGAGGATGCACTCGCGCTCCATCGCCGCGAGCGCGCGAGTGACCTTCGCCCCTTCGATCGGTCCGCGGAGGTCGATGAAGAAGAGGTACTCCCAGGTGCGGCCGCGCATCGGACGCGACTCCAGCTTGCACAGGTCGACTCGCTCGCGAGCGAGGGGCTCCAGGGCGCGGAAGAGCGCACCCGGCCGGTTTCGCACGGAGAAAAGAACCGACATCTTGTCCGCCCCGGATTCGGTCGGCCCACCGGCGGGCGAGAGCACGACGAAGCGGGTCACGTTGTTCGCCGCGTCCTGGATATCCTCCGCGAGTACCCGCAGCCCGTAGCGCCCGGCGGCATCGCGCGAGGCGATGGCCGCGGTGCTTGGCGAGCGCGCGGCCCGTGCCGCCGCCAGGGCGTTGCTCGCCACCTCGATCGCCGGCACTTCGGGCAGGCGGCGCGCGATCCACTCGCGGCACTGCGCGAGCGACTGCGGATGGGAGACCAGGCGGCGGACGTCGGAGAGGTGGGCTGCACGCGAGAGAAGCGCCTGACGCACCAGCACCCGCCGCTCGGCGACGATCCGCAGCGGACTGGCGACGAGCGCGTCGAGGGTCGGGCCGACCATCCCCTCGGTCGAGTTCTCGATCGGGACGATGCCGAGCCGCGCCCGTCCCCGCTCGACCGCTGCGAAGACCTCGTGAATCGTCGCGACGGGCACGAGGTCCGCCGCGCCGCCGAAGTGCGCGCGAGCGGCTCGCTCCGAGAAGGTTCCCTCCGGTCCGAGGTAGGCGACCGAGGGCGCTCCCTGAAGCGCACGCGAGGCCGAGAGGATCTCGCCGAAGACGGCGCGCACCGCGTCGCCGGACAACGGGCCCTGTGCAGCCGAGGCGAGGCGTTCGAGCCGTTCCAGTTGAGCGCGCTCGCGCAGCGGCCGGTAGACGCCGTCTCCACTGCGCTGCTTGGCCTGCAGGACCTCCTCGACGACCCGGAAGCGCTCGACGAGCAGATCCAGAATGTCGCCGTCGATACGGTCGATGCGCGCGCGCAGGGCATCGAGCGCCGCGCGGCCGCGCGCGGGTCGGCCCGCGGCCCGGCGCGCCGGCCTCGTCGACGGATTCGCCACGACGCCGGTCGCTAGCACATGCGCCCGACCTCAACCAATCACGAACGTCTCGGCGCGCCCGAGTTGGCGCAGGCGGGCGTCGCGCCGGGCACGCAGAGCCTCCGGCGACAACCCTTCGAGCCGGCCGAAGGCGCGGTCGATCTCCGCGCCGAGCGCCTGGATCGCCGCGTCGGGATC
>Ga0114969_10001334_pt1 | contig 20931 bp, 15 predicted proteins | sample M_130807_MF_Meta_FD_87316 | JGI IMG/M metagenome (GOLD analysis project Ga0114969, IMG submission 87316) | Freshwater microbial communities from Lake Montjoie, Canada to study carbon cycling - M_130807_MF_MetaG | ecosystem: Environmental > Aquatic > Freshwater > Lake | place: Lake Montjoie...
AAAATCTAAAATAAGAATTTTACTTTGTATAATAACTGAGAAATTAAGTTCTATAATTCGTTTAATCGAATCATCCTTTTCTGTTCCTCATCCCATAATTTTAGCTGAAAACACCTCCAAATTTCTAGGGGGTTCCACGAGGTCTTCACAACTGATTGCAACTCCGGCATACTTGCCATCGTTTTCCGTAAACTGTAAAAAGGTATTCGCGAATTCATGTGATGCACATGATGGTAGCCGATATCTCCGGTAAACCAATGCATCCATCGAGGCATACTCATAAAACTGGTCGAGTACATAGCAGCTGAATCATATTTCCAATCCGGATTCTCGCGAAACTGTGCTGCTGGAAAATTATGCTGACAATAAAACAAGTAAGAACCCAGAGCAAACGAAATAAAGAACGGCGAAAACCAGCTTGTAAAAAAAGTAGCAACACCTAAGTAATAAATAATCAAAATAGAAATACTCACATGCAGCACAATAGCAACTAAAGAATCAATGTGCTTCTTCGGGCTTTGTATAAACGAACGAATATTCAGCCAATAAAAAAACAAAGTGAAGTATCCGAAAATAATAACGAGTGGATGCCTGTTCAACAAATAAATTTTCTGTTCTGTCTTCGTCAGATTTAAAAATCTTTTTTTACTGATAGTAGGATAGGAGCCAATTCCATTAATCGTAAGTTTCGAATTGTGGTTGTGATGAAAATCGTGTGAGCGTTTCCAAATAGTTTGCGGCGCAAGAATATAAATTCCAAAAAGCTTCATCAGTCTGGCAGCAGCTTTTGATTTCTGCAATATCGAATGATGTTGGTAATCGTGATAAATCACAAACATCCTAACATAAAGTAAGGCAGTAGTTAAACAAAAAAACAATCTGAATAGTAAAGGTTGCTGAATAAAGGTGATACTTAATGAAAGTACAAGTAGTGTAAGAGTGAGAATAGTTTCAAACCAACTGCGGAATCTGTTTTCAATAGTAAAAGGCTTTGTAGCCAAAATCAATTCCTTTCCTGTTCGCATCTATAGGTATTAAGGCAAAGATAATTTTTATAACGAAAAACTTGTAGTGAGTGAATATCTAAGAATGAAGTGTGAAGGATATTTCCCGGCAAATCACTATTCATTTTTAACTATTAACTGTTCACTAATAGTTTCTCTTATGTTTCCATCTTCTATGTGACCATAACCATATTGAAGGATCAATATTTATTTCTTTCTCCAATCGCTTGGTAAAAGCATCAAGAATTTCATTTTCCTTAGCTTCTTTCGGATGCATAAAAAGCAACTCAGGAAATACCTCGTAATAGCCTCTCTTTGTTCGCTTCACATTCATATAGACAACAGGATAATCAAATTTTTTAGCAAGCTTTTCAGGTCCTGTGAATATAGCTGTATCCTGATTTAAAAATTCTGTCCAGTATGCATTTTCAGGTGTTGCGGTTTGGTCAGCAATAAAAGCTGTAGCGGTTATCAATTTTCGATTGGCAACCATATCTCTTAGAGTACTATTTACAGCAGTAATTTTTGTTCCATGTCTTGTACGCATTCCAGCAGTCATCTTTTCAAAGTAAGGATTTGAAAGTGGTCTGTAAATCACCACTAATTGAAACTTTGTAGATAGTGAAAATGCAGGTCCTGCCCATTCCCAGTTTCCATAATGACCCATCAATACAATAATACTTTTACCTTCTGCATAAATTTCATTTAACCATTCGGGGTTATGGAACACGCACCTTTTTTGAGCCTGAACCAAACGCATGGTCATTGTTTTCAGTGTTTCAAGTATCAAATCACATAGATATTGAAAGTAGCGATTACTTATTTCTTTTATCTCCTTTTCATTTTTATATGGAAACGAATTACGAAGATTATTTAGCACAACGGTTTTTCTGTAACCGGATAATTTAAGAAGTATGCAAAAGAAATCAGACAGACCATAAAGCATCCAAAAAGGCAGACATGAAATCAAATATAACAAAGGATAAACTAAATAAAACCAGAAAGCCTGCATTGGTGCGAATATAAATTATATTGAAATCAAAGTTTATTTCAAATGAATAAGCCGCTATCACTTGATAGCGGCTTATTCATTAACACCTATGAAATTTTATAAGATGTTTGAAATAGTAGTTTCAAAAAAGTTATTCAGCAAGTTTTAAAAATTTCTGAACAAATTCCTGATTTCCTGATTTTACTTTAACAAAGTACAAACCAGGCGCAAGATCGTTGACTACAAAATTAAATTCAGTTGCTATTGAATATGCCTGAATTTGTTTTTTTAATTCTCTTCCTGATAAATCAATAATTGTAGCAATAACTTTATCAGATGGATCAGGTAATTGCATGGTAACATCTATCATATCAATTGCAGGGTTGGGCACAACATCCATTGAAGATTCAACTTTTGGAATATCATTGACATCAAGAGGGAAATTAATTTTAAAATTATGAATGTACTCAGCACCGAAATCTGAAGGAAAGGCTTTTAAAATTGTTGGTAGTTCAGCTTTTTTTATTCTTGAATATCCGCTGCCCTGGGCAGAATTTGCCCAGAAACTTAATCCGTCTTCACCGGCATCAAATATTTCGAAAGTATAACACTCATATGAGTTAAAACTTATTGTATCCTTATAAGTAGTGTTGGCTGCAAGGTTATTTCTATCAACAAGTATTATTCCACCAGTTTTTCGTAATTGATAAGAAGTTTCAAAGCCATAAGCATTTGTTTTAACTTCAAGTACAAATTTCTGTGTTGTTGATGCAGAAAGATTATAAACAGCAGGTGCATTAAAATGAGAAGTCGCCTTGTCGTTTTTACTGTTGCCGTCAACACCTCCATTAGGTGAACTAATTGTAGCATAAAACTTATTTGAGCCATCACCAACCCACCACATTGATGGTAATGTTATATCTGCTTTCTGTAAAAAGCCAAGAGTGCCGGTCCAGTTATATGTATAAACCGCACCGCCTACTAAACCATATGTAATAGTTGCTGATGTTAATGGTGTTGTTCCACCGTTTCTGATTCTTACAGTTGGTTCAGAACATATGGGATTTATTCTGCTCCATTCATCTTTATCTGATGGAGTAAGTATATCGTACATTTCAGCATCAAGAGTGAAATTCGGTTCTTTAAAACTAATTAATTGCGAAGCAATTACATAAGTACCATTGCTTCCACTATAAGGTTCCAGGTTTAAATCAATTGTTTCAGAATCTCCTGGTGTTACATATGGTGTTAATTCCCAGTTATATTCCCACACTTCAGCTCCCGGACACCAGTTGGCTCGTTGATAAACCCATGTTCCTCCCTGAGGATAAAGTGGGTTTCTGCCACAATCATCCCTCCATATTAATTGTTGAAATTGTTGTACACCATTAACTTTTCCATATTGGTACTTAGCACAGAACTCAGCACAGTTTTGCGGTCCATTCATACCATGACCTGTTGTGATTGTTCTCCACATAGTATTTTTTGCAGCAGGATCAATTTTTAACCTTATTGGTGTTAGTGCATTTTCAATGTTTGCATCATAAGAATAACCATACCCGTTCCATAAATTTTTTACGCTAATTGGATCTCTGGCAGGTTTGCCTTTTATCATTATGAATTTCATATCAAGCCATTCCTGCCAGTTGCCTGCTGATAAATGAACTGAATCGTGTAAAAGAGGCGCAAGGTTTGTTAAATCATAAACCCATGTTCTTCCATTTGGGCCTACTGTAGTTCCATTTCCATACAATGTAATAAATCGTCCCAATTCATATCGATCAATAATTTCAAATGGTGCACTGTAATAATACCAGGTTTGTTTATATAAAGTATCATCTGGATTTACAAATGAAGAATCAATAGCATTACCAGCATTGTCATATAAATAATTATTATAAAAATTTGACCAGACATAAACAGTATCAGTTGCAGTGGTCGGATTCAATGAGTCGCCATACAGTACTATTGTAAATGGAGCATTTTCAATTGTATCTATAACTAAAGTTGAATCAAGATGGGAATTAAAAATTCCTTGCTCGAAGATTATGTTCGGTCTTTCGTAAATTTTTACATAATTTCTGAAAAGAGTTTGTGAAGAAACAAATGGGTTATCCAAATTGCTCATAACTATTGCAGTATGGTTGCCTGATGAGCCATCAGCAAATGTGTTGTTTGTCTTTAAATTGAAATTATAATAACAAACAAGATTAGAATAATTCGGATGCAGAGCATCTATATCTTTATACATGTACTCCTGAATAGTGGCAGCATCTAGCTCTGTATTCCAAACTGAAAATTCATCCATTGCACCTCTGTATGATTGGGCTCCGTTCCAGTTGCCTTTTCCTATCCTGAAATATTCAATGCCATTCATTGGTTTTGTCATTCCGGCCGCACTGTTCCAAAGATTTCCGTTCAGATATATTTTCATTGATCCGGTAGAAATATTTTTAGTAAATGCCCAATAATTCCATTGACCTTCGGTTTGAGCGGTTGTGGCAGCATAATTAATTCGATCGAAATTTGATCCGTCGCTTCCTGCATCCCAATATATATTGCTGTTACTCCAAGGGCAATGTGCATTTAAAATACGGTGACCATCGGCGGCAACTGCTTCAAAACAAGTTCCATCGTTTGGTTGAGACGAAGGATCACCATAAGACCAATAAGCAACTGTTACAAATGAATCAATACTACTAAAAGCCTCTTTTGGAACCTGAACAAATTCAGAACCATTAAAAAATATATTTCGATCATTGCCTGATGATGTTATGCCGGCACTCCAGATTTCAGGAGTGGTTTCAATCAAGTTATCCCACCCGATACCATCATTATCATAACACACTTCAATTAGCAGATTAGAAGTTCCGTCCCATAAATAGGGTTGAATAAATTGAAGAGTATTAGCGCCAGTTGAAAGGTATGTATTATGGTCAAAAACCTGAATCCACGATGCAGATAACTGACCATCTTCCATTGAATCAATGTTTGTTGATGCGAGTCGTATTTTTAAATGATTTAATTCAGTAGACCATGAAAAAGCTGCTGTTAATTTAATTGATGAAATATTTCCAGCCGTTAAGCCTGCTGATGAAAGTTCTGATGCTTTCCATAAATAAACTGATCGGGCTCTTGCATCAGCAATTGTATTAAATGGATGAACTGAAGATTGAGTACCGGTTCCTATTGAAAATAAATTAGAAGAAATTGTACTATCAATAATCAAGGAATATTGCAAAGAATTTTGATAGGAATAGGATGGAGAGTTCATGTAAGAAATTGAATCAGGTGAATTTCCGTCCACAGTAAAACTTGAGTGATTTAATAATGTACTATCCATTACTCCGGTGTGATCGTATAAAAAAGTATAAGTAAGATAATCCCATTCACCGCACTGAGTTGGATCAGGACAATGAAGATTATACATCATCAGAATCTTTCTGTATTGATTAGTATCTGATGGGAAATTAAACCAGGCGTCTTGCGGAGATTGATAAGTGAAACACTGAACAACAGTGGTGTCTTCAGTTGAAGTTTGCGCTTCGGCTGAATTTAAAATAAAGACAAAAAAGAAAAGTGGGAGAATTGACAGGAAAGTTTTTTTCATCATGTAATTTTATTGGGTGTGTAAATGTAAAAGCAAAACTTACTTAAACTATTGACTGAAAAAAATGCGTTGACAATTATACAAACAGATAAGTAATTCTCATTTGCATCTGTGGCCTGTATTATTAGTTTTGTCGCGCACAAAAAAACAGGATGACAGAATTAGTTTGGTTAGTGCCATTATTGCCCTTAATTGGTTTCATTATTAACGGGTTGGGTTTTGGTAAAATATCAAAAAACCTTGCAGCAATTATTGGTTGTGGTTCTGTTTTTATTTCATTCATTATTGCCGCTGGAATTTTTTATGAAGATCTTGGTCGCAGCGGAACAGCCGTTCAAAAAACTTATTTCACCTGGATAACTGCCGGAAATATTTCTGTTGATTTTTCTTTTTTAATTGACCGCCTAAGCATAATTATGATGCTGATTGTAACGGGGGTTGGTTTCCTTATACATATTTACTCAGCAGGATATATGCATGATGATGCTGGATTCGGGAAGTTTTTTGCCTACATGAATTTATTCATGTTTAGTATGTTGGTTTTGGTTCTGGGTGCTAATTATGTAATGCTTTTTATCGGCTGGGAAGGAGTGGGGCTATGTTCATACCTTTTAATTGGTTTCTGGTACAAGAATCATGATTACACTGCCGCAGCTAACAAGGCATTTATTATGAATCGTATTGGTGATCTAGGGTTTTTGCTTGGCATATTTTTGATCTTTAAAACTTTCGGTACTTCTGATTTCGCTTCAGTATTTAACAGCGCAAGAAGTTTTTCTTCAGGTGATACAACCATTGCGCTTATAACTCTTTTTCTTTTTATTGGGGCAATGGGTAAAAGTGCACAGATACCACTCTTTACCTGGTTGCCTGATGCTATGGCCGGGCCTACACCTGTGAGTGCACTTATACATGCAGCTACAATGGTTACAGCAGGTATTTACATGATAGTCCGTTCAAACATTATGTATGCACTTGCACCTTCAACCTCTGAGTTTGTTGCAATTATCGGTGCGCTTACCGCTTTGATGGCCGGAATTATTGCACTTACACAAACAGACATTAAAAAGGTATTGGCTTATTCAACAGTTAGTCAGCTGGGATACATGTTTGTTGCGCTTGGTGTTACTGCTTATTCAAGTGCAATGTTCCATGTGATGACACATGCTTTTTTCAAAGCACTTTTATTTCTTGGTGCAGGAAGTGTGATTCATGCAATGAGCGGCGAACAAAACATGCGCAAGATGGGAGGACTGCGAAAACATTTACCTATTACTTTCATCACAATGGCGATTGCAACATTGGCAATTGCTGGATTCCCTCCGTTTGCAGGTTTCTTTTCAAAAGATGAAATATTAGCTGCTGCTTATTCTCACTCAATGTTTTTGTTTGTGATTCTTGCTGTTACTTCAGTACTCACATCATTATATATGTTCCGCTTATTTTTCCTGACTTTTTTTGGAGACTTTCGTGGAACAAAGCATCAACTGGATCACCTTCACGAGTCACCAAAATCAATGACAGTTCCTTTAATGATATTGATGGTGTTTTCAGCTGTAGGTGGATTCTTTGGAATTCCTGAAGCACTAGGCGGAAAACATTTTCTCAATGAATATTTCTCTCCTGTGTTTGGAGGCAATACAAGAATTCAATCCCATGAAGTTTCTCATTTGTTTGAATATGGAATGATGATTGTTTCGGTTGTATTTATAATACTTATGTATCAATTTACAAAACAACGCTACGATAAGAAATCAATTGAAAAGAGTGTTGAAGAATCAAAAATGAGTTTATGGTACAAGCTTTCGTTACATAAATTTTATGTAGATGAATTGTATAATAAAATTATAGTAAATCCTTTGAACGGAATGAGCAATTTCTTATTCAATTCAATAGAGAAAAAAGTAATTGATGGTGCTGTGAACAGGGGCGGGCAAACGGTTTACTTTTTCAGTTCAATGTTAAAGAATTTACAAAGCGGAAACATTGGCTTTTATGTTTTAATGATGGTGATTGGAATTGTGGCAATTATTTTTTTCTCACTTGTAAAAACAGTCAACTTCTGATATGCACACATTGTTGTTGTTGATTATACCGATTGTTTTCATGGCGATTGTTTTTTTTCTTAAAGGAAAAACAGCAGGATATGTTGCTCTGGTAAGTTCAATTTTATCTTTTATTGTTTCAATAATTATTGCAATTTATTTACATTTTAACGGATACTTTGACGAATTCAATCAATCATGGATTTCTTCTTTCGGAATAAATTTTCATGTTGGCATTGATGGCATTTCATTAATTCTCGTTCTACTTACAACTATTTTAACTCCATTTATCATACTTACTTCACTTCAAAAAGATATTGAAAACTCAAGTGCATTTTATGGGCTTATACTTTTAATGCAAGCCGGAATGTTAGGCGCCTTTACAGCGATGGATTCATTCCTCTTTTATGTAAGTTATGAGGTTGCTCTAATACCAATTTATTTTATTTGCGGATTGTGGGGTGGCGAAAACAGAATAGCTGTTACTCTTAAGTTTTTTATATACACTTTGGCAGGAAGCTTATTCATGCTTATTTCAATTATATATCTGTATTTGCAAACACCCGGTAATCACACTTTCGAAATTTCAGAATTTTATAAACTTAATCTTTCATCGACTGAACAGTCTTGGATTTTCCTTGGATTTTTTCTCGCTTTTGCCGTTAAAGTCCCAATTTTCCCATTTCACAGCTGGCAACCATCAACTTACACCACAGCTCCAACTGCAGGAACCATGTTGCTTGCTGGTATCATGCTGAAGATGGGATTGTATGGAATAATTCGTTTTGTTCTTCCAATAGTTCCTGAAGCGGTTGCACATTGGAACACAATTGCAATTTTTTTGTGTGTTTGTGGAATTATATATGGAAGCATAATTGCGCTTCGACAGAACGATCTAAAAACTGTAGTTGCTTTTTCATCACTTGCTCATGTCGGTTTAATTGCAGCTGGAATATTTTCAATGAATATTCAAGGCATTCAAGGTGCAATGATTCAGATGTTCAATCATGGTATAAATGCAGTCGCTCTTTTCTTTTTGATTGATTTATTAGAAAGAAGAAGCGGAACACGAATGATGGATAAGTTAGGTGGTATAGCTTCGGTGAATAAACGAATTGCAGTGGTTTTTGCGATTGTGATGTTAGGCAGTGTTGGATTGCCCTTGACAAATGGATTTGTAGGAGAGTTTTTACTATTGATGGGAGTTTATCAATGGAATATGTATGCAGCAATGTTTGCAGGACTGACAATTATCTTGGGTGCAGTTTACATGTTGCGTTTATACCGGCATGTTTTCTTCGGAGAAATAAGTGAAGCCGGCAGATCGATTTCCAAGGCCACCATTATAGAAACAATAATGAGCTACAAATTGATTGCTTTGATAATTGTATTAGGAATATTCCCGAATCTTTTATTGAATATTTCTGCCCCTGCAGTCAATAAATTATTGAATCTGATTGCAAACCATTCAAACTTAGTTTCAACATTATGAATGTAGTAATCGCTTTAACCATAACCGGGATTTTAAATTTATTCGGAAGCATTTTCAATTACAGAAAAATTACCCCTATCCTTTCAGTTATTGGATTAATTACAGCATTGATTTTTAATACAATGTATTGGAATAAGAATCTGCCATTTTTTAATCATATGATGGTAATGGATAATTATGCTTGCTCGTTTGGTGCAGTTTGTATTTTATTGGGAGCTGTTTTAATTATTTTTTATAATCGTTTTATGGGAGATGAAGACCATCATCTTGCTGAAGTACTTTCAATAATTGTTTTTGCGATAGCAGGATCTATCATAATGGTATCTTATACCAATTTGCTAATGTTATTTTTAGGAATTGAAATTCTTTCTATAAGTTTTTATATTCTGGCAGGATTAAAAAAGAAAGATCTTGGAAGTAATGAGGCAGCAATGAAATATTTTCTGATGGGCTCTTTTTCCACGGGATTTTTACTTTTTGGAATTGCATTAATTTATGGTGCTACTGCTTCATTTGATTTAGCAGCAATAACCGCTTTTGTGAAAATGAATGGGACTGCAACTAATAATCTATTAATCTGTGGTGTGTTAATGATTTTAGTTGGTTTGCTTTTTAAGGTTGCTGCCGCTCCGTTTCATTTCTGGACACCTGATGTTTACCAAGGTGCTCCAACCATTATCACAGGTTTTTTTGCCACAGTCGGAAAGATTGCTTCGTTTGGTGCATTTTATCGATTGTTCCAACTTTGTTTTGCTCCGATTTCTGAAGAGTGGAGTGGGGCTATAATGGTAGTAGCAATCATAACTATGTTCATTGGAAACATTACCGCTCTTCAACAGAAAAATTTGAAGCGCATGCTTGCTTATTCAAGTATTGCCCATGCCGGATACATGTTGATGGCATTACTTTCTCCAGCTTATGTTGGAGGGAGTGCTATACTTTTCTATTCTTTGGCTTATGGCATTTCCTCTATGTCTGCATTTATCTCAATTCATATTATTCAAATTCAAACGGGATCAGATGAAATAAACGGATTTACAGGATTAGCGAAAAAAAATAAAATGCTCTCTTTAATTACCGCAATAAGCATGTTGTCACTTTCTGGAATACCGCTCACTGCAGGATTCATTGGTAAATTTTACTTATTCTCTTCAGCAATTGAGGGTGGATATGTTTTGCTTGTTTGTTTAGCAGTGGTAAATTCATTTATCAGCATTTATTATTATTTCAAACCTTTGATTGAAGCTTATTTCAAAGATTCTCATACAGATAATGTAATTGAACTGAAGAGAACCGAATCTATCTTATTGATCCTTTTATCAATTGCGACAATTGTACTAGGTGTTTTACCAGACATAATTCACTCTGTTTAGATTGAGAATTGTCACTCTTTTGTAAAAACAACAGCGGAGATATAATGAAAAACTTTTGTAGCCGTTTTTTGTTTTCTGATAATTAAAATTGAAATAAATAATTAGTAATTTTTAATCTGAGTTTTAAGATAAGTTTAAATAAATTTCAGATTGTTTTGACGACTTGATTTTAATTCTAAATTTGCAAACCTCTAAAAATTTCAAATTCAAATAAAACAACATGCAGAAGAAAAATAGTAGCCTATCGGCTTTTTTCCCACTTATCGTAATAATCGGATGCTTTGCAGTTTCATATTGCATATTCGAATTTTTCCTTGGAAACTCAGCAAACTTTGTTGATGAGTTAAGAGATAAACCTAAATCAGGAAGCATTCTTGGAATTATGTATAAAGGAGGATTTTTAGTTCCTATTATATTAACTATGCTTTTAATGGTTATAGTTTTTTCACTTGAAAGAATTTTTACCATTATGAAAGCAAAGGGAAAAGGCAATGTGGTAAACTTTGTGCGTCAGGTGCAATATCATTTGACTGAAAATAATTTAGATGCAGCTGAGGCGGAATGCGATAAACAAAAAGGTTCTGTTGCGAATGTTGTAAAGAATGGTTTAAGAAAGTATCGTGAGATGATGAATAATAAAGAATTAACTCATGAACAAAAAGTTATTGCAATTCAAAAAGAAATTGAGGAATCTACTGCGCTTGAATTACCAATGCTTCAGCAGAATTTACCTTTTATTGCCACAATTGCTCCTCTTGGAACTCTTGCCGGTTTGATAGGTACTGTATTTGGTATGATTCGTTCGTTTGCTGCAATGGGAACATCAGGGGCTGCAGATTCGGTGGCTCTTTCTGTTGGTATTTCTGAGGCCCTTGTTAATACTGCTACTGGTATTATCACTTCTGCATTAGCAATAATTTCATACAACTACTTTTCTCATCAGATAGATTCTTTGACCTATATGATTGATGAGGCAGGATATAGCATTACAAAAACATTTGATTCACGCTTTAACTAAGCACTGACAATGTCTAAAATAAAAATGCCGAAAAGCAGTGTTTCCATTGACATGACGCCAATGGTTGACATGGCTTTTTTGCTCGTTACTTTTTTCATTTTAACAACTCAGTTTCGTCCTGACGAACCTGTTCAGGTTGTTACACCAAGTTCAACTTCAGTATCAAATCCTCCTGAACACGGGAAAATTATTGTTACTATAGCTGATGATGGTAGATTATTTTTTGATTTGGATAATCAGGTTTTTCGCAAATCGCTAATTGAAAAAATGGGCGATTCATATAATATCGCTTTTTCTGTTGATGAAGTAAATGCATTTGCAACCGGAAGCAGTATCGGAATTCCAATGGGTGGAATGAAAAATTATTTAGACATGAGCCCTGAGGAAAGAAAGAAAGTGGAACAACCTGGAATTCCGGTTGATACTACTCAAAATCTTTCTAATGAATTAGGCGTTTGGATAGTGAATGCAAGAATCGCTGGAAACAATCCTGTTATTCTTATTAAAGGAGATTCCAAGTCAAATTATCCAGCGGTAAAGAATGTTTTTAAAACTCTTGCTGATAGAAAAGTTACTAAATTCGGATTAATAACTGCTGATGAAGCAGCACCTGTTGAACCAATAAAATAAAACACACAACAATGGCTGAATTAGAAAGTGGTGGAGATGGTCATAAAGGCAAAAAAAGAGGAGGAGTAAGGGCAAAAAAAATGTCAACCAGAATTGACATGACTCCTATGGTGGATTTAGGATTTTTGCTTGTTACTTTTTTTATATTAACAACTACTATGTCAAAGCCAAAGGCTATGCAAGTAGTAATGCCCGATAAAGATGTTAAAGATTCTACTCAAATGTCAAAGATTCGTGAATCGGAGGCAATGACAATTTTATTAGGATCAAACGATAGAATTTTTTATTACTATGGTCAAACTCAACCTACTGTTGAAGTAACATATTTTAATAAAGTTAGGAAAATAATTAAAGATAAAAACGAAGAAGTACTTGCATTGCAAAAAGCAAATGGCTGGCAATCAAACGGGAATTACAATGGAGTTTACATTGGAATAAAACCTACCGATGAATCCAAGTATGAAAATCTAGTAAATATGTTGGATGAAATGAAAATTACCGGAATTAGGTCATATGCCATTCTTGATCCATCTGCTGAGGAAATAGAAATGTTGCCAAAATAATTTTATGGAATTTAATAAGCAGGTTACTCTTCTAAATAAATTTTAAAACATGGAAGCAAAAGAATTTTTAACCGCAAGTTTTGACGACATGGTTTTCGAAGGCAGAAATAAAGCCTATGGCGCTTATGAGCTTCGCAAAAACTACGATCGTTTTTTATTGATTGCTCTTTTTGTAGGCATGGGGCTTTATATAACAGGATTTACAACCCCGTACATTTTATCAATGTTTAAAACAGCTGAGGTTGAAGTAGCAAAAAAGAAAATTTCTTATACAGAACTTTCAGAACCACCACCGATTGATAAAAATACACCTCCGCCTCCTCCACCTAATTTACCTCCACCTCCACCAAAGACAATAAAATTTACTCCTCCTGTAATTAAACCTGATGAAGAGGTAAAGCAAGAAGATGTACCACCACCTGTTGAGGAATTGCAAAAGGTTGACCCAGGGCCAACAACTGAAGTAGACCCGAATGCAAATGTGAATTTTAATGATGTTGCTCCTCCTGTTTCCGAAGAAAAACAACAGCCATTTATGTATGTTGAGCAAATGCCTCAATTTCCTGGCGGAGAAAAAGCTATGACTGCATTTATTAATAAGAATATTCGTTATCCTAATGCAGCTCGTGAAAATAATATTGAAGGAAAAGTAGTGTTGCAGTTTGTTGTAAATCCTGATGGGCAGATTTCAGATATAAAAGTTCTGAGAGATATAGCAGGTGGGTGCACTGATGAAGCAAAGCGTGTGGTAATGATGATGCCAAAATGGTCGCCTGGAAAACAAAATGGAAATGCAGTGCCGGTTTATTTTAATCTGCCAGTAACCTTTAAGCTTGGAAGCGGCGATTAATAAATTTATAAATTGAATAAAATTGTGATATTGGCTCAAGCCCTGATGATTCTGATTTTCATCGGGGCTTCTGTTTATTTAATAGTTTTTCCTCCTATTCATATGGATCAATTTTCTTCACAACAATACAGGCTGTTTGGGTTTGTATTGTTGTTATATGCAATTTATCGTACTTATAAGGTCTATCGCCAATATTGATAAATATGAAGCTTAATATATTTTATATTCTTTTATTATTTCTGATTGTTTCCTGTCACGGAAAGAAAACCGAAAATATGGAACCAATTGCTGGTGATACACCAAATAGCGGAAGAATTTCAATTGCGGTTGATGAATCATTTCTTCCCCTTTTAAATGATGAAGTGTCGGTTTTTGAGAAAGAAACACCTAACTCAAAAATTGAATTAGTGAAATTTCCTGAAGCGAAAGGAATACAGGAGTTTTTAGATAAGAATTTCAGAGCAGTAATTACAACTCGTAAGTTAACCGATGATGAAATTAGTTATGGAAAAAAAAATGATTTAAACCCCTTGCACTTTTTTATAGCGTTTGATGCAGTTGTTTTAATCGTTAATAAAAAAAACCCTGATTCAGTTTATAATAAAGCCGGAATTCAAAAACTATTTCAAGGAGAATCGAAGAATGAAAATTCAGTAGTGTTTAATTCAAATGGATCAGGTGAAATTCAATATTTTAAAAATTTATATAACCTAAAAAGTCTTCCTTCTAATTTTTTTGCAACTAATAATCTTTATGAATTGACTAATTATATTTCAACTCACGAATCAGCAATTGGAGTTATAAGTTTTAATAGTTTGTTATATAATTCAGACTCTATTTTACAAAAAGCAAGAGTTGTTTCCATAAAAAACAATGATTTTAAAAATTATTCTCCAGATGAAACAAATATCCGATCAGGTTTTTATCCTTTTCGAAGAGAAGTATATATTGTGTGCGGTGAATCATGGCCTGGCTTGGGCACGGGGTTTGCAAAATTCATGACCACCGACATAGGTCAAACAATAATTAAGCGGGCGGGATTGATTCCAGCAAGGCTTCCTTTAAGAATGATAGAAGTTAAAAACGATTTTTAAAAAGAAAATATGAACAGGAATAATAAAATAATAATTGTTGCAATTACATTGTTGGTTTCCTTTAATAATAAAGTAAATGCCCAATCCCTTGATGATGGATTGAGAGCAATTGACAATGAAAATTATGAAAGTGCGAGAAGGATATTTCTTAACTATACAAGAGCAAATCCAGCCGACGCATTAGGGTGGTATTATCTTGGTAATAATTATTGCTTTTTAGAAAAAAATGATTCTGCAAGGATTGCATATATCCAAGGAACAAAAGTAAATCCGAAGGGAACGGCCTGTTTTGTTGGCATTGGAAAAACTTATTTAAGCGAAAACAAAACAGCTGATGCATTGAAATATTTTGATGAAGCAAAGAGTTTAGTTAATGCTAACAAAGACATTAACATAGCAATATATCTTGCAGATGCATACATATATAACGAAAATCCAAATGCTGAAGAAGCTATACGATTGTTAAAACAAGCTGAAAACATATCTATAAATGATTCGAGATTATATATGTTAATGGGAGATGCTTATAAAATACTTAACAAAGGAGGGGAGGCCGTTACATCTTATGAAAGAAGTGCAGCATTAAATAAAACCAATGCCCGATCTTATTCCAGAATAGGGTTTATTTGGAATCTGGCAAGAAATTACTCGCAGTCAAAAACGGCATTTGACCAAGCTTTAAGTATTGACCCGAATTTTGCACCAGCTTATAGAGATTTGGCGGAATTGTATTTTAATACAGCTCAGTATGATAAAGCCAAAGAAACATTTACAAAATATTTAGAACTTGCTGATAAAAATGATGAAACTCAATATAGGTATGCTCAGTTTTTATTTTTTACTAAGGATTATTCTAAGTGTTTGCAAATTGTAAATGATTTAAAATCGCGCAATCCGAAAAATCTGAATTTATTTCGTCTTGCAGGTTATTGTGCTTTTGAAACCGGGGATTATACAAATGGCTTAATTGCTATAGAATATTTCTTCAGCAATGCAGAAAGTAAAAAAATACTTGCATCGGATTATGAATATTATGGAAAACTTTTATTGAAGTCTGGTAATGATTCACTTGGCGCATTAAACATAGTAAAATCAGTTGGTATGGATAGTTCAAAAGCCGAAATGCTTGGGGATTTAGCAAAATTATATTATGATAAAAAGGCTTATGGTACTGCTGCCTATTATTATGATTTAAAAATTAAAAAATCAGTTAAGCCAATTATTCAGGATTGGTTTTCTTTAGGTCGTTCATATTATTTTGATTCATCTTATGTAATGGCTGATTCTTCTTTTAAGAGAATAACACAGCTTAGTCCCGCTTGGCCTATTGGCTATCAGTGGAGAGCACGAAGTAACTTAAACCTGGATAAAATGGATTCAACCGCACAAGGATTTGCTGTTCCTTATTATCTTTTAGTAGTTGAAAAATCAACTGTTGATTCAGCTTCAAAGATTAAATATATAAAGGAGTTGAGAGAAGCATATCGGTACCTTGGAGACTTAAATTATTTGAAAGGAAACTATGACCAAGCTTTAAACTTTTATGAAAAATTTCTTGTATGCTCACCAATTAAAATTGGAATTACAAAGGCAGAAGTGATTTCTATACTTGGCAAACCTGAAAATATATCTAAACAAACTACACAAGAGGGGCAAACTGAAATGTTATTTTATAAGAACATTACAATTAACATTGACTCAAATGGTAAAGTTGATTTTATAAATGAAATGAATGATAATAATTCTGATGTAAAAAAATCAATTGAATCAATCAAAGCATTTAAGAAAGGTTCGAAGCCGAAATAAAAATATTCTGAACTAAAAATTCCGAAAGCTGCACTGATAAAAATCATTGCAGCTTTTTATTTTCATAACCTACCTTTAAGAAAATTAATTTTTTATGGCTGGAATTCTTTTCTCCGTTTGATTTTTCTACTGCATCAAACAACCCAATTGAATTTGTAATTGAAATTGCAAAACGAAAAAGCGTACGATTGATTTTGTTTCATGCGTACTAGGTTTATGTGGCTGATACAACTGCTGTAATTCTTGTATTAACTGTTGAAGCATTGCACGAAAGTGTAATTGCAAAACTGGAGAATTTTTAAAACGGAATTGTTACAGAAGAAGAATCTGAACATTGAAATGGCAGCGGGTTTTGGATTTACTTCAGATGCTATTCAGGAAGCGACTGAAATTTATGGAATTGATTATGTAGTTATGGGAACAATCTGTGCATCCGGTTTATCAAGAGTTTTTCTCGGCAGCAATGCTGCTTCATGTATTGATAAACTAAAAGTTCCTGTGATTGCTGTTCCGGCCAATGCACAATTCATAGGAATGGATAAAATTATTTTTGCTTCTGCATTGCATAAAGAAGAATTGCCAGCCCTGGAAAAACTAAATGAACTCTTAAAGCATTTTGGTGCCGAAGTACATATTGTACACACTTTTAATCCTGATGATAAATACAGAATGGAGCTTAATCAATTTCAGGATTTAGCTGATGCAAAGTTGTATAATGTAAAAACCTTTTACCGGCAGTTTAGTGGAAGTATAGTTGAAGGAATTGATCAGGCAATTCGATTGCAAAAAACGGATGCATTGGTTATGGTTACACACCATCGCGGATTTTTTAAAAAGCTATTTGATCGGAGTATAACTAAGGAAATGATTTATCATACTGATGTGCCGCTTATAGCTTTTCACGCTTAAAATTTACAGGTGTAATTTTAACTATTACAAGGAGGTATTTACATTCATGCTTCTGTCAAAATAATTATAAATATCTTCGAAGAAATATAATATTCCTTCTTTTACCTCGCAAAGATTATACCTTATATAGACAGGGATTTTTTCACTTAAATCAATTTGCTTTTTTGTTTTAGTGTCAAGCCAATATTGTATGCTATCGGTCGGATATTTTGTTGAATCTGGAATAGATAATTGAAAAGCAAGATTTACAGCCTGTTCAACTCTTATACACCCATGAGATAAAGCTCGGTAATCTTTTTTAAACAAATTTCGTGTATTGGTTTCATGAAGATAAATTCCATACTTGCTTGGAAAAATAAACTTCACTACCCCTAAAGAATTATCTAAACCCTCACGCTGCCTTAAAATAAAAGGGAAATATGTTTTAGAATATTTTTTCCAGTTAATTTTTTTTGCATCAATTACTTGTCTGGAAGAATTTAAAACTTCCATGTTTTGTTTTCTCAAGTAGGAGGTGTCGTTTTTTAAATGAGGTAAGATTTCTTTTGTTGCAATACTGAAAGGAACAGTCCAATATGGATATAAAACCAAGTAATTTATCTTGCTGTTTAAAACTGGTGAATTGTGATTTGGTGATCCGCAAATAATTTTTGATTCCAATCTAAGTGTATCGTTTACCCAATATTCAAGAGAAAAAGAAGGAAGGTTGACATAAATATATCTGTTTGGAAAAGTGTCTGGTTCTGCCCTCCATTGATCAAGTGTATGGTTAATTTGGTTAATTCTTTCTTCCGGAGAAACATTTATTTCTTTTAAAGTTCTTTTTCCGGGAACACCATCAGGAAATAAACCATGTTTTTTCTGGAAAGATTTTATGGCTAGCGCAAGTTTTAAGGAATCTGATTTTTTTAAGGAACTGTCAAAATCACAACTTTCAAGTAATCTGATTTTTAATAGTTTTTTAAATTCAGACGAAAAACCAAGTGTATCTGGAACATTTGTAAAATGAACATTTAAAAAATCCATTCGGTAATTTTTAAGCGCGACTTTAATGTTTAAATATTGTGGGTGGATTGGTTCAAATTTAAAAATTGGTTGGAAAAGGTAATTTGTTTTAAGACCTGTTGAAAGCATTTTTAAAAGTATGGAATCTGGAAATGTTTTTTGATTTCGAATTCGAATACTATCAGGAGATAACTGCGAGAAACAAATGCGGTTAGCATAACTGAAGAATGCATCAGTCAATAATATATCTATTCGGGCGTATAAAGCTGCATCTTTTGAAGATGTTGTGTCAGTTTTAGTTTTAATAATAAGGGATGTGACTTTATTAAGGTGAATAAATTGTGTGTCAATTCCATTGTCAGGAGCAGTAACTAGTAAGTTTAAAAGAGAATCAGTTATTGAAAGCCATTCACTACTATCACACCAAACGGAATTAAAAGAATTGCTTTTGTAAAACAATAACAATGCATCTTTATTGGTCAGACCTTCGCTTTTGTCAGTTGAATTTTGAAAATAAAATACTCTTTCTTTAATATTATTTGTAATCGCTTTGCGAAGAAGTGTTGGGTTTTTAATTACATCAACCTCTTTAGGCTTTGATGGATTACAAGCTGTATAAACAAATAAAACAAGAATAAAAATCGAAGTAAATCGACTCATCAAATTCGGGAATAAATACATTAAATTGATCTTAACTGAAAATTATTTCTGTTATTGTCTTTCAAGGAAATTATTTTTTTATAAATTTTAAAACAATTGAATCATTTTCTGATTTTATTTTAATAAAGTAAAATCCGGAAAATAATTTACTAAGGTTTATACTTTCAGATAATGGAGTGGCTTGAAAGTTTGATTTAGTTAAAATTCTTCTGCCGAAAACATCAGTAATTTCAATATCGTAATTGTGATTTTTTTGCAAACCGAAAAAATTTAATACATCATTTATCGGATTAGGGAAAATTGAAATATTTTTTTCATTCAAATAGCCGAAAACCCCTGTTGTGTCAGAGGTAGTATCTGCAGGGTAGTAAGTTTCAAGATATAAACGATATATTTTATTATTTGCAGAACTTAATCCGGTATTTGGAAGCGTTGCTTTTATTCCACCATACAAATAACCTATCATTGTTCTACCGGTATCTTTTCTTAAATTATAAATACCATGATCAAATTGTGCACCTCGCTCTGAAGGAATAAAAACCATATTACTACCCAAGAGCCCAGGCATTTTCAAATCAAGAATTGATTCGTAAGATGAACCATCTTGCTTTTTTATTTGAACAGTAATGTCATTAATAAATGGAACCAATGAATCCTGAATTTGTATTCCGGAACTATCTAAATAATTATATAGACTTATTCCGCCAAAAAATACCTGGTACATATCTTTATCTGTACTGTCAAATAGTGAAACAACCGGACATGTATATTGACTCATCTTTTGATTAAATGTATCAACAGAATAGTTTATTCCATCAAAATAAATTGGATTCAAAAAAGGCCAATCTTGGTTTTTTCTGAATACCCCTCCGTAGGCTGCAATTCCGGTTTGACCATTTGTGTTTTTATAATATTCAACATTTAAATCCCTTCGATGAAAATTGTTTGTGTCAGTTATTGAAGTGAAATTTGAAATAGAAACCGATGCACCATTATCAATTATATTAAATTTTCTTATTGCCTCCGTGTAATGCTGTGTGTAAATGACAAATTGCTGATTATAGAAACCATCGAAACGGTTACCCATTACAAGAAAATAGTCATTTCCAAGTTTCATTAATTTACCACCTGTAACTGCTGCAATGGTGTCAAAGGAGTTTCTGATGTGTTGCATTGCTGAGATTGTCGATTGATTTATTACTGCATCAATCATTTCGTCAACATCAATGGAGACAATATATGGAGAAGTATAAAACCCTGTATTTGCTTCCCAGGTATAGCCTCCTAAAATAAAAAGATTGTTTCCATCCTGATAGAATTGAGAATTTGTTGAACGAAGAACAGAATGGTAAAGTGAGTCAAGTGAATCTACAGGGAATGTATATAACTGCCAGTTTGTTGTATCAATAACTATGAAATTGCTGTTTGCATAAACAGATTCAAAAGAATTATTGGTGCTGAACCCGTGAAGGCCTTCAATTCTGCCGGTTAATATCAGCCATTTACTGCCAGACTTTGCATAAGCGAAAGAATGAATTCCCGTAAGATCAGCTATGCTACTATCTATTTCTTCAATGCTAAATGAAAAGGGTAATGAATCAATTGTGGATTGTGAAAACCCATGTATTGAAAAAAGCATGAAAGTGATTAACAGGATTGTTTTTTTCATTGGACGAAGCTAATTGTAACTTGAAATGGTTTAATTAATCATATAAAAATAATAATTTCATCTATTTCTATTCGCGATGTTTACATACATTGGCGCTGTTATTTTATTACTTAATAGTTTTTAATTGAATGGATAAAGCAAAAAATAAATTATTTAACAGTATTGTAATATTATCAATTATTCATATTATATCAATTTGGGGGTTAAAATCA
>Ga0114969_10001335_pt1 | contig 20921 bp, 18 predicted proteins | sample M_130807_MF_Meta_FD_87316 | JGI IMG/M metagenome (GOLD analysis project Ga0114969, IMG submission 87316) | Freshwater microbial communities from Lake Montjoie, Canada to study carbon cycling - M_130807_MF_MetaG | ecosystem: Environmental > Aquatic > Freshwater > Lake | place: Lake Montjoie...
AAGAGCACCAAGGCAGTTTGTTTAGTCGTATGTTTGCGCCAGGTGATTCGGGCTTGGGTGGCAAGGCTGATGCATTGATCGAACAATTTCACATCAGCCATGTGGCAGATAAAAAAGCCGGTGAACTGAGTTACGGACAACAAAAATTGGTCGATATCGCCATGGCATTTATGAGTGAGCCTGACTTGGTGTTGTTAGACGAGCCATGCGCAGGTGTGAACCCTGCATTGGTCGGCAGAATTTCTAAGTTGCTGAAAGAACTCAACCAGTCGCGTAAAGGTAGTTTTGTGGTGATCGAGCACAACATGGACTTTGTGATGGCGTTATGCCATCGCATCATGGTGATGGTGGAGGGCGAAGTACTTGCCATTGGCACACCCGCTGAAATTCGTGAGAACAAACATGTGCTCGACGCCTACTTAGGAAATTGACATGACCACTCCATGCATTGAATTCAAAGATGTCGTCGCGGGTTACAAGGATTTCATGATCCTCAACGACTTGTCATTCAGCGTGCCAACAGGTTCGATCACTTTGTTGATTGGACCCAATGGGGCAGGTAAGTCGACAGTTCTCAAGACCTTGTTTGGTTTGCTGACCCCGAAGCAAGGACAGGTTTATTTGAACGGCGAAGAGATTTCAGGCGCCAGCCAAAAAGATTTGCTGGCGAAAGGCATTGCCTTTGTGCCACAAGGACGCAATTTGTTTGGTCAACTCTCTGTATACGAAAACCTAGAGCTCGGAGGTATCACCATCGGCATGAAAACAACGCACGAACGAATCCCCGAAGTGCTGGAGTTTTTTCCGCGTGTGAAAGAGCGTATGAACTCAGCGGCGGCTTCTTTGTCAGGCGGTGAGCAAAAGCAGTTGGAGATCGGTCGCGCGCTGCTATTGCGCCCAAAGGTACTACTGATCGACGAGCCTTCTATTGGTTTGTCACCGATAGTCGTGCAAGACGTTTTTAAACTCTTGAGAAAACTGGCAGACCAAGGCACGACCATATTAATGGTGGAACAAAACGTTAAGAGTGCCTTGAAGTATTCCGATTACGCAATTGCTCTTGAATCTGGTCGCTTGGTGCTACACCAGTCTGCAGCCGAGATCTTGGCCGACCCCGAAATGGACCGCTTGTTTTTGGGTGCTAGCGTTAAGGTGTAGGAGTGCGCTTAGCAGAGACTCATCATGCGCCAAAATGGCGCATGTCGGGGGTTTGACTGAAGTCACCCCCCTTTTGTATTTTTTGAAGGGCGGTTTGTATGAAGATTTTGATGCTCCATGGAATAAACCATGACATGTTTGGTAAGCGTGACCCTGCGCAATACGGCACTATCACGTTGAACGAAATCAATACCAGCCTACAAAAACTAGGCAAAGAGTTGGGTGCTGAAGTTGATTGCTTCCAAACCAATCACGAAGGTGCGATGTGCGAGCGCATCCACAAAGGTTTCTTGGATGGTGTTAATGCAGTGTTAATCAACGCTGGTGCATGGACGCATTACAGCTATGGCATTCGCGATGCGTTGGCGATATTGACGTGCCCGATTGTTGAGTTGCATATGTCCAATATCCATGCGCGTGAAGAATTCCGCCACAAGTCTGTTTTTGCTGAAATTGTCCAAGGCCAAATTTGTGGATTTGGTGCAGACAGCTATTTATTGGCTCTGCGTGCGGCGGTATCGGCGGCGAAGGGTGCTAAGTAAAACATGACGATCAATGGCAATACTGAACTGATCGCACACATTGGATATCCGACACACGCATTCAAGTCGCCGCTAATTTATAACCCCTATTTCGAACAGGCAGGTATCAATGTTGTGGTCGTACCTATGGGGTGTCAGACGGAGCATTACCCCGCATTTTTAAAGTCAGTGTTTGACCTTACAAATATCCGAGGTGCGCTCATCGCCATGCCGCATAAGGTCACAACTGTGTCGTTGCTGGATGAAGTGACCGCGACAGTGAAAGTAGCGGGTGCCTGCAATGCTGTGAAACGCACCAGCGACGGACGCTTAGTGGGAGACATGTTTGACGGCGCAGGTTTTGTGCGCGGTGTGCAACGCAAAGGTTTTGATTTAAAGGGAAAACGTGTTTTTGTTGTGGGCGGTGGCGGCGTGGGCAGTGCGATTGCCGCTTCTCTTGCTGCAACAGGTATCGCTGCAATATCTTTGTTTGATGTCAATACAGTTTCTGCCCAAGCTTTGGGAGATCGCTTGAAGCAGCATTACCCCGCAATTGAAGTGCGTTGTGGATCGAATGACCCTGCAGAGCACGACTTGGTTGTTAACGCAACACCCATGGGAATGAAAGAAGGCGACCCATTGCCTATGGACGTTGCACGTATTTCGCCAGACACTTTTGTGGGTGAAGTGGTGATGCGTACAGAAATCACAGCATTTCTCAAAGCTGCCCAAGACCGGGGTTGCCGTGTGCAGGTCGGCTCCGATATGTTGTTTGAACAAATTCCTGCCTACTTGGAATTTTTTGGTTTTGCCACTACGACGGCAGAGAATTTACGCGAAGTAGCGCAACTCGAATGATTTACGCTGTTTGGTCTAATCTACCTATTAGTTGTTGTTAGGAGTCTTCGATGAATACCAATCCACTTCACAGAGAAGCTGTCCCTGAAACCCCCAACCGCCTAGGTGTTGAGGGGATTGAGTTCATCGAATACACCACGTCGCATCCACAAGCATTAGGCCAAGTGCTGGAGAACATGGGGTTTAGACCGGTGGCGCGTCACCGTTCTCGTGAAGTGACCTTGTACCGCCAGGGCGGCATGAATTTGGTGGTCAATGCCAACCCTGAGGATGCACGAATGAGCGGGGCCGCTGACGGTGAGCCCGTGATTTCTGCCGTGGCATTTCGTGTGCACGATGCTTTGAAGGCGCATACCCGTTGCATAGAGTTAGGTGCATGGACCGTGCCTAGCCATGCGCAGGCGATGGAGTTGCATATTCCTGCGATCCACGGCCCCGGCAGCACACGGTTTTATTTTGTCGATCGATGGAAAGAATTCTCCATCTACGACATTGACTTCAAACCTATTCCCACAGTAGACCAACACCCCAAGTCGATCGCTGACATGTCTTACTTTGGCGTGGTGCAGTACATCGGCGTTGGACGCAGTGCAGACTGGTTGGCGTATTTTGAAAATATTTTCGACTTCACATTTATTTCCGATGACCAGCGCTTTGGCATTTTGCCCAAGGGTAAGTTGATGAAAAGCCCTTGTGGTCAATTTTTATGGCAACTCATTGAACCTGAACCTTGGATGGATGGCGACGAATCGCCTGAGTCCTTGCAGCGCATTGGCTTAGGGGTGGCAGATGTGGGTGCGGCAGTCAAAGTGCTCAAAGCCCAAGGAGTTGAATTTGTCGAGTCGAGTCAACTGCACCCAGAAGACAGAGGCGCATTGACTCGCGGCATGTTGGGTTCTGTGTCGTTTGAATTGGTCCATCAAACCAAATCTTCTGCGTAAGGGATGGCCATGAATTTGCTCGATGGCTTTGGCATGGACACGATCACGATGGCGGGCTCATTAGACGCCAAGTTGTCTGCCATGAAACAAGCTGGTTTTTCGCAAGTGATGTTGATGGCGCGGGATTTGGTGGGGCACCCTGGTGGTGTACCTGAGGCGGTCAAGGTCATTCAAGCCAGTGGCTTGCGACCCACAGGCTTTCAAGTGTTGCGAGATTTCGAAGGCCTCTCTGGCCATTTGCATAGCTACAAAGTAGATATTGCGAAATCGATGTTGGAGATGTGTGCCGCGACGGGCAGCAAAGTGTTGTTGGCATGCTCTTCTTCCTCGCGCCACGCTACAGACGATTTAGACCACATCGCCAGAGATTTGAAAAAACTCGCCATGTTGGCCTTGCCGCTTGGAATCAAGGTTGCCTATGAGGGCTTGTCTTGGGGAAGAACAGTCAACGAATTCACCACGTCTTGGGACGTGGTGTGTCGCGCAGATTGCCCTAATTTAGGCATTGGCTTAGATTCATTTCATATCTTCGCGGCTAATACATCGTTAGACGCCATCGAAGATTTAGATCCAGAAAAAATCTTTCTCGTGCAGTTGTCAGACTTCATGTGGAACGAGACTCCAACGTTTGAAGAACGTATGACTACGGCACGTACTTTCCGCGTGTTTCCAGGGGAGGGCGTGCACAGCGAAGACTTGGCTGATTTGGTGATGCGCCTAGACCGTATTGGTTATCGCGGTGACTACAGTTTTGAAGTGTTCAACGACGATTACCAGCAGCTACCTTTGAACACCGTCGCAGAGCGCGCTAAAAAAAGCGCCACTTGGTTGCACAATGATGTGCTGCACCGTTCTGCACCTCTCCCATCTTGGACACGTCCACACAAGGCTTAATTTTTATGCAACAACGTCAACTCGGCCCCTTCACTGTTTCCGCCATTGGTTTGGGATGTATGAATTTGAGCCATGCCTATGGCACGCCCCCAACTGCTGAAGTGGGTGAGGCATTGATCCACAAAGCTTTAGATATTGGCGTCACGCTGTTTGATACAGCAGCTATTTATGGTTTTGGGGCCAATGAAAAATTGTTGGGCAAAGCCTTAAAAGCACATCGTCAAAAAATCACGCTTTGTAGCAAAGGCGGTATGGCGGGTGTTGAATTTCCAGATGGCGTGAAACGCGTGATCGATGGCAGACCCGAGACTATCCGCAAAAACTGTGAAGACAGTTTGAGCCGACTAGGCACAGATGTGATTGACTTGTATTACCTACACCGCTGGGACAAGAAAATCCCGATTGAAGAGAGCGTAGGCGCGATGAGCGATTTGGTGCGTGCAGGCAAAGTCAAAACTTTGGGCTTGAGCGAGATCTCTGCAAGTACGTTGCGCAAAGCACATGCGGTGCATCCCATCACAGCCTTGCAAACTGAATACTCTTTGTGGACGCGTAATCCTGAAATTGCAGTGCTCGAAGCTTGTAAAGAATTAGGCGTGACGTTTGTGGCATTTAGCCCTGTAGCACGCGGTTTTTTATGCGCAGGCGATTTGGCGATTGACCAGTTTGCAGAAAAAGACATTCGTAGAACCATGCCTCGTTTTGGACAAGATAACTATGCTGCCAACCTGCCTTTGCGTAAAGCGTACCAAGCCTATGCTGCCAAAGTAGGTTGTACCCCAGCGCAATTAGCCCTTGCTTGGTTACTGCAAAAAGACAGTTCGCTTATTCCAATTCCTGGTACGCAAAACATTGCACACTTAGGTGAAAACATGCAATCGTTGGATGTGCACTTATCTGCCCAGCAGATGCTAGAGCTAGATACTTTGGTGAACCAAAACACGGTAAAAGGTGCGCGCTATAACGCGCAGAGCGCGATTGAAGTGGATACCGAAGAGTTCTGAAATTACCCTTCGAAAAAAACTTAATGTGGCTTTTTGCGTAAAAAAGCAAAAGAAATTTTGGATTCACGTTAAATCACACGCCTAGGTAGTTGGGTAGCTCGGGGTCTTTCAACAAATCTTGGGCATCGCCCTGTAACACTACCAAACCTTTTTGCAAGACCAAAGCACGGTTGCTGCGAGACAGCACTTTGTGCCAGTCTCGGTCCACGATTAGTACCGCCATGCCGCTGGTTTTGATGTCGTCAATCACGCGCCAAATTTCGGTCACGATGAGCGGGGCCAAACCTTCGGTGGCTTCGTCCAAGATGATGAGGTCGGGGTGCGTCATCAAGGCGCGTCCGATGGAGAGCATTTGTTGTTCGCCTCCCGACAATTGGCTGCCCAAATTGGTTAATCGCTCCCTTAAACGAGGAAAGGTGTGGAGCACGCGCTCAAGCGTCCAGTCATTGCGGTCGTAACGCCCAGGGCGTGCGGCCATGACCAAGTTTTCGCGCACGTTCAGGTTGCCAAAAATGCCGCGACCTTCAGGTACATAAGCTACGCCTTGGCGTGACACTTCGTTCGGACGTGCCTTGGAAATGTCGTGGCCAAATAAACTAATGTGACCATTGCGTTGTTTCACATGGCCGAGCAAACTGCGAATGAGTGTGCTTTTCCCCATGCCGTTTCGCCCCAGCAGCCCCAAAGTTTCTCCCTTGCGAATATCGAGGCTCACGCCGTGCAATACGTGGCTGCTGTCGTACCAAGCATGAATGTCTTGTGCTTGCAAAATAATTTCAGAGTTGACAGACATCAGTGGTCTCCCAAGTAAGCGGTGCGCACGTCGGGGTTATTGCGCACTTCGTCGGGTGTACCAGTGGCAATGACCAAGCCATTGACCATCACCGTGATGAGATCGGCAATGCGAAATACCGCATCCATGTCGTGCTCGACTAATAAAATAGCATGGTCTTTTTTGAGCACCTGCAGCAAGTTAAGCATGCGCTCGGTTTCTTCTGCGCCCATACCCGCTAACGGCTCGTCCAACAACAGCACTTGCGGTGCTGTGGCCAAGCACATGGCTATTTCGAGTTGTCGCTTTTGGCCATGGCTTAAAAAGCCAACTTGACGCTCTAGGGCATCGCCCAAACCTACACGCAAGGCCACATCGTGCGCAATGCTGCGCGTGATGACATCGGTATGGGCGTTGCGCCAAAAGGCCCATGCTTGCTGGTGCTGCGCTTGTGCCGATAGACGACAGTTTTCGAGCACAGTGAAACTGGGAAAGATGGTGTTGCGTTGGTAACTGCGGCCCAAGCCCGCACGCGCACGACGTGGTTGTGCCCAGTGCGACACGTCTTGTCCCAGTAATTCAACTTGGCCAGAGGATGGCTGAAACTCGCCCGATAGCAAGTTGATGAGCGTAGATTTGCCTGCGCCATTTGTGCCAATCACACCATGCACTTGGCCGCGCTCAAGGGAGATCGAGACGTTATTGACGGCCACCAAACCACCCCAGCGGCGGGTGAGGTTGATGCCTTGTAGAAGGACATCGCCTGTCATGCTTGTTCCTCAAGTGCTTCAACAGGGGCTTCGCGGTTGTTGCGCCCAGAAAGACGCTCACGCAATTGCGCTGGTAGTGCCACCAAGCCGTGGGGCATAAACGCAACGCACGCCATGATGGTCAAGCCCAAGCTCAAGTGCCAGTGCTTGGCAAAGCTGCCAAATACCGCTTCGGCTTGAAACAACTCTTGGAGTAGAGCGAAAGCAAATGCACCCAACACCGCACCGCGCATGTGGCCCAAGCCACCCAAAATAATCATGACCAACAAAGACCCGCTTAAGTGCCAGCTCAACAATTCGGGGTTCACAAACCCGTCTTTAACAGCAAACAAATAGCCGGCCCAACCAGCCATGGCCCCCGATAAAGTGAACGCGGCCAGTTTGTAGGGATAGACTGAAAAGCCAGTAGCTTTCATGCGTTGCTCATTCACGCGAATGCCCGACAAGGCACGCCCAAACGGCGAGCGCAGCAGTTGTGACAAAAACAAAAAACCCACCAATAAGCTCAGCCAAATTAGACCGTACATGTGTGCTGGGTTGTCTAGATCGACCCAGCCCCAGGTGGGTTTGACATACATGTAAATACCATCGGTGCCACCACCCAAAGGCGTGTCGTGCACCACGTAATAGGCCATTTGTGAAAACGCCAGCGTGACCATGATGAAGTAAACGCCTTGGGTGCGCAGCGACAAAGCACCGACGGCCAGGGCATACAAAGCAGCCAGTGCAATCGCGCAGGGCAACGACAGCCACAAAGCGGGCGCACTACCGTCTGTAGGGGACATCAAAATGGCCGCATACGCACCAATACCAAAAAAGGCAGCTTGACCAAAACACACCAAACCGGTGCTGCCCACCAAAAGCTCAAGGCTCAAAGCAAGCAAAGCGAAGATCATGATTTTGGCTACCAAGTCGGCGCCATAGGATCCCGCCATGAAAGGCCATAGCGCGAGCAGACCAAAAAATAGAAGAACAAAAGAAGTTGGATGACGCATGCGTTTGTGCTCAGTCTTTGAATAAACCATTGGGTCGCCACAACAAAATCAGTGCCATCAACACATACACCAGTACGCCCGCTGCTTGGGGCAGCAACACTTTGCCAAAGGTGTCTACCAAACCAATCAGCAGCGCCGCCAGCAGCGCACCTTTGATCGAGCCAATGCCACCAATGACCACCACCACAAAGCAGATGATGAGTACCGAGTTGCCCATGCCCGGGTAAACGCTAGACACAGGCGCGGCGATCATGCCGGCAAACACTGCCAGTGCAACACCGATGGCAAACACAATGCGGTAAAGCAGGTTGATATCGATACCCAGGCTTTGGACCATTTCACGGTTAGAAGTGCCCGCACGAATCATCATGCCCAGCCGTGTGCGTGTGAACACAAACCACATCGCTCCAGCTAACAGCAAACACACGCCGCTCATGAATAGTCGGTAGACGGGGTAGGTCATCACCTCGTTGAGCGCTAAAGCTCCGTTGAGCCATTCGGGCACCGGGACACCATGCACATCGTCACCCACGAGCATGCTGCGCAATTCTTCAAACACCAAAATTAAGCCATAGGTCATGAGTACTTGTTGTAGATGCTCGCGCTCATAAAGGTAGCTAAAGAAAGCCCACTCCAGCAAATAACCTAGGATGACCGACAGCATCAAACCCACGGCCAATGTGCTAAAAAATGCACCGCCAAAAATAGCCGACACAGTGGGTGCCAAAGCGTAGGCCATGTAGGCCCCGATCATGTAGAAGCTGCCATGCGCCAAGTTGATGACACCCATGATGCCAAATATCAAGGTCAGACCCGAGGCCACCAGAAACAACAACAAACCGTATTGCAGGGCGTTGAGGCACTGGATTAAAAAAGTCGCAAAGTCCATCAAGGTTCTGCTGTTAGGGTTGAGACACGCACAAGCCACCACCGCTCTTGTGGGCGGCGGCGGCGGTGCGCAGTTACATCTTGCAGCCGAGGCCTGGGTCAGTCAGGGATTTGGACGCGATGCTATCCACCACGTTTTCTTTACCCACCACTTTGCGCAAGTAAATGTCTTGCACGGGGTTGTGGCTCGAAGACATGGTGAAGGCGCCACGTGGGCTGTCGATCTTGGCAGCACGCACGGCTTGTGCAAAACCTTGGATATTTTTCGTGTCACCTTTGGTGGCATTCAAACCAATGCCCAAAATTTGGCCTGCGTCATAACCTTGCACGGCATATACATCGGGTTGAAGTTTGAAGCTCTTGACATAAGCTAGACGGAAGGCTTGATCGCGCTTGTTGTTGAGATTGTCGGCGTAGTGCAGCGTTGTGAACAAGCCTTCGGCGTCAGCGCCTTGTGCGTCCAAGGTGCCGTCGGTCAAGAAGCCAGAGCCGTAAAGTGGAATGGTTTTCTTCAAGCCGGCTGCAGCATAGTCTTTCACAAACTTCACAGCACCACCGCCTGCAAAGAAGGTGAACACGGCATCAGGCTTGGTGGCTGCAATTTCGGTCAACAGCGCTTGGAACTCTACGTTGGGGAATGGCAGGTTAAGTTCTTTCACCACGGTGCCACCGTTTTTCTCAAAGCTCTCTTTGAAGCCTTTGACCGCTTCGTCACCCGCTGCATATTTCCAAGTGATAGTCACGATTTTTTTATGACCTTTCTTAGCTGCAACTTCACCCATGGCATAGCCAGGTTGCCAGTTGCTAAAACTAGAGCGAAAGATGTTGGGTGCGCACATGGGGCCGGTCACGGCAGCTGCACCGGCGTTCGGCACGATCAACAAGGTGCCAGATTCTTTGGCAGCTTTGGCCATGGCCATGGCGACACCGCTGTGCACGGTGCCAACGATGACGTCAACGTTGTCGCGCTTGATGAGTTTGTTCACATTGTCGGTGGCTTTGGATGGGTCGCTTTCGTCGTCGACGCGCACGTATTCCACTTCGCGGCCTGCAATTTTTCCGCCTTGCTCAGCCACGTACAAACGGAAACCGTTGTCGATGGCAGTGCCTAACGAAGCAAAGGTGCCTGTGGCGGGCAGCATGAAACCCACTTTGAGTTTGGGTAGTGCTTGCGCCCACGTGTTGGTGCTGGCAGCAATCACGGCAAATGCAGCGGCTGAAAGTAGAACGGTTCTTTTTTGCATGGTTATCTCCTGGTTTTTTCTAAGGTTGCGCGGTGGGTGAAGGGTGTGCTTTGAAGAAGGTCAAACAGGCTTGTGTCAGCGCTTGAGGTTGATCTCTATGCGGTGAGTGTGCGCAGTTTTCCAGTTCAAGCAATTCGGTGTGCGGCACAAGGCGTTGAATGTCTCGAATTTGTGCCAAGGTGCCGTACTCGTCGTTGATACCCTGAACGGCGAGCACAGGGCAGGTGATGGATGAAAGTTCTTGTTCGATGGACCAATCGCGAAATTCGGGGGCGAGCCATATGCGGTTCCAGCCCCAAAATGCGGAGTCCACATCCACATGGTATCTAGCGAGGCGTTGACGTAAATCAGTGTTTTCATAGGTCTCTTTGGCCAGTGCAATGCTACTAACAGACACGTCTTCGACTCGGATGTGCGGCGCCAACGCCACCACACCTGTAGTGGCATGATGCGCAGCGTAGAGTAGCGCAATCGAGCCGCCATCACTGTGACCAAATAGCCAAGGCGCTTTGCGCACATCCAACGCCTTTAGTAAAGCGGGCAGTACTTCGTGTGCTTGGACGTGCATGAAGTTAGGCTGCCAGTGCTCGTCTGCATCACGTGGGGTGGACTGTCCGTAGCCTGGGCGTGAATACACCAAGCCGCGCACGCTGAGTGCATTGCACAACTGTTGGGGGTATTCGCGCCACATGGCGACCGAGCCCAAGCCTTCATGCAAAAACACAAACAAAGGTGCCTCGGCCATGTGCGCGTTGAGCCACTGGTGCTCAATATGAACAACGCGACCTTGCCAGTCGATGTCGACGAGGTCAGTGCGAGCCATTAGGCTTTGGCTTCTTGTGCGCGCAGCTTGAAGCGCTGAATTTTGCCGGTGGCAGTTTTGGGCAACTCGGCGACAAACTCAATTTGACGCGGGTATTTGTAGGGTGCCAGCTTGTCCTTCACAAAAGCTTTGAGCTCTTCCTCTGTGACTTGGGCGCCATCTTTTCGAACGACAAAGGCTTTGGTTTTGGTTAAACCATCGCTGTCGTTGACGCCGATCACGGCAGCTTCCAGCACAGCTGGGTGTTGAATGAGCGTGGCTTCTACCTCGAAGGGGCTGACGTAAATGCCGCTGACTTTCAGCATGTCATCCGAGCGGCCACCATAGGTGTAGGTGCCGTCCGCATTGCGGGTGTATTTGTCGCCACTCTTGGTCCAGCCGCCTTGGAATGTTTCGCGGCTTTTTTCGCGGTTACCCCAGTACATCAGGGCTGCAGATGGGCCTTTGGTGTAGAGGTCTCCCGGCTCGCCGTCTGCAACAGGCAGACCATCGTCGCCGCGAAGTTCCACTTCGTACCCGGGCACAGGCCAACCCGTGGTGCCATATCGTACGTTGTTTGGCAAGTTGGATAAATAGATGTGCAGCATCTCGGTGGATCCAATGCCATCCACAATGTCTATGCCGAAATGTTGGTGAAAGCGCTCGCCCAGTTCTGCGGGCAGTGCCTCGCCTGCGGAAGAAACCAAGCGCATTGCCACTTGTGCTTTGCTGGGTAAGTTGGGGTGTGCCAACATGCCGGCAAAGCCTGTGGGTGCGCCGAAGAACACGGTGGGTTTGACGCCGCCAATGCCTCCCGTCATACGTTTGAACGTAGCGTCTGGTGTGGGGCGCTCGGACATCAGAAGGGCACATGCACCCACCGCCATCGGAAACGTGAGCCCATTGCCTAATCCGTAGGCAAAGAAAAGTTTGGCTGCTGAAAAACACACATCGTTTTCAGTCAACTTCAAAGTGTTTTTCCCGTACAACATCGACGACCAATAGGGGTTGGCGTGTGAGTGCACAGTTCCCTTGGGGCGACCTGTTGAGCCCGATGAGTAAAGCCAAAAACCGGGGTCATCTGCTTTGGTGGATGCAGCTTTGTCCATGGGTTGATGCGCCTGTAAGAGGGATTCGAATTCGACTTCTGCAGGTTGCAATGGTGCTACGGTTTTGGAGACAATGATCTTGCTCACTTCGTTGTCCGACTTGGTCATGGCGGCGGTGAGTATTGGCAGTAATGCGCCCGACACCAGCACCGCTTGTGCGCGCGAGTTTTCGAGCATGAAGGCATAGTCCTCGGCGGTGAGCAAGGTGTTGACCGCCACAGGCACGAGGCCTGCAAACATGGCACCTAAAAAGCTGACGGGCCAATCGTTGCAATCGTGCATCAGCAACAGCACGCGCTCTTCGCGCCTCAACCCCAAGCTTCGTAAGGCAGTAGCCATGCTGCGCACGCGTTTTGATAAGTCACCGTAGTTGAGCGTGCCTTGGTCGTCGATGAAAGCGGGGCGGTCAGCTCGCTGGACATTACTTTCCAGCAAAAACTGCGCGAAGTTGAACTGCTCGGGTGGCGCTGCGACGTCTTGGGTGCTGTTGTGGTCGGTTGTCATGTTTGTCTCCTCCAAGTCGATGCTATGTTTTGTTATTTGAGTTGTGTCAACACAGCGGTGCTGGCTTGCACAGCAGCTCGGCGGTGGTAGAAATTCAGCGCTCTTAAGCCACCCAACTCTTCGCCACCTCCAGCGCGGCCAGGGCCACCGTGCAGTGATTGAGGCATCACGTTGCCGTGGCCAGTGTGGATTGCTGCTACGTCGGGTGAGATGACGTGCACACGGCCGTGGCTGTCGGTGAGCTCTGAAATGGCTTTGCCTAATGCAACGGGGTCACTGCCGTAAAGAGAGGCGACCAATGAGCCTTGGCCTCGACGTATGAGTTGCAGTGCGTGGTCAAGATCGTTATTGCGATAGGGCACCAATGTGGCCACCGGGCCAAACACTTCGGTGTCGTGCACGCGGTCGGCGGCGTTGCTGCCTGCGGCATCGCGAGTGCCTAGAAGTGTTGGGCCTATGCAGCATGCAACATCAGTGTCAGCATCCACCAACGCATGTGTGCTGCCGTCATGCAAAACAGTGGCTTGCGCTTTCAAATACGTCAAACCTTCACCCACAGCTTTGAACTGTTCACGATTTACCACTGCACCCATGCGAACGGTCTCGTTGCGAGGGTTGCCTACGGTGGTTTTGGCCAAACGGGCAGACAACGCTTGGGCCACGGTGTCGTACAAACTTTCGGGCACCAACACACGGCGAATGGCTGTGCATTTTTGGCCCGACTTGACGGTCATTTCGCGGGCAACTTCTTTGACCAATAAATCGATGGCTTCGCTGCTAACTGATTCGCTGGGTAAGAGCAAAGCAGAATTAACGCTGTCAGCTTCGATATTTACGCGCACAGATTTTTTGGTGACCGCAGAGTGCGATCGGATGATCGCTGCTGTGTCTGCAGAGCCAGTGAACGACACCACATCAAATGGTTCGAGTTGATCCATCAGTCCAGCTGAGCTGCCGCAAATGACAGAGATGGCACCTGCTGGGAAAATACCCGCATCGACTACGTCTTTGACCATGCGTTGTGTTAGCCATGCGGTTGCGGTGGCAGGCTTGACGATAACGGGCACGCCAGACAAAAGTGCAGGCGCCGCTTTTTCCCACAAGCCCCATGAGGGGAAGTTGAAAGCGTTGATGAACATGGCCACACCGCGTGTGGGTGTGAGTAAGTGTTGCGATTGAAACAGTGGGTCTTTGGCCAAGCGAGCGGGCTCGCCGTCGTGCATAAAGTGTGTGTTACCCAAACTTTCGCCCATCTTGGCGTAGGTGCTAAGGGTGTAGATGCCGCCGTCGACGTCCACGGCAGTGTCGGTTTTCACGGTGCCGCTGTTGGCGGTGGAAATGTCGTAATACGCATCACGGTTGGCTTGCAAAACTTTGGATGCTGCGCCGAGCATGGCCGCACGCTGTGCATACGTGAGGGCGCGCAAAGCGGCACAACCGTTGTGTCGCGCAAACGCGAAGGCGGCGGCTAGGTCAAGGCCGGATGCATCGACGCGTACCAACTCAGTGCCGAGCACAGGGTCATGCAAGGCAGTGCCTACACCTTTGCCGGTTTGCCATTGGCCGCTGAGATAGTTAGATAGAAGTTCGGTCATCGAGAGCTTTCTTTGTTCGAAGATTTTTATTTGGTGAGCCCAATTTCGCCATTTGGCAACAAATACAAGACCAAGGCATCGATTGAGACTTGGGTGCTTGTCATATGCTCCAACATGAATTATTATGCTTGTGCGAAGACTAACATGCGATAAACCGCATGTCTAGCAATATATTGCATGTTTTAGGGTTAGTCCTAGTATTGAACGATTGGAAAAGAGACATGGCAGAGGTGGTTGAGGTTAAAAACGCTTTCTTAACGGCGCTGGGCGAGCGCGTGCGCACGCTGCGAGCGCGACGTGGACTTACACGCAAGGCCGTTGCCGTGGCGGCCGATGTGTCTGAGCGTCATTTAGCCAGCTTGGAATATGGCGAAGGTAATGCCTCCATTTTGGTGCTCTTACAAGTCGCAGGCGCTTTGCAATGCACCTTGGCTGAGTTGATTGGCGACGTGACCACCAGCTCGCCCGAGTGGTTGCTACTGCGCGAAATGCTGAGCACCCGAAGCGAAGCCGATTTGGGACGTGTACGCCAGCAAGTGTCGGTGTTGTTTGGAGCTACTCAAGAAGCGGAGAGAACCAAACGCATTGCGCTCATTGGTTTGCGCGGGGCGGGAAAAACGACTTTGGGCCACCGCTTGGCCAAAGATTTGGGCTATGCCTTCATTGAATTGAGTCGTGAGATTGAAAAATTTGCTGGTTGCAGCGTCTCTGAAATTCACAACCTCTATGGCACCAATGCCTATCGCCGCTACGAGCGTCGCGCCTTGGAAGAGGCTATTCAGATTTACCCAGAAGTCATAATTGCCACGCCGGGTGGTTTGGTGTCTGACCCGGCTACCTTGAATGAAATGCTCTCGCATTGCTACACGGTGTGGTTGCAGGCCAAGCCTGAGGACCACTTGTCGCGGGTGACCGCGCAGGGTGACATGCGCCCAATGGCTGGTAGCGCAGAAGCGATTGACGACTTGAAGTTGATCTTGGAAGGTCGTGCGCCGTTTTATGCGAAAGCCGACATGACTTTTGACACCAGCGCCCAGCCTCTGGAAGAGAGCTTCCAAACTTTGCGCGCAAGGTTGCGCGCACTGATTAATTTGCCTTCCTAACTGAATTGGCTCTTTTGCAAGTAATTCACCACGCCTGTCGGGCTCGGTTGGATTAGGTGTTTACCCATTAATGCATGAAAATGCATGTTATATTAAAAAAATTGCAATATACTGCAATAAGTAAGTGTGCAACCTCAGAGTTTGAAGCCGCAAATTTGCCATATTTAACTTGGATACCCAGACATGAAACAAACCACAACAGTCAACTATCAGATGGAAGCAAGCCAGTACCAACACTGGACAGTGAAGTACGAAGGTGAGATCGCTACCTTGCAACTCAACATCAACGAAGACGGCGGTATTCGCCCTGGCTACAAACTTAAGCTCAACAGCTATGACTTGGGTGTGGACATTGAGTTTTATGACGCACTGAACCGCATTCGTTTTGAGCACCCAGAAGTCAAGAGCGTGGTGGTGACTAGCTTAAAAGACCGCATCTTCTGCTCAGGCGCCAATATATTCATGCTGGGTGTGTCCACCCACGCATGGAAAGTGAACTTTTGTAAGTTCACCAATGAAACTCGGAACGGTATTGAAGACAGCAGCCGCAACAGCGGTTTGAAGTTTGTGGCAGCCGTCAACGGCGCCTGTGCAGGCGGCGGTTACGAGATGGCTTTGGCCTGTGATGAAATCGTGTTGGTGGATGACAGTTCTTCAGCCGTTTCGTTGCCAGAGGTGCCTTTGTTGGGCGTGTTGCCAGGAACAGGCGGTTTGACCCGCGTGACCGACAAGCGCAAAGTGCGACACGACCATGCCGATCTTTTTTGCACTAGCGTGGAAGGTGTGCGTGGTCAGAAGGCAGTGGATTGGCGCTTGGTGGACGAAATTGCCAAGCCCGCCCAATTTGCAGCAGCCGTGCATACACGAGCCAGCAAGCCCGCAGCTGATTGCAAGCGCCCAGGCGCATCAGCAGCGGGACAGGGCGTGGCATTGACCCCGCTCAAGCGCGTGATCGCTGCAGACAGCATGTTTTATGAATACGTGCAGGTTGCCATTGACCGTGCCAAGCGCACCGCCACGTTGTCCGTGCACGCACCCAAGGCGGCATTGCCAGACACAGTGGCTGCCATCCAAGCCGCAGGTGCTAGCTGGTATCCACTGCAAATGGCCCGTGAGTTGGACGATGCGATTTTGAATTTGCGTACCAACGAACTCGATATCGGTACTTGGTTGCTCAAGACAGCAGGAGACGCCAAGCTTGCCTTGCAAAGCGATGCTATCTTGGCCCAGCATCTAGACCACTGGCTGGTCAACGAGACCATTGGTTTGTTGCGCCGTACTTTGGCGCGCGTAGATGTGACGTCGCGTTCATTGTTTGCCCTGATTGACGAAGGCTCTTGCTTTGTCGGTACCTTGGCTGAGTTGGCTTTTGCGGCTGACCGCGCCTACATGCTCGACTTGCCAGACAGCCCAGAAAAAGCACCGCACATCGCTTTGAGCGAAATGAACTTTGGCTTCTACCCCATGGTTAACCACCAGTCACGTTTGCAGCGCCGCTTCTATGAAGAAGTGGGTCCGCTCGAAGGCGCGCGCGCTGCAGTAGGTCAATTGCTCAATGCAAAAAAAGCTTTGACACTTGGCTTGGTCACTGCCGCACCTGACGACATTGACTGGGCAGACGAAATTCGTTTTGCCATAGAGGAGCGTGTAGCGATGTCGCCCGACAGCTTGACCGGTTTAGAAGCCAACTTACGTTTTTGCCAAAAAGAAAGCATGGAAACACGCATCTTTGGGCGCTTGTCTGCTTGGCAAAATTGGATCTTCAACCGCCCCAATGCGGTTGGCGAAAAAGGCGCCTTGAAGGTGTATGGCAAAGGCGAAAAGACCGTGTTCGATTTGAACCGCGTTTGATGTTTTGACGTTGTGCAGCAGGCTTCCCGGTGGTGCCGGCTGCAACCTAACTTTGACCCCACCGTTGCTTTTAATTTCTGGAGACTCTTATGTCCGCTATCAACTACAGCGAAAAAATTCCAAATAACGTGAACCTGACCGAGGACCGCACACTGCAGCGTGCGCTTGAGCAATGGCAACCCAACTTCATCAAATGGTGGGACGACATGGGCCCAGAAGGTTCTACTGACACGGACGTGTATCTGCGCACGGCTGTGAGCGTGGATCCACAAGGTTGGGCTCAGTTTGGCCACGTCAAGATGCGTGACTACCGTTGGGGTGTTTTCTTAAACCCAGGTGAAGAAGACCGCAAGATTCACTTCGGTGACCATATTGGTGAAAAAGCTTGGCAAGACGTGCCTGGCGAACACCGCGCCAACCTGCGTCGCATCATCGTGACGCAAGGTGACACTGAGCCAGCATCGGTCGAGCAGCAGCGCCATTTGGGCCAGACCGCACCCAGCATGTACGACTTGCGCAACCTATTCCAGATCAATGTGGAAGAAGGTCGCCATTTGTGGGCCATGGTGTACTTGTTGCATAAATACTTCGGCAAAGATGGCCGAGAAGAAGCCGATGCTTTGCTGCAACGCAACAGCGGCAACGAAGACAACCCACGCATCTTGCAAGCGTTCAACGAGAAGACCCCTGACTGGTTAAGCTTCTTCATGTTCACGTACTTCACCGACCGTGATGGCAAGTTTCAGCTGTGCGCGTTGGCTGAGTCGGCGTTCGACCCATTGGCCCGCACCACCAAGTTCATGCTCACCGAAGAAGCGCACCACATGTTTGTGGGCGAGTCGGGTGTGAGCCGAACCATCCAGCGCACGGTTGAAGTGATGAATGAACTCAAAACAGATGACGTGGGCAAGCTGCGTGCTGCGGGTGTGATTGATTTGCCAGCCATCCAGCGCTACATCAACTTCCACTTCTCGGTGACCATCGACTTGTTTGGTGCTGACCAATCGTCTAATGCCGCGACCTTCTACAGCTCAGGTCTCAAAGGCCGTTACGAAGAAGGCAAGCGTGTTGATGACCACGTCTTGAAGGGAAACACCTACAAGATCTTGTCCGTTGAAAACGGCAAGCTGGTCGAGAAAGATGTGCCCATGCTCAACGCTTTGAACGAAGTGCTGCGCGACGACTACATCACTGACTCTAAGGGCGGCATTGATCGCTGGAACCGCGTAATCGAAAAGGCGGGCATTCCATTCAAACTCAAGGCACCTCACAAAGCTTTCCACCGCAACATTGGCTCTTTGTCGGGCGCTAAGATCACGCCCGATGGTGAAGTTGTGACCGATGAACAGTGGATGGCCAAAGTGGGCGAGTGGTTGCCTTCTAACGAAGACCGCGCTTATGTCGCCAGTTTGATGGGCCGTGTGGTTGAGCCAGGTAAATTTGCCAACTGGATTTCCCCTCCTGTGATGGGCATTAACCGCCAGCCAGTGAACTTTGACTACGTTCGTTTCAACTGATTTTTATAAATCGTAAATGCCATGAATGCACCTGCTGAACTTTTTAACCAGCATTTGATTGACCCGGAAATTTGTATCCGGTGCAATACTTGCGAGGCCACCTGTCCGGTGGGTGCCATCACGCATGACAGCCGCAACTATGTGGTGATTGCCGATAAGTGCAATTTCTGTATGGCCTGTGTACCGCCGTGTCCCACTGGCTCAATTGACAACTGGCACACGCGCCTTAAATCTGCTGCTTACACCGTGGAAGAGCAATTGTCTTGGGACGATTTGCCTGCGGTGTTGTCGAAGAGCGAGTTGGTCGCTTTAGGATCTGATGTTTCGTCCGTTGCTACAGCGGCGACCGACGCGTCAATCCCACCAACCGTTGTTTCAGCGGGCCAAAGTGATGCGTTTAATTCGGCGGCTTACGGTGCCACTGTGCCGCCTTGGTCTGCGGCGCACCCTTACACCAATTTGCATGGGTCCAAAGCACCTACCACTGCGACTGTGGTGGGCAATGTGCAAGTGAACGAAGCAGGCACAGCCAACGAAACCCACCACATCGTGCTGGACTTTGGCAACATGCCTTTCCCTGTGCTGGAAGGTCAGTCGATTGGTATCGTTCCAACTGGTCTAGATGACAAGGGCAAGCCGCACCATGCACGTCAATACTCTATCGCCAGCCCTCGCAATGGCGAGCGTCCTGGTTACAACAACCTTTCCATCACTGTCAAACGTGTGGTGGAAGACCATGATGGCAAGCCAGTCAAAGGCGCGGCCTCTAATTATTTGTGTGACCTGAAAACAGGTGACAGCGTGCAAGTGATTGGTCCGTTTGGTAGCAGCTTCTTGATGCCCAACCATCCCAAGTCCAATATCGTCATGATTTGCACAGGCACGGGCAGTGCACCCATGCGCGGTATGACCGAGTGGCGTCGTCGCCTGCGTCAGAGCGGTAAGTTTGAAGGTGGCAAGCTCATGCTGTTCTTCGGTGCGCGCACCCAAAAAGAATTGCCTTACTTTGGGCCGCTGCAAAAGTTGCCTAAAGATTTCATTGATATCAACTTCGCTTTCTCTCGCGAACAAGGTCAAACCAAGCGCTACGTGCAAGACTTGCTACGCGAGCGCAGTGCAGACCTCGTGGGCTTGCTTAAAGACCCAAATACCTATATTTATGTGTGCGGTTTGAAGAGCATGGAGGAAGGCGTGGTGCTTGCCCTGCGTGATGTGGTCACCCAAGCCGGATTGGACTGGGATAGCGTGGGCCAAGTGCTCAAACAAGAAGGCCGTTTGCATTTGGAGACCTATTGATGGGTTTGTATGTCAGTCAAAGAAAAACCCCGCAAGTTTTGCAACTGCGGGGTTTTTTGTTGCCTAGTAGATCTTTTTAGATCGTATCGATAAAGCTACGCAACTTGTCGCTGCGGCTTGGGTGCTTCAATTTACGCAAAGCTTTGGCTTCGATTTGACGGATGCGCTCGCGCGTGACGTCGAATTGTTTGCCAACCTCTTCTAAGGTGTGGTCGCTGGTCATCTCGATACCAAAACGCATGCGTAGCACTTTGGCTTCGCGTGGTGTGAGACCGTCCAAGATGTCTTTGACGACATCGCGCAAACCAGCTTGCATCGCCGCTTCGAGAGGCGCAGTGTTGACGCTGTCTTCGATGAAGTCACCTAAGTGGCTGTCGTCATCGTCGCCGATCGGCGTTTCCATAGAGATGGGCTCTTTGGCGATCTTCATGATCTTGCGAATCTTGTCTTCTGGAATTTCCATCTTCTCAGCCAAGACGCTGGCATCTGGCTCAAAACCAAACTCTTGCAAGTGTTGACGGCTGATGCGGTTCATCTTGTTGATGGTTTCGATCATGTGCACAGGAATACGGATGGTGCGGGCTTGATCGGCGATGGAGCGGGTGATCGCTTGGCGAATCCACCATGTGGCGTAAGTTGAGAACTTATAACCACGGCGGTATTCGAATTTATCGACGGCTTTCATCAAACCGATATTGCCTTCTTGTATCAGATCTAAGAACTGCAAACCACGGTTGGTGTATTTTTTAGCGATAGAAATAACCAAGCGCAAGTTGGCTTCGATCATTTCTTTCTTGGCGTGGCGTGAACTGCGTTCACCTTCGTTCATGCGTTTGTTGATGTCTTTGAGTTGGTCTAAAGGCACAACCACACGCGATTGCAAGTCGATAAGTTTTTGCTGCAACTCTTGGATCGGTGGGATATTGCGGCTCATGGTGGCAGACCAATTTTTACCAGCAGACGCTTGCTTTTCCACCCATTTGATATTGAGCAGGTTAGGTGGGAAGTCTTTGATAAAAGTGGCTTGTGGCATGCCGCATTTGTCAACGATGATGCGACGCAATTCGCGTTCTTTCTTGCGCACCTCGTCGACCTGACC
>Ga0114969_10001337_pt1 | contig 20918 bp, 21 predicted proteins | sample M_130807_MF_Meta_FD_87316 | JGI IMG/M metagenome (GOLD analysis project Ga0114969, IMG submission 87316) | Freshwater microbial communities from Lake Montjoie, Canada to study carbon cycling - M_130807_MF_MetaG | ecosystem: Environmental > Aquatic > Freshwater > Lake | place: Lake Montjoie...
CGCATAACCGTCTTCGCGGTCGATGATCGGCATGTACATGAAGTTCTTGCCAACACTCCGCTTCACCATCCGCGCCGGCATGCTCGCCGCGCCCGGCCCGGTCGGCAACTCGATCTGCACCGGACCTTCATTGACGATGAGCATGATGAGGATCTGCGTCGGGTCGTCAATCGATGCAAATCGCTTCAACACCTGCACATCGTCGAACTTGTCTGACGCGTTGAGTTGTTTCTCGGCGCCCGTGATCGTGTCGGCTGTGACAGGCGCACCTTTCTTGAGCCCCGACAGGCGAATCACTTCGTCGTCAGTCGTCAGGTGATTGCCGTGCACGCGAATGTCCGCGATCACTTCACCAGGGGCCGGCGCTTGCGGTGCGGCGCCGAAGAGCCACACACAGAGAACGAGGAGTGGTGTCATCGCTACTTGATCCGACTGGACGTTTCCGCCAGCTTGTAGTCGGTGTAGTCGGTCGCCACGCGCAGATCGAACTGACCGATCGCGACCATCATCGAAATATACATGTTGATGTTTTTCGGCAGCCACACGTCGGGCACCGGATTGGCGGATGACGAGGGCGTGCCCAGAAACGGCTGGCCCATCTGCATGGTCGCCTTCACATCGTTCAAGCGCACGAACGACGCGCCCGGCAGGAAGTCGAGATTCACGTTGTCGAAGATGTACTTCACGATCTGATTCGTCTTCGGCTCGACCCACAGTGTGACCATCGACACCTTGTTGGCCGCCGTCTCGATCGCGGCGCTCATCTGGCGATCCTTGTCGACGCGTTCACCGCGCTGCACGCGGCCGCGGTTGCGGTCGGCGTCTGACGAGAACAGCCGCGCCGGGTAGTACTCGATCTTCAGCACGTCGTGACCGTCGAGCTTCTCCTTGCCAACGAGTGCGTACTTGCCTTCTTCGAACTTGAATTTCAGGAAATAGGCCGATGACACAAACTGCGGGTCGCGTGTCTGAGCAATCAGGCTGTCGACCGTCGCGGGGGTCGCGGGTTCCGGCGCGGCATCGACCGGCACAGCCTTTCCGGCGTTCGCGGCCTTCTCGCGCTCGAGTTGCCGTTTGTCTCGCTCCCGTTCGCGACGAATGTACGTGTCTTCGTATTTCTTACGGTCGGCGTCGTTGATGGCGACGCCGTTGACATTGAGCGGACTCCGCACGAAGAAACCATCGCGCAGAAACCACGTGTACTCGCGCTTCTCGCCCCACACCGGCAATTGACCCGGGCCGCGCACTTCAACGACGTCCTTCTGGTTGAGGATGTATTGCTGCAGCTTCTTCCAGTTGTCGTCGCGACGCGCGAGCACCGTCTTCATGAAAGCGTCCAGATCGGTCTGGGCGAGGAGCGGGGCTGGTCGAAGCGCACCGGTGGCCAGCACCAGCAGCGCGACGCCGGCGGAAAACAGAGAGAGCTTGGACTTCACGGACGTTCCTCCAGAGGCAGGCGAATGTATCAGACGCGATTCTGTGCGGGATAGTTGCGCGGACCGCTATCCTTATTTCAGTGCATTCACTCCCGCTTCTGACCACGGTCGCCGTGGCTCTGGCCTACGCGTTGGTGGGTGGCATTCTGGCGCGGCGAGTCGGCCTGCCAACGATTGTCGGCTATCTGGTCGCCGGTGTGGCGCTCGGGCCGTTCAGCCCGGGATTCACCGGCGACAGCCAGACCATCACTGAACTGGCCGAACTGGGCGTAATCCTCCTCATGTTCGGCGTGGGGCTCCACTTCTCGCTGACCGACCTGTGGCAGGTGCGCAACCTGGCCGTGCCTGGTGCCCTCAGTCAGATGGTGGTGATGTCGGTCGCTGGCTACTTCATCGCGTCTGCCTGGGGATGGTCGGGCGGCGGCGCCTGGCTCTTCGGTATCGCCGCCTCCGTCGCCAGCACCGTTGTGCTGATGCGCGGGTTGATGGATGAAGGACAACTGCATTCCCCGGCCGGCCGCGCCGCTGTCGGGTGGTCTGTTGTTGAAGATCTCGCGACCGTCGCTGTGCTGGTCATTCTGCCTGCCATCGCCGGCCAAGCCGGTCAATCCGGATGGCAGCCGGTGCTCATGGCGGTGGCAAAGGCCGTGGCGTTTCTCGCGATCATGCTTCTCGCCGGTACACGTGTGATTCCGTTCGTGCTCGATCGAGTCGCGTTCACGCGATCGCGCGAACTCTTCGTGCTGGTCGCACTCACACTCGCGATCGGCACTGCACTCGAGGCCTCCTCACTCTTCGGTGTCTCGCTCGCTCTGGGCGCCTTCATCGCCGGTATTGTCGTCAGCGAATCCCCCTTCAGCCATCAGGTCAGTGCCGATCTGCTGCCATTCCGCGAGGCGTTTGCGGTGTTGTTCTTTGTCTCGGTCGGCATGCTCGTGAATCCGTCGTACCTCGTGGCCCATTGGACCCTGGTGCTTGTGCTGTCGATCTTCATCGTTGCCGGCAAGGCGCTCCTCACCGCAGTGACGGTGTTCGTGATGCCGCATCCGGTGCATACGGCGCTCGTGCTCGCGGCCGGGCGCAGTCAGATCGGCGAGTTCTCGTTCATCATCGGTCAGGCGGGTCTCGGTCTTGGATGGATCTCACCGGAGCAGTACTCGCTGATCCTTGCCGGCGCCATCGTGTCGATCACGGTGAACCCGATGATGTTCCTGTTGATCGGTCCGACCGAGCGCTGGCTGCGCACATTCCCTTCCCTCTGGAAAGTGCTCGACCGGCACGGCATTGCACCGCTGCCACCAGCCTCGATGCGCGACCACGTGGTGATCGTTGGCAGTGGCCGCGTGGGCAGACATCTCGCGGCGACGCTTGGCGCGCAGAACGTACCGCGACTGGTCGTTGAATCGAATCCACACGTGCTGAGAAAACTGCAGGCGTTGAGCGTGCCGGTGCTCTACGGCGATGCCGCCAATTCCGAGATTCTCCAGCACGCGGCTCTGCCGCACGCGCGCTCACTGGTCATTACGGTGCCCGACGATGCGTCGGCGCTGGCGATGGTGAAGGCGGCGCGCGAACTAGCGCCGAACCTGCGGATTCTCGCGCGCGCGTCGAGCTGGAACGGCGCGCGGCAATTGCTCGATGCCGGTGTGCAGCACATCGTGCGACCCGAGCTCGAGGGCGGCGTCGAGATGGTGCGACAGACATTGATCGATCTCGAGTTCGACGGCGCGGAAGCGCAGGAACTGGCGGATGCGGTGCGCGGGGCGGAGGCGTAACCGCAAGAACACTGTCCGACGGGCTTCAGCCCGTCGGACACGTGTCTTGGCTGCTGTTACGGTTTTCGTGAAGGCCCGAACAAACCAATCAACACATCGCGGAGGTGCCCGCGCCAGGTTTGTGTGGCGTGACCTTCGGGTACGTCTTTGAAGTCGACGATGTGGCCGCGATCGGCGGCGGTGAGTTGCGCTGCGCGCGCGGTGGCGAGGTTGAGCGCGTCGTAGTGGCCCGCGATGATCGACAGGCGCAGCTGCCGGCGATCGTGTTGAGGAATGGCCTCAATGTCGGCAGCATCGAGCGCCGGGATGAGTAGCCCCAGGCGATTGAACAGCGGTGATGACACGACCGTGTCGAGGGCGCCGCGGGCGCCGGCCGACATGCCGATCATCGCGCGTTGATCCGGATCATTCGTGAGGCTGTAGCGCGATGACATCCACGGCAGCAGCTCGTCGGTCACGAACATGCGCACGGGCGAACCGCGGCGATAGTCGTCAACGCGTGACTTGGGATCCACAAACACCGCGACGACGGGAGGAATCGCTTTCTGTGCAATCAACCAGTCGAGTACGCGCGGTGCCTCGCCGGTGTTGACCATCAGCGCGCCATCGTGGAATACGACCAACGGGTACGCCCCACCGTTGTGATAGCCCGTCGGCGTGTAGGTGATCACGCGCCGAGGACCGCCGAGGATACGGCTGTCGATTGAGGTCTCGACGACGTTTCCGGCGGGCTGCGATTGCGGATCGATAAACTCCTGTGGTGGCAGATATCCAGGCATCACGACTTCCGAACCCGGCCCACCGGCGCGCTGCACTTTGCGCGGATTGTACGGGTCGATCCGGTAGTCACCGGCCCCGTACGCAATCAAATACTCGATGCGCGCGTAGGGTTCGACGCTCGTCTCGAGCGAGTACCAGTCTGTGCCAACGATTCGCGTCATCTTGCCGCTGTTGAAGTCAAACGTGCCATCGGCGCGTTCGCCCCAACCGGTGACGTCCGACACAATGCGAGGCGGATTCTTGGCGTCGGCCTTTGCGAGAAACGTCAGCGTCGGCAACCCACGCCGCGGTTGATCGCCGATGATCGGTGAGGTGCGCGTGCCGGCCTCGATCTTTCGCACGGCATCCTTCAGCGAACTCGGCGCGCTCGCCTTCTCTGGCGAACTCGGCGCGCGCAGCGGCACACCGAATTGCCCGATCAGCACAAACACGATCACGAGGGCGACGACGAAGATCAGACCGCGGTAGCGCATCACGGCTTCGGAGGGGCGCCCAACACGTTGACATTCTACGTTCCGAGGCCCCCAAGGCCCCTTTTCGCGCTCAGTAGGGTGAGAAAACGCCGAAAATGAGACAATAAGGGCCGATGTTGTCCATGGTGGCCATCCTTGTGGCCCTCGGGCTGTCAGGCGCCCCTACGCTCTCCCAGCAACCGGTTGCCGCGGATGCCGCTGTGCATTCGACAATCGGGTCCGCCGGGTTCAAAGCGGCCGCCGAGGCCCTCGATCGCGACTTCGAACGGCACGTCGCCGAGACCATTCGGCTGACGGAGATTCCGTCGCCGCCATTCGGCGAGGCGGAGCGCGGCAAGGTGTACCTCGAATTGCTCAGGCAACACGGCCTCACCGACGTCGAAATGGACGCGGTCGGCAATGTGATGGGCCTGCGACGCGGAACCCTGTCGACAGGCTCAGGACCGTCCGGCACGCGGCCGCTCATCGCGATCGCCGCGCATCTCGACACGGTGTTTCCTGTCGGCACGAACGTGAAGGTACGGCGCGAAGGCACGAAGCTCCACGCGCCGGGCATTGGTGACGACTCGCGATCACTCGCCGTGTTGCTGGCCATCATCCGTGCGATGGACGCTGCAAAGATTCAGACGAAGGCCGACATTCTCTTTGTCGGCGACGTCGGCGAAGAAGGCCTGGGCGATCTTCGCGGCATGAAGCAGCTCTTCAACACCGGCAAGTACAAAGGCCGCATCACCGCGTTCATCTCCGCCGACGGCACCGACCCGGGCAACCGCATCGTGACCGGCGCGGTCGGCAGCAAGCGCTATCGCGTCACGTTCAAAGGCCCGGGCGGCTACAGCTACTCCGACTTCGGCATCGTGAGCCCCGCGTTTGCGCTGGCGAACGCGATGAAGAAGTTCGGCGCGCTCAACGTGCCCGCCTCCCCCAAGACCACATTCAGCGTGGGCGTGGTCGGCGGCGGCACGTCCGTGAATTCGATTCCATTCGAGAGCTGGATGGACGTGGACATGCGCTCGGAATCGCGCGCGGAACTCGACAAGATCGACGCGCTCTTCAAGACTCTCGTCGCGGCCGCGGTCGTGGAAGAGAATGCCGCGCGATCGACGGCCAAGGGCAACATCACCGTCGACGTAAAACTCACAGGCGACCGTCCGTCTGGTCAGACAGATGCGTCGCAATCCATCGTTCAGATCGCCGCCGCGTCCGTCCGTGCGTTTGGGCTGACACCGGCGTTTACGTTCAGCAGCAATGACTCCAACATCCCCATCAGTCTGGGCATTCCGGCGATCACGCTCGACGCCGGTGGTGCGAGCGATCGCAACCACGCTCTGGACGAATGGATCGATGTGGAGAAGACGTCGAGCCTGCGCGGCATGCAGATGATGCTGGCCACGCTGCTCACACTTGCAGGGATGCAGTAAGTATGTCGACGACGCTACCGCCTACCATCGCTCAGCATTTCGACGGCCGCGGCAAGGACGTGCGGGCCACCTACGATCGCATTCTCGCCATCGCGCGGGAGTGGGGCGACGTCAAGCCCGAAGCCCGAAAGGCATCGATCCACTTGCTCCGGGTCGCCGCGTCCTTCGGGACGATGGCGCCTCGCAAGGACGTGCTGGTCCTGACATTCAAGGCCACTTCCGACATCCGCAGCCCGCGCATCACCAAGCACGATCAGGCGGCCAACGGACACTGGACACTCGAAGTGCGGCTGAACAACGCCAAGGAAGTGGACCACGAGCTCCAGCAGTGGCTCAGGGCGAGCTACGCGTTAGCGACATAGACACATGTAGTCCAGGGTCCAGAGTCCTGAGTCCAGGGTCCGGTTCAGAGTCCTGAGTCCAGGGTCCGGTTCAAGGTCCTGAGTCCAGGGTCCGGTTCAAGGTCCGGTCCTGGGTTCAGAGCCCGGTCCGCAGGTCCAGGGACTCCGGACCCTGGACCGGACCCTGCACTCAGGACTCTGGACCCTGGACTCCAGTGTCAGAGTAATAACGCTTCCACGCGGTGCGCGTGCACCATGTCTTCGTCATCGGACCACCTGAAGATCGTGAAGCGCCCGTCCTGTGATGCCACCAGCGCGGTCGCGTCGCGCTGGTCGTGAACGAACTGCGCCGCTGAGAGGTGGCGCGTGCCGCCGAATTGTCCAGGCGCGACGATCGTGTGCTCACTGCCTTCGATGGGCTCGGTCACCACAATCCGCTCGACCGACGCACCGCCCTTGCGGCGCGTGATCTTCACACCGAACGCGAGGACGTCGTAGGCGTCGTTCATCACCATCGCGCCGTCAACGGCCGTCAGACCAGCCACACCCTCAACCGCGTGGCGCATGTCGTCGACCGCTTCGGATGTGGCGGCGGTGACGCCCTGGGAGCGAATCAGATGACTGAGCGCCGTGAACGGCGGATTGAGCGCGTAGGTCATCGGCGTGATGACCGAGAGCAGCCACTCATCGGATCCTGATGGCGTCACGAGCAGCGCACCGCCACGGCCGTGGCTCCGCATCGACGCGGCCAGCTGCACGAGCACGTTGATGCCGTCCGTGCCGGCGGCCGGGCCGATGGGATGCCCGAAGCCAAGTAACGACTGGAGCACGCCCGGGCATTCGGGAATCTGCGCGGTGCGCTCGTCCACGAACTTGACGTGATCGCCTTCGAGCACAGCGACGTTGACGAATTTGCCCATCAATTGACTGCGTTCTTTCACCACGAGCAGCCCCGAGGTCACGACTTCGATCACGAAACAGTGCGGCGGCAGATCGCGCGTGGTGCCCCACACACATAGCTCGCCATCAATGAGCCAGACACCCAGGTGAATACCTGGCCGTTCGACCGCCGGCGCGAGTTTGGCCAGCGCGGCCGCACTGGGCGGGAGCGCGTGGCCGAACAGCAACGGGCCGCCCGTGTGATCGGGCGAGATATACGCGATCGAGATCTTCGGCGTGACGCCTTCTTCGCGTCGCAGGCTCGCCCAGAATGCGGCGTCGATCAGCGTCTCGATGACGCCGGCATCCGGCGCCGCGAGACCCGCAGGATAGTTGGCAAAATGCACCGCCATGCGCGGGGCAATGGCCCGGGCGGCCGGGTATGCAGGTTCTGCCATCTAGAACGTCCTTCTCGCGATCCACTCACGATACAGCGAGTCGGTCAGCATGTAGCGTGGCCCATCGCGCATGACGATGTCCTCGCGCACGAGCGCGGCAATCGACGACTGCACGCTCGAGGCACCGGCGAGGCGATGGCGTTGGCGCACGTCAGCCGATAACAGCTCGCGCCCCTGCTCGAGCACCAACGCACGCAGCACACCGCGCTGCGCGAGGGTCAGGCGCTGCCACTGTTCTTCGAACACCGTCGCTTGCTGGCGCATCATGCGCGTCAGCGTGGTGTGCAAGTCTTCCAGCCCCACGGTCTTCCGCCCCGCTGCCCGCACGTCGTCCCACGTCTCGTGCGCGAGTCGCTGCACGTCGTAGGGCACGTTGTCGGCGAGGTCGACGAGCGCGGCACCGAGGCCTGCTTCGGCGCGGAGCCCGGTCTTTGTGAAGCGCGCTTCGAGCCAGGCGGAAAACTCGTCAGGGTCGATCTTCTGCAGGCGCATCACCGGCCCGGCTTTATAGAACGGCCGTCGCGAGCTGATCATGCGCTCCATCAGTGACGGCTCTGAGCCGGCGAAGACATAGCCAACATCGCGTTGCTGCTGCACAGCGGCGCGCAAGGCTTCTTCCACGGCGGCGCCATCATCAAACGACGCGATCGTCTGAAATTCATCGAGCGCGATCGCCATCGGACGCTTGCGCGCCGCGGCAATCCGGCCGGGCAGCGCGAAGACTTCAGCCGCGAGACGCTCGACATCGCGCGACGACCGCACAGCAGGAAATGACAGCGACACGGCCGACGTGCCCGGCCCCGACGCGTCGATCGTCACTTCCGGCCGAAAGGTGCGCATCAGTTCCGACGCCCACTGTCGCAACCGGCTCACCGGCGTGTCGGCGGCGAGTAGCGTCTGCGCGTAGGCCTCGAGGAAACCGACATACGAGCTCGAGCCGGCCACCGTGACCGACACGGTCAGCACGCGCTCCTTCGCGAGGGCATCGAGGGTGCGCCGGATCAGCGACGACTTGCCGTAGCGGCGGGGCGAGATGAGAAACACCTTCTGGCCGGCCCGGAGGTCGGTCGTGAGGCGATGGTATTCCTCGTCGCGATCGGCAAATGCACCGGTGGCGACAATTTCTCCGTAGACGAAGGGGTTGTCGGCTGCCATTACCGTGAATACCGTAATGATTACCCTGAATGACATAATGGCGCAAGTGCTGCGACAGTTCTTCGAACACCAGCTGGCCCATGCGCTCTCCTGGGGCGCCACTGCCGGCTACACCGTCTACCTGCTCCTCGGCGCCGTCCGGGGGTTCACACTGATCCCATCCACGACCCTCGTGCTGGCGGCACTGGCCTTCTTTCCGCCGGGCCCGCTGCTGGCGGCCACGTTGGTCGGCATCGCCATCTCGTCGACCAGCATCTATTTCTGTTCATCGGCGTTGCGCCTCGACGAGCGACTGGCGAAAAGACATCCGGTCCAGATTGCGCGCATTACGGACCTGATCAATCGGTACGAACTGCCGATCATCATCGGCTGGAGCTTCTTCCCGCTCGCGCCCACGGATCTGATTTGCTACGTCTGCGGAGTCCTGCGGGTCCGGTTCTGGACGTTCCTTGTTGGCGTCACGATCGGCGAGGGCGCCATCTGCGCCATCTACATCTACGGCGGGGACCAGATCCTGCGGTGGGTGGGAATTCGCTGAACCACATCGAGAATTGCCGCAGCGAGTCGATTCTGGCGCGGCCTGCCGGTAGCGCTCTGTGCTGTTCCGGTTGACGCTCGCCGCACCACGGAGGTAGGCGGTGATGAGCGTGGGCGAGACGCTCTGCACGTCGGCGATGTTGTCAAAACCGCCACTGGCCGTGTCTGGTGGAAGAATCGCCGACGGATCGATATCAACCGCGACCAGATCCTTGATCACGCGTTGATACTCGGCGCGATTCAGACGTTGAAAGGGACGCCAACCGGGGTCATTGAGCGTGCCAGCTTTCGCATCGGCTCGAGCCTCCAGCGCTTCAACAAACGCGCTTCGCTCCTCGGGCGCCGGCCGCTCCGCGTTGGCGGGTGGCATCTGTCCGGAACGCACCTTCCGAATCATCTTCTCGAGCAGTTCGGAACTGAGAAACGGGGATGCCACATTGAAGCCCGTCAAGACGAGCGATCCGCTCTTGGTCACGCGGTCGTGACACGTCGAGCAGTACTCCTCCACGAGGGCATTCTGCGCCGCGTCAGACATCATCGCCGCCGACGCGCGCACCGGAACCCCAGGTGCGGAGGCGCCCGGTTGCTGCGCCCCCACACCCACGGTCCGGCTCGCGCCGACGACGACAAGCAACGCGCCGGCCAGGCCGGCAGCGACGCGGAACGTCATGTGCTACTTCTTCGCTCGAGCCAATGTCCAGGTCATCGAACCCATCGGGCTTGTCAGGTCGCCGGCAAACGTGTTGTCGGTTTTCAGCTTGCCGGAGAACTCGAGTCGCACGTCCTGCCCGGCGTTCGAGCCGGTGGCGATAAAGGTCAGTGTGCCGTTGGCCAGCGTCCCATCAAGCTTCATCGTGCCCAGATGATCCGACGAAGCCGTGCCTGTCACTTTCGAACCCACCTGCTTCATGTCGAGCGCCATCTGAATCTGCGCCTCAACCACCGCCATCGTCCAGGCACCGGTCATGTCCACATTGGCCGACGAAACGGCGGGCTCGTTTGTGACCTTGCGCTCCCGCAGGCGTTCGGCGGTCCACTTGATCCTGCCCGTCTTGTCTTCCTCAATCTTCACGTCGACATTCCCGGCCATCGCTCCGTCGTCGTTCAGTGAGCCCGTAATTGTGGTGTCCACCACCGTGGCCTTCTTGACATCGAACGCGGCTGCCGCTTGTGCCGGGTTGGACGCGGCTGCACCAGTCGGCGCAGGGCCGGTGTGCTGTGACGGCTGTCCGGGGCGGCCGAGCAGCGGGCTCGTGCCTTTGAGCGTGAATGTGTTGCCGTCCACGGCGCCGGCAAATGCGAACTCCCGGCCCATGAAGATGTACGTGCCTTTGAGCGCGGCACCATCCTGCTCGAGCACGAGCGCGACGGGAATGACGTGATCGCCGATGAGCCCCATGTTCCAGGTGCCGGCCAACGAAGCCGGTTTGGTGGACGTTTGCGCAGTCGCGAGCGTGGGAATCGCCGCAGCGCATCCCACCGTAAACAGGGCCATACCGATCGAGCGCACTACTGAATTGGTCATGCGTAAGCTCCTCATGTGCTCGACTCTAGTGAACGGCTCCTGAATGCGCCGTGAATGCGCTGTTCAACTGCGGTTCAGCTAAGTGCGCTATAACGGACACTGTGCGAGTGCTGGTTGTTGAGGATGAGCCGTTGTTGCTGCGCCAGTTGTCGCAGGCGCTGACCGATGCCGGCTACGCGGTCGACACAGCGACCGATGGTGCCGCTGCGGATTTTCTCGGGCACACCGAGTCGTACGACGCCGTCGTGCTCGATCTCGGATTGCCGAAGATGGACGGCCTCACAGTGCTTCGCCGGTGGCGCGAGTCGGGCGTGACGATGCCGGTGTTGGTGGTGACAGCGCGCGGCAGCTGGCACGAGAAGGTGCAAGGCATCGACGGTGGCGCGGACGACTACGTCGCCAAGCCGTTTCAGATTGAGGAAGTGCTCGCACGATTGCGTGCGCTCATTCGACGCACGAGCGGACAGATGACGCCGGAACTGGTGAGCGGCGATGTCGCGCTCAGTCCGAAGCTGGCGCGAGTGACGCTCGCCGGCGTGCCGGTCAAGCTGACGAGCCACGAGTTCCGCGTGCTGTCTTACCTCATGCACCATCGCGAGCGTGTCGTGTCGCAGAGCGAACTCACTGAGCACATTTACGCGCAGGATTTTGACCGCGACTCCAACACGGTGGAAGTCTTCATCGCGCGGCTCCGGAAGAAGCTCGGCTCGGAGTTGATCGAGACCGTGCGCGGTCTGGGCTATCGCATGAAGGCGGCCAGCTGATGGCGTCGCGGTCACTCGGGTCGCGCATCGCGATTGGCTCGGCGCTCTGGACGATCGGCATCGTGGCGATGGCCGTCGCGATGGCCGCCGGCCTGATGCATGGCCCGGGCCGGCACGCGATCGTCATCCCGCTTCATTTCGGTGGCGTCGGGTTCGCCGCGGCGATTCTGCTCGTGGCGGCGCTGCTGCATTTCCGCAGGACCCTCTCGCCGTTCGACGAACTGCGCCGGCGTCTCCAGGCGGTGCGCTCGGGCGCGGCGACATCCGTCGATGGCGAGTATCCAGCCGAGGTACAGCCGGTCGTCAGTGACCTCAACGCGTTGCTCGAACATCAGGCCGCCGCTGTCTCACGCGCCCAATCGAAGGCGGGCGACCTGGCGCATGGGTTGAAGACGCCGTTGGCGGTCCTCGCGCAGGAAGCCGAGCGCGCAGACTCCGCCGGCCAGCACGAACTGGCAGAGACCATTCGACAGCAGGTCGCACGGATGCAGCGGCAGGTCAGTTACCACCTCGCGCAAGCACGCGCTTCCGCGTCTGGCGCCACACTCAATGCACGCTGCGCCGTTGCCGATTCAGCCGATGGCCTCGCCCGCACGCTGCAGCGCCTCTACGTGGATCGTGGCCTCAGCATCCTCGTGCACACCGACGCCACGCACATCGTCCGCGCCCAGCGCGAGGACGTCGACGAGATGCTCGGCAACATTCTCGACAACGCCTGCAAGTGGACGCGGCAGCGCGTCGTGTTGACATCGACGCTGCACGACGGCCGCATCTCGATCACGGTGGATGACGACGGGCCTGGGCTCGCGGCGGAGCTGCGAAGCGCGGTGTTGCAACGAGGTGTTCGCGCGGATGAAGCTGCGCCCGGATCCGGGCTCGGCCTCTCGATTGTGCGGGATATTGCGGAGCTCTACGGCGGATCCATCACACTCGACGCCAGTCCGCTCGGGGGACTACGCGCGACCCTGACGTTGAGTACGTAGATCTCGTTACGCGCGACCAGCGAAGTCGCGCGTCTCCGTGTGGACTTTGATCTTTTCGCCTTCTTTGATGAAGAGCGGCACGCGGATTTCCATTCCCGTGTTGGTCGTCGCGGCCTTCGTCACGCTGCCGCTCGACGTATCGCCGCGAACGGCCGGCTCCGTGTAGGCGATCGTCATATCCACCAGGGGCGGAAACTGCAGGCTGATCGGGTTGCCGTTGTACTTGTGGACCTGGATCTCGAGGTTGTCGGTGAGCAGGAAGCGGTCTTCACCGGTCGTGTCTGCTGAGAGCGTCAGCGTCTCGAACGACGCCTGATCCATGAAGTGGTAGCCGTCGGCGTCTGAATACAGGAAGGTCGCGGGCACTTTGACGAGGTCGGGCTCGCCGAATTTATCGCCGGCTTTGAACGTCTTGTCGAACACCGCGCGGGTCAGGAGGTTGCGCATCTTGAGCCGGACCAGCGTCTGTCCACCGCGGGCCGTGGGCTTCGACACCTCGACCTCCAGGCAGTGGTACGGCGCGTTCTCGTACTCGAAGAACATCTTGCGCTTGATCTCAATCGCTTCAATCAGACTGGCCATCCGGACATTCTACCGGCTAGTCCTTGGCAATCTCCACTATCGCGAGCCAGACCGAGTGGCGCCCGCACGTCGGGTCCTCGAGCGCGCACTGCTCGATCGCAAATCCGTGGCCCGTCAGCAACGCCCGATATTCGACCGGATCCAGACTCGAGTGATGCAGCGGCTCGCCCTGATACTCACCGATCGCCGTGCCTGAGCGCGGACCGCTCGTAAACATCAAGGGTGCGCCGACGCGGGCATGCGCGCCGAACCGCGGGAACATCGCCCGCTGGTCCTCCGCTGTCAGATGGAAGAAGCTGTCCCACGCGATGACGCCATCGAATTGCCGCCCGAGATTGAGTTGCCGCATGTCCTCGACAATCCATTCGTGGTCCGGGAATCGAGATCGACACAACGCAATCAGCGACGGCGAAGAATCACAGCCGACGACGTGGAAGCCCTGGGCAATCACATAGGCCGCGATCGGTTCACCCATGCCACACCCGACGTCGAGCACGGCGCCTCCCGGCACCACCCGTGCAAGGAAACGGTCGAGCCACGGTCGTTCGAACAGATCGCGGCCGCGGTCGCGGTCGTAGTCGCCCGCGTGCCGCTCGTAAAGATCGACGATGCCATCGGCGGCATGTTGCGACGGCCTGGTCACAGCCGGCACTTCTCGCGAACGTGGCCGGCGAACACCCTCGTGGTCTCGGCGTCGCGATCGCATAGTTCGACGATGCTGAAGCCAACCACATCGGTGGTCGACTGAAGTGTGTGGATCAGCGAAACCGCATCGTCGAGCGACGGACCACCGCCTGCAGACGTCATCAGCGATCCGCTGAACCGCAGGGGGTCGAGGACGTCGACGTCGAAGTGCACGTAGACGTACTTCCAGCCCTGCAACCAGTCGAGCAGTGGCGCCGGATCTTGAAACACATCGTCACCGAATGTGCGGATGCGCTGCGCCTGAACATACTCGGCCTCCGGTGGATCGAGATCCCGCGCGCCGACGAGTGCGATCTGACCGGCAACGAGTGGCCGACGAATCAACTGCGTCAATGATGAGGGTCCCTCACCCATCAGGGTACGAAGCGCCATCCCGTGCAGATGCGCGCTCGGCGATGAGGCTGGCGTGTTGAGATCCGCATGCGCGTCAAGCCACAACACCGCAAGATCACCGTCGTATCGGTCGTTGAGGTACGACACCGGCGCCAATTCAACGGCGCAGGTGCCGCCGATCATCGTGAGGCGTTCAGGGGCGTGACGCTGCAATTGCGCTGCAGCCATGCGCAGGCGCCCGGCGATCGATGAGAGGCCAAGGACTCCGTCGACGACGGTGAGCGATTCGGCTCGGGGCGCATCGACCGTGATGTCGGGCCGACCATCAAATAGCAGGGCGGACAGTGCCTCGGCGCCACGCGCGACGTCGGCATGGAGGCCGAAGCCCTGCCATTCGGGGAGCAGTAGCTTCAATCGGCCGGAGTCGCCGGTCCCCGTCATGGCGTTGACAGCGGCTTGGCCATGATCAGGTCGCGCTGCTGATCGCACCCGACCACGAAAGCGTGCTCGCCGACCACCTCGAATCCGAACTTGCGATAGAAGGCAGCGGCCTTCAGATTCTGCTCCCACACGCCGAGCCAGACACAGTCACACCCGGCCGCAACGGCTAGCGCCAGCACGTTGTGCATCAGTTGCTGCGCAACGCCGCGACCGTGCCACTCAGCACCGACATAGATCCGGCCCAGTTCGGACGGTTGCTCGGCAATGACACAGTCGATTGATTTCGATCGCCGCCACTGCGCGTAGCCAACAGGCGCATCCCCGGACTCGGCGAGCAACGTCACCAATCCCCGATCAGAAATTTCGCCGGCTTGAATCGCCGCGCCATACGATGCGGCGCAATACACCTCCATGTCGTCTGGAGGTGTATTGGACGTGAATGTCTCGCGAAACGTGCGCTCGGCCAGCGCCGCGAGCGCCGGCGCGTCAGAGTCGCGCGCCCGTCGAAGCGTGATCATCGCTACTTCTTTCGCGCACGCGCGATAGTCGTCAGCACGTCGGCCGTACCAGACATCCGCTCGAGATGTGGATACTTCAGCCCGCCGTGGTAGTCGATCTTCACGGTCTTGTAGTAACTGCCGTTTTCCACGATGAGTTCGATGGGCGTCGTCGCGGTCTTCGATCCGGCGAGCGCGCGCTGGAACTGGTCGCCAGAGAACCTGCGGCCGTTCACGGCAATCAGCTTCATGCCCTGCGAAATGCCCGCCGAGAACGCCGGCCACGTGGGCCACGCGTCGTCAACTGTCCCGTCGGCGCCCACGTGGATACCCAACGAACCGTAGGCATTCGTGCTGCCGTCGAGGGCCCACGGATCCGTGAACATGTTCGGCGCGTCGGTGTAGACGAGCTTGTAGCCGCCGTTCGTGAATCCGCCGTCGGGAATCGCCGCGCTCTTGCTCTTCAGGCGATCTTCGAAGAACTTCTTCCAATCGTACGTGGCGATGGTGTTCATCGTGCGATAGACCTCATCGGCGTCGTACGACTTCACCCACACCGTGCCGTTGTCGTTCTGGCCATGAAACGCGGCGCAGAAGTCGTCGAGCGTCTTCGCGCCATTGGTCAGCTTGCGAATGAGCGTGTCGGCTTCGAGCCAGATCAGCGTGCCTTCGTCGTAGAACGACGGCAGGCCATAGGTCTGACGACGGACGCCGGACCAACCTCCGGCGGCGGTGTAGAGAAACGGCGACGAATCCGACGCGTCCTGTAACGGCCGCCACGTGCGGCCGGGCGCGCTCACCGCCATGGCGTCTGCCGCGAGTTGATCCATCCATTCCTCAGGCGAAATCAGCCCGCCGCGCGCGGCGAGCAACTCGCCGTAGTAGTTGGTCAATCCTTCATAGACCCACAGCAGATCGTCTTTCATCGGCTGCTCGTAACCGCCTTGCACGAGGCCCGCCGGCCGGCGCGCCTTGCCGTTCCAGGAATGGAAGAACTCGTGCGGCAACAACAGGCTGCTGCGCTTGGCCGCGCCGTCATCAACAAACGTGGCTTCTGCGACCCGATCGTCAGCACATTCGTGATGCTCGACGCCAAATGATCCGAGGTTGTCGCTGAGCGTCAACAACCAGTGGTACTTGCGATAGTGACCGACACCGCCAAACACGGCGCGCTCTTCGACCACGATCTTCCTGTAGATGTCGATGCGCGACTGTGGGAACTGCAGCGCCCAGTCGCTGTCAGCAATCACGTCGATGACATGCTCTCCCTGCTCGGAGCCCGCGGGCCACAACACGATCGATCGGAAGTGTTCGCCGAGCAGCACGGGGTGCTCGTTGAGAGAGACCAGCGATGTCGGCGCGTAGCGAATCGTGTCGCCGTCCGCGCGGGTGATGTCGAGCGATCCACCGTTCTTCCAACCCGCCGGCTTCTTCAACGACGCTGTGACGACAATCGTTTCCGGGTCTTCGCCCATCGGATAGAGCCCGACGGTGTACCAATTGATGACGGCGCACTTGGCGTTGGTCGATGGCAGCGTGCCGAACGCACCGCCGGTGTACGGCACGACGTAGTCGTATTTCGCGATGATCTGTTTCGCACCGGCCGGCGCGGTGAAGTGAAACGCATTGACGTCAACAAGGTCGCGCCGCCACTCGAGTTCGGTCGTGTCGGCGAAGATGTGCAGGCCCGTGAGGTTCGCGATCGGTCCGGACGCCATGTGCTCGCCAGGGATCCACTTGGGATAGAACAGCGTCACCGCGCCCGCTCTGGCCGGCATCGCCATCGTCGCGTGCAGGACTTTCATTGGTGCGTCTGTTGCATCGACGTCCAGGGTCATCGCCGTGCCGGCTGTCTGGGCGTTCGAGATGGGACCAGCCACGAATGACAGCAGCAGTGCGACGAGAAGGATTCGGCGTTTCATGATGGCGCTGATCCTACCAGCGTTCCTTCCGCACGGGATTTGGGGGCCTTACTCAACCCAGGTCCAACCCCGGAGCTCGTAGTATTTTCGCCGCGGCGTTGCCCGCAACGGATCAATGCCATGGCGACGACACCAGAGCGTGTGACCCGTGACGCCTGCGATGCCGCCAAGGACTGGAACAAGCAACGCCCAATGGCCGGCCACGGCGCGCAGACCCAGCGTGAGGGCGATGACGATCGCCCACTTCAAGACCTTGCGCCACGTGGGCGTTTCAAGCTCGAACGGCGCAAAGAACGACTGTCCGATCACAGAGACAGCGAGCAGAACCGAAAGTTCCAATGTCATTCCTGTTCCTTGTCATTCGACGCATCACGCCTCGAGGTAGCTCCGCCGAAGCCCCTCGGGAAATTTCTCAATGGCGTACCTCAGCATCGTGCGAGGCATTCCCTGCACATACTGCTGAAGAAACGCTTCCTCGACGCCGCGGTCGCGATCACCAATCTCGCGGAGCATCCAGCCAACCGCCTTATGAATGAGGTCGTGCTCATCTTCCAGAAGTACGCGCGCGATGCGCAACGCATCGGCGAACTCCCCACGCTTGATGTAGTGGAACGTCGACAGCACAGCGATGCGTCGCTCCCAGACACTGCGCGACTGCGCCAACCTCGTGAGCAGGACCCGTTCCTTGGGTAGGAGATGCGGACCAACGATGTGCTCGGCGGAGCTGTCGACCAGATCCCAGTTGTTGACGTGCTTGGTCTGGCGCAGATAGAGACGGAAGAGCCGCTCGCGATGCGGTTGGTCGCCGCGGGCGTACTGCCGGACCATGATGAAGAGCGCGAGCAGGCGCTCCTCGTGCCACTGCGATGCGAGGAGCGCCGACACATCAGGCAGAGGAACGTCGCGATGTTCTGCGGCGACCTTGCGGATGGCCGGCACGCGGATGCCGAGGAACTGGTCGCCTTCGCCGTACTCGCCAGGCCCGGTCTTGAAAAAGCGTCGCGCGACGTCTGCCTGCTTCGCATTGGCCAGGTCGCGCATCTGCCGATGGATCGCCTGAATCGCTGTCATGTATTTCTCGGCTGGATTGTATGATCAGCGCATGCCCGCCATGGTCAGCATTTTCAACGACGTCATCGGCCCCGTGATGCGCGGTGCGTCAAGCTCACACTGCGCCGCGGCGCTCCGGATCGGCCGCCTGGCGCGCGATCTGATGGGCGGTGACATCACCGACATCCTGATCGAGTTCGATACGAATGGATCGCTGCCGAACACGCACGAGAGCCAGGGCTCCGACATGGGTCTGTTTGGCGGGCTCCTCGGCTGGGACGCGGCCGATGAGCGGCTGCCCAATTCGCCTGAGGTCTTGAAGCGCGCTGGAACGAACGTCACCATCAAATATATCGATTGCCATGACCCGCATCCGAACACGTATCGCCTCACGCTGACCAACGCGCGCGAACGACACACGATGATCGCGATTTCGACCGGCGGCGGCATGATCGAGGTGCTCAACATTGACGGCATCGGTGTGTCGCTCGACGGCGGCAGCCGCGTCGAGTTCAACGGTCACATGCTCAATCCCGTGCTGCCGGTGCTCTCGCAGCCGGACGCCACACTGCCCTTCCGTTCCTGCGCCGACCTGATGCGCGTCGATGACGGCCGCGAGATCCCGCTTTGGAAGTGGGCCGTGGAGTACGAAAAGGCGCGCGGCGCGCTCACTGATGATGACGTGCTCGCGATGATGGTGGAGATCGTGCGGATCCTGCGGCGATCCATCGCGCAGGGCATCGCCGGCACAACCTACGCAGATCGCGTGCTCGGCCACCAGTCGGGCAAGTTCGCCGAGAAGATGAAGAATGGCGGGCTGCTCAACGGCGGCGCACTGAACCGCGCGGTGCTCTACGTCACCGCTCTGATGGAAGTGAAAAGCTCGATGGGTGTCATCGTCGCCGCACCGACCGCGGGCGCGTGCGCGGCGCTGCCGGCGTCAGTGATCGCGATGGCAGAAGAACTGAATCTCGGCGAAGAAGACATGGCCCGAGCCATGCTCGCCGCCGGCGCGATTGGCCTCTTCATCGCAGGCCCGTGGACATTCGCCGCAGAAGTCGGTGGCTGCCAGGCGGAGGGCGGCTCGGCCGCGGCGATGGCGGCAGCGGCACTCGTCACGCTCGGTGGCGGCAACCTCACACAGGCGACCTCGGCGGCGTCGATGGCATTGCAGAGCATGCTCGGCCTGATCTGCGACCCTGTGGCCGCGCGTGTTGAAGTGCCGTGTCTCGGAAAGAATGTGATCGCGGCCAGCAACGCGCTCTCGTGCGCGAACATGGCGCTCGCCGGCTTCGATCAGGTCATCCCCTTTGACGAGGTCGTGGACGCCGCGCGACGTGTCGCCGACGCGATGCCGCGCGAACATCGCTGCACTTCCCTCGGCGGCCTGGCGACGACGCCGACGGCGATCAAGCTGAGTGCGGAGTTGGCGGCGAGGCTGAAGGGCCTCGCGGTGTCAGGCTAGATCTTCTTTGCGAGTTTCAGCACGATCTCGAATTCGTCTTTAGCAACCGGTTGCACTGAAAGGCGGCTGCCCTTCTGGGTGACCATCATGTTCTCGAGACCTTTGGTCGACTTCAGCGTCTCGAGTGACACGGTGCCGTGGAAGTTCTTCACGAAACCGATGTCGACCATGAACCAGGTCGGCTTGGCCTTGTCGGAGTCTTCGTCGTAGTAATGGCTCTTCTTGTTAAAGGCTGACGAGTCGGGATAGCTTGCCTTCACAATCTTCGCGAGACCTGTCACGCCGGACGGATCAGCGTTCGATGCGTAGAACAACACCTCGTCGCCCAGTTGCATGTCGTCGCGCATGTAGTTGCGCGCCTTGAAGTTGCGCACGCCTTCCCAATTGGTCGAACCGTCGCGCGCGAGGTCGTCGATCGTGTAGGCGCTCGGCTCGCACTTCATCAACCAGTAACGCTTGGCCATCAATCTCTCCTGTAAGGCACTTCAAGAAACGGCGGCAGGTGTGCGGCGTCGATGATTGCCCGCAGCCCGTCGCGATCGTGGAATTCGGTCTGATCGCGGTCGACCATAACCGTGTTGGGATAGAGCGGTGCGAGTCGGCGGAACTCCGCATCGATGAGGCGGAACCGGTGCACCATCTGCTCCACATTCTCGTGCGGGCGATTGCGATGGCGGATGTGCTTCTCGATTGTGTTCGTGCTTGATGTGAGGACGATGACGCGGTCGGGATTCCACCAGTCGCCGACCGACAACACCGCTCGCAGATCCGCGTGGTATTCCACCGGGTATTCGGCGATGTGGGCCTCAAGCGTGATGCGCGCACCCTCGAACAGAATGACTTTGCCGGGAATGTCGTGTGTGGCGGCGTCGCGATAGTTCGCGTCGTAGAGTTCGGCGAAGTAGCGCGTGACGCCGACGGGATTTCTCCCGGCCTCGATGTCTTCCAGCACGCGCGGATCCCACACGCCCTGCTCGCCCTCACCGTAGGCGCCGTTGTGGTACAGATCGCCGAGCTGTCGAACGAGCGTGCTCTTGCCCACGCCGGGACCGCCCACAATGGCTACGCGCATGGCTATGAATTGTAGTGCGAGTGCGGCCGCATATTCGGCAGCCAGATCGCCAGAAGGCCGAGCGCCGGCAAAAACGCGCAGACCCGATACACGAACGTGATGCTCGTGTGATCGGCCAGCACACCCAGTGCAGCGGCACCCGCACCGGCGACACCGAACGCAAATCCAAAGAACAGACCGGACACGAGGCCGACACGATTCGGCACAAGCTCCTGCGCGAATACGAGAATGGCGGAGAACGCGGACGACAGGATGAGTCCAATGATCACACTCAGCACCGTCGTCCAGAACAGATTCGCGTACGGCAGCATGAGCGTAAATGGC
>Ga0114969_10001338_pt1 | contig 20907 bp, 16 predicted proteins | sample M_130807_MF_Meta_FD_87316 | JGI IMG/M metagenome (GOLD analysis project Ga0114969, IMG submission 87316) | Freshwater microbial communities from Lake Montjoie, Canada to study carbon cycling - M_130807_MF_MetaG | ecosystem: Environmental > Aquatic > Freshwater > Lake | place: Lake Montjoie...
GCCCCGACCGCCACGCGCGGGAGCGCGCGCACGGCGATCGCGCCAACCACGGCCGGAGCGTCTCGGCCGAAACGCTTGGCGGAGCCGCCCCGACGGCGCGGGGCGAATCGCTGATGCTGCGACTCTTCGGCGTGCGCGACGCCGCGGACCCCGGACTCGGGCGGCTCGATGCCGCCGGCGCGCGCCACCTGCGGGCGCGCCGCGTCGCGCCGGGCGAGCCCATCGTCCTGGTCCTCGGTCCCGCGACCGAGTACGAAGCGGTCGTCGAGCGGATCGCTCCGGGAGATGCGACCTGCCGCATCGGCGCCGCACGCCCCGCAAGCGCGGCCGACCCGGACGCTCCGGTCGTCTTGTGCGTCGGCCTCGGCGAGCCGACCCGTCTCGATCTCGTCGTCGAGAAGGCGACGGAACTCGGCGCGACGGCGATCGCCCCGTTCCGCGCGCGGCGCAGCCAGCGCGCCGCCGTCCCCGAATCCCGCGTCGAGCGCTGGCGCCGGATCGCGCTCGCCGCCTGCGAACAGTGCGGCCGCACCACGCCGCCGACGCTGGAGGTCGGCTGGGGTTTCGAGGACGTGCTGGCCTGCGTCGCGGAGTCGGCGCGCGCGCTCGTCTTCGTCGCACCGAGCGGCGATGTCGACGGGCGAGGAAGCTACGAGCCGCCTGCCGCCCTCGCGTCCGCCACCACGACTTCTCCCGAGCGGGTGCCCCGAGAGGCGACCGTCGCGCTGGCGAGCACACCCGCCCGCGGCACGGTCCTCGTGATCGGCCCCGAAGGCGGGCTCGACGAACAGGAAGTCGCGGCACTCCTTGCCGCGGGGGCGCGCCCCGCCGATCTCGGCCCGCGTACGCTGCGTTTCGAGACGGCTGCGATCGCCGCACTCGCCCGCTTCGCCGCGCCGGGCCGACTGGCGACGATTGGCGTTCCCGGCGGCCCTCTGGAATAGCCATGGCGATGCTGATCGAGGAAACTGAGCGCGATCCGGCAGGACTGCCCGTGCCAGCCCTCGCGTCCGCCGGCCCCGGCTCGATCGGGCCGGAGGATGCCCGGGCCTTCGGCGAGCCGGGCGCACCGCGCCGCGCGTCGTTCGCCGCACGTTGCGTCGCGATGGTTCTCGACCTGCTCGTCCTCGGACTCGTGCAGGCCCCGCTCGCGCGACTCGCGAACGCCGCTGTCACCGCGGCCGGCGCGATGCTCGGACGCCCCCTTCCCGACGCGGCGGACGTCTCATCGATTCTCGCCGGCGTGGGCGGCTTCGTGCTCCCTGCCGTCTACTTCGTCGGACTCCAGGCCGGGGAAGGCAGGACCATCGGCAAGGAGGCGATGCACCTGCGTGTCGCACGCCCCGACGGCCGTCCGATCGGGCTCGCGCGCGCCGCCATGCGCTGCGCCGGCTACTTCGCCTCCGCCATTCCGATGGGTCTCGGGTTCGCCGCCGCCATGGGCCCGCGGCGCCGTGCCCTGCACGACCTGCTCGCCGACACCGTCGTGCTGCAAGACAGCGCGACCGAAACCGCGGGAGTACGCGCATGAGCGGACGAAGGCTGCGCATCGGCTTCGTGATGGATCCGCTGCCGCGGATCGCGATCGACAAGGACACGACCTTCGTCTTCATGCTCGAGGCGCAGGCCCGCGGGCACGAGATCCACTACCTCGACCCGCGCCAGCTCGCGATCCTGCGCGGCACGCCCGAGGCCCTGCTGCAGCCTGTCGAGGTGCGTCGCAAGGAGGGCGACCACTTCTCGCTCGGCGAGGCCCGCCGGGCCCGGATCGACGAACTCGACGTGGTCTTCCTGCGCAAGGACCCACCCTTCGACATGGCCTTCTTCTTCGACACCCATGTCGCCTCGCTGATCGACCGGCGGCGCACGCTCGTGATCAACGACCCGCGCGGGCTGCGCGAGGCCAACGAAAAGCTCTACGCACTCCACTTCCAGGACTTCATCCCGGAGAGCCTGGTCGCGAGCGACCCGCGGCGACTGAAGGACTTCCTCGCCGAGATGGGCGGGGAGATGATCGTCAAGCCGCTCGATGGATGCGGTGGAGCCGGGATCTTCCACGTGCACCAGCGCGACCGGAACCTGAACTCGATCCTGGAGTTCGCGACCGCCGAGGGCACGCGCCGCATCATGGCGCAACGCTATCTTCCCGAGGTGCGCGGCGGCGACAAGCGTATCGTGCTGATCGACGGCGAGCCGCAGGGAGCCGTCCTGCGCGTGCCCAACGACGAGGAGCACCGCTCGAACCTCCACGTCGGCGGTACGGCCAGGCGCGCCGAACTGACCCCGCGCGACCTGGAGATCTGCCGCGCGGTCACACCCCGGCTGCGTGCCGACGGGCTCGTGTTCGTCGGACTCGACGTGATCGGCGACTGGCTGACGGAAATCAACGTGACGAGCCCGACGGGGGTCCAGGAAATCAACTTGCTCTCCGGCACGAGGATCGAGAGCCGCATGATCGACTGGGTCGAGCAGCGAGCCTCCGGCCTCGACCGCTGACCCCGAAGCCGAACGAGCGCCCGGTGCATCGCGCGCCTTGGGCCCGGCCGCGGCGCTTTTGACTCCCCCCGGGTGGTCCGTTATCGCTGCCCACGCGATACCGACGGTCTGGCCAGGTAGCTCAGTTGGTAGAGCAGCAGACTGAAAATTTGCGTGTCGGGTGTTCGATTCACCCCCTGGCCACTCACCCCGCCCCCGAGGAGGGTTCATGAAGAGACGGACGACGACACTGCTGCTTCTCGCTCTTTCGGTCCTCGCCGCCGGCTGCGCGGCGATGCGTCAGGAAGAGATCCACCAGAAGGAAAACCTGCTGACCGCAGCCGGCTTCAAGATGAAGCTCGCCGACAACCCGCAGGCTCTGGCCCAGCTCCAGACGATGCCCCAGAACCGGATGATCGCCCGGACCGCGCCCGACGGCTCGCTCGTCTACACGTATGCGGACCTCAAGGGTTGCAACTGCATGTACAAGGGCCATGCGCCCGAGTACGAGCAGTACAAGCAGCTCGCGCTCGCCAAGCAGCTCTCCCAGGCCCAGGTCGAGGCGGCCGAGGCGAACGAGGCGGCTTCGATGGACTGGGGCTGGTGGGGCCCCTGGTGATCGGCGCGTGAACCGGGGCCGCCCCTAGAGGCCCCCGGTCGAGGGGCTGGAGGGCGCCGACGTGCGACCCACCATGGCGAGCGTGCCGTCAGCCTTCTCGCAGCGCACGATCCATTCGCGCCGATTCGATTCCTCGACGGGCGCAGCGGCGAAGACCCGTGCGGTGACGGTATCGTCGACCCAGAGCGGGTTCACCATGTGGACATCGAGGCGGCCGCCCTCCTGCCAGGCTGAGCCGGCGACGTAGGTCATCAGTTCCGAGACGAAGCAGACCGGCATCATCCCGGAGACGACGACGTCGGGAAAGCCGCGGGCACGCGCGATCGCCCGGTCGTTGTTCATGTTGCGCGTCGGCCCCGAGAAGACGTCGCACATCTCCCGCGTGACCCGGCGCGACAAGGACGCGACCGGAGGATCCGCGGGACCGTCGGGGCGCTGGCCGCGCCGGAGGTCGACGATCGGCGGACGCTGGCCGTCGTCCATGAGGAAGGCCTGGTGCGTCCGCCCGCGCTGCAGGAGGTGTCCCTCGAGGTCGGTGACGACGATCTCGTTCACCACATGGTCCCGATTGCGCTTCTGATAGCGCTCCACGACGTTCGCGTGCGTGCAGACGCGTTCCCCGACCCGCAGCGGGCGCAGGTACTCCCACTCCTGGCGGGTCGTGACGCTGCCGACCAGGTTGGGCAGGAACCAGCCGGTTTCGAGGAACGCCTCCGAGTGGAGCAGGGCCGCCGGGGCGATCGCGCCCTCGGCCGGCGGGGCTGCGCCGGTCCACCCGGTGCGATCGCCGCAGCCCTCCGCGTGCAGGCGCAGGGCCGCGACGGTGACCGGCAGCATGCGCGGGCCGCGTTCCCGGCCGACGAAGCCACCGCGGGCCGGGAGTGGAACGAGTTGCAGCGCGAGCAGGAACACCAGCTGCTCGAACCAGGCGAAGCTGCGTTCGAGTTCGGCGGAGTCCTGCCGGATGCGGTGCGCCATGAGGAGCCCGTCGAAGGTCGAAAGGACGAGCGCCGCGACCTCCTCGATGCCGTTGGGGCGGCGGCCCAGCGCGCGCGCCATCCCATCGGCGAGGGCGCTGCGCGCGCGATCCTGTACCCGCACCATCACGGCGCGGGTCGATTTGCTCAGGCGCGCGCGATCGAGAGCGAGCCCGTGGAGAACGCCGAGGAAGTCGGGGTGTTCGACGATCACCTCGCGCATGCCCGCGATCGTCCGGCGGAGTTGCTCGCGCGCATCGTCGGACTCGGCGACGCTCGCGACGATCCGGCCGATCCACTCCCCGGACACCTCGTCGAGGACCGCGCCGAGGAGCCCCTCCTTGCTCTCGAAGTGCCAGTAGACGGCGCTCTTGACGACCTTGGCCTCGCGACAGACCTCGTCCACGCTCGCGCCGGCGTAGCCGCGTTCCGCGAACAGCCTGGCCGCGGCACGCAGCAACTTCGCACGGCTGCGCTCGCCCTGGGCGAGGCGCTTGTTCTGGGTCCGAGGGGCCTTCGTCATCCTGCGCTCCGGGCCGCGCGAACGTAGGTGGGCCGCCGGCACGGGTCAAGGAGAACCGCCGATGGACGAGTCGCGGCCTGGTCTTCGCGACGTGCCTTGCGCCACCGACTGGATGCGGCCGCCCGAACGGCCCTACGATGCTCGGGGCCGCGCCTCGGCGCGTGCGGCCGGCGGGCGACAACTCGCGCGAGGAGCCGTGCCGGAGACGAAGACGAGCGTCGCGCGGGCCGCGCAGCCCGGCGCAAAACGCAGCCCGGTCGCTTCGTCCACCTCCGCCGTCTCCACCCCGTCGGGCGCAACGACCGCTTCGCCCGGCAGACCGGCGCGCGCGCCGTTCGCGATCGCAAAGCCGAGCGGCGCCGCGACCGCGGTTGCGGCATCGGGCATGGGCCGATCGTCGTCGAAGCCCACCCAGACGCCGAGAACGAGCGACGGCGTCCAGCCGACCCACCATGCGTCGCGCCCCCCCTCGCTCGCACCTCGCCACGAGGCAAGGTGAGCCACGGACGTGGACCGCGAGGCGGCGACGTCCGCGAGCAAGGCGTGCGCGACATAGGCCGGGGCAGGATTCGCGATCCGGGCGGCGGCGCGGCCCGGACGCAGCAGGTCGCTCCCGCCCGGCGTCTTCACTGCCTCCACCCAGTGTGGCTGGGGCACCCGTCCGAGCGAGGGGAACACCGCGAACGAGGCGACGGCATCGAGCAGGGAAGCCTCGAAGGAACCGACGGCGGCAGCGACCCCCTCGGGCAGCGGTTCGCGGCCGAGGGGCAGCGAGCCGCCGAACTCCGCCAGGCGGCGTGCCCCGAGCGAGCGCGCCACCCGGACCTGCGGGGCGACGAGCGAGCCGGCCAGCGCCTCGCGTAGGCCCACCTCCCCCGTCGCGACCCGACCGGCATCCTCGATCCGCCACTCGCGGCCGCCATCGTCGAGAACCAGCGGCGCATCGGAGATGCGAGATGCGGGTGTGATGCCGGTCGATGGGTCAGCCAGGGCCGCGAGGTAGACGAACGGCTGGAAGAGCGTGCCCAGCGGGCGCCGGGTCTGCACGACGTGGTCGAGTTGGCTCAGGCGGTAGTCGCGGCCGCCGACGAGCGCTCGCACGGCTCCGTCGCGGGGGTCGATGCCGACGACGGCGACCTGCACGCCCCTGGCCCCGCGCGACCCGGCCTCGAGCCGACGCAGCATCGAGCCGACCTCGGCCTCGGCGGCGCGCTGCAGGCGCAAGTCGAGGGTCGTGAAGACCGCGCTGCCGCTCGCGAGTGACTCGGGGACGATCCGATCCGCGGCAAGGTCGCGGCGCATCTGCTGTACGAAGAACGCATCGTGCGGCGGCGGCTGCGGGGGCGCCTTGGCGAGCGGCTCCGCTCGCGCCGCCGCGGCCTGCGTCGCGTTGATCCAACCGTTGTCGAGCATCTGCCCGATCACCTGGTCGCGGCGCGCTGCGGCGCGCTGCGGATGGCGCAACGGCGAGAGCGTGTTCGGCGAGCGGATCATGCCGGCGAGCGTCGCCGACTCGCCCACGCTGAGTTGGGCCACCGGCTTCCCGAAATAGACCCGGGACGCCTCGGCGAGACCGTGGACGCCGACCACGCCGTCGTGTCCGAGGTAGACCGTCGCCAGGTAGCACTCGAGGATCTCGCGCTTCCCGAAGCGCCATTCCAGTGCGAGCGTCATGGGGATCTCGCGCAGTTTGCGCAGGAACGTCCGCTCCTGGCTGAGGAAGTGGTTCTTCACCACCTGCTGCGTGATCGTGCTGCCGCCCTGGCGCACGCCGCCCGCGGCCCAGTTCACGCGCAACGCCCGCAGAAGCGAGCCGATGTCGATGCCGGGATGGGCGAGGAAGCGTGCGTCCTCGGCCGCCAGCACCGCATCGACCGCATGGGTCGGTGCGTCGCGGATCCTGAACGGCTCGCGGGGACTCCAGTACTCGTCGAGGACGCCGTCGAGCGGGCGCGGATCGAACTCGACGGCGTCCGCCGCTCCCCCGTCGTCGCGGTCGATCGAAGCGACCCGCGTTCCGTCGAGGCGAAGCGAGACCCGGGCGGCGGGCCGACCGGCCCACGCTCCGGGGCGCGGGGCGGCCCTGAGGAAGACGTCGATCCTTCGGGTGTCACGCGACCAGGTACCCGGGATCGACGCGGGACCTTCGACCCGACGGTAGCCGAGTGCGGCCAGTTCCGCCTCGATCCCGAAGGCATCGACATCGGTCCCGACGGGCACCCGCAGCGGCGCCGCGTAGACGCGTACGCGATCGCGACAGCGACCCGAGCCGAAGCCCTCGACAACCCGGCGATCGAGTTGGAAGGCGGCGACGCCGAGCCCCAACAGGACGAGGAGCCAGAGTCCGCGACCACGCCGACGACGCGGCGCCGGGAAGTCGTCGGCCTCATCGCGCACGCGCATCAATCTAGCGGCGTCCGGCGGGCGCCGCCAAACCCGCACCCGCCCCGCCGAACCGGCGCTCTCGGGAGAGCGCCCGTCGCTCGAAATGCGCCCGGTGGCGGCGCCGGGGGCGGTGGCGTTCGGCGCACCGCCACGCGCACCCCGGATCCCGTGCTCAGTTCAGCTGGTAGGTCGCCCGCAGCCAGATCTGGTCCCGATCGCGGAAGTAGCCGAGTCCGAGGAAGCCGTTGTTGATGCTGCCAAAGGTGTGGATGTTGACGTACTTGGTGTTGAGCAGGAACGAGTCGTTCACGCGGAAGGTGATCTCGGGCATGAAGGTGAGCGCGCCGGTGCCGCTCGCGATCGTCGTGACGGCCGGCTTCAGGCGCCCGTGCATGTATTCGGTCTCGAGATGGGTCTGGACGAACCAGTCGAAGACCGGCTGGTTCACGAAGTCGCACTTGCCGGAGCCGCCGTCGCAGCCCTCGTAGACCGAACCGGCCGGCAATCCGCCCTCCTTCTGGCGCCGGATCGCCGAGGGTTTGAGGATGCCCGAGGCGCGATAGTCCTTGGTCGAGGTCTCGTCGAGGTTCGCGGCGAAGACGAAAGCCGTGACCCAGATGAAACTGTTCGTCGGGTTCAGGGCGCGCAGGAAGATGTTGCGATCGACACCCAGTTCGCCGCGAAGGACGTTGATCTTGTCGAAGTAGGACGCCTGCTGGAGGCCGGTGACGAGGGGCGCAAAGTTTGTCGCGACGCGGAAGCCCGGCTCGCCGTTGAAGAGCTCGAGTTCGCCGCGGACGATCGAGTTGAGCGGCTCCGAGAAGAAAGTCGTCGCGGCGCCGATGACGTTGGTCAGGCGGTGCTGCAGGGCGACGCCGATCCGGCCCGAGGGACAGATCAGCTGCTGGCAGGCGAAGATCGGCACCGGCTGCGTCGGGAACGTCTTGTAGAACCAGACGCTCGTCGTGTAGTCGCGCGCGATGACGGTCTGAAAGCGAACGCCCCAGCGCGTGCTGCTGGTCGAGGCCTTGGGCAACTGGTCGAAGACCTCCTGGCTGCCGACACCACCCGCGCCCGCCGGCGGGGGCGCCGAGTAGGGGCTCGCGCTCTGCATCTGCAGAGGGCTGATCGTGTTGTCGATGCTGCCCGGGACCACGTAGGAGTCCAGGAAGCCGCTCGAGAAGGGACCCAAGTTATTGAAGAGCTGGAACGTCCCGCGGGCGGTCCATAGCGGGATGCGCGCCTCGTCGAGATCCCAGAACACCCCCGGCACGATGGTCGTGTCGAAGGGGTTGTTCGCGTCGAGGAGCCCGATCGTGTCGGCCTCGCCCCAGGAGATCGCCTGACGTCCGATACGGAAGAACACGGGGCCCTTCGAGATGTTGACGTAGGCCTCGTTGACGCGGGCGCGCCGGCCGTAGATGTCGCGCGCACTGCGCTGGCTGCCCCCGCCGTAAGCGAGCTGCGCGAGCGAGTAGCCCTGGGTCTGGTAGGCCCCGTGCGGCCAGGGCGTACCGTCGGACTGCACGTGGAACTGCTGCTGCGCGGCTCGGTTCGCGTATTGCACGGGGCCGTAGTCGAGGTAGCCGTCGTAGAACATCCAGCCGGCGACGCGGAAGCTCAGGTCGTCCAGATAGTGGAAGCCCCAGTTGTTCAGGTAGGGGTTGAGTTTCCCGTCTAGTTCGGGGTTCATGAAGTTGCGTTGCGAGACGATCTGGCCGACACCCTTGCCGGGGTCGGTCGCGACCTCGGCGCCCTGCGTGGCCATCGAGCCCTGGGCGTAAGCGCGGAGCCGGAAGCTGAAGTTCCGATCGTCGTCGAAGTAGAAGGCTCCCGCCGGCCCGGCTGCGGAGAGCGCGATCAGGAACAGGGCCAGTACGAGGACCCTGCGGCCCAGGACACCGCCAGAACGTCTGTCGAAGACCAGTCCCATGAGAGCCCCCTTCTCCCGCGCCGGGTCGCGCGGCCGATGCGGCGCCGGTGGCGGCGCGGCGCGACCCAATGACAGATCGCCGGGGAAGTCAACGAGACCGACGGGACCTCGTCGCGCGGCGCGTCACGGCGCCCGGCGCCTTGCCCGACCCGGCTCCCGGCTGCGATGGTCGGGGCGATGGCGATTCCCCTTCGCGCCGGCGACGCAGCCGTCCTCGTCGTCGAATTGCAGAACGACATGGTGCACGAGTCGCGCGCCGGGCAGCCCGGTCTTGGCGGATCACTCGCCGCCGCGGTCGAACGGCGTGGCGTCCTGCCGCGAGCAGCGCACCTGCTCGAGGTCGCGCGCACCTGCCGCACCCCGGTGCTCTACGTAAACGTCGCTAACAAGCCTGGGTTTCCCCGGCCGCGCGCGCGGATCTACGAGATCGCTGCGAAGCGCGGGCCGCTGCTGGTCGAGGGCACGTGGGGTGCGGAGACGCACCCGCTCGTCGCGCCGCATCCGGGAGATCACGTCCTCCTGCGCACCTGCTCGATGGACGGATCCTACGGCAGCGGCCTCTACGCGGTGTTGCGCCACCTGCGCCGCGAGCAGGTCGTCCTGCTCGGGGTCTCGACGACGCTCGCCGTCGAGGGCCTGGTCCGCGCATCGCTCAACCGCGGCTTCGAATGCTTCGTGGTCGAGGACTGCTGCGCCGGAGTGCCGCAGGAGTGGCACGACTGGTCGGTCGCGAACACGCTGCCGCTCATGGCGACGATCGCGGCGGCGGCGGCGGTAGAGGCCGCACTCGTGGCGACGGGGAGCGGCACCCCCGGCAGCGGCCAGCCCTGAGGAGAAGCGTGTTGGCCGAAGCGTTTCGCGGCGGCCAACACGCCCCCGGTCACTTCTTCGCGGCGCCCCGCGGCGTGAGATCGAGATCGGGCGGTGGCGAGTCGGGAAGCTTCCAGCGGATGTAGGGCTTCTCCTTCAGGTCGTGGTACGCGTTGGCCTGGTCGACGGCATGGTGGAAGGCCTTCTCGAAGGCCGCGAAGTCCTTGGCCTCGATCGAGGCCTCGAGCGGCTTCCAGTCCTCCGCTACGTACTGGTTCAGCGCGTCCTCGTGCTTTGGCCGCATGAAGGCGCCAAGTTCCATCAGGCCCTTGATCTCCTTGTACTGGAACTTCGCCATCGGCCAGTTCTGGGCCTTGGCGGCGTAGAAGAGCTTCCAGGTCCGGGCGCCGATCTCCGGCATGATCTGCGCGAGGCCGGGCTGCACCATGACCACGTCCTCGATGGTCATGGACTTCTTGCTGCCCCAGAAGGTGATTCCCTTGATCTTCGCTTCGAGTTCCTCGTCCGTCATCGGTTCCATCCCCTGTGGTTCGTCGTTGTCCGTACCGCACCGCGCGCCAGGCGCGTGCGGCGCCAGGCGAAATCTCCTATCGGAGGGCCGTCCCGGCTTCCAGCGCCTGCGGACCCCTGCCTGACCATTGCTCCGGCAGGCCGGGCCACCCCTGCGAGCACCCCGATGCCGGATTCGCCGGCCCCGGTCGCATGCTAAAGGGGCTGCCCATGGCCTACTCCAGCTGGTTTCAGTGCATCGAGCCGTCGTGCGGTCGACGCTACGACGTCTTCGACGTCATCTACCGGTGCCGCCGCTGCGGGGAACTCCTCGAAGTCGTCCACGACGAGGAGGAACTGCGCAAGACGAGTGCCGCCGAGTGGAAGGCGCGCTTCGACGATCGCATCCGCTCGAACGTCTGGCCGTTCGGCTCCGGGGTCTGGTGCCGCAAGGAAATGGTTCTGCCCCAACTCGACGACGAAAACGTCGTCAGCATGTTCGAGGGGGCTTCCAATCTGCTGTGGGCGGAGCGCTTCGGCAAGCAGCTCGGGCTCGACGAACTCTGGGTAAAGCAGTGCGGCAACTCGCACACCGGTTCGTTCAAGGACCTCGGCATGACGGTCCTCGTGAGCGTCGTGAAGCAGATGCGGGCCCACGGCCGGAACATCCCCGCCGTCGCCTGCGCCTCCACCGGCGACACCTCGGCGGCACTCGCCGCCTACTGCGCCGCCGCCGGCATCCCGGCGATCGTGCTGCTGCCCCGCAACAAGGTCTCGCTCGCCCAGCTCGTTCAGCCGATCTCGAACGGTGCGATCGTGCTTTCGCTCGACACCGACTTCGACGGCTGCATGCGGACGGTCCAGGAGCTGACCGAGCGCGAGAACATCTACCTCGCCAACTCGATGAACTCGCTGCGCATCGAGGGTCAGAAGACGGTCGGCATGGAGATCGTACAGCAATTCGACTGGAGCGTGCCCGACACGATCATCATCCCGGGCGGCAACCTCGGCAACGTGAGCGCGCTCGGCAAGGGCTTCCTCCTCATGGAGAGCCTCGGCATGATCTCCAAGCGCCCGCGCATCGTCGTGGCGCAGGCGGAGAACGCGAATCCGCTCTACCTCGCCTACCGCAACGGCTTCCAATCCTTCGAGCCGGTACAGGCCAGGACGACGCTCGCGAGCGCGATCCAGATCGGCAACCCGGTGAGCTACCGCAAGGCGGTTCGCACGCTCCAGGAGTTCGAGGGGATCGTCGAGCAGGCGAGCGAGGAGGAGCTGGCCGACGCTTCGGCGCGCGCCGATCGCACCGGCATGTTCAACTGCCCGCATACCGGCGTGGCGCTCGCGGTTCTCGTCAAGTTGCGCGAGCGCGGCGTGATCGGCCCCCGGGAGCGAGTGGTCGTCGTCTCCACCGCGCACGGGCTCAAGTTCGCAGACCAGAAGGCGGCCTACCACCAGAAGAAGCTCGCCGGGATCGCCTCGCGCTTCGCGAACCAGCCGATCGAGTTGCCGAACGACCTCGGCCGGGTGCGCGACGCGATGCTCTCGGCGATCGATGCGGTCGCAGCGGCAAACGCCGCGGACGAAGCCGGCAGGCCCGGCTCGGGAGCCGCGTCGTGAGCGAGGCCGGGGACCGCAGGAAGCACCGCAGCCTGCTCACCGACGCCATCCACGGCGGCGAGACCCGTCCGCGCGCGGGGCACTCGATCACCACCCCGATCTACCAGACGGCCACCTACGTCTTCCGCGACACCGCGGAGCTCGTCGATTACATGTCGGGCGGCGCCGAGCGCGAGGAGTACGGTCGCTACGGGAACCCGACCCAGCGCGTCGCCGAGGCTAAGTGCGCGGCCCTCGAGGGCGCCGAGGCCGGACTCGGCTTCGCGAGCGGCATGGCTGCGATCACCACCACGCTCTTCGCGGTACTGAGCCAGGGCCAGCACGTCGTCATGACAGACGACTGCTACCGGCGCACCCGGCAGTTCTGCGTGGGCATGTTGTCGCGCTTCGGCGTCGAAGTGACGATCGTGCCGACCGGCGACTACGCGGCCCTCGAGGACGCCATCGGAACCCGGACGCGCGTACTCATCAGCGAGTCGCCGACCAACCCCTACATGAAGGTCGTCGACCTCGACCGCATCGCCGAACTCGGGCGGCGCAAGCGCGTGCTCACGATCATCGACTCGACCTTCGCGACACCGGTGAACCAGCGGCCGATCGAGCACGGGATCGACCTCGTCCTGCACTCGGCAACAAAGTACCTGGCAGGCCACAACGACGTCCTCGGCGGCGTGATCCTCGGCCGCCGGGAGACCATCGAGGCGATCCGCCAGACCCAGGGCGTGCTCGGCGGCATCCTCGACCCGCATGCCGCCTACCTGCTCATCCGCGGCCTGAAGACCCTGGCACTGCGGGTCGAGCACCAAAACCGCAGCGCGCAACGCATCGCCGAGATGCTCGCCGGGCACCCGCGGGTCGAGCGCGTGCACTACTGCGGCCTCCCCTCCCACCCCGGACATGACGTTGCGCGGCGCCAGATGAGCGGCTTCGGCGGCGTGGTGAGTTTCGAGTTGCGGGGCGACCTCGACGCGACGTCGCGGGTGGTCGACGCGGTGCGAATCCCGCAGATCGCACCGTCGCTCGGCGGCGTCGAAAGCCTGATCGAGCAGCCGTCGCTGATGAGCTTCTTCGAACTCACCAGCGAGGACCGGCTCGCGGTGGGCATCAAGGATAACCTGGTCCGGCTCGCGGTGGGCCTGGAGGACACCGATGACCTGCTCGCCGATCTCGAGCAGGCCCTCGGCGTACCCTGAGTCGACCCGGCGGAAGCGAGACTGCATGAAGCCCGGACAGGAGTTCTGGAACCTCTACAACCACGACCTCGCACGCGTAGCCGTCGCAGTGCCCGAGGTGCGCGTCGCCGATCCCCGCTTCAACGCCGAGGCGACGGTCACACTGCTGGAGCGCGCCTCGGACGCCCGCTGCGTGCTCGCGCTCTTCCCCGAACTCGGCCTCTCCGCCTACTCCTGCGACGACCTCTTCCACCAGCGCGCCCTCCTCGACGGCGCGGAGGAGGCCCTGCGCCGCGTGCTCGACGCGTCGACGACCCTCGACCTGGTCGCGGTGGTCGGACTGCCGGTCTTCGCCGGCGGCCTCCTGTTCAACGCCGCCGCGGTGATCGAACGCGGACGCCTGCTCGGGCTCGTGCCGAAGACCTTCCTGCCGAACTACCGGGAGTTCTACGAAGCGCGCCAGTTCCAGCCGGCTGCGGCCGCCCCACGCGCGGTCGACTTCGCCGGACAGAACGGCGTGCCCTTCGGCAACGACCTGCTCTTCCCGTTCGACGACCTGCCAGGCTTCGTGCTCCACGTCGAGATCTGCGAGGACCTCTGGGTGCCGATCCCGCCCTCCTCGCGCGCGGCGCTCGCCGGGGCGACGGTCCTCGCGAACCTGTCGGCCTCGAACATCACGGTCGGCAAGGCCGATTACCGGCGCGACCTCGTACGCAGCCAGTCGGCGCGCTGCCTCGCCGCCTATCTCTACTCCGCCGCCGGCCCCGGCGAGTCGACGACCGACCTGGCCTGGGACGGCCACGCCCTCGTCGCCGAGAACGGCCGCGTGCTCGCCGAGTCGGAGCGCTTCGCCGACCGCGCGCAAATCGTGACCGCGGAGATCGACCTCGAACGGCTCGCCCAAGAACGGATGCGGCAGAACACCTTCGGCGATTCGGTGCAGCAGGAGCGCTCCGTGGGCGCGACCTTCCGGTGCATCCCGGTCGGCTTCGAGATGCCGCGCCTCGAGCGACTGCTCCCCGAGCGCCGCTGGGAGCGCCTGCCCTACGTCCCTGCCGACGACGCCGCCCGCGACGAGCGCTGCGCGGAGGTGTTCCGCATCCAGGTGCAGGGTCTCGTGAAGCGCCTGCGCTTCGCCGGCCTTCGCAAGGTCGTCATCGGCGTCTCCGGCGGCCTCGATTCGACGCATGCGCTGCTCGTCTGCGCACAGGCGATGGACGTGCTCGGCCGTCCGCGCAAGGACATCCTCGCCTGGACGATGCCGGGCTTCGCGACCAGCGAGCGCACCCGGCAGCAGGCGCTCGAACTCATGCGGGCCGTCGGCTGCAGCGGGGGCGAGATCGACATCCGGCCGAGTTGCCTGCAGATGCTGCGCGACATCGGGCACCCTTACGCGGACGGCCAGCCCGTCCACGACGTCACCTTCGAGAACGTGCAGGCCGGCGAGCGGACGAGCCACCTCTTCCGTCTCGCGAACCTCCACGACGCGCTCGTCGTAGGCACGGGCGACCTCTCGGAGCTCGCGCTCGGATGGTGCACCTACGGCGTCGGCGACCACATGTCGCACTACGCGGTGAACGCGAGCGTGCCCAAGACGCTCATCCGGCACGTGATCCGCTGGGTCGCGCGCCAGGGGCAGCTCGGTGCCGCCACACCCGTCCTCGGTCGCATCCTCGAGACCGAGATCAGCCCCGAGCTGGTACCCGGCGACGGCGGCGACCAGCCGGCCCAAGGCACCGAGGCGGTGGTCGGGCCCTACGAGCTGCAGGACTTCCACCTCTACCAGGTGCTGCGCTTCGGCTTCGACCCGGCGCGGATCGCGTTTCTCGCCTGGTGCGCCTGGCACGAGAAGTACCCGGTCGGCGAGATCAAGCGGCACCTGCGCACCTTCCTCGACCGCTTCTTCGGCCGCAGCCAGTTCAAGCGCAGCGCGATCCCGAACGCGCCCAAGGTCGGCTCGGGCGGCTCGCTCTCGCCGCGCGGCGACTGGCGCGCGCCGAGCGACGGCGAGAGCGCGGCGTGGCTCGCGCGGCTCGACCTCGTACCCGACCAGGAGTGAGCCCGACGAGAGCCACCACCCGCCGTCTCCGCCGCCCCGGGGCAGGTCTCCGTGTCAGCCCGCTGACGGGCTCCCGATGGCCGCGAACGTCGAGGCCGCCATCGCGACCAGCGCGATCCACGCGAGGTCAGCGAGCAGGAGGTGCGCGATCTGCAACGGGATCGGCGCGAGCCACCAGACGTTCGCCACGCCGAGTACGAACTGCGACGCAAAGATCGCGGCGGCCGCGAGCGCGACGCGCCGGACGGCCGGCGCTGGACGGCTCCCGAGGACCGACGCGACAGCCCATGCGAGCAGGGCCCCGACCGCGAGCGCCAGAGTCGGATGCCAGATGCGCAGCCGGACGAAGGCGTGCGCCGACGGCGAGAAGGTGAGCGCCTTGCCCTCCGCGATCGTCGAGACCGGGAAGAGCGTGTCGCCGAGCGCGGTGATGGCGCCGCTCACCCCGAGCACCAACATGCCGGCGACCGCCGCGGCGACCGCCGCACGTGCACGTCCCGGCAAGGCGTCGTCGCGACCGCGCCCCAGCTCCGTCGTGATGGCGCCGGACGACGACCACCAGACCGCAAGCGCGAGCGCTGCGACGAGCAGGTAGGTGTTCACGAGGTGGGCACCGACCCACCAGCCGCGTGCGATCGACTTGTCGTCGGCGACGTGCTCGAGCAGGACGAGACCCGCACCGAGCAGCGCCTCGGTGAGGATGAAGAAGGCGGACCAGTGCGCTGCCGAGCGTGCGCGATCGCCCGGCGGAAACGCGCGCCGTGCAGCGACGACGAGGGCGGCGACCAGGAGGAGTGCCACCCCGCTCGTCAGGCGGTGGGTAAGCTCGACCACCGTCGCGAGCGCGGGCGAACGCGGCAGGACCTCCCCGTTGCAGAGCGGCCAATGACTGCCGCAGCCGGCGCCCGAGCCGCTCGCCCGGACGTAGGCGCCCCAGAGGATCACGGCCAGGTTCGCCGCCAGCACGAACCGCGCGAAGCGCCGGAAGCGGGACGGGTTCATTCCTCGCCCACCGTCGCCCAGTCGACCTCCCAGAACTCAGGAACCGGCGGCCGCAACTCAAAGTGCCCGCCGAAGCACTCGAAGCTCGGCCGGTGCCGCAGCCGGTCGTGCAGCAGGCGCAGGTACTCCTCCTGGGCTTGGCCCGCCGGCGGCGTACCGATTTCGAGTCGCTTCGTCCCGCCGCACTTACGGCAGCGCACGTCCACTTTCATCGATCCTCCGGGTAGTCGACGAACTCGAGGAACAGGCCGAGCGGCGGCGCAGGCGCGGGCGCGATGCTGCGGTCGCGGGCCGCGAGCAGCCGGGCGACGTCGCCCGGGTCGCGCCGGCCGAGGCCGATCTCGACGAGTTCACCCACGATGTTTCGTACCATATGTCGGGCAAAGGCGTTCGCGACGATTGCCACCTCGATCCGCTCGGCGGCGCACTCGACCGAACAGCGCTCGACGCGGCGGATGCCCGATCGGGGCACGTTGTCGGCCCCCTGAAAGCTCGCAAAGTCGTGCTCGCCGACGATCTGCGACGCCGCGGCCGCCATCGCCCGGGCGTCGAGTGCCTCGCGGACCCGCCAGGACGTGCGCTCCTCGAAGGGAGAGCGGATCGGCGAATTCAGGATCCGGTAGCGATAGCCGCGCCGCACGGCATCGCGGCGCGGTGCGAAATCGGCGCGGGTCGTCCGCAGGTCGCGCAGGACGATACTCGGCGGCAGCACGGCGTTGGCCGACCGGAGCAGCACGTCGAGCGGGGCGCGCCCGCTCGGATCGGCGACCGCCCCGGGTGGATGCGGCCCCCCCTCGACGTCGAAGGAGACCACCTGCCCGAGTGCGTGCACGCCGGCGTCGGTACGACCCGCGGCCGTCACGATCACCGAATGGCGCAGGACGGTCGCAAGCGCCCGCTCGATCTCCTCCTGGAGGGTCGGGCCGCGACCCGCCTGGGACTGCCAGCCGAGGAAGTCGGTGCCGTCGTAGGCGATCGTCGCGCGCAGACGCACCGGTAGTCCTCAGGCGTCCGGGGCGAGCACCGTCTCGAGGATCGAGACGAGGTTGCGGGCGACGCCGCGCCGCAACTCGTCGTAGGCGATCCACAGCGCGATCGCCGTCGGACGACGCGGATCGACCCGCACGCGGGACACGTGGACGAAGTCCGAGCCCGCGACCTCGACCGGGCCGGGCCCGGGATCGGCGGCTTCGAGCGAATCACCGTCGCGACCGTCACCGTCGCTGCCGTCGCCTTCGCCGTCGCCGCGACCGGCGCCCCGGAAGCGCGCGCCGTCCCCGTCGCCGCCGTGCCCTCCGCGATCGGCTCGCCACGTAGCGCGACCGTCACCGTCGTCCCCGTCCCCGTCCTCGTCGCGATCGTCAGCGTCGTCCTGCCTATCGAAGTCGAGTTCGGAGGGGTCCTCCTCTTCGTCGCGTTCGCGGTCGCCGTCGACATCGTCCTCCTCGCCGTCGTCCCCGACCTCCGCGCGATCCTCGTCCACCGTCCCCAAGTCCCGAGCGGCGCGGGCGCGGATCGCCCGGGCGATGGCATCCTCCGGGCTTCCCGCGACGAGCAGGCCCTGCCCCTCCCGGAGGGCGAGCACCACCTGCTCGGCGCCGACCTCCGCCTCGAGTTCGACGTCGAGCGCCATCGCCGTGCCGAAGAAGACGGGCGCGTGCACGATGGTCGCCGCGACGACCGTCTCGGGCGCCGCGAGCAATGCGGGCACGACGCGGCCGAGAGCTTCCTCGACATCGGACCAACCCGTCGCCGCCTCCCCGGTCTCGACTCGCAGGTTGAAGGCGAACTGCTCGGGGAATTCCACGCGGTCGAGCGGGCGCCCCTGCATGAGGGTGATCGTCTGGCGCGAGAGTTCCTCGACGCCATCGGCACCGCGACGCGACGCCGGCTCGAGCACCGTCGCCACTACGCGGCGCACGCCACCGAGTCGATGCAGCGGTGCGAGCACGAGGGCGAGCGCCACCGCGAAGGGGTCCGGGCTGCACACCACGGCCCCCGGCTCGAGTCCTTCGAGCAACTCGCCGTTCACCTCGGGAACGACCGCCGGAACGCTGGTGAGCCCGCGGGTCGCACCGGTCGCATCGAGCGACAGCGCGCCCGCGGCGTGCGCCTGCGGGATGAGTCGCGCCGCGAGACGGGGGTCGCCGCAGAAGACCGCGATCTCAACGTCGGCCAGCGAGTCGGACAGCGCAGCCCCGATACGCAGCCGCCGTCCGGCGACCTCGACGACCTCGCCCGCCGTGTTCTCGCCGCCGAGAAGGCGGAGCCGGTCGGCGACGAATCCGCGATCGACGAGCAGCGCCGCGAGTTCGGCCGCGAGTTCCGGTGTGGCCCCGACGATGGCGACGCGTGGCGAAGTCATCGCAGCGCCGCGCGCACCGCCTCCCCCATCTCCCTCGTGGAGACGGACTTCTCCCCCGGCATCGCCAGGTCCGCCGTGCGTAGCCCGCCGGCGATCACCTTCTCCACCGCCCCCTCGAGCGCTGCGGCCGCGGCCGGCTCCCCGAGCGAGAAGTGCAGCATCATCGCCGCAGAGAGGATGGCGGCGAGCGGGTTGGCCACGCCCTTGCCGGCGATGTCGGGCGCGCTGCCGTGGATCGGCTCGTAGAGCCCGAAGGTGACGTCGCGCTCCACGCCGTCCGAGGCGCGGCGTCGCCCGCGGCGGGTACCGAGCGAGGCCGAGGGCAGGAGTCCCATGGACCCGGGCAGCATTGCCGCCTCGTCGGTCAGGATGTCGCCGAACAGGTTCTCGGTCACGATGACGTCGAAGTCGCGCGGGCGACGGATCAGATGCATCGCCATCGCGTCGACGAGGAGATCCTCGTAGGCGACGTCGGGGTAGCGGGCGGCCACCTCGTGGGCGACCTCTCGCCACAGGCGGGACGTCGAGAGCACGTTGGCCTTGTCGACCGAGGTGACCTTCTTGCGACGCAGGCGCGCAAGGTCGAAGGCCGCCTCGACGACGCGGCGCACTTCGGGCTCGGTGTAGACCATCGTGTCCACCGCCTCGCGGCCCGACGGCCCGTTGCGGCGCTCGCTCGGCTTGCCGAAGTAGATTCCGCCGGTGAGTTCGCGGATCACCAGGATGTCGACGCCGCGCACGACCTCAGGCTTGAGGGTGGACGCATCGAGCAGTGCGTCCATGGTCCGCACGGGGCGCAGGTTGGCGAAGAGTTCGAGGTGCTTGCGCACGCCGAGCAGCGCCTGCTCGGGGCGCACCGTCGACTTGGGGTCGTCCCACCTCGGACCGCCGACGGCACCGAGCAGTGCCCCGTCGGCGCGTTCGCCGAGGCGCAGAGCCTCGTCGGGAAGCGCCGTGCGACCGCCGGTCGCGTCGATCGCGGCGCCGCCGATCATCGCCGACTCGAAGGCGAGGCCGAGTCCGAAGCGGGAGTCGAGGGTCTTCAGGCAGGCAACCGCCTCCTCGGTCACTTCGGGGCCGATTCCGTCGCCTGGGTAGAGTGCGATCGTAGCGCTCAAGGGAGTCTCCTCGGGGTTTCTGGGGGTCGGTTCCGGCAGGGATCGGCTCGGAGGTCGGCCCGCCGGTGGATCGCCGGTCAGGGGCCGCTTTCGGCCTCGCTCGGGCGGTGCGCCCGCAGGTACTCGAGCTTGTTCAGCGCCATCAGCCACGCGAGCGCACTCGCCATGATGATGTCGGTGTGGCTGCCCTGCCCGCTCGCGAGCACATCGCCGTCGCGCAGCAGGCAGGAGACCTCGCCCAGTGCGTCGGTCCCGCCGGTGATCGCCTTCACTGCGTAGCGGTCGAGTTGGGGCACCCGCCCGCCGAAACGGGTCACGACGGCGGAGAGCGCATTGTAGGTCGCATCGACGATGCCGTCGCCACCGGCCTCGGCCTCGGCGTCGGACTCCCCGATCCGCACCCGCACCTTCGCCCTCGGTGCGCTCGCGCTCGAGGAATTCGCCTCCAGCGCAAGGAGCTCGTAGCGCCGCGGCACGCGCGTCGACTCCTCGGCGACGATCGCGACCAGATCCTCGTCGTAGACGTTCTTCTTGCGGTCGGCGAGCGCCTTGAAGGCGGTGAACGCGGTGTTCACGTCGAGTCCCGGGGCGAAGAGTCCGAGCGCCTTCAGACGATCGACGAAGGCCGCCCGACCAGAGTGCTTGCCAAGCACGAGCGTATTCGACGGACGACCGATCTTCTCGGGTCGCATGATCTCGTAGGTCAGCTTGTATTTGAGCACGCCGTCCTGGTGGATCCCGGCTTCGTGCGCGAAGGCGTTCTCGCCCACGATCGGCTTGTTGATCGGCACGCCGATCCCGGTCACCTGCGTGAGCAGGCGGCTCGCGCGATAGATCTGTTCCATGCGGATGCCCGTCTGCAAACCGAAGTAGTCGCGACGGGTGTCGAGCGCCATCACCACCTCCTCCATGGAGGTGTTTCCGGCGCGCTCACCGATTCCGTTGATCGTGCACTCGACCTGCCGCGCACCACCGCGCACCGCAGCGAGCGAGTTCGCGACTGCCATGCCGAGATCGTTGTGGTTGTGCGTGCTCCAGGTAACCCGCTCGCCCCCCGGCACGTTGGCCCGCAGCCAGGCGAAGAGGGCCTGCAATTGCTCGGGGATCGCGTAGCCGGTCGTATCCGGGACGTTGCACACGGTGGCACCGGCGCGGATCGCCTCGGCGAAGACCTCGCGCAGGTAATCGCGGTCGCTGCGCGAGGCGTCCTCGGCCGAAAACTCGACGTGGCCGACGTGCTTGCGCGCGAGTTCGACCGCCCACCCCGCCGCCTCGACCACCTGGGCCCGGCTCATCATGAGCTTGTGCTGCAGGTGGATGTCGGAGGTCGCGATGAAGA
>Ga0114969_10001339_pt1 | contig 20906 bp, 19 predicted proteins | sample M_130807_MF_Meta_FD_87316 | JGI IMG/M metagenome (GOLD analysis project Ga0114969, IMG submission 87316) | Freshwater microbial communities from Lake Montjoie, Canada to study carbon cycling - M_130807_MF_MetaG | ecosystem: Environmental > Aquatic > Freshwater > Lake | place: Lake Montjoie...
ATGGACGGCTCATTGGGTATTGTATTTTGGTATGAAGGTCAATGGGTTGTTGCCACTCGTGGGTCATTTACTTCTGACCAATCAATCAAAGCGAAAGAACTTTTAAAAAAATATAATACTGACATAATGTTCAGACATCTGACTTTTTGTTTTGAAGTGCTTTATAAAAATAATCAAATAGTAGTAGATTATGGTGATTATGAAGGGTTAGTCCTATTAGGAACCTTTGATACCGCAGGAAAAGAATACGATATAGAAATGTGGGGAGAATACGGGTTTGACGTGGTTAAAAAATACGATGGTATCAAAGACTACAAAGAACTAAAAGAAATGGTTAAAAACGACCAAGAGGGGTTTGTTGTGAAGTTCTCCAATGGGGATAGAATCAAAGTTAAAGGTATTGAGTATCTTCGTCTTCACAAAATAATGACTAATGTTACCACAACTGGTATTTGGGAGTATTTGAAGAATGGTGAAGATGTGTTGGATTTATTAAAAGATGTTCCCGATGAATCTTATAATAAGATTAAATCTTATGTTAAAGATTTAAAATATGGTTTCTTCCAAATATCTGAATATTGTGGAAAAAGTCACGATGGTTTTAGATATGGTAAATTTGGAGACAAAGAACTTGAACCAACAAAAAAAGAATTTGCTGAATTTATGGTTCTAAACAATATTAAACCAAAGTTACGTTCTGTAATGTTTGCAATGTGGGATAAAAAACCATACGACCATATTATATGGGGATTAATAAAACCTGAGTTTAGAAAACTTTAAAAGTATGACGTAATGTCATACTTTTTTAATTTTACAAGTATTTATTAGAAAAATAAAAACTTAATAAATTTATATTAATGTCGAACGAAGTAATTGTTGCCTTTATAACCGGGGTATTAGGACCAATAACTCTATTATATGTAAAAAATGTATTAGATAAAAGAAAAACCAAACCTGACATGGTGATGGAAACGTTAAAGGTAAGTGAATTGATTACCTCAAAAATTGACCACATTAAAGAAGAATTTAAAGCCGATAGAGTATGGGTAACCCAATTTCATAATGGAGGTCATTTTTATCCAACAGGTAAGTCGATGGCTAAATTCAGTGTAATATATGAATCGGTTAATATTGGTGTCGGCTCAATTCAAACAGGATTCCAAAACATCCCTGTAAATCTTTTTTCCAAATCAATAAATCAATTATTAGAAAATGATGTTATTGAAATTCCTGATTTTAAAGATGAGACAATTGCAACATATGGTTTAAAATATGCTGCGGAAGAATCAGGTTGTAAATCAAGTTATTTATTTTCAATTAAAACTATTGAGGGAAAATTTATCGGGACATTAGGTTTAGATTTTACAAAAAGAAAAACTAAACTTGATATGGAATCGATTAATCATTTATTGGTTCATGCAACATCAATAGGTGGGGTTTTAATGGGACATTTAAATGAACAATAATAGTATTTAGACTATTTATCAATATGAGAAAAACAAAACTAGAAGATATTTTAATCATTACCGAATCGGATTTGGCAGGAATCGATGAATTAGTTTATAATCCTGTAACAGGAAATCCTGCCGATTGGTTAGATAAAGGTTCTGATGGTGGAAAAATAAAAGATAGAATAACTTGGCCTAAACATGACGACCATTTACATATCGGAACAACAAATCGAGATGTGATGATGAAATTAATTGAAAAGGCACAAGAATATGGACTTTCAAGTACTGAAAATCCGTATGCCAAGAACGACCCAAATGGTAAAATAGACCAGGTTCACGCCAAAAATAGTTTTCATTATAAAGAATTCCAAGGACAACCAAAAGTTGGTGCTGGAGTAGATTTTTCGGGAAACAAATCAACACTTAGAGAGTTTATTAGATGGATTAATTATAACTATAAGGGTAAACAAATTTCAATAGATAAAGCTGTCGAGGCACCTGAAGCCCCAAAAACTGATACAAAAACTGATTCTTCCGTAACTACAACAACGACAATAAGTAAAACCAATTATGGGAGTTCAATTTATGGTGTCTTAGGTCTAGATGGTAAGTCATTAAAGGCCACAGGTGATGAACTATGGAACACCATTACGGCAGAATCGACTAACGACAAAACAAATCCATTAAATGAGGAAATTGCTCGTATTAAAAAAATGATAGACTTATGAAGATTTTAAATCCATTACCAAATGCCAAAATAAGTTCTCCGATGTTTTCAAAAACAATTGAGTTCTCTTCATATAATTCTGACGTAATACGTAACCCATCAGAAGGTGTTGTCGTATCTTCAGATAAATTTAAATGTGATGGTAATATTAAAATTGCTCATAATATTAATGGTAATACTTATTTCTCTAATTTTTGTAAGGTTAATCGAATAATGTCATTTGTTGGGGATAAAGTTAAACAAGGGAGTATTATTGGGACTGTTGGAGATTCTCCAATTGAGTATGCGGTGACGGATAAGAATAATGATAAGATTGATGCCAATAAATTTTTATCAGGAAATATTGTAACATCTAACGGTGGAGAAAAAGACGTTGAGAATAAAAAGGAAAAGGAAACTAAATCTACATCCACTTATAGAACAGGTAAAACCCGAAATCCATTCATTGATTTAATTGCGTTACCATTTGGTGTTGTTGGTAATGCGTTTTTTAAGGAAAATATTATAAATGGTAACCCACTTATTAAAGAGGAAATTAATAAAATAAAAAAATTAATTAACCATTAAAAAAAAATCCCCTTATTTCTAAGGGGACTAAACTAATTACTTTGTTTTAACGGTGTCGACTGTTTGAGTTACCACAGAATCAACGGTGTTAACTAAGACAGAATCAACTGTTGTTGTATCAGTCGATGAGACTTCACATTTTGTGGTTGAACCACCGCATGATGATAACATTACGCTACCTGCAATTACTATTGCGAAAATTACTTTTTTCATAAATTTGTTGTTTTTATTTGTATAAATAAATACGTGTTTATTTACGATAAGTCGACTTATTCGTTACTTTTTCTTTTTAAATTTATTTTTTATAAAAAAATAACCTACAGGTCTTGTCAGATAAAAATTTTTTATTACCTTTGTAAAACATTTGAAAGAAGTGGTGATATTTATACAATACCTTTTTTATTTAAAAAAGTTCTTTTAAAAAAAAACAAAAAAAAATTTGGTAAATCAAAAAAGTTTACTATCTTTGTAAAACAAATCGGGAACGTCTGATTTAGTTCTTTGAAGAAATTGGTTATAGAAACAGTCTAGGTCCGTAGGGCTACTGTTGTATGTGAGGAAAGTGACTACGGGACTCCTTCGCATTTAAAGTGTAAATGAAATATGTTACCGCATCAGTTATAATAACCATAAAAAGATTTGACAGATTGAAAAAAATGTCTTATCTTTGTAAAACATTTGACAATCACCGAAAACAAATCTCACTATCGGTAGTTATAGAGTAAGGTTGTCAAAAAAAAACAAAAAAAGATTTGGTAAATCAAAAAAGTTTACTATCTTTGTAAAACAAAATCGGAAACGTCCGATATGTTCTTTGAATTATTGTATTATCCATCAGGATGTTTATGATGAGACCTTCGGGTTGATTCTGAGATAACTGAAAAAAGATAATCGGCCGTGTATGGTCGTTAAATAAACCACGAAAGTGGGATAAAGTGAATCTTCAAGTGTTAGTAGGTTCGCGTCTTGGGAAACCGAGGTCGAGTACACAAGTGGGATATCATCCGACCTTTAGTACTGAGGGCAACGCTTTAGGGAAAGTGGTTGGGTGGAACGGCAATGTGGATTGTCAGTCTGAGGAGGGAACTCCAATAAGAATAACCCATAGGTATCAAGCAAAAAATGTGGTCTCCAACTACATGATTGCGGTTACCAATATAAGAGGGGACTTAAAACCGAAAGGTAAGATAGAGAACGAGTGGTGTCGCTACTGTCCTTATCAAAGACTTACCAAAGTCTTGGTACGAAGTAATCTTAAAATATGGAGATGGGGACATCTCACGGAGTAGTTTGGTATTTCGTTTTCCAAAAGAGAACGAATCCTTCAACGGACCGCTACTTTGATTCATCCACAACACGTAACTTATACTAAATTAAGTAAAATTAACTAAAAATAAGCAAAAGTGTCCGTTAGGTATCAGTGAAAGGTGACTACATAGTAATGAGCCGTTCATTGCACATGAAGACCGCAAGTCTGACTGTATTCTTACCAAAAACCTCTATTCCCATAAGGAAGAGTCGGAGAGGCATCTTCGAAGAGAGTTAAGTAATAAGAGAGTAACTGATATCTCAAGAAGTGATTGGTCTAACCAATCGTCACTGAGGAATACTTCTCAAAAGGAAGTGGATATGTGGGGAATCAATAATCCTACTAAAGTTTCTCATAAACAGGTGTAATCTCAGCCTTATTTATAGCCAAATATAGTGGGATAGAGCAGTTGGTAGCTCGAAAGGCTCATAACCTTTAGGTCGGAGGTTCGAATCCTTCTCCCGCAACTAAGTGACTCCGTACGTGTTTTTTTAAATCATAACACCCACCACGAGTTTAAACTGAAGGAAAACATAATGATTTGGGTCTTTGCGTGTTTGTTTTATCTTGTGACTTCACGATTCTACCTCATAGAAAATATAAAAAGTAATAAGTACCAATCTGTCTTTGACACGACAACCTGAGGTGATATAGTGGTAAAAATTGTCAGGACTTTTTTTATAGGATGTGGATTTTGTTATAACCACGTTCCCTTTAAGTCTTAAAATTAATAAAGGGAAATAAACATACAAACGTTTAGGTTGTACACCAATCACAACTCACGATAGAAGTTAGGTAGAGGTTTCACTAATCACTACCTCGGGTTGAACTTACCGAGTGACAATGTTTAGGCTAAAAGGGAGATTTTGACTAGCCATCATTATCTCCCTTTTTTTTATTTCCTTTTTCTACACTCTCCATTATATTTTATTACCCTTGAGGTATAAAAAACAAAATCTTAAAATAATGGAAACATTTTATTTTACTTTAGGTGTCCTTTCGATTATTGCAATAATTTTTATTGTTGCTCTTGTTTGGGGGTTAGTTAAGGTTGTTAGAACAAAAAAAGATTTGGAAGATTTCAGAATATCTTATGAAAGAGATGTTGATTACGACCAAAGAATTTTAGACGAAAATAAACGTGAGTTAGACGTTACTGTTGACCACATCTATAGACGTATCAATGAACTTCATCAAGAATCTAAAAGTCATACTGACAAACGAGCTGACAAACTATTACAAATCATTGAGGGATTTAAATCCTAACAAAAAAACCCCACCTTATTAGGATGGGGTTTTTTATTTATTTGATTATACCAACATTTCTACCTCTAACCCACCCATCCTATAAATTAGATGTGCTGTGCATTCCGATATAGTATTTTTGATTAAAATTACAAATGGTTTTATAGATATAGTGGAAATTAGGTTTTTTTCTTGGCATTTTGTTCTTTTACTATAAATATTTCAAAATATAGTAAAAGAACAAAAATGTTAAATGCGGAGATAGAGGGACTCGAACCCTCGTAGTTGTTCATAACGATTATTAAGGACTACATGTTTAGGTCATTGTTTAATCTAACAATCCGAAATCCCACAGTTCCCTTATTATACAGTTCGGTTTACTGAGAACTTATCCTCTGCCATCTGATTATCCTCTGATTGGATAGAGTTTACATCTTTTATGGTAGATGTCACACCATGAAGACCGTTCTGTTCCTAGGTATAGGTCTATCTACCCGTTGTTTTTTTCGCCTTAGGCTACTGAAACATTTTCTTCAGTGCGGATTAATCCTACTGCAGAAAGTTTGTTGATAACGTTGCCGTGTATCGATTTAAACCAGTTTTACAAGGTTAGCTCAGCCTTGACATGCCCCGAACAACCAACTATGCCAGTCAATTCCAATTTACCCCCATGATGTTAAAGAACTATTGTTTTACAAATATACGAATAAATCTGACGATAACAAATTTTCAAAGTATTTATTTGATATAAATATGGCAGAGACAGAGGAAAACAAAAACGAAGCTTATGACGGTAGTCAAATCTTCTATGAAGATGATAAGGTTATGTTATTAAAATGTAACACTTTGGAGTCCGCAAAATATTTTGGGCCTCCATTTTTTTCTAAATATTATAAAAGATATCTTGATGCCGATAATTATATTATTGTTGATAAAGAAGGTGATTATCTTACTCCGACATTATCGTATTTAATTCACAAACCACATCAAGGATTAATTGAATATATTGGTTATGACAACAATAGTTTAACAATTACTGATATTCTTGATAAATTTCCTGAGATTACTGACAAAATTTACGACTTGATTGGTGTTAGTAACATTTATGGGGCATTAAAGAGAATTAGTGGTGGGGAAGAAATTGATGTATATAAGTTATCTGATATTGATGGATTAATTGGGGGATTCAAATTTAACAAGAACACTCCTGGTAAAAGTATGATTACACTTAAATTTGACGACTATGAGGACTATTTTAAATTATTTGATTTAGGTGAGGGGGATATATGGTTTTTAAAATCGTTATTTAGTTCATCATACCATTACGACTCAATGTTTTACCAAAGTGATATGGGATATCAAGATTGGGATGAGGGTTATTTAATGCAGGAGCTTAATGAGGAAAACATTGAGATAATTAAACAAATCTTAATTTATATTAAACCTGACATTGCAGAACTTAAGGATGACGACCAATATAAGGATGCTTCAGAATTATTGAGAGACGCTTTTAATAGACAAATTGACAACATTATTGATGACTACTCTCATGAAAAAGATTCCGCAATGCAAGAAGCGGCTGAGGAGGAAATACGAGAAGATTTATGTGACCCATTTCAAAATTACGGGTTATTTAACAAGTCAGGGTGTTTCTACTCATATGTAACAACCGTTAATGTCTTATTGGCAATGTATAATATTTCAAAAGAAAGACATGTGGACTTAACAGAGATGTTATCAACGATTGGCCATACATTGTCGGTAGGTCCTTATGAGGACTCTATGTACGAGTATGGTAGTGGAAATTTAGATATCGATTCTGTTAATAGAAACGCAAAGTATGAATTAGAAAAAATATTAGAAGAAATTGAGGATAGTAATAAGTATCCAAATCTAACTAAATTTAGAGAAATAATTGATAAAGTTTTATCACAATACGATTTAAATAGATATTATGGTTTAAAAAGAGGGGATAATAATGAAGGATTTAAAGTTACAAAATTAGACCCATTAACTAATAAAATATTTTTAACTTACTATAAGATAAGAAATGGTAAAGGTGAACCAAGAAGTTATACTCTTGAGGAATTCCAAGATTTCCTACATAATCCTGAATTATTTGAAAATAAAATATTGAATTTCCGAAAAAGGGTTTAACTTTGTGTTATGCAAAGAGACTACGAACTTTTAAAGAGTGTTTTGTCCGTTCCATCCAAAACGTACCAAGAAGAACAAATGGTTAAGTTTATAACCAATTGGTTATCTGAAAACAATATCCCGTTTTTTGTTGATGGAATGTCTAACATTTACGCAACAAAACAAACCGATGAAAATATTGAATATTTTCCATGTGTTGTTGCACATACTGATACCGTCCATAACATCGATACAATCAATATTCGTGAGGGGTTATTACCAAACGCTCAGAATCAAATGAAACCGTCCTTAAAGGCGTATAATGATAAGGGTAATCCAACAGGTATTGGTGGTGATGACAAATGTGGAATTTATGCTTGTTTGGAGTTATTAAAAGAACTTCCTAACTTAAAGGCTGCGTTCTTTGTATCTGAAGAAACAGGTTGTCATGGCTCAAGAAAGGCCGATAAAAATTTCTTTAAAAATGTTGGTTATGCAATTGAATTCGATGCTCCTGGTAATTGGATGGTTTCCGAATTTTGTATGGGGGTTCAATTATTTGATAGAGATACTGAATTTTTTACATCTTGTGATGAGGTGTTGACAGAGGGATTTGAGAAAAGACAAAAATACCAATCTCACCCCTATACTGACGTATATGCGTTAAAACAACTTTTTGATTTTTCATGTATTAATTTTGCAATCGGGTATTACAATTATCACACACCAAACGAATATGTTGTAATCGAAGATGTTTATAGTGGAATCGAAACAGGTAAAAAAATGATTGAGAAATTGGGGTATACAAAACATTCCTTTACCCCTAAACCAAAAAATAATTACATACTATTTGATTAAAAAAAAAAGGGGAATTAATTTTCCCCTTTTTTCTTTTTAGTCTTTTTAACTATCTTTAGTTTAACATCGGTGTTATCGACATATAGAATATAACTAAGGTCTTCAAAAATAACTCCTTTTAAAACTTCTTCAGAAATAAAATCCTCAACTTTGTCTTGGATAGCTCTCTTTAATGGTCTTGCACCATAGGTTTCATCAAAACCAACTTCTGAAATTAAATCCAATACGGATTCATCATAAGTTATATTATATTTTAATTTAACTAATCTTTCACAAAGTTTATCCATTTCTAATTTAACGATTTGTTTAACTTCATCTCGTTTTAATGTGTTAAAAATAACGACCTCGTCAATTCTGTTTAAAAATTCAGGAGCAAAGAATTTTTGAAGTTCTTTTTTCAACATGTCTCGTTTATGTTCTTCCTTAACGTAAGTGTTTGATGAAGTTTTAAAACCAACTCCTGTTCCAAAATCTTGTAGTTTTTTAACTCCAATATTTGAAGTCATAATGATGACACAATTTTTGAAATTAATTTTTCTACCTAATCCGTCAGTGATATGACCATCGTCTAATACTTGTAACAATGTTGAAAAGATGTCTTTGTTTGCTTTTTCAATCTCATCAAATAAGATTACAGAATAAGGTTTGTTTTTAACCTGTTCGGTTAATTGTCCTCCTTCATCATAACCAACATATCCTGGAGGAGCGCCAATTAAACGAGATATGGTATGTTTTTCTTGGAATTCTGACATATCCATTCTAATCAAATTCTCCTCACTACCAAACATTTCTTTAGCCAATTGTTTTGCCAAATGTGTTTTACCAACACCTGTTGACCCCAAGAAAATAAAAGACCCAATTGGTTTGTTAGGGTCTTTAATACCCAATCTATTTCTTCTAATAGACTTTGCAATTCTTGACACCGCTTCAGATTGACCAATAACTTTACTACCTAATCTTTCGTCTAATTTGGCCAATAATTGAGTCTCATTAGCATTTAATTTAGATAGTGGAATCTTAGTCATATTTGAAACAACTTCGTATACCAATTCGACAGTGACCTCTTTCTTTTGTGTTTGTAATTCAGACTCAAATTTTTTCTTTTCTGAATCTAACTTATCTAAAATTCGTCTTTCCTTATCTCTTAGACTTGCGGCCTCTTCATAGTTTTGTTTTTTAACAACATTAAGTTTTTCTTGTTTAATGTCCTGAGCCTGTTCTTTTAACTTCTCAATAATTTCGGGCATCTTCACCTCAACTTGACTTCTAGCTCCAACCTCATCAATAATATCGAACGCCTTATCTGGAAATTCTCTATCTGTGATATATCGTTCAGCTAAATCAACACATAGTGATAAGATTTCGTCAGAATATTTTACTTTATGATAATTTTCGTATCTCTCTTTACTGTGTTGTAGGATTTGGATTGTTTCCTCTTTTGTTGCGGAATCGACAATTACCTTTTGGAATCGTCTTTCTAAGGCTCCGTCTTTTTCAAAATTCTTACGATACTCATCTAAAGTTGTTGCCCCAATACATTGGATTTCTCCCCTTGCAAGTGCGGGTTTAAAGATATTTGATGCGTCCATTGAACCAGATGAATTACCTGCACCAACAATTGTGTGTATTTCATCGATAAAAATAATAATACTTGGTGCGTTTTGAAGTTCTTCAATGATTACCTTCATACGTTCCTCAAATTGTCCACGATATTTTGTTCCAGCAACTATTGAAGTCATATCTAAAGATAATATTCGTTTATCCATTAAATTTCTTGGACAATCTCCGTTAAAAATTTTAATTGCCAATCCTTCGGCAATTGCGGTTTTACCACAACCTGGTTCACCGATAATGATTGGATTATTTTTCTTCCGTCTTGAAAGGATTTGAGCAATTCTTGTTATTTCTCTCTCTCGACCGATTACAGGGTCTAATTTACCTTCTTCAGCTAATTTAATTAGGTCTCTACTAAAGTTGTCTAAAACAGGTGTGGCAGAATCACCACTACTTCTTTTATCTTTAATAGGTTCGTTACCATCTTTTGATTCTATCATGTAAGTGTTTTTTTTAAATATAATCTTTAATTTGGTAATTTCAACTCAAACAACGTTATATTTATAAATATGGATATGATAAAACATTATACAAAATATATCACAACTTTAAAGGCCGATGAAGATATTTTAGAAACATATAGAGAATTAAGACGAGCGTTCCGAAGAGAAGGATGGACTGAAAAAGACTTGGAGAAACCACCTTACTACCCAAATGATATTATGAAAAATTTTCAAAAATTTAGTTCTTTACATTCAAAATTATTTGAAGAATTAAAAGGTTTCTTTCCAGATATTGACCATAATGAATTTGTTGAGTATCTTAAAAATAAAATGGCATTAATTGATTTAGAAATACCTTTAAAAAATGGCGATAAAAAAAGAACAGATAATCGGAACGAAGATTATTAATGAGATAGATTCAAGTAATCTAACAAAAACAGAATATGATACCGAAAGTAAAAAACTAATAATTGAGTTTAAAAACGGTATGAAATACGAATATGATGAAGTCCCTCATCAATTATACACTCAGTTTAGAATGTCCGAATCTCAAGGAAAGTTTTTCAGCACTAAGATTGCAAAAACATTTAAATATAAAAAATTGTAACAAATTGAATTACTCAAATATTTATTTTTGATGAGTAACCTAAAAAACATTTTAAACAGTTTTCATTTAAAGGATGAATTAAATCCAAAGATATGGAAATCGTCAGGAAATGACGAAAAAACGATGAACCCTAAAGTTAGGACTCATCTATTAGAAATTGCCTATGATTTTATCGAGTCATTAGATGTTGATATTATTATTAGTGATATCATAATGACGGGGTCATTAGCAAACTACAATTGGTCCAATTATTCAGATGTCGATATTCATATTATTGCCGATTACCAACAATTCCCTAAAAATACTCAAGAATTATATAGTGATTTATTTCATTTAAAGAAAACTGTTTATGGTCTTAAACATAAGATTACTATTTTTGGTTATGATGTGGAATTATATGTTGAGGACGAATCAATTAGAAAAGAAGTACAAAGTGCTGGTAGATACTCAATCCTAATGGATGAATGGGTTGTAGTACCATCAAAAGAATCCGTTGATATTAAAATAAGTGAGATTCGAGAAAAGGTTCAAAAATGGATGTCAATTATAGACGGTGTTGAAGAGAACATACAAGATGAAGACATAGAAACCGCTAAAAAACTAATAAAGAAATACACAACAAAAATTAGAAAGTTTAGGGAATGTGGTTTAGAAAAAGGTGGAGAATACTCCGATGAAAATCTTGTATTTAAAATATTAAGAAGAAACGGGTACTTAGAAAAGATTAAGGAAATGAAAGACAAATTAATCGATAAAAAACTTTCATTGAAGGAATCTACCACAAATATTGGTGGAACATTTTTATCCGATTTAGAAAAAATTTCAAAATCAGGAAAAGAATATATGAATCTAAAAAACCGTAAATCAAAAATTTCTTATGATAAAGACGTTGAAAAGATACAAATTGCGTTACAGTTTTTAGGATATTCATTACCAAAATGGGGTGTTGATGGTTTATATGGTCCTGAAACGGAATCGGCTGTTGTGTTATTTGAATTGGGTAATGGTATAAATCCTGATGGTAAATTATCTGAAGAAGATATTACTAAATTAATTGAGTTATTAATCTCGAAAAATTTTAAAGACTCCGACTTAAGTAAAATCCAAACTAAGTCCAATTTTAAAAATATTAATGTTGGAAATGACAAAGATTTTTATACTGAAATATTAACGGGTGTTGGTGCTCCAATTACCGATGAAAATTTAAAATTCTTTTACGCTTGGAGAAAGGGTGAGGGTGGTAAGGCTACTAACAATCCATTTAATACGACATTTAAGTTAAGTAAAGATTCAGGAATTAGTAACTACAATAGTGCTGGAGTTAAAAACTATTCAACACCTAACTATGGTATTGAGGCAACCGTTAAATCACTATTATTACCTTATTATACATGTATAGTTGATGGTTTAAAGTCCGATATTGGTTCTGATAAATTAAGTAAATGTCCGTCCTTAAAAACTTGGGGTACTGGAGATTTAGTTGCAAAAGTTTTATCGAAGGATGATATAACACCACCTAAAATATATGCCTAAGTTTATTTTTAGAATTAATAAAAGATAATTTGGGTTAATCGGTATATTTATATATAAAATAATTTAAAAAACAAAAAACATTAAAATGGGAAATTTAAGACCGATTGGTAGTGAAAAACTACAGGGTATGGATAAGATTAATCGCATGATTGAGATTGCAAGATATAAAGAAAATATCCCGCAACCTGTTAATGAAGACAAATCAAACGAGTATAATAAAGTATTATCCGATGGTAACACATATAATATTGTTAAAGAAAAAAGTGGATACGTAATTAAAAAAGGTATTAATGAGTCAACTCAAGAATATATTGAGCCTATGAAAAATAGAAAATATTATTCATCATACTCTCAGGCATTAAAAAGATTAAATCTAATTACCAAAGAAATTAATGTTTCTGAAGGTTATACTAAAAATTTATCGTTATTCGCCGAAAGTGAAGACCATAGTGACAGATACACTTTAAAAATGCCAACTGACGAACAAGCGGCACCCGCACCATCTCCCGCACCAGCACCTGAACCAGCACCAGCTCCCGCACCTGAACCAGCACCTGCTCCCGCTCCAACACCTTCACCCGAAGACGATATGGGAATGGAAGACGATATGGGAATGGAAGATGAGATGGGAACTGAAGAAGGACAAGAAGATGGTCCAGTAACATTAAAAACTATTCAAAAATTAACAGGTAAATTAGCACAAAAATTAAGAGCTTTTTCATCTGATGAAGAAAACAAAATGACCTCTAACGATACAAAATACGTGATTAATTCGGTATTATCGGCACTTGATTTAAATTCATTAGAAGAAGAGGACAAAGAAGAAATTATGTCTAAATTTGAGGGTGAAGAAGGAATGGGTGAAGAAGGAATGGGTGAAGAAGGAATGGGTGAAGAAGGAATAGAAACCGAACCACCTGCAGAACCTGAAGGTGAAATGGGTGAAAGTATGTATGGGTCATTCGGTAATATGAGAAGAAATGACTATAAAGGTGACACCTATTATGATGAAAATGACAGAATGGCTAAAGATTCTGAAATCTACGGTGTAGGTAATTATGATGATTTTGATACTGAAGAATTTGATAGTTTTCAAAAGTTACAAGATAAATACGGAGATAAACAAAAGTGGTTTAGTAATAATGACGGAGAAAAAATGTTTAATCTCTATAAAGAAAAAACTGGTAGACCATTTAAAGTGAAAACCAAAAAATCTGAAATGGGAGAAGATTTTATGAGTGACGATAAAGATAAGATTAAGGACCCTGAAGCCTTTGTTAAACGTTTATTTACAAATGAAGTAAGTGATATTGATGATGATGTTGAAGAGTATCCAAGACACAGACCAAGAGGACCTAGAAAAATTAATGACCATAGAATATCAGATGACCACGCAAGTCACATGGAAGAGATGATTGAGGGAATGTTCTCAGAATCTAAAGTAGATAATATTTTAAAAAAATATTTTAAAATTGACGAAAGAGAAAGAGTTTTAACTGAACAAAAAAAGAAAAAACAATTAACTGAGTCAGAAAAAAACAAAAAAACCGCTCAAAGAATTAAAAGTTTATCGGAAAGTATCTCTCAAGAGATATCTTCAACAAAAATTATCACAAAATACCCAAAAGCGAAACTTTTAGGAAAGAATAAAAATAATAACTTAGTATTTGAATATAATAATAAAACACTTAGAGTAACACCTAAAGGTAGTATTCTATGAGTTATTTAATTTATGTAAATGAATTAGGACCAAACTATAAAGGAGATAATATTTACGAATTTATTTTCTCTGTAGATTTGGAAAGTATTTGGGGAGACTCTTGGGAATCTAAACCATCTAACGGATATCCATCACCACCTGATTTGGAACACATAAATAAAGTTGGGGTTTTAAAAAACGATAAAATAACTTTATCGGTAATACAAAATTCTGATTATTTTTCAATGATGGATGCAATTGATGGTGTAATTGCTTTATCTTGGGAGAACGAAACCGAAACAACTAATTTTGAGGTAAACAAAAGATTAGTGTTTAGATTCGGAGAAACTGAGGAATCGGTTAAAAATAAATTGTATGAAAGGGACATAGTTCTTGAATTCGAAAAAAAAGTAGTTTATGAAAACTAATAATAGAAAAATACTTCAATTAATTAACCACGGATTTAGTGGTTCACTTCTTTCTGATTTGAATGAGGGACAAATAAATGCTTTACATAGTAGATTATCAGAACAAGTAACTCCATTACCGGCAAAACCATCTTATAAAGTTGGTGATAAAGGGGGGGCATTACCACCAAGTGATAAAGGTTACGCAATTAAAAAAAATCCTAGTGATAATTCAGTAACTGCAACACCTATGGAAGAAGATTCGACATTAGATGTTGTTAATGACCCTGACGCAAGCGCTGATGGGATGGGAATGTTTGAAGATAAAGAACTCCAAGAAAAATTCGAATCAAAAAAACAACAAAAATATTTCTTTGCAAAATGTGGTGATGGTAAAACCAAAGAACAAAAAAAATGGTGTAAAATGGCCGAAGAATTTGCAGAAAAAACAAATTTTAAAAAATTACCTGAAAAGAAAAAAGAAACAAAAGAAACATTTGATATGGGAGACTATTATAAAAAAGTTGCAAGCACTGCCGCAGGATTGACTAAAAAGAACTTAAACCAAATTTCACCAAGTGTTAGTATGGGTGAAAGTGAACTTGAGAAAAGAATCATGAGATTAGTCGAAAAACATATTACCCCTAAAATGTCTAAAAAAGATTTCTTATCTTTAGTGTCTGAACAAGAAACTAAACCAAAGATTAAAGAACCAATAACGAAACCAAATGAACCTTCAACTCCTTATAGTCCTAAACCAGGACCTAAAAAGGCTCCAAAGGCACACAAACGTGAGGTTGATGAACAAGATGTAGCACCATCTAAACCAAAGATTAAAGAACCAATAACAAAACCAAATGAACCTTCAACTCCTTATCGTCCTAAACCAGGACCTGAGAAGGCACCTAAGGCATCTAAAGGAAAATTACCAAGTTGGTTGTCATTTAAATCAATAGGAATTAAATTAAAATAATATGAGCTTGAATTTAAAAATGGAAAAAATACTAAGAACTAAAAGACAATTAGAGAAAAAATCTTTATCTGAAGGTTTAACAAATAGAGAACGTTCTCTTTTAACCGAAATTAAATCAAGTTTAAGAGAGGCTCCGATTGATTACGAAGGACCTGAAAGAATGGAACCCGGGATTGAAAGGAAAATTACTTCTAAAGAAACTCCGTATCACAAACATCCTGCGATGCCAGGTGGAGATAGAGATTTTATTGAGGTGGTTTCGTCTAAACGATTTAAAGACTCTGTGGAAAAGGTTAGACGTTATTTAGGTAATACGGCTCCACTACAAGGTGCAAATCCTTTAATGAACCTTATGGGTATGGCTATGGGAGGTTTACAACAAATCTCAAGAATAGAAAGTCAAAACAAAGAATATCTTGAAAATTTGGCAATTGATTTGGTTAAGAAAGAACTTGGAATTCCTAAAGGTTCGTTACAATTTGACGCCAAATTAGTTCATGGTGGTATGAGTGCCGCCAAAGGTATGAGAACAGAACCTCAAGAACCTGAAGAAGAAGAAGTTGAAGATGCGTTTAAAGAGGCGGAAGAACACACTGAAGATTTATTAAATTTTGCAGATGCGTTTGAACAATTCAATTTAGAAAAGGCAAAAAGAAGATTTATTAACTCATTAATACAAGGGGCAGCATTTAAAGGTGGTCATATGTATGTTTTGGTTGGTGAAGAATTAAATAGATTAGACCCACAATTATTAAACCTTTATGGTGTGACACAATCATTGATGGAACATATGTATTGGATATATCCTGATATGGAAGGAATGGCTGGTGGAGGCGGTGGACAAATGGGTCAAAGTGAAGTTGACGAACAAACCGACCCACCAACAGTTAAAGCAAGAGCGGCAACATTCCCATTACTTATTCACGAGTTAGTAAAAGGTGTTTATGAGGTATTTGGTACCCATGGTTTACCTGACGACCCGAAACAACAAGAATTGGTTATGAACGCTGAAGATACGTTACCTGCTGAGATTTGGGATTCAAGATTAGGCCCTGTATTTTGGGAGAAATTTATTGACACATATCCTGCGGAATTATTCGAAGATGATATGAAACATATCCAACATTATCTTTTCATGAGATTCTCTAAGTTAGATGCTAAAGAATTTTTTAGAGTTGCAAAATTGATTTTAAATGGTGACCCACAAGGAACTCAATTTATCCAAAGAATGGTTGACGAAATTGTTAAGGATTTGAAGAAACAAGATTACGAAGATAGTATGAATAATGACGATGATGAAGATGATGACTTAGATGACATTGATTTATCTTCTTTAGGTTTTTAAAATAAAGATTAAATTTATATAAACCCTCATTTATTAATTTAAATGGGGGTTTTGATATTTATATAAAAATGGTTTTATGACTTTAACAAAAGAACAGTTATTAATGGAGTATGTAAAATGTATGAGGGACACACCTTATGCGTTAAGAACATACTTACAAACATATGATAACACTGTGTCAAAATATGTCCCATTGGAATTATTTCCTGACCAAATTTCATTGCTAGAGGATTATGAGAACTATAATGAAAACATTGCTTTAAAATACCGACAGGCTGGAGTAACCACAGTAACCGCAGGATGGGCATCAAAAAAATTAGTTTTCGCTAAAAAAGAACGACCTGAAAAAATTCTAATTATTGCAAATAAGTTGGATACTTCTGTTGAGATGGCGAATAAAATTAAGGCATTTGTGTCTCAATGGCCGTCATGGACTAATGCAGGGTTTTCACTTGATAAGAACTCACAGAAACATTATAAATTAACTAACGGATGTGAAGTTAAAGCGGTTGCAACATCAAAGGATGCTTTACGTGGATTTACACCGACAATATTAATATTTGATGAGGCGGCCTTTATCGAAGCCGACAGTGATTTTTGGTCTGCTTGTATGGCGTCCCTATCTACAGGGGGTAAAGTGATTGTCGTTTCAACACCGAATGGTTATGATGCAATTTATTACGAAATCTATGACCAAGCATTAAGAAACATGAACGATTTTAAAATCACTGAAATGTTTTGGTATAGAGACCCAAGATATACTAAAGATTTATATCTTGTTAAGACAGATAATGTTATTCATTATTTATTAAACAAAGAAGAATACGATAAAGATAATATTATAAGTTGGGGTGATATTTCATTTGATGACAGAGACTACATTAAACTTAGAGAAATTATGGACGAGGGATATAAACCTTGTTCTTCTTGGTTTGAGGGGATGGTTAAAAAACTTAAATACGATAAGAGAAAAGTATCACAAGAGTTGGAGTGTAATTTTTTGGGGTCAGGTGATAACGTATTTGATTCGGTATTATTACAAAAGATTCGTGAAAATATGATAACTGAACCCCAAACTAAAATGATGGGGAATGCTTTATGGATATGGAAAGAACCTGTTATTGGTCACAAGTATGTTATGGGTGTCGATGTCAGTCGTGGAGATAGTGAGGATTTTAGTTCGTTCCAAATAATTGATTTTGATACGAGAGAACAAGTTGCCGAATATGTTGGTAAATTACCTCCTGACACAATGGCCGAGATTTGTTATAAATGGGCTAATATGTATTCTTGTTTTGTTGTGATAGATATCACAGGGGGTATGGGAGTCTCAACTGCAAGAAAGATGCAGGAAATGGGTTACAAGAATCTTTATGTTGACGGTGTGGATAGTGCAAACAAATGGAAATACGACCCTAAAGCCTTAGAAAAAATTCCTGGAATAAATTTTAACAATAAACGAGTTCAAATAATTGCGTCTTTTGAAGAGGTTATGAGACACGATTTTAAAATATATAGTGCAAGACTCTATAATGAGATGAATACGTTTATTTATATCAGTGGTAGACCTGACCACCAAAAGGGTCACCATGATGATTTAATTATGTCTATTGCTATGGCGACATATGTTGCCGAATCATCTTTTAGTAATTTAACTAAAGTAACTGAACATACTAAGGCTATGTTAGATTCTTGGTCGGTTAATAATAACCACTCCGCCAGTAAACAAATTGAATTCAATCCTGTAATGCCTTATGGTGGAGACAGAATTAACCAATTCTCAAATACTAATGTTGGTCGTGAGGAATATGCGAAATACGGTTGGTTATTTGGTGGTCGTTAATATTTATAATAAAACAAAACAATGGGATTAGTAGGAAGAAAAAAATCAGGTAGAAAATTCAATGGAAGTAAATTGAATGTTCCTGGTCAAGGTATAAGTTCAGTAAAACCCGGTGGAGATAACAATATTAATCGACAGGGGGGGTCTGACAACAACGCAAATAATAATACCAAAAACAAAGGGAATTCATAACTATTTAGTTATCCCTAATAAGAATTAAATTTAGAATATGGAAAATAACGACAATGGAAATTTAACAGTATGGCAAAGGTTATCCCACGCATTTGGACCTAACGCCCTGTTAAATCAGGATTACCCAACATATAAGTTTGACAGAAAAGACTTATTAAAGACTACTTCTAAACAAGAATACGATAAAGAGTTATTACAAGCTCAACAAACATATTACTTAGCAAATCAATGGACAAAGATTGAGAGTAACATGTATACCCAATCGATTTATTATGAACCAACAAGATTGTCATCATTTTACGATTACGAATCTATGGAGTATACTCCTGAAATTTCTGCGGCGTTAGACATTTATGGTGAAGAATCAACAACGGTTGATGAGAACGGATATATGTTACAAATCTATTCTGAATCAAAAAGAATCAAATCAATACTAGCCGATTTATTTAATAATGTGTTAGATATTAATACAAACTTACCTATGTGGGTAAGAAATACATGTAAATATGGCGATAACTTTGTCTACCTAAAATTAGATTCGGATAAAGGTATTGTTGGTTGTATGCAACTTCCAAACATCGAAATTGAACGTTTGGAGAGGGGAATGCCAGCTCAAGCGGCAAAACAAAACATTGATGAACCTATTGAAAACAAAGGTTTAAGATTTAAATGGAAGGCTAAGGACATGGAGTTCAATTCATGGGAGATTGCTCACTTTAGATTATTAGGTGATGATAGAAAACTTCCCTACGGTACTTCCATGTTAGAAAAGGCAAGACGTATTTGGAAACAGTTATTGTTATCTGAAGACGCGATGTTAATTTATAGAACATCAAGAGCTCCTGAAAGAAGAGTATTTAAAGTATTTGTCGGTAACATGGATGATAAAGATGTTGAGGCATATGTACAACGTGTTGCAAACAAATTTAAAAGAGACCAAGTTGTTGATAAAAATACAGGAAACGTAGATTTACGATTCAACCAAATGGCGGTTGACCAAGATTACTTTATTCCTGTTCGTGACCCCGCACAAGCAAATCCTATCGATACATTACCAGGGGCACAGAACTTATCGGAAATCGCCGATATAGAATACATCCAAAAGAAATTATTAACCGCACTACGTGTTCCTAAAGCTTTTTTAGGTTTTGAAGAAATTGTTGGTGACGGTAAAAATCTATCGTTAATGGATATTCGTTTTGCAAGAACCATTAATAGAATTCAAAAATGTATGATTGCTGAAATGAATAAAATTGCAATCATTCACTTATTCCTATTAGGGTTTGAGGACGAGTTATCAAACTTTACATTAGGTTTAACTAACCCATCATCTCAAGCGGACTTATTAAAAGTTGATTTGTGGAAAGAGAAGATTATACTTTATAAAGACGCGGTTACCGCTATCGAAGGTATCGCCCCTGTATCAGTATCATGGGCCAAAAAACATGTATTAGGGTTCTCTGATGAAGAAATTAAACTTGATTTACAACAACAACGTATTGAGAAAGCGGTTGGTGCTGAGTTAACAAACACCGCAACAATCATTACTCATTCAGGAATATTTGATAACGTTGACAAACTATACGGTAATAAATCAGGGTCAACCGCAAATGCTGGAGGAGCTCCACCACCTCCAGGAGGTGATGAAGGGGGAGGAGAATCAATGCCACCACCACCCCCACCTGAGCCAGGTGAAGGTGCGGGAATGACACCAGAATCTTTTAAACGAGATAACTTAAAAATTCTATTAGAATCAAACTCATTAACGGATGAGGATTCATATATTGATTTATCCAAGGGAAAAAATTCTTTAGGAGAAATGGAGGCTCAACTGAGTAAACTTCTAAAAGATTGATATTTATAATAAAAAAACGAAAATGATTAAGTTTGGTATATTAAAATCTAAGATAGAAAAAGTTTTATTAGAATCATATTCTAACGATACTTTTAAAGATGA
>Ga0114969_10001341_pt1 | contig 20877 bp, 22 predicted proteins | sample M_130807_MF_Meta_FD_87316 | JGI IMG/M metagenome (GOLD analysis project Ga0114969, IMG submission 87316) | Freshwater microbial communities from Lake Montjoie, Canada to study carbon cycling - M_130807_MF_MetaG | ecosystem: Environmental > Aquatic > Freshwater > Lake | place: Lake Montjoie...
CAATTAAATTAATTGAACTTAATAATTCATTAAAATTAGTTATCTTTATATCAGTTATATTTGCAATTATATTGTTAGCTTCAAACAAGCATGCAAACACTCTATTTAAAACTTGAGGTGATGTTTTTTCATTAACATTTATATAACAACCGCTTGTAAATATTGTATTGATTAAGTCTTTTTCATCTTGCGTCAATGGTAGTATGTTGCCAGATGAAATAACTTCATTTAACGGGTTCAAAGCTCCTGTAAATCTATAATTTAGATATGATGTTAGTGCATTATTATTTTGCATTAACTTCATTAATGCTTTGTTTAGTATAATGTTATTTACAAACTCATTTCCATTCTTATTAAATGGGGAAACGTTTGTACCACCGCCTGGTGAGTTTTTAGAAAAATAAATTTCTGTTGCGTCAAATATTGAAAAATTAGTAAACCCTGTATTTGATATAATTGACGGTACTGGCGTTCTAGTTGGTGATGGGGTTGGTGTAAGTGATACTGTCCGTCTTGTTGGTGATGGGGTTGTTGTAGGTGTTATTGAAGCTGAAGGAGTGATTGAAGGTGTTATTGAAGCTGAAGGTGTGATTGACGCGGTAGGTGTAATTGAAGCAGTTGGTGTTACTGAAACTGTAGGGGTTATTGAAGCTGTTGCTGCTACAGACGCTGTAGGTGTTATTGTTACTGTAGGAGTTATTGATGATGTAGGTGTTATTGAAGGTGTTATCGACGATGTAGGTGTTATTGAAGGTGTTATTCATATGGTTGGTGTAATTGACGGGGTAATTGATATGGTTGGTGTAATTGAAGGCGTTACACTAGCTGTAGCTGGTAATGAAGCTGTAGGGGTTATAGATACTGAAGGTGAAACAGAAGCTGTAACCGTCCTTGTCGGTGTTATCGATACTGATGCTGTAGGTGTTATTGATGGTGTTAACGATGCTGTTGGTGTAATCGAAGGGGTTACTGATGCTGTTGGTGTAATCGAAGCGGTTGGCGTTATCGATTTTGTAGGTGTTATTGAATATGTGGGTGTTATCGATACTGTTGGTGTAATCGAAGCGGTTGGTGATACAGAATTAGGAGGAGTTATTGATGCAGTTGGTGTTATCGATGGTGTTACTGATGCGGTTGGTGTTATTGACTTAGACGGGGTAGAAGTAACAGTAGGTGTTATAGAGGGTGTAGATGACGGGTAAGGCCCTACACATGTTGTAAATGTATCAGTAGCTGTACCCAACGTTAGGTATAATTGAGCATTTATACCACCTTGTATACATAAATAACCATATTGTGCATTGGGTGCTCCTGAGTATGAACCTCCTTCGGTACCAGATGGGCATAATGGCAATCCATTAAACTGTATAAACCCACTAGCATCGTAATTAAACAACCAATAGGCACAAGGTAGAGGGGTTACTGACACTGTAGGTGTCAGTGTAGGTGTAGGAGTTATCGTTCTTGTAGGTGTTATTGACGATGTTACAGACGCTGTAGGTGTTATTGATGCTCCTGGCGACAATGCTACAGATGATGTTGGTGTTATGGATGGTGTTACCGATGCGGTAGGAGTTACAGTTGGTGTCGGGGTTATAGTAACTGTAGGAGTAGGTGATGGTGATGCTGGTGGCGTGCAGTCTGAAATATAAGTCCAGCTAGCTGGGTAAGGTCCTACAGATGTTGGAGGCGAACCACCACTATCGTTAGTACAATATTGGTCATTGTCATATACTGTCCCAATAAATGAATTTCCATTACAGAGTGTAAGAGAAAGTGGATCACCTCCACTAGTTGTAGAATATTGCCATAGTGTACAAGACATGTTACATTATCTCCTCATATATTTCATCATTTAATTGCACGTATATTGTTTTTGGTGAGCCGTTTTCTTCTCTTATAACGTTAGTTTTATCATCGTTATATGATTGTACACTAATTACTTCTTGAATGTATGGGTTATATTCAAAACCACTTATATAGTACTCAACACTGTCTGTAGTTACTAAAATTATACCAGTTTTATTATTATTCCAGATAGCTGGTAACTCAGAGTATGATGATTTTGGTATTAAATTACGTGACATATTTTTTATTCTACTATTATGTTATTCAATATAGTCTTATTATATAGGAAAGGAAATTTATAATATGGTAATTGTACGTCTGTTGCGTCAATACGTATATCAACATCTGAATAATTTGGGTTAAATTCAAGTAACGTTAAGCCATTATCAGTAACTGTTGTACCGTCATTAAGAACTCTTCTCATAAAAAAAGTTTCAACACCTTCGATACTTAAAATTTGTGTTACAAGTCTATTTAACGATACTATTTGGTTAAGTGAGCAATTTTCTGGTGCAAAATATCTTTGGAATACTGTATTAACATTATTTTTAACTGTATTGATATCTGTTCTTAAATCATTTGTCTTTTTAATTACTAAATAAGTTGTTTTATAGATATCTTGTGTGGGTGCCTCGCCTGGAGCTGTTAACCCTAATGTAAATGCTTGATATACAGGGTCTTGAGGTACAAGCTCCATGTTTAAAGCTTTTAAATCTGACATTGCTGTTATAATAGTGTTCTTTTGTGAGTTTTGTAAGAAATATTGCTTGTTATTTTCATCAACACTCTTTATTTTAGGGGTTAAAAAGAGATAAATGTTATTATCTTGACCGGAATGTGAAAAATTAACTTCATTAAACAAGTATCTCGGATCATCGTTTGGTCTGGTTATACCTAAATCATAAAAATACTTTATAAATGAATTGATATACGTATTATTATTAACAACAAATGAGCTTGTAACAACACTGCCGAAGTTTTTCTGAATAAATGCTTCAAAATCTTGTTGTGTAACAAGTCTATTTTGACTGAAGAATGTTTTTGGTGCATTCATACGTATATCATCAACTGACTCTGGTTGGTTTGGAGCAGAAGATGCTAATGTATTTGAGAATGCAATGTTAGATACTTCAGTCCCAGTTATATAATTCAGTAATGGGTTGAGTACGTCTGTTGCAATTCTTGTAAATTGAGGTGTATTATAGAAATTAAGTGTGTTATTATTGAGTTGGTTGGCTGATACTATCCCAGCTGCCCCGTTACTCTGAACATAATAAACATAAACTTGGTCACCGGCATTTAACTTCTGACCGAAAACGTTATTACCAAATTTTAATTCATAATACCCGTTCTCATTATATCTTACTTCATATATTGGTGATGTGCTATTGTTTAAGAATAAAGATTGTGCTGGTGTAAACTGTGTATATTTTTGTGTTGCTGTATTATACACATATACATTGATACTATCTTGATCAATATTAATAGGTGTGTTAGTAATATTATCAGTAACCACTATATTAAACGTTTCAAAATCTTCCCCAGTAGCAAGTTGTACTGGATACTCTACAAATGGCCCTTGATAAAGTAAATTTTCTTGGTATAAATTTTGTAATTGTTCTGCAGTGTTAGTTAATTTACTAAAAGTAATATCTTTAATGAACGAATATATAATTCCATTTATAGTAAAAAATGAATACCTTGGTATTGTATAAACACCAGCAGTAACATTTGCATTAGCAGTTGCTTCAAATGATAATAAAGAAGTTTTGTAACCAACTGGATTGTATCCAATAAGTTTTACCAATCTATTCATGTTTTCGTAGATAGTTGTTTCGTTAAACATGGCTTGACTGCTGGTGCTGTTGAGATAAAAAAGTAAGTAGTGGTAAGAAAGAGCGACAACATCGATAATCGCATTTAAATTACTACCTTCAAAATTTTGATCAGTAAATGTTCCACCCTCAGTCAGTCTATCACGGATAAGTTGCTTCAAAGTTAATGCATCAAATGTTGCATAACTGTTTCTAGATAATTTAAATTCTGTAAGATTGTCTGCCATAATTAATTGTTAAAATAAAAGCCTGCTTTATCTAAAACCCCAACAACAGTAACTTGTTGTGAGCTAAATCTTGGAACTGATATAGATAAAGTAATAATATATTGTTGGTTGTCTGAGTCTGGTGTTACATTAACATTGAGAATTGTAACTCTTGGTTCATATCTTTGAATGCCTTGATAAATTGCATTGCCTATTGAAAGAGCTCTACTATCCGTAACTGGTAAAAATAACATATCACCGAAACCAATACCGAATAAAGGGTTTAAAGGCTTCTGACCTGGGTTGGTTGTAATGATATTAGATATGCTGTTATATATTGCACCTAAATTAGTATCAGCTTGTATGTCAAGTATCTGTTGCTCTTTGTATAACTGATTGTTAGCAGTGGAACCAATAGCTAGATCTAATGTTAGATCAGTGTAAACGTTAGTATTGTTCCTTTCTGCGTTAACGTTTGTTAGTATATCTAGGTTAATACTTGGCATTATTATTATTATTTAAACCGAAAATAGAAATATACAAAGAGAGCATAAATAATAATATGAAACATAAGTTTTTAGCATTGGTAGAAAACAGTATCACAAGATATAACAACGGTGGTCTATTGACAGGTGATACTGTCAAGTTTGTTAAAAACTTTAAGAGTAAAGACTCCTATAAAGCTTTAAGTGATAACTTAAAAGACTATATTGAAGAGTTTATAAAGACAGATAAGAACTTGAGAGTTGTTGATATTAAGACAATGTTTCCATCAAGTGCCCCAGGTAACAATGATAACAGAGGTAATGCATTTTCAGTTGAAATTGCGATTGAATTAGCACCAGGCAGCTTTGATTTACAAAATAAATTTACAGTACCAAGTGATATCTTGATGCCTGATAATGATTATATTAACTTACCGAAGATACCTGATAGTATCCGAAAGAAAGAAAAGCTTAATCATAAGCCAACACCACCAGAAGAAGCTGAAGAATCACCTTACAACCCGTATTTACAAACTTTAATGACTCAAGATGGTGATAAGCTCACAAGAGGTGATAAAAAGTTAAACAATGTTAACGTTACCATTCCATCACAACCAGTTAAAGGTGCTAATTCTCCAGCAGTAAAGGGGTTTAATAGTGTTTATTCACCATTACCTACTAAGATCGTAATGCAACGTCGTTAAGTTGTAAGCTTTTCTAACTGACAAAAGCAAGCAAACGCGTTTATTTCTTTATCAAGAACGAAAGCGTCTCTATATAGATACTCTGATATAATAACAATCATTTGTCTCTTGTTATCTGGTTTAGTATCTGAATTATAAATGAAGTTAAGGTAATGCTTTAGCAAGCTTGCATAGTCACCTTGAAACTCGTTTTCATTTTCAATCAGAAACTTACGAAGCTCTAAAACTTTCTTTGATACTAAATGGTTATTAATTTTAGTAACGATATCATTCCTATCAGTCGTATCTTTAATATGTAAAACACCTGATACACTATACTTTTGAATAGTATTAATGATTTTTCTGATATCAGGGTAGTTGTCTTTAATAACTCTTGCAAGGTTAACCCTTTCAGTCGTCGGTACCTCAATATTTTCAGTACGTAAAATGTAAACAATTCGGCTTAGTACATCTTGAACTGATGGATTGAGATCGAAGTACTGGGTTCTACTTTGAATAGCAGGAATGATCTTATGTTTATAATTTGCAGTTAGAATAAACCTAGTGAAACTACTGTATTCCTCCATTGTATTCCGTAAAGCTCTTTGACCATCAATGGTAATACCATCAGCTTCATCTAAGATTACTATCTTAATTGAACCATCGAGACTCTTTGTTTGAGAGAACCCACAAACCTTGCTTCTAATAGTATCAATACCGTTCTCGTCAGAGGCATTGATATATAAATACTGACACTTTAGTATGTCCTGAACTATAATCTTTGAATAGTCGTTTTACCAATACCAGGAGTACCTACAAACAACAAATTCGGCACTTCATCCTTAAGAGTATTAAAGTAAGCCCTATTTTCACTAGACAAAACCATCTCATCGATAGTTTTAGGTCGGTATTTTTCTACCCAAAGATTATTAAACATATTATAATTATGTAACTGTTCCGTTTACTACCAATTAACTGTAAGCACTTCATCGGATGAACCAAATCCTTTATCACCTCTTTTAGATTCAGAGGCTTCTGTATCCCAATGAACGTTAGCTTGAATAAGTGGGTAGATAACTAACTGAGCTACCTTATCACCTTGCATTATTGTCTGAAATTCAGGACCAAAGTTATAAATTTTAATGCCCATATCACCTCTATAACCATTATCAATAACACCAAAGTGAGGAAATAGGTGCTTCTTAAAGCCTAAACCTGATCTACCTTCGACTTTAAACCAATAACCTGGTGTAATGTATGCTAATTTGAGGCCAACTGGCACAATTGCCCAACTATTACCTGGTATAACCGTTGTTTCAACAGCTGTAACGTCTAAACCCGTATCGCCAGTAAAGGGATCTGAGTGATTACTTGTAGGTAACACAGCCTTAGGATGAGTTAAAATGAATTTAATATCAATTGGAAACATATATTCATGATTATACCTATAGAGATCTTTAAATCAAGTAGATATATGATAAGTATTTTAATGGCTGATCAAGATGTTAATGATGCAGTAGGTGAATTGTTAGATCAATTGCAAGGTAAAGGGAATGTTCCTAATCTTACACCTAAATTACAGGAACTTTCCAAAGAAAATATGGAACAATTCTTGCTTCAATACTCAAGTCAGTTAATAAAGGGAAGTGTTGAGTTTGTTGATGACTTAAAACAATATATTACATCTGCTCCTACTCCGGAAGATGTACAAGCCATGGCCACATTAGTTAGTTCATCAGCTGCTGCAATTGAAACCCTCAATAAGATATTGCTTTCAAATAAAAATATTGATGCAAAATTCAAATTGAAGCAAATGGACATTGATAGTAAAAAGGAATTACAACAAACTGATATTCAAGGTAAGTTAGTTATGAATAGAGAAGAACTTCTTAAGAAGTTGCTTGATGATTCAAAGATCATCAACGTTGAAGTAACAGACGTTACACTTTAACCCTGAACACCTAATACAAACTTTGAAGAAAGTTGTAATGTTGATAAGTTATTTTTTAAAGCATCAACATTTACTTCTAAGTTTTCCATATTTGTAATAGTATATTTATAAAACACTGCTTTTCTTTCAGGGTTACCGTCTTGTGGATTGAATCCTTTGAAGAACATAATGAAGTCGCTTATTTTACCTAGCAAAGCATGTAGTTCGTTTAATATTGCTTGGTTATACTTAACAGCTCTATCATAATAAAGAATATCTGTAATTAAATTAGTACCATGTGATGTTTTAGCTGTGTTATCATTAACATCACCAGTTTGTAACCCGGCCAAATTTGTTTTTAAGAGCGGGTCTGTATAATTGTTAAAGGTTAAAGCAATGACTAAATTATTTCTAGACACTTTTGATATAGTTGTTGGTGGTAAGAACGATGGATGGATGTGTTGTTGACCGAAAGTATCAAAATATGGTATAACATTATTATCTAAAATAGAATATGTGTCTGTTATATACCCTATATCATCTGAAAACGGTTTAAAGTATTGGTTGTTAGTAATAACCCTATCTAACCTTTGTTTGTAATCATTAGATAAAGATAGGTACTTCTCAACAAAGAACATTTTAAATGAGTTATTCATCATTTTAGTTCCATCAACTTCTATATTACCATTATCTGCATTTATCTTAAAATTTTCAACAGTAAAATTTGTCTTGTTTAATTCATCAAATAAAATACCATATGAACTTAACATATTAACTGTAACAAGACTCTTATTAAACTTTATATTTTCATTTACTTCAGATAAGAAGCTACCAACTGCATCAAGTATATTAGTGCTTTTATTATAAAAACTTAAGCTTGTGTCTTGAACTATACTAAGGTATTGGGGTAGTAATGTTACTTTCTCGTTCATGGTATATTTTCGTTTATTTTAGGGTCATTGAAATGATATGTTTTAACTGCTATTATCTTATTGTAATAGCTATTGTTATCTTTAAAGATATGATCAACTTGTAGTATAAAGTATATACCTAAGAACTTATTATCAAAATCATTATCAACATAACTACCTGTTCTATCTATACTAATAAACTTGCCTGATTTTCTTTGAAATCCGCCTTGTACAGTTATCTCAACACCAAGATTTAACTTAAGAGCGTCTTTTAATACCTCGTTTCTACCAAATGCTAACTTCAATGCATCACTATCTTCTGAATATATTAGAAACTTGTTATCAAAGTTTTGGTTAGTCTTTTGTGTGTTGTTAATAATAAAGTTAGGTGATGGTTTATTATCTCTACCTTTCATTGGAGCAACATATAGCTTAGAAAAGTCCTCTTTAACTCTTTGTACATCACCATCAACCCCGTTAATATCAAACGTCTTGCGTTCAAAGTTATATGAATGTACTAAGGTAGTTTTAATATTGTTTTGCCATGCTTCACCTGGGGTGTTAAAAAACTTAACATCAACAATATCGCTGGTCTCACCTAACTCTAAAGCTATTAATGGCTTTTTAATATCGTTTTCAATAACATTATTGTTATCTTGAGCACCTGCTATGGTTAAATTCTCAACAAAATATTGACCACCTGAATCATTCTGTTTATTAAAAGCTTTTTGAAAAATACTACTAGCGCTTTCTAAAGTATATTCTCCTGTATAGTCATCCTTAGATAGGAAAGAGAAGTCTTTACCTGGGCTATTGCTAACATGTAAAGCATACATATACATTAAATCGTTTAATGCCGTATAATTGTTTGGTGATGAATAAAATAATTGACTTGCTCCTGATTCAAAGTTAGGAGTAACTTCATTACTACCAGATAAAGTTGTAAAAACGGCTTGTGGGTTGTCTAACCCTTTTTTTAATATGTATTTTAAACAATCCCCTGTATAGGCTTGTCTATCCTTATCAGATAAAAATGCTATCTTGTCTTTTTTAAGTAAATTAACTGTAGAGAAGAATATTTTCTTTTCTTTTAAAATTTCAAAATCATAATCTTCAATAGTATACTTTTTTAATTTACCAGTCTTGCTAGGTACATCTACTTCATTAGATAGAATGAATACGTATTGAAACCCAAACACTTTATTATAGTCTAAACTCTGTTCATTGTATGGGTTAGTACTAGGATCAACAGGTATAATAGATAGTAATAAAATGTCTCTTCCATCACCTCTGGTCTTATATCCTCTTTCACCAATATTATCAACAAATTCAGATGATTGAGGAGATAATTTATATCTTTCAATAACGTCTTCTGTGTTATCTATAACTATATATCCGTTTACAAATGGGTTATAGATTTGATCTTGAAGAAAAAGATCCTTTATAGCATCTTTTTGAAAGTCTACAACAACACCATCGGCATTTACAAACGTTGCTCTAAACAAATAATTCTTTCTATTGATTGTATAGAAAAATTTTTGATAGTTATCTCTAGCATAAGAAAATGCACTTTCATTTCTCATTGTAATTGTTGTTTAATAGCATTTAAAACTGGCTTTAAATATTGTTTCTTTAACACTTTAATTACCTTACCTGAATTGTTTATATCAAAAGGGTTTTGAATGTTATTCATAATACATATTAACCACCATAGATATGTAGTGCCATATATCTGGTAACTCAATGTTGTTAATGGTATATTTGATTGTAATGTCATTAAGTCAAACACTGAATCATTAATATTATTAGGCATTTTAATGTTCTTTATAATATTATAGAAGTAAAAGTTTTTATCATCAGTCTGAAAGACTTTAAAGATGTTTTCATACCTGTATATTTCTAGTCCAGGTAAGTCTTGTATATAATTTTGATATTGTCCGTTCATCGTTGTACAGGTATGTTACCACTCCCTAATGACCCAGGTGGTCCGATAGTAAACGGTATGTTTGTTCTTTCAGGTACCCCGTTAATTCTACGGCCAGTTAAACCGGGACCAAATTGATTTACCAGTGGCCCGAGTGGTTGATTGTTTGAAGCTACATTATTATTGTTTATTAAATTAAATGGATTTGCTAAATTAAAATTACTTGCCCCGGTGGGGTCATTAAACTGAGGTAGGGTGGGTTGTATAAGTGGGCCTGTTGATCTAGGGCCTGTTGGTATATTACCACCTCCTATAGTAACTCTCGATGATATACCACCTGTTATAGCTGCGTATAAAAAGTTTTTCGTCTCTTCATTTAGACCTTCTATTGTAATATTAACTTCATATGCGTCAGGTATAATAGTTTGGAAAGATATCCCTCCGTTAATAGGAGCTTGTATATTTAACAACCGTCTACTACCGAGAAATTTAACAGATAAAGAACTTATAAATGCATATGGCATATATACAACACCTGGTAATGATACTTCATATATAACTGGCATATCAAGAATTGATCTAGTTCTTCTACCTGGTCTGTTTTGATAAATTAATCCAAAAAGCAATTGCCAATTTAGTTGAATATCACTTACTGTACCGGTATTTAATAAAGGAAACTTTATATTAATAGTCCGGCCTTTATCTCCCATTGTAAATTGTTTTGACTGTTCTATATACGTGCCGGGTTTTAACATATTAGCAAAACCTGCTACCCCAGCAGCTATACCCCCTACTATAGTAGTTACATCCCCGCCGAGAAAACTCGCATGACCACCACCAAAATTTAAACTATTATCAACATATGAATTATCAAAATATGGAAATGCATATTGAAACCCTGTTGGTTTGGTAATGTATAAATAATTGTAAGGTTGTAAAGTCTCTTCATTAAACTTAGAAGCTCCCTCAGCTTCAATTTTGTCTGTTAGTAATTTTTCAGCGTTGCGCGCAAAAGTAACACCGGTGTTAGTTGCTGCAGCTATAACATCAGCGGTAGTACTAATGAGTCCAGGACCAGCTGCGGTTTTTATACCCTCAGCTATAGACCCTACCCCTTTTAATAGTTCTTCACCACTTTGTACTGTTGCAAAAACTGAATTGGCTAAATTAGCTACGTTACTGTTTATTAATAATTTCTTTTCTATTAATGTAATTGCAGGCACATCTCCTCTTGCAGAGATAGGGTTTTTTGTCCATTGAAAATCTGTTATAACGTTAATTATATTACTAGCATTTATACTGCCATCTAATAAATTAGAATTGGTTACAACATTTAAAGCTGGTAATACTTTTGTACCCCCATTTGCTGTATCAGATAATGTCCAGAGATTGGCCATAACAATATTTAATTACGCTTATGACAGCGCGCCTTGCAATTCACGTAAACCGCTTGTATTGCCGTAATTATGTGATATAGTTGTTGCTGACGTTACAATATTAGTATCTCCCTTTAGTTTATCAGCTACTTCATATAGTACTTTATTGGTTTGAGTTGATATCTTTATTTGTTCAGCTAATAAATCATGTGTACGTTGGGCGTAGGTTTTAAAATTACTATTGCTTTCTTGTGTAACCTTTAACGCTTCATCAGGTTTATTGTTATCGGTAACGGGCTTAATAATAGGAGGTATAATTGTTTGTGGAGATACAACACTTACTTCTTTAGGTATTACTGGGGAAGGTGTCTGCTTTTCAATAGAAGTTTCTGAAGTTGTTGTTAATTGAGGCGCCTGTGACTGATTATCTGCTATGGGTTTTAACTCATTTAATATTTTACTTGTCGTTGGAGGGGTAGTGGTGTTTGTTATAGATGGGCTGTTGGTGGTTGGTAATTGCGGAGGTTTTATTTCCCCTGTAGTAGATGGTGGTAACTGAGGGATTTTTATTTTTGAATCCCCTACTGTATATTTATTACCTTTAAATTCAAACGTTTTCTCTCCCTTTTCAGAAGCAACTCTCTAGGTTAAGTTTTTCTTCTTTTAATTGTTTATTATTAGCTGTTCTTTTAGCAATATCTTCATTTTGTTCTTTCCGTTCTTGAAAAGTTTTTCCTGAAAATACAAAATCACTTAGTTCAGATAAAGCTGGTGATTCACTAACCTTTTTAGCAATTTTATCTGATATTTTAAATTCTTTATCCAAATAAGTACCGATTTGCCAACCTGCAAACCCTGCTAAAGCTATAGCAGCTGCTGGTCCTAAAGCTGCTGCAAGAGGGCCTATAGATGATATAAGCGGGCCTAATAGTTTAGTAGCACCAGTAAATGCACTTAATATACCTTTACCCATACTCGCAAAGGTATCTAATATACTACTTAAAACACTACCTTTATCTTCTTTTTTTTCTACCTCTTTGGGTTTATCATCTACATCTTTACCTATAATCTTAGATAATTGTTTTATCGCTTTATCACTAAAATCTTCTATATATACAGGCTTAACTTCTTCTATAATTTCTGTCTGTTTTTCTTCTTCATTTTCATTTGCAGCTGCATTATTTGCTGGGTTAACTGGTTCAGAAATTTGAGGAACTGTTATAGGTTGAGGTTTTGCAGTTGTTTCTAAACTACCTAATATTTTATTTAGTATTGCATTATTAGGTTTTATATCTTCAACTTTTTTAACAGGTAGTTTTTCCGGAAGTTTATCTGGAATCTTATTATCTCCTATACCAGTTGAAGGAATATTAGACTCTTCTGCTTCTTTTTCAAGAGTTTCAAGTCTTCTTACAATCTTTTCGTTTACCTTAGTAAACAGCAATAGAGCGTCAGTGATAGTTACATCTGCCATTTATTATATTTATCACATAATAAACAATTCAGGGCCTATTTCTAATCTCTTATCCTCATACTTAACTAGTAAAGCTTCAGTATCTCTTATTGTCGTTATGTATCCAAAGACTTCTTTAAGTTGCTTTGTATCAATAGCCTCTATAACGAGTATTGCATTCTTTACTGATAATTCAGTTAAATCTATTACCTGACCGGTATCAGACACCGTTATCTTATTAACAAATTTGGAAACTTCATTAATTAATAATTTACCTAATAATGCTTTTTCGTTTTTGTAATTGTTAACTATATAATTATTAAACTTTATATCCGTTGTAAGGTTAGGTGTAGATATTTCTAATACAAACTTATCTGTTGTTATTGTTTTCTTTAATTCTGGTAACGTTATAGTTTTATTTTTTTCAAGCAACTCAGCCATATTAATATCATTACAGACTGGGGATATGTTCTTAACAAATGCTAGTATAATATTGATACGATCTATAGTATTAAGAGTAGATATGTCATGTGTAGTTGATGACTTAATTATATTGTGTATAACACTATAAAACTCTATAACCCCAAATAAGTTATTAGACAGAATATCAATAATATTTTTTTGTTGTAGTAAGGTTAATGCTTTAAATTCAACTTCAGAACTTAAAGACGGTATATATACATTAAGCCTTTCTTCTGACTTCTTTAAGTCACTTATAATGTCTGCAAAAGTCCTATCATTCATAGTTATATTTAACAACTATACAGAAGACTCAACTTTACTACTATTTTCCTTATCTGCCATCTCTTTCATATAAAGCTTAAGCATAAGGTTACATTCAGGGTAAGAGTATTGATTGAAATCAGCAGCATTAAAATTTAAACATCTTCTCAAGCTATATTCTATATCATAAAAGTTTTGTAAGCTGTAAGAAAAGATTGCTTTTAACAATAACAAGGCTGATGTGTTAAAGAATGATATAGTATAATCTATATGTTTTATATTGTAAATAAACGCGGCAAAATGTTCTGTTATTCTTTTGTATATATCTACTACAGGTAATGCTGGGAAATTTTCAATACCTTTTTTTGTTAAATTAGTAACCTCATAATCGTTTATACTGCTGATACAATATACCACGTTTAAAAATACATCCGTATTGGGTGTTAATTTAGTGGGAAATAAAAACTTATAAATGTTATCATTACATTCATATTCAAATGGTATAACTTCTACATTAAAAAAGTCAAATATAGTGTCTATTGAATAACTAATCTTAACATTATTAGCTACAAATTCTATATTTTTACCTAAAATAAGTTCGCGGTATTTTAATAAAATTAAAAATTTTTGTTGTAAATTAATCTTATAATCAGTAAGTAAGATTGCATCTAATAACGTTTCAAATGCATTAGATATAGTATTAACATCACTTGTAGATATATTCTTTACTAAATTTCTATACTCTATAAAAGAAATTTCTCTTGCTTGATAGGTTTTTCCTAGTACATCTATGTTATATACGAAATTGTAAGACATTTAATTACGGTCCTAGCGGAACATTACCTGCAAATGACCCTCTTGGTCCTAATGGAACGTTGCCTGCAAATGATCCTCTTGCTCCAAGCGGTATACCTGTTGGTATAGATGATTGTGAGGCTGGGGTTTGGCCTAATCCATTTAACCCACCTACCCCTAAAACTGATCCGCTCCCTCTTATACCTAAACCTGATATACTAGTACTTGGTTTTATAGATGTAGGAAGCCCGTTATAAGGTGCTTGTATATTATAATTATCATATGCAAATGTAACGTTAAATACATCTAACCCATCATCTGCATATGTAAGTGTTCTGGTATCTACTGCAGTTGGTACGCAATCATAATACTTCCAGACTTTTCTTAAAGTAGATGGTTTGCCAGTTTCAAACTTTCCAAATTGTATAATTGTTATATTTGTTTTTATGCTTTCAGAAACCGGGCGAGCTACAAATCCTCTATGAGCTGCCATTATTAACCATGGTCTTAAAATTAAATCTGTAAATGATGTATTGGTTTCTCTAAATTGAATTGTTAATTGATTAGATGCATATGCATCTCTACCTTCTAATATAGTACCTTGTATAAAACCTCTATTATTTTCAATAGTAGCACTACTAGAATTTAAATTCTCAGATGGTATACTAGCCCCACCAACAAATATACAACCTGCCTTTTGACTGTTCTCCGGTCTATCAACTAATATAGATCTAACCGTATCTATATTCCAGCCTCCTTTGTCGCCTTGTATAAGTTCTACCCCTTGTAAATTGGTTGTATTAACTATTGCGGGTATATTATCAAAAAATGCTATGAACTGCGTTCTTAAAGGAATAGCTGTATCATATTGCTGTAAAGATGTAGCAAAATTATCCCGAGAATTAAAGCTTGTCTGAGCCATAACAATATTTAATCATAAAAATGCCGTACTATAGTACGGCATGATATCCATTTACGTTTTTAAGATATTAAAATCTAGGCGTAATTGCTTGAACGGCGTTTTGAACTGCTCTATTAGCAGCACCTCTAAGTACTCCACTGACTTGAGCGCCAACGCCTCTTGCTGTTGTAGCAATACCACCCTTAGTTTGTCTAAAGTAATGATAAGCAACATTACAATCAAAGTTTTGAACTTCACCTGTTGATGTTATATCATATGCTAATGCAGCTACGTCTCTAATACTAACACCAACTAATTGGTATTGTGATACAACATTTAATTGTTTGTCAAGTTGAGCAAGATCAATTACTGCATCAGGACCTGGTATAAAATAATTACCTGTGCTAGTTGCATCATCAAAGGTTGCTCTAGAAACTGCTAATAACTTCTGTCTTAATGACTGAGCTTCGTCAGCATAAAAATTGATTGTATAGCTATCGCTCCCAGCGTATGTAGCAACGCCTGGCACGTTAAAATTTAATCCCATATATGGTACTGGAATATTTGTAATGTTTCTTGCTGGTAAGCTTGCTGTTCTGGCATATACTAAATCGTTATCATCTAGTAATAACCCACCCCCGTTGAGGCCGAAATTAATGTTAAGCACTCTAAATAGATTTGAGCGTGAGAAATCTTTTGATTGTGCTGTCTGATAGAAATTTGTAATTGTTTGGTTGACGTCTGCCATGTTATTATTTATTGTTTTAGCCTAAAATTAACTGATTATTTGATGCTTCGTTTTTACTATCTAAAAGTATATTCTTTATACTAATATCTTTCTTAGTATACCAAACGTTATTAATAAGATACCCCACTGAAGTTACCTCTTGGATAACTCCAGTACGTTCATTACTATCAAACGATGTTGTGAAAAACACTGTATTGCCTTTATTCATTATAATATTTAATTTTATAGGTTATAATAAGTTATATCCGGTATAGGTTATAACTTATCCAACTAACTCGTTAAAGTTAGCACTTGTACGAGTTGCGTAGAAATTAACCAATATAAACTCTGCTGTTCTTACTGGCTTGAGATATATATCAACGACAAGTTCGTTTTGATCGATAATACTAGGTGTATTATTACGTTCATCGCATACGATAAGATAATCATACAACCCTTCAGTATTCTTAGCATAGTCGAATATAGGAGTTAATGTATTGATTACTCTTGTTCTTGTTAAAAGCGTGTTAGGTTCAAATACGAAAAACTTTACTGTTTGAGCAGTTGCTTTTTCAAGTGATAAGAATAACCGTCTTACGTTAATTCTATCAAATGCACTTGGTTGCTTTAACATTGTCTTTTGACCATATATTACAAACCCTTCATTTGGAAAGAATGCAACTGGATTTGCATTTACTTTATACAATTGATCTCTTTGTTTTTGTTTTGGCTTTAATGCTAAGTCAGCTGCACCTCTTACTGAGCCTCTTGTAAACCCTGCTGGTGCATACCAAGGTTGGTATACTGAATCTGTACTTGCCATTGCGGCTGCTGCAAAACCAGAGAATGGCACCCAGCAAAAGTCACCTAATGCACTATCAAACACCTTACACCAATTTGCATATACTGTTGAATAACTTGTATTGAACGGTGCAAGCACATTTCTAATAGGGCTATACATATTCAATGAGAAGTTATTATTTGGATCAGCTAATGGTAAGAAATTAGTACCTTGAACGAATATGTTTCTTGGTAAATCACCAACAAACAGATGATCCTTTCTTCTTAATCCTGCAAAATCTGAATACCTATTAAAGATTGTTGCGTAATTAGCTGCAAATGTTGCGGCAGTACCAGTAACATTGTCTGGGTTTGTTGTATATAACCCGCTAATTGCAGATACAAATATTGTATCATCAAAATAATGTTGAGCTGAGGATAATGTAGGGGTATTGTTTATATATTCACTTACCGCAAATATTGTCGTCATACCAGCATCAATTGAAACATCAACGTTGTATACTTCTGTGTTTTCAGCAATATCAAACATTCTATCAAGCTTTAATGGTATTGAACCGAGATCTTTTGTCTTTAAGTTCGTATCTGTATATGCCCCTGTTGGATATAAATTATCTACTGGTGTTAATACTGTATAGCATGATCCTAAAGCTGCTGATAACAATGTAACTTGTGTATTAGCTGTTGCTGAATTTACTATACCATATTGCGCTGAAAGATTATACAATAATGTGCTAGGAGCTACATAAGCTGATGTAACCATTCTAACTTTATTAGTTGGTACACCGGCATTTGATAACCAAGTTGAACCGTTCTTATGAGAAATAAAGTCATTAACGAGTATTGTAACATTAGGTGATGTATCTTCTCTTGTTTCTAAGAAAAAGCTTACTGGTTGACCACCGTTTTGCGAATTAAGCTGTCTCCAATAATCGAGTGAACCAATATATCTTTCACTAAACACATAATCGAGCTTGATTGAGTCTGGCGAAAATACTGATTGCTTTAATTTAAATAAACCAAAAGATAAAGTATCATCGAAATTAACAGTATCAATATTAAATGTACTTGCATTCTCTAATACTTGTGATAAGCTATTGCCTTGCTGGCCATAATTTAAAACCCCTGCAGGTTGATTATCAGATAATGATGATAGACTGAAATTTAATCTAGTCGATGGTACAGTAATATAATTCGTTGTGTTTGTAGCACTTTGCGTTACAGTTTGTACAGTTAAGATGTCATCAAAGTTTGATGTAGGACTTAAATTAGAATTGTCTATAATACCAACATAATATCCTTCAAATAAATTGTTAACTGTTGTTTGAGCTTTGTTGAGCACAATCATACCAGCATTTCCTAAATCGCTAAATGCATTAAATGATGATTTGCCTGTGTTGCTCCAATTAAAGCCACTACCTTGTAAAATATTATCGTATTGTTGCGCTGTTAACTCGAAGTGAGTTGGTTCACCAAATACATAAAGTACACCAGATGCTTGAGCATTGTATGTAGTTAAGAATTTACCATATTGTGATGGCTGATTTGTATAGTCAATGTTAATTGCAGAGCAAGGATAAACTAACGCACCATAATTTGCACCAAACCCCGTGCCGTTATTTGCACCGTAAGGTAACTTATATGTATAAACATTTGCTGTTGTATTAAGCAGAGGAGCTACTGAATGGTAAAAATATCTTTCAGCAGGTGTCTGAGGTTGACCATAGATATTAGTAAAATCAGATAAACTTGTAACTTGTAAAACTTCATCAGTAGGACCGGTAGCAGCAAACCCTGCTACTAACACGTTTGTACCTGTAGGTACCACTGGACCTTGAGATAAATCAATTTCTGAAATTTGTACGCCTGGAGATTCAATTGAGCGAGCCATATGTAATTATTTATGATTTTGCGGACAACTTTTACAACAATTCAGCAAAGAACTGAGAAAAGGCAAATGAAAAAGAAGATTCAATTTCACCAGGCTCTCTATAATTATAATCTATCCCATTAAGGAGAACAGGAAATGCTTTGGTGTAAGTAAATTTAATAACATTGACATCAAATTCATCTTTACCGAAGATTGTTAAATCAGTTTGGTATTGACTTGGGCTTAATTTTACTGGTAATTTGGTATACTCTACAGGAGGTATAGTTGGGTCATCTGAATTATAAAATGATTCCTTTTCATTATTAAGAATATCCAGCCATTTATATATAGCCCAGTAATTGTTAAATCTGTTATCAATAGTGAAGTTAACAGTTATATTATTATATGGTGGTCTACTATGAGAAGACAATTTATACGTCTGGCCACTATAGCCTGCTGCTACTTCTGGTACAGATATCTCTGGAATAACTGATCCGAACACTGAAAATTGAACTGAATTTTCATTTACTGAGTTATTACTTCTACCTTTCAATGATTGGTTATTAATGTCTCTCATAACTGGCGGTAAGTTAACCACAAGTAAAAACTTATCTAACCTATTCTTATTGAGTTGTGATTGTGTTACTTTATCTATCATTGTGTATTTTATATCCGAGTTGAATTAAATTTTCCATTTCACTAAGACCGGTATTTTTATCTGATAAAATGGTAGGCATTGCTGAGTTGTTACCATCCGTATCATTATAAAGAGAACCTGGGTTAGTATAATATTTAATACCAAAATCTAATTGCTTTAATATAAGAGGTCTATTATTAGAGTCATGTTGTATAACTTCAAAGTGCTTGTCTACTAAATCTTTATCTAATATAATTAACGCCCATACAAAGCTCATCACTCTATCATCATGGTAGCCAGCTCCTTTTTTAGCTGACCAGGTACCGTTGCTATGGCGAACAAAACTTTTAAATTCTTTTAAAAGATTTATATCCCTGATCTGTACTACTTCAAGTTGGTTTACCCAATACCTCATATTAGTTATACCAGTATACTTTGTATTTGTATGTACTACAATGCCTAGTTGGTCTTTTTGTCTACCTGCTGTAGCTGCTCCCCATGAAACAATATTATCATATCCAAATGTATTGCGTAGCCCATCAACAACTTGGGCACCACAATTATTTCTTTCAACACAAACAAGTGGTCTACCCCATTGAGCTAAAATTTCATTTAACTTACTTGTAAAGTTTACTGGTGATATACCACTATTATGATAACATGCAACTTGTCTTATATTTGTTAATTCAGTTATGTCTATAACTTGTATGACGGTTGCATCTTTATCTATACCTTCGCTGACGTCAACCCCAGCCACGTAAATTCTATCATCTTTAGGTTCTTCCCAAATTTGATAGTTGCCTTCTTCCATAACATATAACGGCTGTTTTATATATACAGACAACTTACTATATAACTCTTCATTGACAGAACTCTCACCTGAGTCTAAGAATTCACAATTAAATTCTTGATTGAAGGCATCTAAACTACCGATAGTTGCAACAGTTTCAATTTTCCATTTTTCATCTCTACCAGGAATTTCATTCCATAAAATTTTATCTCCAGCCCAACCGTTCTTATTATTTTCAGCACCTGAATATAATGTATGGAATAAATTACCAGTACCGTTAGCAGTTGATGCAATAAAAATTTTAGATTTTTTAGATGATGAAACGATTGGATAAACTGATTTCCAAAACTCTTCAACTAAATGAGGTTCAATAAATGCTAACTCATCTAATAATAGAACGTTTATTGATTGTCCTCTTGCTGCTGTACCTGTTGTGGTTGATATACCTATTCTACAACCATTTGCTAATGACATTGATGTCTTGCCGTATTCTTTTACGCCAGGTTTAATCCAATTTGGTAACTCTTCGTATGCTAATCTAATTCTTCTAAAGATTTCTATAGCAGTGTTTTCTTTATTTGCAACAATTAATATGCTTTGATCTTCTTGAAAACAAGCAACCCATAAAGCATATATGGTAAACAGGGTCGTTTTACCAATCTGTCTGCTGGCTAATAATATAAAGAACCTATTATCTCTCATCTTTCTCAGAACTCTTTTTTGACATAAATGTAACTCTATGCATTGCTTACCTTCATCTAATGAAACAATGTGAAAATAGTTTTCAGCAAAGTAAAGTATGTTATTTGCACATTTTTTTAATGACGTTGCCATCTCCGCAGTATATTCAAACTGAGAGTCGCTAGCAGGTAGGTTCGGGTTATTTAGGTAATTCTGTTTGTTTTTAATCACGGGCGATATAAATATTTACATGTCAATGGCTAATAATCTATTAGAAATATGGGGTTTGTATAACAGCAAAGTG
>Ga0114969_10001350_pt1 | contig 20835 bp, 16 predicted proteins | sample M_130807_MF_Meta_FD_87316 | JGI IMG/M metagenome (GOLD analysis project Ga0114969, IMG submission 87316) | Freshwater microbial communities from Lake Montjoie, Canada to study carbon cycling - M_130807_MF_MetaG | ecosystem: Environmental > Aquatic > Freshwater > Lake | place: Lake Montjoie...
AGAAAACCGGATAAAACGAAAACTTTAAAATCACTTCACGATTTTGGCGCTGCATCATTCCGTTGAGCGCAGCGATAATGCCTTGCTTGGGTGTCTTTACAGCAAACTTCAACGTGCGCTCAATGGCCTTGATGTACTTTGCTGGATTTGAAAACAAATTGGGAATCGACATTTTCACAAATAGCTCGTGGTTGCTCTTTACTACTTCTATAGCCCTCAATCTGTCTAATTTCTTACCCTCGCTATCGGCAGCAGCCGTTGAATTAAACATACACAAGCCCTTAACTTTATTGGGATACAATTCTGCAAACGCCAGAGAAACATAACCACCTAACGAATGCCCTACAAAAATTGCTTTGCGAACATCCAAGGTCCGCAGCACATCATGTACTGCTTCCGCCATCTCCTCCATCGTATGCACATAAGCCAAGCAAGCACTGTGGCCGTGACCCAATATATCAATAGAGATAACAGTATGAGATTTTGCCAGTTCCTTGCTGTAAGCTTTCCAAATGTCGAGTGTCTCTAAAAAGCCGTGCAGCAAAACCACATTGGTTTTGCCTTTGCCTTCTATTTTATAACTAATCTTAGTGTTTTTGAAATAAATATATTTCATAGTCATCCCCCAACTGATGGCTGGCTAATTAAAATATTTCCTTAACAATGCGTTTTGTCGCTTCTGATTTACCCATGGTGTAAAAATGCAAAGCTGGAACAGCCTGATTCTTCAGCTCTTTGCATTGCTGAATCGACCATTCAATCCCCACTTCTTTCACCTCGTCGTCAGTACTGCATTTGTTCAACTCATTCATCAATGCATCCGGAAAATCAATAAAGAAAGTACGCGGCAGCATTTTGATATGGTTCAAAGTAGTGATCGGTTTCATGCCCGGAATGATAGGGACATTGATACCACTGTCTCTGCATCTTTTTACAAAATCGAAATATTTTTTGTTGTCGTAAAACAACTGCGTCACTATATATTCTGCACCGGCATCCACTTTTTGTTTCAAATACTGCAAATCCATCGTTGGATTAGCACTCTCAAAATGCTTCTCAGGATAACCTGCAACTCCAATACAAAAGTTCGTAGGCATTGGATTTTTTAAATCTTCCTCCATGTATTGCCCGCTGTTCAAGGCAACAATTTGCTTCACCATGTCTTCAGCATGCGCGTGTCCATTTGGATCAGGAGAAAAAATCCCATCCGACTTCAGCGGATCTCCCCGCAAAGCCAGCACATTATCGATGCCTAAAAAGTACAAGTCAATCAGTGCATTCTCCGTTTCTTCTTTGCTAAAGCCACCACAAATCAAATGAGGTACGGCGTCAATCTTGTATTTGTATTGAATAGCTGCGCAAATCCCCACCGTACCTGGACGTTTTTTGATCGCTACCTTTTCCAAATAACCTTTCTCCCTCTTTTTGTAAACATACTCCTCGCGGTGGTAGGTCACGTTGATGAAAGATGGATTGAATTCCACCAAAGGATCAATACCATCGTAAATGGCCTGAATACCCTTTCCTCGAAGTGGAGGAAGAATTTCGAATGAAAAAAGTGTAGACTTCGACTGGTGCAGATGATCAATGACTTTCACGCAAATATTTTTTAGGAGCGTAAATATAGATAACGCTAGGCATATTTAAAATTCTTACTTTTGTCGACTTAAAGACAGAGGAAGACAACATGGAGAACATTAGGAATTTTTGCATTATCGCCCACATCGACCACGGCAAAAGCACACTTGCCGACCGTTTGCTGGAATTCACCGGAACCGTTGACAAACGAAATTTAGTTGCGCAAACGCTCGACGACATGGACATTGAGCGCGAACGCGGCATCACCATTAAAAGTCACGCCATTCAAATGGATTATACTTTTGAAGGCAAAAAATATGTTTTAAATCTTATCGACACACCAGGGCACGTAGACTTTTCTTATGAAGTATCGCGCTCCATAGCCGCCTGCGAAGGCGCTTTGCTCATTGTTGACGCAGCACAAGGTATACAGGCGCAAACCATTTCCAACCTCTACCTCGCATTAGGCAACGACCTCGAAATCATTCCAGTACTAAATAAAATCGACCTTCCCAGCGCCATGCCTGAAGAGGTTAAGGACCAAATTGTTGATCTCATCGGCTGTAAACGCGAAGACATACTCTCCGCTTCTGGCAAAACAGGAATGGGCATTGCCGACATTCTGTCTGCAATTATCCACCGCGTTCCTGCTCCGGTTGGCGATCCAAAAGCACCTTTTCAAGCCTTGATTTTTGATTCACTATACAATCCCTTCCGCGGTATCGAAGCCTATTTCAAGGTGATCAATGGCGAAATCAGAAAGGGTGATCCCGTTAAATTTTTTAATACAGGCAAAGAATACAATGCCGACGAAATTGGTGTTTTACGCTTAAAACAAGAACCGCGCGATGTCATCAAAACAGGCGATGTAGGCTATATCATTTCGGGTATCAAAGTTGCCAAAGACGTAAAAGTGGGTGACACCATTACCAACAAAGAACGCCCATGCGAAAAAGCAATCGACGGTTTTGAAGATGTAAAACCTATGGTGTTTGCGGGAATTTACCCTGTCGACACGGAAGATTACGAAGAATTGCGAGACTCAATGGAACGCCTTCAACTCAACGACGCTTCGCTTACCTTTGAGCTAGAATCCTCTGCTGCATTGGGTTTTGGCTTCCGTTGCGGTTTCTTGGGAATGCTGCACATGGAAATTATTCAGGAACGTTTGGAGCGCGAGTTCAACATGAACGTGCTCACAACAGTACCCAACGTATCTTACTTTGCTTACACGACCAAAGGCGAAAAGGTAATCGTAAACAATCCCACCGAATTACCATCGCCCAACCACCTCGACTACGTAGAAGAGCCAATGATCAAAGCACAGGTGATTACAAAATCAGAATATGTAGGTGCAATTATGAGTCTCGCCATTGAAAAAAGAGGCATGCTCACCAATCAAGTTTACCTCACTACCGACCGCGTGGAATTGAGTTTTGAAATGCCTTTGAGTGAAATTGTTTTCGACTTCTACGACCGTTTAAAATCGGTTTCTAAAGGATATGCCTCCTTCGATTATTTTCCTGCGGGATACAAAAGAAGTAATTTGGTAAAGGTTGATATCCTTATGAACAACGAGGTTATTGATGCGTTGTCCGCTTTGATTCACACCGACAATTCTTACAATTTCGGCAAAAAGATTTGCGCCAAATTAAAAGAATTAATTCCTCGTCAACAATTTGAAATTCCGATACAAGCTGCCATTGGCGCCAAAATCATCTCTCGTGAGACTTTAAAAGCCTTACGTAAAGACGTTACCGCCAAATGTTATGGTGGTGACATTTCTCGAAAAAGAAAATTGCTAGAAAAACAAAAAGAAGGAAAAAAGAAAATGCGTCAAGTGGGTAGCGTAGAAATCCCGCAAGAAGCATTTATGGCGGTATTGAAGTTGAATGATTAAATTGTTCTTCTTTTCAAAAGAACGATTTTTGTCTACTTCAATATTTCTCGAGAGATCACTACTTTTTGTATTTCACTGGTGCCTTCACCAATGGTACACAACTTGGCGTCACGGTAATATTTTTCTGCTGGAAAATCTTTGATATAGCCATAGCCACCAAAAATCTGTACGCCATCATTGGCAACTTCTACGGCGATTTCGGAAGAATAATATTTCGCCATCGCCGATTCTTTCGACACTGGCAAATGTTCGTTTTTCAAATAAGCAGCATGCATAATCAACAATTCGGCAGCTTCAATTTTAGTCGCCATATCAGCCAACTTGAAGGCGATGGCTTGAAATTCAGAAATAGATTTACCAAACTGTTGTCTTTCTTTAGAGTACTTCAAAGCCGCTTCATAAGCGCCTTTCGCTATTCCTAAACCCAATGATGCGATAGAAATTCTACCACCGTCTAATATCGCCAATGCCTGCTTGAATCCACTGCCCACTTCGCCCATTCTGCAAGAATCAGGAATGCGCATGTCTTGAAAAATCAACTCGGCAGTTTCTGATGCACGCATCCCCAGCTTGTCCTCTTTTTTTCCAGTGGTAAATCCTGGAGTTCCTTTATCTATTATAAATGCAGTAGCGTTGTTTTTTTCGCCCAACTTACCTGTACGCGTCATCAGTACCACCACATCTCCTGAAATACCGTGGGTGATGAAAGTTTTCGATCCATTAATGATCCAATGGTCGCCGTCCTTTACTGCAGTTGTTCTCATATTTCCTGCGTCAGAACCCGTACTTGGCTCGGTCAAACCCCAAGCGCCAATGAATTCAGCACTGGCGAGTTTGGGCAAATATTTTTGTTTTTGTTCTTCAGATCCGAAATATAAAATATGGTTCGTACACAAAGAATTGTGCGCTGCCATAGAAAGTCCGATACCACCACAAATTTTAGAAATTTCGGTAATCGCAGTCACGTATTCAAAATAACCAAAACCTGAACCGCCATATTCAGTTGGCACCAACACCCCCATCAATCCAAGTTCTCCCATTTTTTTGAAAAGCTCCACCGGAAAAATTTGTTTTTCATCCCAATGATTGCGGTGTGGAAGTATGTTTTTTTGTCCGAAATCGCGCACCATCTGCGCAATCATTTTTTGGTTTTCGTTCTGACTAAAATCCATGCTTTTATATTTAAATGAAGTTGTTATTCTCTTTGTCTGACGCCTAATACGTCGCCAAAGAAATTAGGTTAGGACTGTATTGCAATAAATTTTGACGACCATTCAAAAATCCCAACTCAATAATGAAAGCAAAGCCCACAAGTTCCCCACCCATCTTTTGCGCGAGCTGAGCTGCGGCCGCCGCCGTACCTCCTGTTGCCAGCAAGTCGTCGTGCACCAGCACACGAGATCCATGCTGAATTGCATCAGAATGAATCTCCATCACAGCTTGCCCATATTCAAGATCATACGACACTTTGTAAGTGCTATAAGGCAATTTACCCGCCTTGCGAACGGGAACAAAAGGCACCGACAAGCGATTTGCCAGCGGAATACCAAATAAAAAACCTCTGCTTTCCACGCCAATCACAATATCGATTTTTAAATCCTTCAATTTTTCCGCAAAAGCGTCGATCAATTCTTCACGTAATTTAAAATCAATCAGCAGCGGTGTAATGTCTTTAAAAACGATTCCCGGCTTAGGAAAATCAGGAATATCTCTTACACTACTTTTAATTTTTTCAGCGATCATGTAATAAAATATAGGGTTCGATCAAATATAAAATAGAATCATTGATAACCTGCGTTTTTAATAAATCTTTTGGCGAAGAAAAATCACCATGTTGTTCACGAAAAGCCACAATTGCTTTTGCGCGTTTTTTGCCAATGCACCAAAAGGCCGAAAGCTCCTCAACAGTCGCGCTATTTAATTTCAAGGTCCGCACCAAATTTGCGTCTACAGTAACTTGTGGCGCTATCAGAACATAGGCTTCCGAATCAATTCCAAATACTTTACGCAATTCTTCTTTGCGCAAGAAGCCACGCGAAAACTGTCGATATTTCAGGATGCGCGCTGCAAGCGTTGGTCCAACCCCCCTTACTTCAATCAGTTGCATTTCGTTAGCTGCATTGAGTTCAAGCAGAGAACGAGCGGTAAATACACGGGGCGCAAATTTTCGAGGAGAATACAATGTATCTTTTCTTTTATGATTGCCATTAAGTGGTTGTTTCTCTTTATTCTGAATGTCGATTTTGTTTTCCATCAAATTACAAAACAAAGAATCCATTCCGTACATTTTTCGCAAGTCTGCTGCTTTATCAAAGCGCCCTCCTTTACTCAAATACTTAATAATTCGATGTGCAATCTTTTCCTCTAAACCCATCGCAATCCATTCGTCAGAACGCAGCGTATTTGGGTCGAACTGATGTATTGGAACGCGATAGCTTTTTGGCCGCAGTTCTGTTTTTTCCCCAACTGCAACGGGATCATTAGATGATAAAACAACCGGTGCCGAATAAAAATAAAATTTACTTGCAATAAACAAGATTGCGAGGAAGATCAGTGTGTACAAACCCTTTCTTTCTTTTTGCGCAAAAAGAAAAGGATGTTTCATCTCATATTATTTATATGGCTTTATTTCGCCTGTTTTAATGCGCAAAAGGAAGTCTTTGAGATCTCGTCTTATTTCAGGAGCCATTAAGTATAAACCAATCATATTGGGAATACTCATGGCAAAAATCAGAGCATCCGACAAACCGACAAGATTGTTCAATGACAGCACAGACCCCACTACCACAAAGGCACAGAAGATTATCTTATATAAGTATGCCATGTACTTGTTTTCACCAAAAAGATAACCCCACGATTTCAAGCCATAATAACTCCAAGTGATCATTGTAGCGAAGGCAAACAACAAAACAGCGATGGTTAAAATAATATTTCCCAGTGATCCAAAGACGCTGTGAAAAGCCTGAGCAGTCATCTCAACACCTTCTATTCCCTGATGATTGTAAGTTCCAGTAATTACCAGCACCAATGCAGTCATGGTACAAATAACCACCGTATCAATAAAAGGCTCAAGCAATGACACCAAACCTTCGGTAATAGGTTCATCTGTTCTCACGGCAGAATGAGCAATGGCCGCGGAGCCAATGCCGGCCTCATTTGAAAATGCAGCACGCTTAAAACCCTGTATCATCGCACCAACAGCACCACCAATGCCCGCATCGAAATTTAAGGCACCATTGAATATCAGCTTAAAAGCCGAAGGAATTTTATCATAGTAAAAGGCGAGAATGATAAGTGCTGAAATCACGTACAATGCACACATAAACGGCACCAACTTGTCGGTAACACGGGCAATACTTTTGATACCACCAATAATAACTACACTTGTCAAAGTTGCTATGATCACACCAAATAGCAAGGCGCCTTCTTCGCTTTGCCAAAAAGCACCAAAAATACCCGACAAACTTTGAAACTGCACGCGTGCCTGGTTGACCTGAAACATATTGCCACCACTCAACGAACCTCCTAAACACATCACGGCAAAAAAAACTGCCAACACTTTTCCCCAACGCGCCATACCGCGCTGCGCAAAGCCTTTACTGAGGTAGTACATCGGTCCGCCCGACACACTACCATCTGCATTTTCATTTCTGTATTTCACACCTAAAGTACATTCCACAAACTTAGAAGACATGCCCAAAATACCAGCAACAATCATCCAGAAAGTAGCTCCCGGACCGCCAATCGCAATTGCTACAGCCACTCCCGTAATATTTCCCAATCCAATGGTTCCAGACAATGCCGCGGTCAAAGCCTGAAAATGCGACACTTGTCCACTTACTTCTGTACCATCTTTTTTCTTGCCAGGAAAATCATATTTTCCACGAACGATTTGAATCGCGTGTTTGAACCCACGAATATTCACAAAGCCCATGTATATCGTACAAAAAAGCGCCCCCACCAACAACCAAATCAAAATCAATGGAATTGAAAAACCCAAAAGGGGCACCTCGTAAAAAAAATAATAAGTCACTGAATCGGCAACAGGCGTGAAGTTTTCAACGATAGCATCATTGATTTTACGCAAAGTACTTTTCTCTTGTGCAATAGAAAAAAGCGGACAAAACAAGGCGAGGTACAATGCTATTTTTTTCATGCAGAATGCGTTTTCATTTGGTGATCCAAAATAGCAATTCCTTCTTCAAAAGAATGCGGTTGGTAGCCCAATTCACGTATGGCTTTTGTCAAAATAAATCCCGTAATAGGTGGTCTCTTAGCCCGCTGATTCAACGTTTTAGATGAAATTGCACGAATCAAACTTTTGTCGAGATGATAATAATCAGCCACTTTTTCTACAATTTGCAACACATTCAATTGCTCTTTACCAGAAATATTGAAAATCCCATCCGCCGTTTGATCAGCGATCAAAATACAACCATTGGCAAGATCCTCAGCCAAAGTAGGCGTTCTAAACTGATCATTCACTACGTTAATCGGCTCACCTTTTTCTAGTGCCCCTTTCGCCCACAAAACAATGTTTGAACGACTCATGTTGTCAACGAGTCCGTATACCAAAACCGTCCTCGCTATAGCCCACACCCCTTTGTATTTTCTTACAATTTCTTCTGCAGCCAGCTTAGATTCACCATAATAACTCAAAGGATTTGCTTGTGCATCTTCGCTGTATGGTCCTGCACTACCATCAAAAATAAAGTCGGTAGAAACATGAATAAAATGACTACCATATTTCTCGGCAGCATTAAGTAAATATTGAACGGCATCAACGTTGATTTTCCAGCACAGCACCTTTGCGTCTTCGCACTCATCAACATTCGTCATTGCCGCTCCATTAATAACGATGTGTGGTTGGTGTTTCAAAAACACCTGCTCCACTTCGTGCGCATTTGTAATATCAAGTGTTTCGTACAAATAGCCCGCTTTTTCAAGCAAACGATTTTCACCTCGTGCAGTCGCTATAACCTGATAGTCTTTGCGATCACGTAGTGCATAAACCAACTTTTGACCAAGCAATCCATTGGTTCCTGTGATTAGTATTTTCTTCATGTTAGCCAGGGCACTACAAATGCCAGATATTTTTTCTCTTAAAACTATTGAACCATTTTTTATACTCTAACGAACATGCCATGAGCAAGTATATCAACACTGGCGACCCCAATGTGAGAAAAGAAATATAAATAAAAAACAAGCGAATGCGATTGGTTTCAACACCGAACTTAGCGCCCCAAAAGGCACAAACACCAAATATGCTCAATTCAATATTCTTTCTGAATTTCTCCAACATAATGCCCTGCGTTTTTAAAAATCGATAATCCGATAGCGCAATTTAAACATTTTTTTTGAGAGCAGAATTCGTTGTGCAACTCAATTAAAGCCTGACCTTCCCCCGAATTCGCAGCAGTAAGACCAACCTTCTTCCATGCCTTTAAAATACGGTTTTCTTCAGGTTTAATCTTCAGTAATAGAGACAATGCTTTCTCTTTCAAATCAAAATCTGCATTGTATTCACTCCTTAAAAACAATATAGGAACGACGGCATTGACCACTATTTTGTCTATAAAAGATTTACTCAAAAAAAGAGTCTTTCCACCAATTGCATCGTCGAAATAACGGTGGGTATGCCAATATTCCGACACCTTTCCATAAAAATATTCATAAAAATCACTGGGCTTTTGTAATGCTGAAAGCGCTGAGAAAAAATGTTGCCGATTGTGCAAAAACGCGGCCAATTGGGCAATTCGCCGCAAAGGAAAAGAAGCAGGCCGCAAACGAAACCATTGCCATTCTGATTCCGCCATGGGCAGCAAATCATATTTCTTTTTCAAAAAGCGATAACTTTTTTTCAAGTCATTAGGATATTTCTCAATATACTCCGCCTCTAAAAAACCCGCTTGCCCAAACAACAGCGCTTCCAACATTGTAATATCGTCGTTGTTCTTGTATAAAACGTCTAACGAAAAAGAAGTGATTAAGCGTTCAAAAGCTGCAGAATTGTGGCGCAAACCCAGGGTCTTCGCTATAGCCATCAAGGTGATGTGATCCCAGTTTTTGTGCAGACGGTCAAAATCATTTTTCAAACCATTTTTCTTGCGCTCGAGCCGTTCAACAAGCAAGCCATCCAAAAAAAAATTACGTGTCAAAACCGGTACATCAGTCACCAATTCTTTGCACGCGATCGCATCAGTGCTATTTGAAAAATTAGCGATATAAGTCAAAATTTTCACTGGCACATTGTTCTTTAAAACAAAACATGCGAGCGCTCTTCCACTTTCAGTAAAAACCGCTAGGTCGTGCTCCCACACCACATGTAAAGCAACAGCGTTGTAGCTTTTATTATGATGATGAGTGTGGGCATTCCAATCCGAACTCTTAAAATGAAGTTCAACATGTCCATACCAATGGGTAGCACCAATTTTAAGATGAGCGTTTAAAAAATCAGGTCCGCCGCTATCTACATTGTGTGTTCCAGTTGCGAACACCTCTATCGCCTCACCATCTGTTGTTAGGGCGCCAGCACGCTCAAAAAGACTGTACTTCCACAAATAGTGAAGCACTTTTTCTTGCATAAAATAAAAAATTATTGAAACGGGAAGAACGGTATATACCGCTGCTTACAAAATCACACCAATCCTTTAGTGCGAAGTAGTGCTTCCATCTCTTGCTGTAACTTCATCGCCTCCTGCTTCGCCTTTTCAGCAAAATCAGCGCCCGAAGATGCATAAATAATACTGCGAGAAGCGTTGACCAAAAGTCCAACTTGCTTCGTTGCGCCATATTTAAACACCTCCTCTAAACTTCCGCCTTGCGCGCCAACGCCGGGAATCAACAGAAAATGTTCCGCTGCGATTTTACGCACTTTTTCAAGCATTTGTGGTCGAGTTGCCCCCACCACAAACATTAAATTATCAGGAGTGCCCCATGCACATGTCTTTTGAATCACTTGCTCAAACAACTGTGTGCCATCGTGAAGCACTTGCATTTCAAAATCAACGGCTCCAGGATTTGAAGTCAAACCCAAAACAATAACCCATTTATTAGGATATTCCATAAAAGGCTTTACTGAATCTTCGCCCATATACGGCGCAACAGTAACAGAGTCAGCACTTAGATTTTCAAAAAATGCCTTTGCATATAATTTCGAAGTATTGCCAATATCTCCTCTTTTGGCATCAGCGATCGTAAAAATATCTTTTGGGATATACTCCATTGTTTTTCTCAAACTCTCCCAACCAGAGGCTCCCAATGCCTCATAAAAAGCGGTATTGGGCTTATAGGAAACGCAATAATCTTTGGTAGCATCGATGATGCGCTTGTTAAATTCAAAGATAGGGTCTTCAAATTCCAATAAAAACGCAGGGATTTTAGTAAGATCCGCATCCAGTCCAACACAGAGAAATGATTTTTTCTTTTGAATGTTGTTGTATAATTCTTCTCTTGTCATGGTGTTACTCAGCTAACATTGCATTTTGAACATTCACAGATAAAGTGCTAAAAAGTTCCTGTTCCTTCTTTAAGTTTTTCGGCATTTTCAGCCACCTTTAAAGATTCAATCATATCGTCAATCTCTCCATTCATAAAGGCTGGCAAATTGTAAATGGTTTTGCCAATGCGGTGATCCGTAATTCGTCCTTGCGGATAATTATAGGTGCGGATTTTGGCAGAACGGTCACCCGACGAAACCAAAGATTTTCGGTGTGCAGCCCTCACAGCATGCAACTTATCGGCTTCAGCTTGATACAAACGAGCGCGCAAAACAGAGAGTGCTTGCTCAAAGTTTTTATGTTGCGAACGACCGTCTTGGCATTCCACAACAGTACCCGTAGGCAAATGTGTCAAACGAATGGCTGACTCTGTTTTATTTACGTGTTGCCCACCAGCACCAGAGGCGCGAAAGGTGTCTTTTTTTACATCCCCCATATTGAGGACGAAATCCACCTCTTCAATTTCAGGCAAGATAGCCACTGTTATCGCAGAAGTGTGCACACGACCTTGCGATTCAGTTTCAGGAATGCGTTGCACGCGGTGTACACCTGATTCAAATTTCAATTCACCATAAACATTGTCACCAGCGACACTCAATGAAATTTCCTTGAGTCCTTTAGTACCTCCAGCATTGGAGTTCATAAGTTCAACCTGCCATCCCTTGTTTTTAAAAAACATGGTATACATCCGATACACATCTTCCACAAAAATACAAGCCTCGTCGCCACCTGTACCGGCACGCAATTCCATAATTGCATTTTTGTTGTCTTCGGGATCCTTTGGAATCAACATCACTTTGATGTCTTCTTCCATCTTGTTTTTGCGCTGGTCAAGTTCGTGCAATTCAGCTTTTGCCATATCAATGAAATCCTGATCTGTTTCCGTTTTCAAGAGTTCCTTCGACGACTCGATATTGTCGACAATACTTTTGAACTCTTCATAGGCGTCAACCAAAGGTTTAAGCTCTTTATATTCTTTGCTGTATTGCGTATATTTTTTTTGATCACTAATCACATCTGGCACCGTGAGCTGCTCTCCAACTTCGTCGTAGCGCAACTTGATGCTGTGCAATTTCCCTAATAAATCCTTCATTTTGTCTCTTAATAAATAAACTTTCCGAATTCCGATTCCACCTGCACTTGCTTCCCGCTATAGGTTTCGCAATAGCCAATGACTTTGGCATCGATGTTAAAACTCTTCGCAATATCAATAACGCCTTGCGCATATTGTTCATCAATATAAACTTCCATGCGATGCCCCATATTGAACACCTTGTACATTTCTTCCCATGAGGTTCCGCTTTCTTCCTGAATGATTTTAAATAGCGGGGGAAGTGCAAACAAATTGTTTTTCACCACTTTCAAATCGTTTATAAAGTGCAACACCTTCGTTTGTGCACCCCCACTGCAATGCACCAATCCGCCAATCACAGCGCGGTATTCTTGCAGCACTTTTTTCATCACTGGCGCATAAGTGCGTGTAGGAGACAAAACCAATTTACCAATATTCAAAGGCAATCCGACTTGCGTGTCACTAAGATTGTATTTCCCTGAATAAATCAAGTCTTCAGGTACGCCAGGATCAAAACTTTCAGGATATTTTTTGGCCAGTATTTTATTAAAAACATCGTGGCGTGCAGAAGTCAAACCATTGCTACCCATTCCGCCATTGTACTCTTTTTCGTAAGTCGCTTGTCCGAAAGAAGCCATCCCCACAATCACTTGACCACCTTTAAATTTCTGATTCGTCACAACATCCTCTCGTTTCATTCTGCAGGTCACAGTTGAATCAACAATCAAAGTGCGCACTAAATCACCTACATCAGCGGTTTCACCTCCTGTAGAGTATATACCAATGCCATTGTCGCGCAGATCCTGCAACACTTCTTCGGTGCCATTGATTATAGCCGAAATTACTTCACCTGGAACCAAGTTCTTATTTCTTCCGATGGTTGACGATAACAAGATTCCGTCAGTGGCGCCAACACAAAGCAAGTCGTCGATATTCATAATCACTGCATCTTGTGCAATGCCACGCCATACCGAGAGATCACCTGTTTCTTTCCAATAAGTGTAAGCCAGTGATGATTTTGTACCCGCCCCATCGGCATGCATGATATTGCAATGGGCATCACTACCACCTAAAATATCTGGCACTATTTTACAAAAGGCTCGTGGATAAACTCCTTTGTCTACGTTTTTAATGGCTGCGTGCACATCTTCTTTCGAAGCTGATACACCGCGCAACTTATATCTTGAATCTTGTGTCATCGTATAAAAAATGAAAAGCATCCCAAAAATAGGGATGCTTTACCATATATAAAATTATTTAGCTACTTACCCACGCATTGATCGGCAGTTTTTCCTGGTGCCCAGTCAGTACATAAGAATTTAAATTCAGTACGACGGTTCATTTGGTGCGCTACCTCCTGTAGATCTTTTGATTTCATGCCATTGATGAAAGCCTCTGTCAACACAGTTCCAATAGGAAAAGTTGTTTCGTAACCCGCAGGTACAAATTTCAAGTTTTCTTTCGTAATTTCTTTCGGAACATCTTCACCATATCCTTTTGCTTTCAAACGATTCGGATCAACACCTTGCTCAATTAGGTATTTCACCGCAGATTCAGCTCTGCGTTGTGCCAACTTTCTATTGAAGTCAGCACCCCCTCTAAAGTCGGTATGAGAACCCATTTCGATGGACATTGTAGGATTTGGAATCAGGGTTTCTACGATAAAAGTTTTCAAGATGATTTTTGTTTCAGGAGTCAACTCCGCACTGTTGTATGGATAAACAATGTTCGGCAATTCCAGTTTGATTGGAATTAAAGGCAAAATAATGTCTTGCTCAAAAGTTTTTGACTCCTCCATACCAACTGTAGAAATCAACGCGGTTGCAGAAGAAAGGTATTTTTTTCTACCTTTTTTTAATGGTTCTTCATCACCATATTGGTCGTCAGACTTACCATTCACTTGGTAATTCATATTGGGCAACAAGGCAAATTGATAGTTTCCATCTTGATCCGCTTTTGTTTCAGCCAAAGTACCATCTGTCATATTTTTCAAGTAAACAGTTGAACCCGGGATAATTTTAAATGAACCATCTTCCAACACTTTTCCTTTCATAGCAAACTCCAACTTAGGCAATACAAAAGACCAAATGTCTAATTTACCTTTTGTTCCTTCACGGTTAGAAGTAATGTAACCTCGTTCTGCTTTATCTTCAAAAGAAATTGAAATGTCGTCACCACATGAATTCAAAGGTGCTTTCAAATTGATCACTGGACCGAAACCATCTTGTGTTTTAGCAGCTTTAAACAAATCAAAACCACCTATTCCTATATGTCCATTAGAACTAAAGTACAATGTTCCATCAGAGTGCACATAAGGAAAAATCTCATCACCAGGCGTGTTGATTTCTGCACCTAGATTGGTTGGTTTCTCCCAAGTATTGTCTTTCTTATTGTAAGTAACGTACCAAAGGTCTTTTCCTCCTTGGCCGCCTGGCATATTCGAAGTAAAGTACATAATTTGATCGTTCGGACTCAAAGCAGGTTGAGCAACAGCCAATGAGTCAGCAGCAATTGGAATTACAATCGCAGGACCAAAATCATTGCCTTGTTTTTTTGACACATAAATTTGACAACCTTTCTTTTGGGCATCGCCACCGCAACGAGAAAAATACAAGGTATTCATTTTTGCATCCATTGCTGGTCCACCTTCTGTAAATTCAGAATTAACGCCAGGCCCCAAAAGAGCTGGTGTGCTCCATTTCCCTTTTTTATCCAATTTAGTCGTATATAAATCCGGGAAATCCTGTCCTAAAATATCTGATGAACCTTTACCAGTTGCACCATCGCGGTAAGAGTAAAAAATAATTTCCTTGTTGTCTTTAGAAGAATATGCAGGTGTTGCATCATCGTTAGCAGAGTTCAATTGAACCATGTTTTCAACTTTGTAACGTGTTGGATTTTTCAACCATTCAGCAGCCAATTCACATGATTTCGCACCATTGATCGCCTTTTTGTCACCTGGCACACGCTCTAAATATTTATTGTATCTGATCAATGCTTTTTCATAATCACAGCTAGCTTTGTAGGATTCAGCCAAAAAGAGATTCAACTCCGGGTGGGCTTCTCCATATTTTGCAGCATCTGCATTTTCAAACCAAACTGCAGCCTGCTTGTAATCTTTTGATTGATAATAAGCTGTTGCCAAGTTAAAAGTCATCGCAGCAGCCTCAGCTTTGTCCTTAGTTTTAGGTATTTCAGCCTTATATAGGTCAATACTCTTAGTCCAATAACCCGCTTTAAAAGCTTCATTTCCTTTTCCATCAGAACTTAAACAACCCGACAAAAATGCTGATAAACCAACAACAAGTATTAAAATGTAGTTCGAAATTTTGTTCATATCTATATATTTAAAAGCTTAAGTACCGGAGTTAAAAGTATTAATTATTTTTTACCAAACAAATAAGGAGAAGTACCTATGCAATCAAGGCCCTCTTCCTTTTCATTGAAAGAACTGAATCACAAAGTGCGGTCGACATCCTTTTTAATATCATCTGCAATGTCTTGAACTTGCTTTGTCTCCTCGCTCATTCCCTTGCGTATTTCATTTTGAATTTCTCCTGTTACATTCTTAATTTCTCTAATGCCTTTGCCCAAATTGCGTGCAATATCGGGAATGTTTTTGGAACCAAACAAAAGCAGCACCACTAACAATATCAACATTATTTCCCCACCGCTAGGCGACAGGAAGAGTAAATCAATCATTCTTCTTTTTGTTAGCTCTAATTTCCAAGTCAACAAATATTGGCGTAGCAACGAACAATGAAGAGTAAGTACCTATCACGATACCGATCAACAAAGCGAAAGAGAATCCGCGAATGGTTTCGCCACCAAAGATGAAGATCGCCAACAACACCACAAATATGGTCATTGAAGTATTGATGGTTCTACCAAAAGTACTGTTCAAGGCGTCATTCGTCAAAGTCACAGGATCCTTTTTAGGATAAAGTCCTTTGTACTCTCTAATTCTATCAAATACCACTACTGTATCGTGGATAGAATAACCTAGCACCGTCAGCAAGGCTGCAATGAAATGCTGATTTAACTCCAAAGAAAAAGGGAAGATACCGTGGAAAATAGAAAACACACCCATTACCACAATAACGTCGTGAAAAAGCGACACCAAGGCACCAACGCCAAAAGACCATTTTCTAAATCTAAAAGCAACATACAAGAAGATTCCTAACAAAGAGAACGTCACTGCCAATAATGCTGACATTTTAATATCGTCAGCAATTTCAGCCCCTACCGTATTGGCATTCATCACCCCAACTGTTTTGTTTTCATTGTCACCAGAGAATTCTTGGTAAGTCATGTTTGCTGGAATATATGCTTTCAAGCCATTAAATAAAGCTGTTTGCACCACCAAACTAGCGCTATCACCCGTTAGGCCGTGCAAGTATTTAGTAGTGATGGCAAACTGATTGTCACCGCCGTACTGCTTCACTTCAGGCGTCATTTTATTTCCTTTCTCGTCAACGAAGAACTCCGCCAATGATCGAGACATCTCGTCAACTGGCGCAGCTTTCTCTAAGCGCACTGTATAACTTCTACCTCCTGTAAAATCAACACCGAAATCAAAACCGCGTGTTGCGAAAGCAAGCAATGACAATACGGTTAATGAGATGGAGAAAATATATGCTTTCTTTCTGTTCTCCATGATTTTGTACTTCACACCCACCAAGAAAGTATTGGTGAATTTATTGCCGAAAGAGATCACTCTGTCTTTCTTCATCAAAGCCATAAATACCAAACGTGAAACAAAAATCGCTGAGAAGAACGACGTGATTACACCGATAACCAATGTTTGCGCAAAGCCTTCTACTACTCCTGAACCAAAATGCCAAAGAATTAAACCAGTGATGGTTGTAGTGAGGTTGGTATCCACAATTGCTGTTAAAGCGTGTTTGTAACCATCGTCAATCGCAAGTTTCAAGCCTTTTCCGGCTCTCAACTCCTCCCTTATTCTTTCAAATATCAATACGTTCGCATCCACCGACATACCTACCGTTAAAACGATACCTGCGATACCAGGAAGAGTCAGTGAAATCGTTGGAAAAGCCGCCAATACACCGGCAATCAAGAACATGTTGAGAAACAAAGCAACGTTGGCAATCCAACCTGCTTGTCCGTAGTAAAATGCCATATAAAGCAATACCAATAGTATCGCAACAACGAATGAAAGCACACCTGCTTGAATGGCCTCTTGTCCTAATGAAGGACCAACATAAGCTTCTTCCACAATGTGCACCGGCGCAGGAAAACGCCCTGCATTCAACACCGTTGCCAAGTCAAAGTTCCAATTGGGATTTTTATCAGCACCTCCTGAAATCTGCGTTCTTCCTTCAGGAATTATACCTCTTGCTGTTGGAGCAGAGAATACCAGTCCATCCATCACAATTGCAATCGGGCGCCCCGTTTCAAAAGAAACCTTCGTCATGTTCGCCCAATCAGAAATACCAGTGGCATTAAAATCCAAAGAAACTACTGGCGCACCTGATGTTTGATCATTTTCAGCAACGGCGCGCTTGATCACGTCACCTTTCAAGCCAGCAGCACCATCTTCACGACCGCCTCTTAAAAACCAAATGATATGGTAGTTTTTTCCTTCAACTTCCTCAGCATCATTACTCCATCCCAATTCTAAGTTGCGCGGCAACAATCCTTTTTGTTTGCCCAAATTCAAATACTCACGAACTTTTGGCGTATCTGAAGCCAAAACCAAACCTTGTAATTTACTTTCCCAATGCAACAAAGTCAATAAAGGGTGATTTGCTTCTGCTTCTTTTGCAGCTTTTGCTGCAGTGCTGTCTGTTTTTACTTTAGTCGTATCTGAAGTTGTCGCACCCAAATTCACAATACTATTAATGTCACTGCTGCTTTGTTTTGCTTTTTCTACAACTGCTGCTTTGGTGGTGTCGCTAGAACTATTTTCCTTTTGCATCAACTGCAAAGCATTTACTTCTTTGTCACTCATGAACAATCCATCTCTCAATTCTCCAGCGCTATAGGTATCCCAAAACTCTAACTGAGCTGATCCTTGCAATACTTTTTTAACGCGTTCAATATCTTCTACACCTGGCAAATCCACCATGATTCTACCAGTGTTTCCTACTCTTTTAATAGATGGTTGTGCAATTCCAAATTGAGCAACCCTTGTTCTCAATACTTTAAACGACTCATCAATCGCTTGATCAGCATAAGTAAACAAGTATTTATTGACTTCGGCATCCGTTGCACCATCGGCCAATTGATCAGAATTGTTTCTGTTTTTAAACAATGAAAAGAAACTCGCCTGAATTTCGTTGGCCGACTTCAACTGTGTGTAAGCCTGGTAAAAAACGTCAACAAAATTGTCGGCAGAAGTCTTTTTCATCTCTCTTGCCTTCGCCATTACTTTTTTGAAGTCAGGTTTTTCAGCATTTGGGCCAGCATTTTGTTGTATCAAATTCTCCAACGCAATTTCCAAAGTCACCGATACACCACCTCTTAAGTCAAGCCCTAAATTGATTTCTCTTTCCTTACATTCCTTGTAAGTATATTCCGCACCAATGAAGTTGAAAACAACTTCATCTTCCTTTGCTTTGATCAATTCACGATACTTGGTCGCATTGCCCGCTGCCGCATCACGAGCGTCTTGCGCGACACTTCTTGATTTAAAAGTAAAGGAGAGTTCGTAAACACAAACCATCACTAAAATGACGGTTAAAAACTTGATGAGACCACTATTTTGCATAAAATATTGAATTCAGAATTATTATAAGAGGGGCAAATATAAATTATAGGAAAGGAATTAACAAACAATTCAAAAAGCTGTTGTTTCCTACTAAAAAACCGAGCCAGAGCAGCCTATCAACTCTGCTGCGTTAATAACTTCTGACACTGAACTTCATATACCATAAACAATGCAGATATATTTGTTCAAACGGGGGTACGCCCCACAACTTGAAAAACTATGTTTTCTACTTTTTTCGGCAAAAAGAAACTCAAAGAAGAAAAAATCGCACAACTCTTTGTGAGCACCATCAATGCTACGGCGATGGAAGGTTTTCCAACTTTGGCGGAGTATATCAACGATGGACCTGATTTTCAAGAATCTCCTAAAATTTCACCCAACCAAGTGGAATGGTTCCTGTACATTGTTTTTGCGGCGAATTTGTACAACCTCAAAAAATACTTTCCGTCGGAACAACTCAATCGCATGCGCCTGCTCATCATCGATGAGTTCATTGCAAGCCTTGAAGGCAGAAGCGAAGACGAAACACTCGAAAACATTAACAACTACGAAGCTTTCATCGTGCAATTGAAATCTCCTACTGACGAAATGGAAAAAGTGATTTCTAAAGCGGTGTTCTACAAATACGGACTCAACCGCTTTCAAATCGACCACTTCCAAAGACTGAACGCCCCAAATCCGGTGGTAATGAAAGCGCTCAGCGAAGTGAGTCAAAATTTCATTTGGAACTGGGAAGATATTTTAGGCAAATACAAACTCGTTGGCTAATGCAATTTGAGCTTGAGTGCTCATTGACAGCAGATACTTTTTTTTAGATTAAATTTTTAATTGTACTTTTGCACCCCTTGAAAATTTAATTTTCAATTTCCTTAGACGCTCCTACTTAATGGCAACATTGTACTGGCTATCCAAATCTAAAGAAGAACAGAGTCCTTCAGAGCAATCCGAAGGACTTTTGTTTTAACATTAATATGCGTAGCACAAAAATCCTCCATATAACAATTGCTTCCGCGAACCTTTTTTTCTTGTTGCTATTTATAAGTGCAAGTTTCAGCAACAGACTTTCCATTGACGATTTTCACTTTCTGCACAACATACACCAAAACAACATTTTCACTGCCACCCTTCTCGAATATCAACAATGGAGCACCCGATACTGTTCAGTGCTATTAAACCATAGTGTACAATTGCTGCAAACGAAATGGAAATACACTTTGTTTTGTTTCAACATCATTGGATTACTTGTATTTACAGTGGCACTGCAAATGCTACTAAAAAACATTTTGATGCTACTGCACTGCAAAGACTGGTCTTTTTTAGCGCGATTCAATACCCCGCTGTTTGCAGTAAGCGCTCTGTTTCTGACTACCATCAAGATTGACGAAACGTGGTTTTGGCTATGTGCTTCCTGTACATATTTGTGGAGCATTGTTTTTTTAGCACTGGGCGCGGCTTGGATAACGCACTTCAAGTTGAGTAAAAAAATGGGGGCTATCGGCGCAATATCGTTCATCTTTGCAGGTGGTGCGTGCGAACCTCTAGCGGTGGTAACAATAGTTGTTTTAACAGCATTACTTGTGTTCGAGTTTTTCAGACAGAAACCTGCAAACATGCTGTTGCGACAACGACTAGCGATCGCCCTTGCACTCTGCTCATGTGCATTTATTCTACTTTACATAGGACCTGGCAACAAAGTACGCGAGCAGTTTTTTCAAAAAATCAGTCTCTACGATTCCTTTATTTTGAACTTCCAAATGACAGACATTGTCATTGAACAATTTTTCAAAAACAAAATCCCTTTGATCATCGCTTTTTCTGCACCTATGATGTATGCCGGCGCCTGCAACAAAAGCAAAAAGACCGATGACTATTGGGTGCTTAAAATCTTGCTTATTTTCACATTGTGCTACTGCGCAATTTTTTTACACCAGTGGACGATGACATACAAAACACAAAATGTAGGCGCCTTTCGCGCGTTGTTCTCGCTGAGTGCATATACTATAGTGGCATGCTCACTAATTTTTTACCTCATCGGAAAAAACTTTGAAATACA
>Ga0114969_10001351_pt1 | contig 20832 bp, 11 predicted proteins | sample M_130807_MF_Meta_FD_87316 | JGI IMG/M metagenome (GOLD analysis project Ga0114969, IMG submission 87316) | Freshwater microbial communities from Lake Montjoie, Canada to study carbon cycling - M_130807_MF_MetaG | ecosystem: Environmental > Aquatic > Freshwater > Lake | place: Lake Montjoie...
CAACCCGAGCCGCAACAGCCTATTCTAAAGCAACCCGAGCAACCCGAGCCGCAACAGCCTATTCTAAAGCAACCCGAGCAACCCGAGCAGAACCCAAAAGAACCTATAGTAATCCCTATTGGTCCATATATACAAGAAAAAATAACTATTAATAAAGGGCTACAATTATTAAATAAATTATTTATGTCAATATCTTATAAAGAAGATGTAAATAATTTATTTGACGAAATTATAAAAGAATATATGAATCGTTGTGCTTCAGATCAAATAGATGATCTTTTAAAATTTATAAGTTTTGAAGCTAAATATGAATATTTATTATATATAATAAAAAATAGATATACCGATGAAATATTACACGATACACAACATATTTTATTTGGGCATAAAATTAATAATTTTTATAATAAAATAAAAAAATTAGAATTAGAACTATAAAACTTTTATATTTATTTTTTATTTATTTTTAATATAAAAAAATTGATTTATATATGATTATATATAAAAAAATATATAGAAAAATATATAGAAATATATATAAAAATGTATAGGTATAAATTATTTCAATATTTAATCATGAATAATTCAACAGAAAATACTTCGTCTTCAATAACAGTAAACAATACTAATGATGAACCACCAACATATTCTGAAATTAGTAATAAAAAAACTAAGAACATATGTCATTTAGAAAATAAAAATAAAAATAAAATAAAAAATAGTGCTCCACCACCAGCTTATGCGAGTGTCATTATGGAAAGTATTGCCATAAATACTTCTGAAATATCAACTGAAACACCAACACTAACACCAACACCAACACTAACACCAACACCAACACCAACACTAACACCAACACCAACACCAACACCAACATCAACATCAACATTTATCTCAGTAAAACCAAAGATGAAAAAACCATCTAATAAATCTAATACACCAAATCCTATCATAAATCAACCAAAGAAGATGACTTGTTCTTGTTGTGGTTGTTATAATAAAGATTCAATGGATATGCGATGTTGTGGTATATGTTATTACCGGTATGATAATTTAGATAAACAAGAACAATGTAATATTTGTCCTGAAACATTAGATGTATATTGTACTTCAAGTTATATTGTAACAGAATGTAAACCATCTCATAATACAGACGATTGTGATCATTGTATTCCTACAATATTATGTTTACCTTTAAAATTGCCTATGTGCTTTCCGTGTTTATTAGGTTCAGTATTTAATAATTCTATTAATTATTGTAGAGGAACACATACTAATTATTGTTTCTAATTATTTTATTATTATTATTAATATTATTATTAATTTTTTTAATTTTTTTTATTTTTATATATTTCTACATCTCTAAATATCTAAATATAGAAAATAGAAAAAATGAATAATAATAGTATAAAAATTGATTTTTAATTTATAGAAAAATGAAAGATACATTATATACATTTAGTCATATAGCATTTTGTCTTATAGCATTTTATAATATAGCATTTAGTCATATAGCATTTTTTAATATAGCATTTTATAATTAGTAAATTTAAAAATGGCAACAAAACAATTTATGTTTTCAAAGTATTCTGCTTTATTAGAAGACAAAAAAACAAGTTTAGAAGAGAAAATTAAAACTTTAGAAGAAAATGTTAAAACTTTAGAAGCACAAAATAAAACTTTACAGGTTGTAAATACAAATTCAGAAGAAAAAATTAAAAGTTTAGAAAAAGATATTAAAACAGTAATAGAAGTGTTAAAAAATAGCGCGGATAGAACAAACGACGCTCAAACACAAGCACAACTTGGAGTTTTATATGTTTATATTGACAGTATAAAAAATGAGGTAATGGGATTCAAATATGTAAAATTAGCTGCAGACCAAGGTAATATAGCAACACAAAGTTATATTGGACAATTTTATCAACAAGGATTAGGAACAGAAAAAGATGATACTATGGCTTATAAATACTATAAGCTTGCTGCGGATCAAGGTGAAAAAGAGGCACAATTTAATATTGGATATTTATATGCAAATGGTATTGGGATTATAAAAGATGATGCTATGGCTTATAAATATTATAAGTTGGCAGCAGACCAAGGTCATATAGCAGCACAAACTTATATTGGACAATTTTATCAACAAGGATTAGGAACAGAAAAAGATAATGCTATGTCTTATAAATACTATAAGCTTGCTGCGGATCAAGGTGAAAAAGAGGCACAATTTAATATTGGATGTTTATATGCAAAAGGTATTGGTATTATAAAAGATGATGCTATGGCTTATAAATATTATAAGTTGGCAGCAGACCAAGGAGATCATAAAGCACAAGTTAATATTGGTTTATTTTATCAAAAAGGTATTGGTACAGCAAAAGATGATGATATGTCTTTTAAATACTTTAAACTTGCTGCTGACCAAGGGTTACCACAAGCACAAAACTGTATTGGATATTTATATGAAAATGGTATTGGTATTATAAAAGATGATGCTATGGCTTATAAATATTATAAGTTGGCAGCAGACCAAGGTCATATAGCACAATTTAATATTGGTAGATTTTATGAAAATGGTATTGGTATTATAAAAGATGATGCTATGGCTTATAAATATTATAAGTTGGCAGCAGACCAAGGAGTTCAGATAGCACAATTTAATATTGGTAGATTTTATGAAAATGGTATTGGTATTATAAAAGATGATGCTATGGCTTATAAATATTATAAGTTGGCAGCAGACCAAGGAGATCCACAAGCGCAAAATCAAATAGGTAATTTTTATGAAAATGGTGTAGGAACAGTAAAAGATAAGGCACTTGCCTTTAATTATTTTAAATTAGCAGCTGACCAAGGTCTTACAGTAGCACAATCAAATGTTAGTGTATGTTTTGAATTCGGGAAAGGCACTACAAAAGATGATGAGCTTGCATTTTATTACACTAAACTCGTAGCGGATAAAGGTGAAAAAAATGCACAAGTAAAACTGGGATATTTATACAATCAAGGTATTGGTGTAACCAAAGATGATACTATGTCAGTGAAATATTATTCATTAGCTGCAGATCAAGGAGACATGCACTCTCAAATGCTTCTTGGTATATTTTATCATCAAGGATTAGGAACAGAAAAAGATAATGTTTTAGCTTTTAAATATTACAAACTTGCAGCAGACCAAGGAGATCCACGAGCACAAAATCAAATTGGAATCTTTTATGAAAATGGCGAAGGTGTAACCAAAGATATAACTATGGCAGTAAAATATTATAAACTGTCTGCAGATAAAGGAAATCAAGAAGCACAAAGTCATCTTGGACATCTATATAAAAATAATTTAGAAATTCAAGATGATGCTATGGCATTTAAATACTATAAAATGTCGGCGGATAAAGGAAATCCAGAAGCACGATATAATGTAGGGCGTTTCTACGCAAATGGTATAGGTGTAGATAAAAATATGGATATAGCAATTAAATATTATAAGTTATCTGCAAACCATGGTATCAACCATCATGCCCAAAATAATATGGGTATGTGTTATGAAGACGGCAATGGTTTAAAAAAAAATATGTTATTAGCTATTGATTATTACAAACGTTCTGCGGAACAAGGAAATAAGATAGCCCAAACTAATCTTGGGCGTCTTTATGAAAAAGGTAAAGGTGTTACTAAAGATATAGCTATAGCATTGTCCTATTACAAAAAAGCGGCAGAGCAAGGATACGGTGTAGCTAAAACTAAAATTGAAGAATTAACTCGCGTTGAATTAACTCGCGTTGAATTAAATCGAAAACGTAAACGTGAGTCTGATTCCAGTGATGAAAGAGAACATATAGAAAATACAGACCAAAATGTATCTCTTACAAAAAATCCTATTTCTACTTCTATTTCTAATAAGTCATTAAAATTATCTACTGATGAAAATTCTACACAATTAGGTTCAAAATTAGATATAAATATAAGAAGTTCTAAACCAGAAGAAGATGATGATGAACCAATTACATTTGTAATCGTAGTTGAAGATGAAGATGAGCCTATTAAAATAGATATGGACTAAAGAGACTAAAGAAACTAAATATATATACTAAAAATATTTTTTTTAATTATATGTAAACTTTCTATATATAATTTTTTTCTAAATATAATAATCTTTTTTAAATATAATAATCTTTTATAAAATAAAAGAAAATAAAATCATAAAATATATCAAAATGACATCAACCATAAAAGTAGTATCTTGGAATATTTTAGCAAGTGAATGGATTAGTAAAAAAGATTATCCAGATATAAATAAAGAAGTATTATTAAATCATAAAAAAAGAATGAAAACAATCACTGAAAAATTAAAAGAATATAATACCGATATTATTTTTTTACAAGAAGTTATGCCAGAAGAATATAAAAAAATACAAAAAGAGTTTAAAGAAGAATACTATATAACACAAATACAACCTATTAAATGGGCTTATAAAAATAATAATAATACTAAAGGTGAAAGTGGTAATGTCATATTGATAAGAATAAAAATGATAAACATAAATAATTATAAAAATATAAAAATTCATAAGATGGATTTTTGTATTATACTACAATATCAACATATTGAAACTAATAAACTCATAACTTTATGTAATATTCATTTAGATGATGTTTCATCAGTAAAACGTAATACTCAAATGAAAAAACTTTTAGAATTTGATAGTGAAATAAATAAATCTACTACATCTACTACATCTACTACATCTAATACGCTTTGTATTATTGGTGGTGATTTTAATCAACAGTATAAAGAATCAAGTCATTTATATTCTCATCCTAAATTTACAGTTCATAATTTTTGTAATACTTATTTTATTGATAAAAAACTAAATATTGATAATATTTTAACAAGAGGTTTTAAAATGGAAAAAAACTCTAAATGTGTTCATATATTAAATGATAATGAAGATATGTTTAAAAAAATAGGCAGTGACCATATACCAGTAATGACAACAATTCTAATCTAATTATTCTGTAAAAACAAGTAAAAACAAGTAAAAACAAGTAAAAACAAGTAAAAACAAGTAAAAACAAGTAAAAACAAGTAAAAACAAGTAAAAACAAGTAAAAACAAGTAAAAACAAGTAAAAATAAGTAAAAATAAGTAAAACTAATAATAAAAAATTGATTTTTAATTATTTTAATTATTTTATATATTACAATATTAATTACGCAATTAAATTGATATATTTGCTAAAAATGTGCGATTATAAATCAAACAAGAATGATGAAAAATCAAATAATACTGAAAAGTTTAATGATGATCCTTCATATGAAACTTATTTAAATGATCTAATTGATAGTGATATTAAATATCGGACAAAACAAAATGAAACTATTAATGAAACAAATGAACGTATTCGTAATAGTATCAGAGTTAACTTTAATAAAATATTTTTAACTGAAGAGAATATTAAACTTTTCCGTGAATGGGAAGAAGTAGTAAAATCATTACCAATGACAGCATCACGCAAAGAATTATACGGTATTGCTCCAGAACAATGTCTTTATATTATTGGAATTTAGAAAAAAAAATATTTATTTTTTTTATGTTTTATGTTTATATTTTTTTACAATTTAATATTAATTATTAATTATTAAATATTTTTTTATAAAAAATTGCGTGTTTTTTTAATCTATTTAATTTTCTTTCTATAATATAATAATTTCAAAATCATAAAATTATCAAATAAATCATCATCTATAAAAATGAATATAACTAATATAACTAATAATGATGAAAGTGTTAAAGAAACAAGTATTCCAAAAGATATTAAAGAACAACTTAAAAATTTATCTATCGATGAACGTTATAATTTATTAAATACAATAAATAGAGAGGAAAGAAATGAATATATTAGAAAACAACAAGAAGAAGTAATAGAAGAACAAAAAAAAATAGAACAATGTCCTCTTTCAAAACAAGTTAAACTAATGAAACAAGAAATACACTATTTACAAATAGAATTACAAACATTAAAAAATAAATGTAATTCTAATTTAAATTCTAATCTAAATAAAAGATGCCCCTATTCATTTTTACGATTAGAAAAAAATAATCAAGATACAGATGAAGTATGCGATAATATTGAAGAAACATATACAAGTAGTTGTTCATGGTGGTCTACAATCTTCTTCATCGTTTTTTTTCTATTTATAATAACTTCAAAACCATCTAAATATTGTAATGAATATGTATCTTCACTATAAATTATAAAGTGATGTTTTTGTTTTCATTTTTTTTAATTTGTTTTCATTTATTTTATAGTATAAAAAATATATAAAAATATATAAAAAAAATAAATATTAAATTATAAATATCAAATTATAAAAAGCCTAATTATCAATCTACCAAGGTAAACTTGCGTTACGCATAGCTCTACTCATACTCGGTGTAACATTAGTAGAATTTATATTTGTTTGTGTAATAGTATGTCCTATATCTTCTTCTTGACTGTCGTCATCATCTAAGGCACCAGCACCAGCAGCTACAGAATTACCTCTCATAGCACGAACATGTTGTGATATACCAACAGAACGAAAGTGTCCTACTTGTTGTCTATGTGTATTTGATGGAGGTATAGAACAAATATTATATGCTCGTTCATTACCATTAGAATTAATTCGCCCCGCAGCATACATAAACCCGTGTTCTGTTCCATAAGTCCGAATAGTTATGGCAAGGTCATCACAAAGAGATACATAAAATAGATCTTCTAATAAAAGATGTGTTTCCATATAAGTTTTAATTTCAGTTAAAAGTGCTTTTAAATCTTCTTTAATACTTAAATTATCATTTTCGTTTTGAGCTCTAAACATAAATTCTTGAGTACGTTGTCTAAAGATATATTTCTGTAAATCACTATGTTTAGTATTTTTAGTATTAAACATAGAAAGAGTACCATTTATATTCGTTAATATATCTAATCCCGAAATAGTTAATAGTGTTCCATTTTCTAAAATAAATTCTTGTTTTTCAGGATGAAAGCGAACGTGAAAAGTTCTTTCAGTTTCACTTATCAAATAATCAATGTTTAATATAGGAGACCAGATATTATTACGAAAATTATAAAATTCCAAGCCAAGACCTTGTATTATAACATTACTATAACGTTTATTGAAAATACTATTGTAAATTTCCCCAAGCACTAAACCACCTTTTTCAATCTGGTCAATAAAATAATAATTCGCATTTAAACAATTACCAAGTGTTGATAACATTTGGGCGGAATGGTCTATACCATAACCAATAAATACATTCATAATTTTAGTATTAACTAATGTGCTTAAAATAAGAGGCTCTCTACAACCTGCGGTGGCATTACCATCTGTTAATAAAATATGGGTGATTGATGCGTCAGGATATTTATCAAGCATATCATAAATTTGAGAATTTATTTTGACTAATGCGAGTTCAATATTAGTAGAATTACGGGGGAGTAAATTATTTATCTTTTGTAAACTTAATATCATATTTTCATTTGTAATAAATTCTGGTGAAATTATTTCATCAACTTTATCATCAAAAGCATTTAATGATGCAATAATATTTGTCTTTTCTGTTAACATTTTCCATATATTTTTAGTTGTATGAATGGCATGTTCCATTTTGGTGCGACCATCAGCACACCGATCATCCATTGAACCAGATATATCTATATTAAATAAAACAATATGTTGTGTAGATATTGTGTATCCGACTGCTCCTACTTGCCCTACTGGCGGAATGCCAAGTTTAAGCACTCCAAAAGGAATAGATTTATCAGAGTGAAAAGCAAGATCCATTTTCAAATGGTCGAGGTTAATTTCATTGTCAATTTGTAACGTCATTTTATAATCACGTAATTAAAACTTAATTTATGTAAAACTCAAGTAAAACTTATGTAAAACAAAACTTATGTAAAATTTAATTTATAAACTTAATAAATTAAAGAAAAAAAAACAATTTTTTATATTATTATATTTTAGATTTTTTATAATAAATATAAAAAAAAATCTTAAAAAAATATTAAAAAATATAAAAAAAAGATAAAAAAATCTTAAAAATACTCACAAAAATAATAGACTAATTGAATTTAATAAATTTGCCAAAATCATCAATATTCATTAATTGTATTCCTTTTTCACGTGCTGTTTTAATTTTACCACTATTTTCAGTAATATCTTTTGCTACAACTATTGTTGTTTTGCTGGATACACCAGTCCCAATAACACCTCCGCCATCAGTTATCATATTTTCCATATCAACATTTCGCACACCAGTAAACACAACAACCATACCACTAAATTCACCTCCAATATCTATTGTTTTTTCTTTACTTATATCTAATTTAATCATTTTATGTAAGTTTAACCATTCTATAAATTTAGGCATTCCATTTATAAATACTTCTGTAGATTTATCACTAAATCCTTCAATATTCATAATATCTTGTTTAGTAATTTTCCCCTTTTTCCATTGTTGAAAGAAATTAGAAATACCGTTAATAACAAGTTTAAATTTCTTTTCACCCAATCCTAAGCCAAAAACATTGCTTGCCATCATCACTCTTTCTAATGGTTGTGAAACATCAATAACTTTATGAATAGAATTATATACATTTGTAGCACTTTTTAATTGAAATCCATCAATTGCTGCTATAACATCTGGCGTTAATTCTAAAATAGTTTTAACTTCTTCATAGCCCGCAGTTACTAATTTATTAACAACACCTTCACCAACTCCCGCAATTTTCATAACAGAAAAGAAGGAGATAATACGTTTTACACGAACATCATCATTATTTTCCATATCATCCACAATAGCATCAACGTGAGTCTCATTCCAATGCCATTTAATAGAATCATCCGGCAATTGTGCTGTTGTAGAGTGTTTTAAAATTTTATAAATATAAGGGATAACATCACCACTTTTAATAATTTGTATTTCCGTTCCAGGACCAATTTTATTATCAACAATATATTTCATATTAAATCCTGAAGTATATTGATGTGTATCCCCTTTAATTACAATAGGATTATATTGAATACGTGGTGCCAGGGTTCCGTGTTTAGAAATATTATATTCTACATTAATAACTTTAGTGGTAGCAATTTGATCGTCCAGAGCCATTTTATAAGCAACAGCATATTTAGGATTACCATTTACTACACGTTTATGTGCTTTAGTATTGTCACTAAGAATAATACCATCAATTTCATAATGACTTTCTCTTTTAAATTCCATAAGTAAATCGGGTATTTGCGTTTCAATAAGTTCTGTATAGAGTTTATAATTAGCAATATTGACATTTAATTTTGTTAACATTTTAAATTGTTCTTCATATTTTAAAAGCCCAGGTGAAATCCATTCATAAAAGACAATATCAATATCTTTAACAATATTAGCATCTGGTTTTTTACTATTGACTATACCGGCAATTAAACTACGTGCTTTAGGATATAATTTATTATATTTAGCATTAAAGATACTATTTTTAATAATAATTTCACCACGAATAGCAATATGACTTTCTGTTTTTAAAAGTTTTATTATTTCTGTTTTGTTTATATTACCAAGTTGAATTGTCTCTAATAATTTAGTAATTTCTTGTCCTTCATAACCATCACCGTGTTTATAAAGTTTCATTATTAAACCATCACCACCACCACCACCAACACCAGCTCCAGCTCCAGTCCCAGCCTTTTCAATCATTAATAGACAACTTAAACCATCTAATTTTTCTGAAATAAGAACAGATCCAGGATGGTCTTTTAACCATTTAGTTAACACTTTTTCTCCAGGTTTAACTTTATCAATTGAACCTAAATAATAAGGTAATTTAATTTTATCTTCTGGATTAGTAATTGGTGCGGCAATAGATTTAAAATAGTCTGAGTCTGGTTTACGCTCTTTTAAAATAGTTTCTAAAATATCAAATGATTTATCAGTAAGTAATGGTTTATCCGTATTATAATAATCATTATTTGCTTTAATAACAACTTTTTCTAAAAGTTTAATATCTAAGGATAATCCTAAATGATGAGGGTCTGCCTCAAGTTTAGTAATTAAAGTTTTAGTAATAGTACTCATTTTTTATAGAATTCTATTATTAATATGTATTAATATGTATTAATATTATGTATCTGTATACTTAAAAATATTTATTACTTAAAAATATTTATATTATAATTGCTATTAGTTTTTATATTAAAATATATTGATTATTATTTTATTTTATTTTTATTTTTCAATTTTTTATTAAATAAAAATAAAATAAAAATATGTATATAATAAAAATAATAAATAAAATATGGATTTTGTAAAAAGTAAAGCGCTTATAGAAACAGATAGTTATATACCTAATTTTGGATATGTTCCATTTAAATATTTTCAATATATTTATATAATATTTATTTTATTATCATTTACATTCAAAGATTTTTTATATAAAAACTTATATAAAAAAATATATGATAAAATAGATTTGGTGATTGAAAACAATAATGTTAGAACTTTTATAAAATCATTTATTTCATTGTTACCTATCTTACCTATTATATATTACGACTTTATTTATAAAAGTTTTTCAATGACAAATTTAGGTATTGAAAGTGTTAAACATAATAGATATATAAATACTATGCTAAGGCTATTTGGTTCTTATGTTATTATTCAGGTAGCAGCACAAGATTTAGGTGTTAAAACAGGTACCATTCAAAGCGATTTTATAAAATTATCATTTATGCAAGTTATTTTATATATTGGTTGTGCATTTGCAATTACACAAGATAGAAGTGAGGCTTTTTTAGCAGCACTTTTATATTTTCAATTAAAATATTTTGGATCTAATGTAACAAAAGATGTATGTTTTGATTAATTTTATTATTAAATTTTATTATTTATTTTATTATTTATTTTATTATTTATTTTATTATTAAATTTTATTATTTATTTTATTATTAAATTTTATTATTAAATTTTATAAAAAAATAATTTAAAAATATATAGGTATTTTTTATAAATATAATTAATAGTATATAATAAATAATAAATAATAATAATTAATAGTATATAATAATTAATAGATATCACATATCACATATTCTAACTATAAAATGTCAACAGTCAATTTAAAAGAAAATGTTATTTTTGAAAAATCAATTATTATTAGTAAAAATGAAGGTTCAATACAAAACCAAGAACTTACTACAGGAACAGTTGGTCAACTAAGATTTAATCAAACATCACGTAAATTTGAAGGTTTTCATTGTGTTGCGAATAGTAATGCGGGTGCCGATATATTTGGCAATAAATGGCGACCATTTACACAAGATGTAGCAAGCACCAGCAATTTAGGTATATTTAGAGTAGGAACAAATTTAACTATGAATGCCACAACAGGTATATTATCATCCATCGCATCAGGTGAAAGTAGAATTTATCAATTAGTAATTACTGTTTCTCCTATTGTAGGAGCTGCGGATTATCAATCAATTAATACAGCAATATCACATGCTATAGGAACACCAGCAAATAATTATACAGATGGTACTTTAACCAGTAATTTAGGTAGTGCCCCTTCACCAACATATCCCTTTGTAATACAATTAGGTCCAGGTCAATATTCTGAAACTCTAAATAAAATTATCCTACCTGATTATGTTAGTTTAAGAGGTGAAAATAATTACAATTCAGTCATTACACAAAATCATGGTAGTAATGGTTCTATTACAAATGCTTCAATGCTTATTGTAGGTCAAAATAGTGAAATTAAAAATCTGGTCATCAATCTTGCGGATACTGTATCCTCATCTAATACAAATGCGATCTATTCATTAAATAAAAGTAATGTTGTTATTGATAATTGTATTATTAGTTGTAGTAGTAATATAACAACAACCCAAAATACATATGGTATCTTTATGGATGGTGGTGATAATAATAGTATTACAAATAATAAAGTAGATTTTAATAGTAATACATTATTAGGTAATTTAAATACAATTTCAATTACAAATTCTACACCAAGACTCATCAATAACTATATTAATATTCTCGCACCAAATATATCTATTTCTAATGGTATAAATCTAAACAATTGTATTGGAACTGAATCAATTTCAGATACAGTTTATATTGAAAATTTAACCTTATCTAATAATTATTACAATACATTAACAACATCTATAAATACAGGTATTTTTATGAATAATACACCTGTAATCCTAAAAAATAGTGACATTGAAGTATCAAATGACCCATCCCTTACAACAAATTATGGAATACAATTTAAAAGTGTTCCAAACTTATTAGCCAATCCATTACCTTATGCTGGAAATACAACAAGCAATGTCATTAGTTTTGTTAATGTTACTAATGGTATAAATATAGGTCAAAATCTAATAAATAGCTCAAATACATCAGCCCTTAATTTTTTAACAGCAAATTATCAAAGAGGACAATATGTAAATGTATCTGGATCATCTTCTAATAATGGTATATATAAAATAGCATCACTTACATCATCATCACTTACTTTAGAAAATGGTTTTAATTTAATTAGTGAAGCTAAAACAGCTTTAAATACAATTACATTAAAAGGATTATTTGATATGAATATTTATAATACAAGAATAAATGGTTCAACCAATTCTATAAAGAATAATAATAATAATAGTAATTATATATGTAATTTATACGATATTATTAATGAAACAGGTGCATATTCAATATCACCATCCTTTGTATTTTATAGAAATTATAAAACACTTACTGTTGGTAAAGTAAATTGTGATTTTAATAATTTATATAATGCGATGACTTCTATCAGTGATAATAATTCAATGACAAGATATTTAATTAAAATACAATCTGGCATATATCATGAAACGAGTTATATTACGTGTAAAGAATTTGTAGATATAGAAGGCAATGGTGAAGATAATACTATATTACAATTTTATCAAGCTGCTAATACTTCTGGTACACCAATGAATACAACATCATGTATTTTATTATGCTCAAATATAACTATAAAAAATATAACTATAAAAAATTCACCAACCTTATATACCGCAGGTCAAACAACATCAACTGTATTCTATAATCCAAATACAATTGTAAATCTTATACTTGAAAATCTTATCATAAATAGCACGTGTAGCTCTGTTTATAATAAGGGTATCTATATTGTAAATGGTTCATCACTAATACTACGTAATATAGATTTAGTAATTTATTCTACAAATACAGCAGAAGAAAATACAGGAATTACTGCTAAAGAATGTAATACATTTAATTTATATAATATATCATCTACAATAGATAGTGGTTTTTCTTTGGTATCACATGCTTTACATTTAACAAATAGTAGTTGTAATATTTATAATCCTAATTTTTTAACTCATTCTGCTGTAAATTATAATTCTGGTGTATATTCATATTCAACAAATACTACACAAAAACTAATACAAATATATAATGGTCAAATAAGGTCTTATGATGCGATTGAGTATAGTATATATACTGATAATTATTATACAATTATGTGTAATGGAGCGCAATTATTAGGAGATACCTTTGAAAATAGTATTTCAAGTCATCTTTATTGTAATAGTTGTTATACTTTTACAGATGAAAATGATAAAACAAATATACAAAGTTTAAATTCACGAGGTCAAAACGAACAATCATCACTAACCTATAGTTCACTAACCATTGGTGATACAGCTGGCAAAAGAAATGCTACTGGAACAAATAATGTATTTGTTGGTGTAGATTCTGGATCAAATGTAACAACCGCATCAAATAATACATTTTTAGGTTATAATACAGGTAAAACATTGAATATTGCAGGAAATAATACATTAATAGGTTCAAGTGTAGGACAATCCATCACTACAGGTACAGGCAATACAATAACTGGTTCAAACGCTGGTATAAATTTGAGCACTGGTAATACAAATACAATTACAGGTGCTTATGCTGGTAAAGAATTAACAACAGGATTTGGCAATACTATAAATGGTACAAGTAGTGGATTAACACTTACAACAGGTTTTAGAAATACATTTATGGGAGATGGTTCAGGTTTATCAACTAATACATCATTTTTTAATACATTTATTGGTAGTTTGTCTGGTTATGATAATAATAGTGGTAATAATAATACATATTTAGGTTATCAATCTGGATATGAAGGAATATCTAGTAATAATAATGTATTCATTGGAACAGCGTCAGGATACACAAATCAATCAAGTAATATAGTTGCTCTTGGCGCCCAATCAGGTTATAATAATACAAGTTCAATAAAAAATACATATATAGGTCATCAATCAGGCTATAATAATGTTACTGGTGATTGTAATACTTATTTAGGATATAATGCGGGATATAGTGCTGCCTCTGCTTCAGGTGATTTTAATATTGCTATTGGAAATGAAGCAGGGTATTCAATTACAAGTGGAGCCAGAAATGTATTAATAGGTTCCACTAAAAACGCAACTTCGGGCTCAAATGATGCGGCAGGGTGGTCACTACAAGATGGAACAGATAATATTCATATAGGTGTAAATACTGGTTCACAAGCCACTTCCGCAATTAATAATGTATTCATAGGTTCTGATATAGGAACATCTATTACAACAGCAAGTAATAATATATTGATAGGTAAAAATACGGGTAATTCTATTACTAATAATGATGGTAATATTATTATAGGTTCAGAAACAGGAAACGATAATACATATGGAAATGCCCTTATCATAGGTCAAAATTCAGGGGTAGGTCATACTGGTTCCCCGGCATTTGTCATCGGTCATAATGCGGGTAAAAATATTGAAGGTGTAAATAATATGTTTATAGGTCAATCATCAGGTGGTATTTCACAAACAGGTAAAACCGGAAATTATAATTTAGCAATAGGTCCCTTTTCAGGTTTTAACTTAAAAGCAGGTTCTCGTAATATAATAGTAGGCACAGGTGATTCTTTAAGTAGTGCTGGTGGTGTCATTACTTCTGGTAGTGATAATACATTATTAGGCTTTAATTCTGGTAGAGCAGTCCAAACAGGTGTAGGAAATACTTTAATAGGCAGCAATGCCGGTGCTAATCTTACAAGTGGTGCTAATAATCTTATATTAGGATATAAAAGCGCATATACACTTGGAACGGGTAGTAATAATATTAGTTTAGGTCCAGAAGCAGGCTATAATTTAACTGGTGGTAATGGAAATATATTTTCTGGATATCGTGCTGGCTATAATACAACATCCGGATTTAATAATATAAATATAGGTGTTCAATCAGGATACCAAAGCCAGACAACCAGAAATAATATTCATATTGGGTATCAATCAGGTTATCAATCAATCGCAAATAATAACTTATTTTTAGGTTCATATTCAGGATTACAAAATACTACAGGTATAGATAATATTTTTGTAGGTAGTAATTCAGGTGCCGGATATAATACATCTTCACAACAAATAGGAAATTATAATATATTTATGGGTTCAGATACCGGAAAGTCAAATTTTGATGGTACACGTAATATTTATTTAGGATTAAATTCAGGTAAAAATAATATAAATGGCAGTAAAAATGTATATATAGGTGAAAATACAGGTAGAGATAGTGTTGTAAGTCGTAATATATTTATTGGAACAACATCAGATAATACAAAAGGTGTAGGATATAAAGCACAAAGCGCTGGCGGTCTTGATACAGGTGATAAAAATGTATTTATAGGTCATGATGTAGGTATTGAAAATACATCTGGAAAAGGTAATATATTTTTAGGAGATAGTGCTGGTCAAAAGAATACTACTGGAGAGCAAAATATTTATATAGGTAAAAATGCGGGTAATAAAGCAAATGCGTCAACGGCAGATTATAATATAGCACTTGGTTATAATTCAGGGCAAAATAATTTAGGTGGAAAGGAAAATATTTTAATAGGTAAAGAGGTAGCCAGCATTACTACAAATAGTTATAATCAAAATATTATTATAGGATCTGAGGCAGGTCAATATATAAATCAAGACAATCAAATATTTATAGGTACAAAAGCAGGTCAAAATAATACTACTGGTGATAATAATATCTTTATAGGTAAAGATGCCGGAAAAGCAAATAGTATTAGTAATGATAATGTTGTAATAGGAAGTGATGCTGGAACATTTATTGTAGGAAATGGACTAATTGGAGATAATACAATTATAGGAGCAAATGCAGCTCATGATTTAACAACAGGAACAAATAATATTTATATAGGTTCAAGCGCAGGGTTAACAGCAGTTTCAAGTATAAATAATGTTGTCATCGGGACAAATTCAATGTCAAATGGTGATGCTAATAATGTAGTTATTATAGGTAATAATGCCGGTCAAAATAATACTGCTAATGCTAATATTTTCATTGGTTCTAATGCTGGTGTACAAAATACAACAGGTATTGGTAATATTTTTATAGGTATAGATGCTGGTAAAGATAATATTAATAGTAATGATAATGTTGTAATAGGAAGTGATGCTGGTATATCACTTATAGGTTCTGGTCTAGTCGGTGCAAATACAATTATTGGTAGTAATGCAGCACACGATTTATTATCTGGAATTAATAATATTTTTTTGGGGACTAACTCAGGTTCAAATGCGGTAGCAAGTATAAATAACGTTGTAATTGGAGCTAATTCAATGTCTAATGGCGAAGCTAATAATGTAGTTATCATAGGTAATAATGCAGGAAAAAATAATACGGCTAACGCTAATATTTTCATTGGTTCTAATGCCGGAGTACAAAATACAATTGGTTTAGGTAATATTTTCATAGGTTCAAATACAGGTGCTAAAAATATATCAAGTACTAATAATTTAATAATTGGTAATGATGCTGGTAAAGAGTTAGTAGGTCAGATAGATTCTATTGTATTTAATGTAGAAAATACTTTTAATACGTGGACGGTTCCAAGTAATATCATACAAGTTAGTATGGAAGTAAGTGGAGCGCACGGTAATTATGGTGGAAAAACTATAGCAGACATTGCTGGTTTTGGTGCAAAAATAAGTACTATATTAGATGTTGTTCCAGGTTCTCAATATAATATATGTATTGGTGCTTCTCCTTTACCTGCTAGTCCTTGGATAGGAGGTTTAAGTGTAAATGGGTATGGAGGAGGTTCTACATTTTATAGTACATTAGGTTTTGGTGGTGGTGGTGGTGGTGCTACAACAGTATCTTATGTTGATATTAGTTCAAATGTAGATATAATAATAAGTGGTGGCGGTGGTGGTGGAACATCTGGGTCACTTACTATTCTTCCTTTGCGTGGTGGTAATGCTGGTATAAATCAATTAGGAGATGGTGGTAATGGTACTACAAATATTTATTATGGTATTGCTGGTTTAGGTGGTGCTGGTGGTCCAAATATTTTAGGTAATCCTACTGTGGGTGGTATTGCGGCTGGAACAATGTGTGGTTGTGGTGGTGGTGGTAGTAATGGTGGTGGCGGTGGTCAGAATTTATCTGCTACTGGTGGTGCTGGAGGGTCATATGTTAATACAAGTATTATTAATAACTATACAATATCAACAGATACTACAGGTATTTCGCAAGTAAAAATATCTTATATTAAAAGTAATATTGTATCTACTAATAATAAGGGTGAAAATATTTTAATAGGTAATAAAACAGGTCAAATTTTAGACACAGGTATAAATAATATATTTATAGGTTCAAGTGCTTGTTTAAATTCTACTACAAGTATAAATAGTATTGCTATTGGAACAAATTGTATGAAAAATGGTAATGCTAATAATGTAATATTAATAGGTAATAATGCTGGGCTAAATAATGTTGCAGATAATAATATATTTATAGGTTCAAATGCTGGTGTTTCATCACGCGCAGTAAATAATATTGGTATTGGTGTTGAAGCTTTATATAAAAATAAATTTTCAGGTAATAATATTTGTATTGGTAATTACGCAGGATATAATTATGAATCTGATGAATTAACTGCTAATAATGTTTATATTGGAACAAGAGCAGGGTACAATAATATAACAGGTGGTGCTAATTTAGCTATTGGACCATACGCACTTGAAAACGCAACACAAAATGGTAATATGGGTATAGGTGGCACAGCTGGACAAAATATAACAACAGGTGTAGCTAATTTATTAATTGGATATAATGCAGGTATTAATTTAACAACAGGTAACTTTAATACAGTATTATATGGTTCTTTATTAGGACCAACATCAACTAGAAACGCAGTAATTGGATTTTCAACTTATTTATTAGGAACGGGTAGTAGAAATACTATGTTGGGTAGTTTTTATACAGGAGCGTATAATATTAATGGAAATGATAATGTATATATAGGTGATTTAGCTGGTAATATAGGTATTGGTAGTAGGAATACATATTTAGGTGCTAAATGTGGTCAAAATAACACTGGTAATAATAATATATTTATAGGATATGAAGAGACGGAAGGGTTTTGGAATTATGCACCAGATGTTCCACTTTATCCATCTTCTTATTCTAATAAATATGCTATTTATAAAAATACAGGTGCTGGTATTGGAAGTGAAACAGGAGGTTCATTTACTATATTAATAGGTGGTGATTTTACAACAGGAACAGTAGGTATTGGAACACTTGCTCCAGATTCATGGATATCACCATCATTAGCAGCATTTACTAGTACAAAACTTGTTGTTTTAGGTTATTGTAGAGCATCAGCACATACAACATTTACTGGCGCACATAATGTTAATATTGATAATACTATAAATATAAATGAATTAAAAGAAGGTTTCATTATGTCATCCACAGGTAATACTATAAAATCAGGTATAAGCGAAACAACCGTTACTGTTAAACTATCATCAATATCTAATGATAAAACTGTATATGGTGTTTTTTCTGGTATAGAAATAGTAAGTAATAATAATATTGATACAATAATTTATTATGTAAATTCTTTAGGAGAAGGTTGTATTTTAGTTTCTAATTATGGTGGTGAAATACAAAATGGTGATTATATTACTACTTGTCCTATATCTGGATATGGTTCTTTACAAAGTGATGATATTTTACATTCCTATACAGTAGCAAAATGTACAGAAAATATTGATTGGAATTTAATAAATGAAACTGTATCATATAATGGTCAATTATATAAAGTAGTTTTAACAAGTTGTACTTATCATTGTGGATAAGAATTAAAATATAAAAAATTAAAATTAAAATTAAAATAAAACATAAAACATAAAACATTAAAAATTTATAAAAATTAAAATCGGCATTTTAAATACGCACCTCTATAAATTACGTATATGTAAAAATAGGTTTGCGATCAGGATATGAATATGCTGTATATACATTCTGCAATATATTTGTTGTATTAAAATTAATAAATACAATATCAATATATTGTAATTGTGAGCAATTTATTGTATGACTATTAATTGATGGTGATAAATAATTATTTTCAAGACCTTCTTTATATTTTCCATCTAAATTATTAAATTTAATACGTATTAAATTATTATTATCAGCGGGTGTTATATTAATTACACTATATAAAACATTATCTAAACTTAATTGTATTTCATAAATATCAGATGAAGGATTAGTTCTACTTATATTACATTTACCATAAATATCAATACTATCAGTAGGCGCATTTAATTTTAATGTATAAGTTGTATTATATTTACGTAATACTATATTAATAGGATTTGGAACTTCATTTATTATTTCAAATCCCGTAATTGTTATATCTGTATAATTTATATTTGACATAAAATTATTAGTATATAAAATTTTTAATCTTTTATATTTATTATTATCAATATATAAATTATCTCCTACGTGGGGTATAATATCTTTATAATCATCTATATTAAATGTAGCAATTTTATTAATTGTATCATTTGTAAATGGTGGTAATATAATACCGTCTAAATCAATACAAAAACTTAAATTATTTGGATTAGGAATCATAAATGTTTTTATATAATAAGTTGTATTTAATATAAAATAATTATTCATATTTTTTTTATCTATATTAATTTGATTTAATATAGAATATGATGTTTTATCATCAGTAATATATATTGTTTCATCAATAGGATTTGTGTTATTTACCATATCAGGAGATACAGACACAGACACAGACACAGACATATTTATTTTTAATTAGTAGTATTTAAAGTTGTATTTAAATATTATGTATTATTTTTATATATTATTAATTATTTATAATTTATGTTTATATTATTAATTATTTATAATTTATAATTTATAATTTATAATTTATAATTTATGTTTATATTATTAATTATTTATAATTTATTTTTATATTATTAATTATATTTATTTTTTCTTTTCACTTTTCCCTTTTTCACTTTTTATTTATTTGAAATATAGACCATACTATTACACCCACTATAATATCCAATGAGTGCTAATATGGAATAAGTAATAAAACGAACAGCAACTTGTATATCAATTGTGGTGGGAACTAATTTTATAAGTTGCGGATACAAAGATAATGCTATTTCAGAACCTATTAAAGGTATACTATTTTGTATATCTAACATTTACACTATTTATATCTGGATATAGTTTATAAATTAATTATAGATTAAATATAAATTTATTATATATAATTATAAATTAATTATATATAATTTTAATATAAACTATATCCAGATATAAATATTATAAATTACTAATAAAAATACGTATATAGTTAAATCAATCCAAATAAAAACCTATATAAAAACCTATATAAA
>Ga0114969_10001353_pt1 | contig 20820 bp, 18 predicted proteins | sample M_130807_MF_Meta_FD_87316 | JGI IMG/M metagenome (GOLD analysis project Ga0114969, IMG submission 87316) | Freshwater microbial communities from Lake Montjoie, Canada to study carbon cycling - M_130807_MF_MetaG | ecosystem: Environmental > Aquatic > Freshwater > Lake | place: Lake Montjoie...
GCGAGGAACACCGCGATGTAATTCCCGAACAGTTGGTCCAGGTGTTCCACGCGCCCCGTACCTTCAGATGCCCACGCACACGGCTGCGAAACCAGCGCAAACCTGCGGCTGGCTCAGTCGGTTCTGACCGTAGCAGTGCCTCTAGTGAGTGTCAACGAATCGTGAAATGCCGCACGGACGAGTCTCGATCGCGGCCCCAGCAGCCACGAAACGCCCATCCCGAGCCTTATGCGGAACGCCCCCAGAACGCGAACACGACCGCCCCGACGATGCACGCGAACGAGCCCACATAGTTCCACCGCAGCGGCTCACCGAGGTAGAAGGCCGCGAACCCCACGAACACCACCAGCGTGATCGCCTCCTGGATGATCTTCAGCTGATAACCGGTGAACTGTCCGTACCCCAACCGGTTCGCCGGCACCTGGAAGCAGTACTCCCCGAGCGCGATCCCCCAGCTCACCAAGATCGCGAGCCACAGCGGCCAGCTCCCATGCTTCAGATGCCCGTACCACGCGAACGTCATGAACGTGTTCGACACCACCAACAACGCCACCGTTGCCATCGAGGCCTCCCAGCACCCGTCCGAGGCATGCCGTATGCCTGCCTCTCGAGAGATTCCGCCACCCATTCCCCATGAGATAGAGGACACACCTGACCGGGGGTATCGAGATCACCCCAATCCCCGCCTTGCCGATCGGATGACACTGGCTACATGCCCCAAACGACTCGCCTGACACGAAGCGACGCCGCCGCGCTAGGCCTATCGATCCTGCTGCCGAACATCGCCGGCACCCTCGGCGCCCTCTCCACCCGCACGGCTATCCCGACCTGGTACCGCACCCTCGAAAAGCCCGAGTGGAACCCGCCACCGTGGATCTTCGGCCCCGTCTGGACCGCCCTCTATGCCCTGATGGGCACCGCCGCCTGGCTCGTCTGGCGCACCGACCGCCCCACGTCGCATCGCTCGAGGCAGGCCCTGGCCGTCTACGCCGCCCAACTCGGCCTCAACGCGCTCTGGTCTCCCGTCTTCTTCGGCGCCAAACGCATCGACCTGGCCCTCGCCATCATCACCTCGATGCTCGTCCTCATCACCGCCACCATCCAACGCTTCTACCGAGTCCGCCCCCTCGCCTCCCTGCTCCTCATTCCCTACCTCGCGTGGACGGCCTTCGCGACCGCCCTCAACGCCGCCATCTACCTCCGCAACCGCTAATCTCACTCCGCAGGCGGGACATGCCCCCTATCACGGAGACCGAGGAGCGATGCCATCGCGGTTCTGCCGGCCCTGATAGAGCGCGGGATTGAAGTCCTCTGCTTGGACCTTGATGACACGCTGGTCGATACAGAAGCTGGCGCGGTCCTGCGTTTCAAAGCCGCGGTCGAACGCATTCGCGAGCTGCGACCAGACATCACGAGCCAGACCATCGAGGCAGCGACCGCGGACGCATTACTGACCCATCCGAGCGAAGGTCGCATGGCGAACTTCTTCGCCACTCTCCATCTCGAAGATCCAAGTCACGTCCAAATCATTCGCGAGGCGTACTTCGAAACCATGGCTAGCCAGCAGGCGCCGCTGTACCCGGGCACCGCCGATGTCTTAAGGCTCCTGAAGCGTCAGTTTCGGCTAGCGCTCATAACCAACGGACCGAGCCGGCTGCAGCGCGGCAAGATAGAACTCCACGGACTCGATTCCTATTTCGATTGGATTGTGATCTCCGAAGAATGCGGTTTCGAAAAGCCGCATATCGAGATCTTTGATCACACGCTCGGGTTGGCTGGCATTCCCTCGAAGCGCGCCGCTCACGCGGGAGATTCCCTCACTGCTGACGTGGTCGGTGCAAACAATGCGGGAGTGACTTCTATCTGGGTACGCAACGCACTGGTGCGAGGAAACCCAAACGGTTCGGAATCAGCCCCTCATTTCACCATTGCTCAGCTGGACGACCTCCTGAGCTAGTGCCTCGGCAGGCAACGCCCCCCCGAGTTCCACTCCGAAGGGGTCTGGGGGCTACGCCCCCAGTGGGGCCGCGGGGCGAAGCCCCGCACAAGGGCAGGAGGGTGGGCACAACACTGTCCGGCGCGGGGCCGCTTGCGGCCCACTGCGCCCGGCCTCGGCGCCAGCCGAGCCGTCCGAGTCCGACTCCACCGCCCACACAAAACGAGGCCCCCGCTCACGCGGGGGCCTCGCACCACCCAACCCTCAGGGCGAAGAGGGCGCTAAGCGCCCAGCTCGGCCAGCGACTCCCGCAGGCCATCGAGCCGACCACGAGCCGTCGCCAGCCGCTCCTGCTCCTTCGCCACGATCGCCTCCGGCGCCCGCGACGTGAAGTTCGAGTCACCCAGCTTCGTCTCGAGGCTCGTCACCACGCCCTCGGCCTCCGAGATCTGCTTCCCCAGCCGCGAGCGCTCCGCGTCCGCGTCCACCATCCCGCCGAGCGGAACCACAACTCCGCCGAAATCGAGATTCGTGCGGACGACCTGCTCAGTCGGAACCTCGTCCCAAGAGTCGACGACATGGAGCGGCTTCACTCGCGCGAGCAGTTCGATGATCCCTGACGCCTTCCGCCCGTATTCGCCGAGTTCGGCGACGTTGTCAGCGACGGCCCACGCCTCGATCCAGCGACCTGCGTCGACGCGCTTCTCCGCCCGAATGTTTCGGATCGCCTTCACCCAGTTCTGGATCGCCGCGAACTGCAGCTCGGCCGGCTCGTCGAAGCGAGCGTCCTCCGCGATCGGATACGACGCTACGATCAGCGCGGGCGCACCCTCCGGGTCCGGACGCACCGAGACCAGCCGCTGCCAGATCTCCTCCGTCACGTACGGCATCGAGGGATGCAGCATCCGCAACGTGCGGTCGAGCACATGCACCAGCACCGCGAGCGGTGTGCGGTCGCCCTCGCGCACGCGCACCTTCGCTGCCTCGATGTACCAGTCCGCGAACTCCTCCCAGAAGAAGTCGCGCAGCTGACGCACTGCTTCACCCAGCTCGAGCTTCTCGAGCAGGTCACCAACGCTTGCCGCGACATGCTCGGTGCGTGACAGGATCCAACGGTCCTCGAGCGGAATGTCCGCGTCCGCCTCGGGCACATCGAGTTCGTCGTCTGGCTGCACCATCGAGATCACGAACCGCGATGCATTCCACAGCTTGTTCGCGAAGTTGCGCCCCGCCTCGAGTCGCTGATCAGTGATGCGCTGATCGTTGCCAGGCGACGTGCTCGAGATCAGTGCGTAGCGCAGCGCGTCCGTGCCGTACGTCGCGATCGACTGCAGCGGGTCAACCGTGTTGCCCTTCGACTTCGACATCTTCTGACCGTCGGGCGCGCGAACGAGCCCGTGCAGGTACACCGTCTCGAACGGCACGACGCCGTCCATGTTGTAGAGCGACAGCATGATCATGCGTGCCACCCAGAAGAAGATAATGTCGTACCCGGTCTCCATCACATTGGTCGGGTAGTACTTCAGGTCGGGCGCGCCGGCATTCGGCCAACCAAGCGTCGAGTGCGGCCACAGTCCCGAGGAGAACCACGTGTCGAGCGTATCCTCGTCCTGACGCACGTTCGAGGAGTGACACGCGCTGCACTCGGTCGGATCGACCATCACATCGTCAAGACTCGGCAGCGTCGTCGCGCCACAGTCGTCGCAGTACCACACCGGAATGCGGTGGCCCCACCAGATCTGCCGCGAGATCGTCCAGTCGCGGATGTTCTCCATCCAGTGCATGTACGTGCGCTCGAAGCGCGCCGGCACGAACTGGATCGCACCAGTCTCCACAGCCTTGATCGCTTCGCCTGCGAGGTCGTACTGGTTCGAGCCCGCCTCGGGACGCACGCGCACGAACCACTGCTCCGACAGCAGCGGCTCCACGATCGTCCCCGAGCGCTGGCAATGCCCGATCGAGTGCGTGTACGGGTCGACCTTTTCGAGCAGTCCGCGCGCCTCGATGTCCGCAACGATCTTCGTGCGCGCCTCGAACCGTTCGAGGCCTTCGTACACGCCGGCGTCAGCCGTCATCTTCCCGTCGAAGCCGATCACCGTGTGAATCGGCAGCGAGTGCCGCTGTCCGATCTCGAAGTCGACCGGGTCGTGCCCCGGCGTCACCTTCAGCGCGCCGGACCCGCCCTCAATGCTCACCGCCGAGTCCGCGATGATCGGGATGACGCGATCACCCGTCGGCACCTGCACATGCTTCCCGATCAGCGCGGCGTATCGAGGATCCTCCGGGTGCACCGCGACCGCGGAGTCAGCCGGAATCGTCTCCGGTCGCGTCGTCGCGATCACGATGTAGTCGCCGGTCGCTTGCTCCGCGTCATCGACCACCGGATAGCGCACGTACCAGAACGAGCCGGCCTCGTCCTCATGCTCCACTTCGAGGTCCGAGATCGCAGTGCCACAGTCGACACACCAGTTCACGAGGCGCACCCCGCGATAGATCAGCCCGTCCTGGTACAACCGCACGAACGTCTGCCGCACCGCCTGCTGTGGCACGTCATCCATCGTGAAGCGCTCGCGCGTCCAGTCCGCCGACGCCCCCAGGCCTCGATGCTGTCGCGAGATCGCCGAGCGCGTGCGCTCCACCCACTGCCACACGCGCTCGAGGAACTCCTCGCGCCCCATCGCGCGCCGGTCGAGCCCCTCGCGTCGCAGCTCACGCTCGACCACGTTCTGCACCGCGATCGCCGCGTGGTCGACACCGGGCAACCACAACGTGTCGTCGCCCAGCATCCGGTGCCACCGGATCAACAGATCCTCCACCGACACCGTCAGCGCATGCCCGACGTGCAGCTCACCTGTCACATTCGGCGGCGGCATGATGATCGTGAACGGCTTCCCGCTGCCCGACGGCTGGAAGTACCCCTGCGCCTCCCACCACTGGTACAGCGCCTCCTCCACCGAGGCCGGCTCATACGCCGTCGCCATCTCCGTCGGCTGCTGCGGACTCGTCGTATCAGTGGTCATGTCAGTTCCTTCGCCGGCGCGGTCCGGAGCCGCCCCGCAATTGATACGTGCGAGGCAAAAGAAAACCCCGCTCAAGCGGGGCACCGGCGACTCGCACACCTCGATCGTTCGAGGCTGCTAGCCGCCGCGTCGTACTACTACAGCTACCGTCGTCATCCCCTCGATGGTAGTCACGAGGCGTCACCCCCAGCAACCCGGTACGCACGTGCCACATCGAGCCATGGCTGTTGTGCCGGATGGATCGCTGTATCGAGCGACACCCACATGCAGCGGATGGGCGCGCCGCAGTCACAGGTGAATGGCCACTCCTCGGGCACCACCCCAACGGCGCGCACGAGGTACATCCACCGCCGCCGAGCCTGCCCCTCGAACTCCTCGTCGAGCACGCCCGCGAACGCCTCGATCTCGCCCAAGACTCCGGTCTCCTCGAGCAGCTCCCGCAACACCGCGACCTCAGGCGCCTCGCCCGGCTCGATCGTCCCTGCGGGCAGCTGCAGCATCACGCCACCATCGTCCTGCGGATGCTCGAAGATCAGCACCTCGTCCCCACGCACCGAGGCGCGCACAACGACTGCGGCCACCTTCAGCACCGGATTCGCACTCGTCACGGTTCCTCCGAGGGACTCAGCGATGAAACCTGGCCTCCGAGTCGTCGCACAGCGCGCTCTCCGAGAGGTCTGCGGCAAGCCACAACCGTTGGTTCGAGGTCGACTCCGAGGGGGTCTGGGGCAAAGCCCCAGCGGGGTCGCGGGGCGGAGCCCCGCACAAGGGCGGGAGGGTGGGCGAAACACTGTCCGGCGCGGGCCCGCGGCCCAAAGGCCGCCCCGCGCCCGGCCTCGGCGAAAGCCGAGCCGTCCGACAGCGGCCAGTGCACTAGCCCGAAGTGGCCTCCTCAGGCTCCAGCCCCAGCACCTCAATCACATCGCCGAGCCGCACCTTGCCCGCCTCGACCACCCGGCAGCGCAGCCCGCCCTTGAACGAATGTAGCGCCCGAGTCAACCCCTCGACGCCGGTGACCTCCTGGATATAGCGACACGGCGTGCACGCTCGCACCCCCGCCACCACCGCCCCGCCAATGCGGAATCGCACCCCAATCAGTCCTTCGAGGCTGATTCCGCGCGTCACGATGTTCCGCCGCGCCAGCCCCGGCTCGATCCCCGCAGCCTCGGCCGTCTCCGCCTCGAACAGCGTCAGCTCCTGGTCCGGCCAGCGAGGATCGCTCCACGTCCCGGTGTGCAGCGCGTACCGGTCGCCCACGATCCCCACGCCCGGCTGCACGATCACCGACCCCTGCTGCTCCATCGGCGCCCCGGCCGTCGGCGCGGTGTAAATCCCCACGATCGAGCCCGGAACCACCGCCCCCGAATCCTCCGAGGTAGCCACCGACTGCTGGGCCACGGCCTACCTCCGAATCCACCGAGCCCACGTGGCGTCCCGATGGGCGAAAACCCCCGCCACGCGGGGTGGACGGGAACCCGCTTCGCGGGCAATCTAGGGCGGCCCAATCGTAACGCGCGCGACAGCGCGAGGGCTGTGGAGGTTTCTCGAATGGCTATCGCCTCACCGACGCGGGGACGAAACGGTCACCAGACCATTAGTCAGGTGCTCTTCCCGCAGCGCACCATCGTGCGCAACGCGCTCCTGCTCGTCCTCGGATCGCTCTTCATCGCTGGTGCGGCGCGAGTCAGCATCACCACCCCGTTCACACCCGTCCCCATCACCATGCAGCCCTTCGCCGTCCTGCTGGTCGGCGGCACCTTCGGCGCCTGGCTCGGCATGGCCACTGCGGCCCTCTACGTCGCCGAGGGCGTCATCGGCCTCCCCTTCTTCGCCGGCGGCACCTCCGGCATGGCCATCATCCTGGGCAGCAGCGGCGGCTACCTCGTCGGCTACCCCTTCGTCGCCGCCCTCGTCGGCTGGCTGACCGAGAAGGGCTGGGACCGCACCCCCCTGCGCATGGCCGGCGCCATGATGCTCGGCAACGTCGTGCTGTACGCCTTCGGTCTTTCCTTCCTCTATGTATGGGGTGCCGGCCACGCCGACCTGCTCAAGGTCGACCACATGAGCCTCGGCCTCACCCTCAAGCTCGGCCTGCTCCCCTTCATCCCCGGTGACCTCGCCAAGCTCGTGCTCGCCGCCGGCCTCGTGCCGAGCGTCTGGCAGCTCCTCCACAAGCTCGGCGTTCGAGGTGCCACCGAGGCAGCCGCTCAGGCCGCGCCCGTCGGCATGCGCATGGCCCCCCTCGCCGCGGTCGCCGGCTTCGCGCTCGCCGTCAGCGCCCTCATGCCGTGGCACGCCACCGCGATGGGCCTCGAGCAGGGTGCCGGCTGGGCCGTGCTGCTCGCCGGCCTCGCCGGCTCCGTCGCCGCCTACCTGCGCATGCGCGAGTCCATCAGCGCCGCGCTGCTCCAGGTCATCGGCTGGATCGCCGGTGGCACCGGCGGCGTCATCGCCTTCGTCCACCTCGTCGCCTTCAGCAAGACCGGCACGCTCGACCTCGCCAGCAACATCGCCTTCGGCGTCCCGGTCGCCGTCGTCTCCGCCATCGTCCTCCTCGGCGCCACCGCCTCCGAGGCCTCGGCAGACCCCACCGAGTAACCAACCCACCGCGTCACGAACCTTCGAGGGCGGCCATCGGCCGCCCTCGCTGCATCCTCAGCCAGCGCGAACAAGGAGCCAGCGGCATGACGAAGTATCTGATCTCGTTCCCCAGTGCGGCCATGGTCGTCACCGAGGAGGAATTCCCAGCCGTCGTTGCCGACTCGCACGCCGTCGTACGGGAGGCGAAGGACGCTGGCGTCTGGGTCTTCGGCGGTGGCATCGACGACAGCATCCCGCCCGTCATGGTCGCCGCCGACGGCACCGTCACCGAGGGCACCTACCCCCAGACCGCAGAGATTGAGAGTGGCTACGCGGTGCTCGAGCTCCCGTCTCGCGAGGCAGCAATCGAGTGGGCCGCCAAAATCGCCGCCGCCTGCCGCTGCGCCCAGGAGCTACGCGTCTTCCACTACGACCCCGAGAGCTAGAACGCGCCTCCAACGCTCCGGCGAAACTCGACACCCTGCCCCGCACACGTTGAGGCGGCTGATTGGCCGCCTCGCTGCATTCGGTCAGTCAACGAAAAAAGGAGCGAGCGATGCGCCGCGAAATACTCAAGCTGGAGCGAGGGACCAGCCCAGTGACCGATATCACCGAGGCGATCCAAAAGTTCGCCGCTGGGCAACCCGACGGCCTCATGAACGTCTTCGCACCCCACTCGACGGTCGGCCTGGGCCTTGCCCAACTCGACGACGGGTCCAGCGAGGACATCGTCGAGGCGGTCTCACGACTGATTCCTCGCGAGCTCGCATACCGCCACATCGAAAAGGCGCCCGGCCACGGCGCTGATCACATCCTCCCGCTGCTCACGAGTCCGTCCCTCGTCCTACCCATCGGCGACGGGCAAGCGCTGCTTGGGGCATACCAGCACGTGGTTTTTCTCGACTTCGACGAAATGCCCAGTGAGCGAACCATCGTTCTGACCTCGCTGTGACCGAACCCTCCACCAGGTGGCCGTCCGAGCCCGGGCCAGTAACGAACGCCCGAGCACGACTCTGAAGGGGAGCGCGAGGGCGCAGCCCTCGCATAAAGGGCGGGTGGGCGGGAAACACCCTCGCCGCGAAGCGGCGTCCTTATTCCCCCTCCGACAGCCTTCCCGCATAAGGCCCACACCGGAAAACGCGGTACGATTGCCGCTCCTCCCCCTCAGCACGACTTGCGGTAACGCGCGCTCGAGGAGCTCCTGTCTTGGTCAACCAGAACTATCGCGAAATGGCGATCTTCACCGGCAACGGCAACCGCAGCTTTGCGGAAGACGTCGCCAAGCACCTCGAGATGCCCCTCGGCAACGCTGAGGTCTTCGAGTTCTCCAACGAGAACATCTTCGTCCGCTACGCGGACAACCTCCGCGAGCGTGACGTCTACCTGATTCAGCCCTTCGTCTCCCCGGTCAACACGCGGCTCATGGAGCTGCTCATCATGATCGACGCCGCCAAGCGGGCCTCCGCCTGGCGCATCACCGCCGTCATCCCCTACTACGCCTACGGCCGCTCCGATAAGAAGGACCAGCCGCGCGTCCCCATCACCGCCCGCCTCCTCGCCAACTTCATCGAGGTTGCCGGCGCTGACCGCGTCCTCACCGTCGACCTCCACGCCGGCCAGATTCAGGGCTTCTTCAACATCCCCTTGGACGAGCTCACCGCATTCCCGCTCATCGCTGACTACTTCAAGAGCCTGCACCTCGAGTCGCCCACCGTCGTCGCTCCCGACGTCGGGCGGGCCAAGGTCGTCCACGACATCGCTGCCCGCATCGGCTGCAACATCGCCATCGTCGACAAGCGCCGCCTCGGCAATAACGACCAGGCCGAGGCCGTCACCCTCATCGGTGAGGTCGGGGGCCGCGACTGCATCATCGTCGACGACGAGATCCTCACCGGCGGCACCATAGCCGGAGCCGCGACACTGTTACGAGAGCGTGGCGCACGGTCAGTGCGCGTCGCCTGCGTCCACCCGCTGTTCGCCTCCCGGGCGTACGATCAGTTGGATGACCCCGACCTCATTACTGAGATCGTGTTCACCGACAGCGTCCCGGTCGCCAGGCCATTCACGAAGGTGCCAACGCGCACCCTGTCCCTGGCCCCGATCATTGGTGACGCCATCAATCGCATTCATACCGGCGGTTCCGTCGGCGAGCTCTTCCGCTAACCAGCGTTCGAAGCTCGCCTGCGGTCGCCGAAGCAGTCAAGGAAACGCGACCGCATGGTCAACTTGATCCGGCGACTCGTCGGCGACCCCAACGAGCGAGCCCTCAACCAGCTCTGGCCCACCGTCCGCAAGGCCGAGGCATTCAGCGACGAGCTCGTCGACCTCAGTGTCGACGAGCTCCGTGATCGCACGCTCGAGTTCCGCTCGCGCATCGAGATGGGCGAGACGCGTGACGACATTCTCCCGGAGGCGCTCGCCGTCGCACGCGAAGGCATCGCCCGCCACACCGGCGAGCGCGCGTACGACGTGCAGCTGCTCGGCGCCGTCGCCCTCCATCGAGGCTCCATCGCTGAGATGAAGACCGGTGAGGGCAAGACCCTCGTCGCCGCGCTCGCGCTCTACGCGAACGCGCTCACTGGTCAAGGTGCACACCTCGTCACCGTGAACGACTACCTCGCTCGTCGTGACGCGCAGTGGTACGGCGGCGCGCTCAATGCGCTCGGCATCACCATCGGTGTGCTCCAGCACGACACCGCCTACCTCTACACGCCCGAGGCGGCACCAGGCTCCGAGCCTGGCATGGAGCACCTGATGCTCTGCACGCGTCGCGACGCGTACTACGCCGACATCACCTACGGCACCAACAACGAGTACGGCTTCGACTACCTGCGCGACAACATGGCGCAGTCGCTCGAAGGCAAGGTCCAGCGCAAGCAGGCCTTCGGCATCGTCGACGAGGCCGACTCCGTGCTCATCGACGAGGCGCGCACGCCGCTCATCATCAGCGGCGAGCAGCAGGACGACCTCTCGATCTACCCGCGCTTCGCGCGCATCGTCCCGTCGCTGCAGCGCGACACGCACTTCACCATCGAGGAGCGCAGCCGCTCCGTGCACATCACAGAGCAGGGCGCCGAGGCACTCGAGCGCGCACTCGGCCTCGACAACCTCTTCTCGCCGGAGAACTTCCGCTACACGCGCTACATGGAAGCCGCGCTCAAAGCGCAGTTCATCTACATGCGCGACCGCGACTACGTCGTGAAGGACAACGAGATCGTCATCGTCGACGACTTCACCGGCCGCCTCATGGAAGGCCGCCGCTGGTCGGACGGCCTGCACCAAGCGGTCGAGGCGAAAGAGAACGTCAGCATCCAGCAGGAGTCGGTGACCTACGCCACCATCACCCTGCAGAACTTCTTCCGCATGTACCCCACGCTCTCCGGCATGACCGGTACCGCCGCCACCGAGGCGGAAGAGCTCGACAAGATCTACAAGCTCGACGTGCTCACCATCCCAACGCACCGCCCGATGGTGCGCGATGACATGCCCGACTTCGTCTACCGCAACACGCACGGCAAGTTCAAAGCCGTCATCGAGGACGTGAAGGAGCAGCACGCAAAGGGCCGCCCCGTGCTCGTCGGCACCATCGCCATCGAGACCTCCGAGGAGCTCTCGAACCTCCTGCGCGTGCAGGGCATCGAGCACGAAGTCCTGAACGCAAAGCAGCACGCCCGTGAGGCGCAGATCGTCGAGCGCGCCGGCCAGCGCGGCGCCGTCACGATCGCTACGAACATGGCCGGCCGCGGTACCGACATCAAGCTCGGCGAGGGCGTCGCCAACATCGGCGGCCTGCACATCATCGGCACCGAGCGCCACGAGTCACGCCGCATCGACAACCAGCTGCGTGGCCGTTCCGGCCGCCAGGGCGACCCCGGCTCCTCGCGCTTCTACGTCTCGTTCGAGGACGAGATCATGAAGCGCTTCGCCCCGGAGTGGCTGTCCGGCCTCATGTCGAAGCTCGGCATGGAGGATGACCAGCCGCTCGAGTCGAAGATGGTCAGCCGTGCGATCGAGCAGGCGCAGCAGAAGGTCGAGGCCTACAACTTCGACATCCGCAAGAACGTCGTCGACTACGACGACGTCATGAACACCCACCGCGACGTCATCTACCGCGAGCGCGACAAGGTCCTCGACGGCGAATCGATGAAGGAGACCGTGCTCAACATGGTCTCCGAGGAGATCGACGCCCTCGGCGCCGAGCACATCCAGAACGAGCCGCGTGACCCCGAGGCGTTCCGCGCCGCCGTCGACGCGCTAATGGGCCTCACCCCGGAGATGCTCCCGCTCGACATGCTCACCGATGCCGAGTCCGAGACCGTCCTCAACGACACCGTGCAGCTCGGCGAAGACCGCTACGACGCCATCGAGGCCGAGCAGGGCGAAGAGAACCAGCGCATCACGGAGCGCTACGTCCTGCTGCAGACCATCGACACGCTCTGGATCCAGCACCTCACCGCCATGGAGGAGATGCGCCAGGGCATCGGTCTGCGCGCCTACGGCAGCACCGACCCGCTCGTCGCCTACAAGAGCGAAGCCCACGACATGTGGGGACAGCTGCTGGAGAACATTCGCAGCACCGTCTCCCGCCAGATATTCCACGCGCGTCTCGTCTTCGGTGAGCAGCCGCCCACGCCGCCGGCCCCACTCCCCTCGCAGATGCGCGAGTCCGGTCCGTCCGAGGCCGACGCCGTCTCCAGCAGCGACCCCGCAACCGGAGGCGCGCACACCGCGACCGCGCCCCGTCAGGCCGCCATGCGCAAGGTTGGCCGCAATGACCTCTGCCCCTGTGGATCGGGCAAGAAGTACAAGCGCTGCCACGGCCTGAACGGCGCCTGATCCCCATGCCTTCCGCCACGGATCGCCCTGCGCGCATGCGCGCCCGGAAGGCAGCGACGCCTCAGCCGGCGGCGGGCACGCCGAAGGTCGATCGCGCCTCCCTCGACCCCGAGGATCCCGAGCTGCGCGAGGAGCTCGAAGCCACCGCACTCGATCCCGAGGCCGGCGTCATGGCCTTCCTCGTCGCCCTCGACCGTGGCGAGTCCTGGTACCCCGCGCTGCTCAGTGTCATCGCACGCTGGACCGCTGCCGACGAGGTGGTCGACGGCATCCCTCACACCTACCTCATCGCCGGCGAAGCCTTCGACTGGCTCCGCCTCGCGGAGCGCCTGATCATCGCCGCCGGCTCACGCGTCCCCGCTGAAGACGCAGAGCGCCTGCTCGTCCGCGGCGAAGCCCCCGACGGCAGCGACGAGGAAGACTTCGCACGCGCCATCGGTCCCCTCAAGCACCGCGCGCATCTCAACTTCCAGTACGGCGTCGTCATCGAAGAGACCCTGCTCCTCTCCGCCGAGATGGAGCACTACAAGGCCCGCACCATCGACGTCCGAGGCGAGCCGCCCGACGTCGTCGCCTACGAGCACGTCTACGGCAAGCCGCTCGGTGAGCTCCTCGTCCTCTACAACTCGGACACCGGCAACCCGCTCAGCAGCCGCGTCTCTGAATCGCAGTGGCAGGCCTTCACCTACTGGTGCAGCAAATACCGCTTCAAGATGGGCGAGCCCGCACGCGTCGCCTCCGACACCCGCAAAGCCCTCGCCCTGCTCTCCCGCCTCCGATCCGACCGTGCCCGCCCCACCACCGCTCCCCCGCCCGACGACTACATCGACACCACCCTCGCCGACGACTAACCAGTCGTTCGAGCCCATCCCGCATCGCTGCCCTCACGTTCCGAGTGGAGCCAAGCCCTCCGGAGCAGGAGCGCGAGGGCGCAGCCCTCGCTAAGGGCGGGCGGTTGGGCGAAACACTGTCCGGGCACGGCGGGCGTAGCCCGCACCGTGCCCCGGCCTCAACCCCAGCCGAGCCGTCCGAGGCGGCCACCACCCCTTAGCCGACGACACAGCCCGCCACCCATCTCAATACTTGATAGACACAGACTCATATCTCAGTATTCAGTCATTGCAGATGATGCTACCATCAACGCATGGCAAAAGACCTCTACGAGGTGCTGGGAGTGAAGCGCGACGCGTCCGACAAGGACGTCCGTCAGGCCTTCCGACGCCTCGCGCGCCAGCACCACCCCGACGTGAACCCCAACAACGCTGAGGCGGAGACCCGCTTCAAGGAGATCAACGCCGCCTACGAGGTGCTCAGCGACGCCGACAACCGCAAGAAGTACGACCGCTACGGCGACCAGTGGCAGCACGCCGACCAGCTCGAGCAGATGCGCCGCCAGCAAGGCGCCGGCGGTGGAGGCTTCCCGGGCGGCGGCCAGCCCGGCCAGGGCGGGTCCTACGAGTTCGACCTGAACGACCTCTTCAACCGCAGCGCCGGCAACACCGGCGGTCAGGCCGGCTCTGGCAGCGGCGGCATCTTCGACTCCATCTTCCGACGCGGCGCCGGCCGCTCCCGCGGCCAGGACCTCGAGCACCAGACCCGCGTCACCCTCGAAGAGGCCTACAACGGCACCACCCGCACTATCGAGGTGCACGAGGGCGCTGAGACCTGTCGCATCTGCGGAGGCACCGGCCAGATCGCCGGCGCCACCTGCCACGCCTGCCGCGGCACCGGCAACGCCACCCCCCTGCGCCGCATCGAGGTGACCATCCCGGCCGGCATCCAGACCGGCCAGCGTGTCCGCGTCTCCGGTCGCGGCGCACCAGGCGCTGGCGGCGGCCCCAACGGTGACCTCTTCATCGTCGTCGAGGTCACCCCCAACCCCCGCTTCGAGCGTCGAGGCGATGACGTCTACGTCGATGTCGACGTCCCGGTCGCCGACGCCGCGCTCGGCGGCGAGGTGCGCGTGCCCACGCTCAAGGGCCGCACCCTCGCGCTACGCATCCCCGCCGGCACCCAGGGCGGCAAGACCTTCCGCCTCGCAGGCCAGGGCATGCCGCGCAGTGGCGGCTTCGGCGACCTCCACGCTCGAGTGCGACTCACCATTCCCGAGTCGCTCACCGACGCCCAGCGCAAGTTGTTCGAACAGCTCCGTGCAACGAGTGACCAGACCCAGTTCGATAAGACAGAGAGGAGCACGCCATGACCTCGCAGTACGACCCCATCGCACACGACGCACCCGTGTTCCACATCTCCGTCGTCGCACGCATGGTCGGCGTCCACCAGCAAACGCTCCGCTCCTACGAACGAGTCGGCCTGCTCGCGCCGCAACGCAGCGCAGGTAACCGCCGTCTCTACTCACCCGACGACATCGAGCGTCTGCGTCACGTCCTGCGCTTAGTGAGCGACCTCGGCGTCAACCTCGCCGGTGTCGACGTCATCCTCCGCATGACCGCCCAGATCGAAGACCTCCAGCGCGAGCTCATCGAAGCCCGCGAAGAGCTCACCCGCCTGCGAGGTGGTCAACGATGACCTCCACCCAATCAGCGGCATTAAAATTGGACCAACTGCTGATGCCCGTATGGGGCGATGTTCAAAAAGCGAATCGCCTCCGCCTGGGCGACGGATGGTCGATTGCTGAGGACTTCCTCAATCTGCACCGACAGGGCCTTGAGATGGTTGCGGCGACGAGCGGCCAAGATGGGGGTACGCGCGAAGGCGCCACGTTACTTCTCGGAATTCAGGGATTCCGTCTCTACTCCCGTATTCTTGCTGAAACCATAAACGGTTACTTCGACGTCGCCGCTCTACTCATGCGCCCGCTGTTCGACATACAAGCGATGCTGTACGCGGTGGCTATTCATGAAGACAAAGCACAGGCATATGTAGACGATCGGCTAACCGGATCAGCCGCTCGCAAACTCCTTGTAACGGACATCCGGGGCGGTAGCGATCACGATCTGACCCAGTTCTTAGACGAGCGTTGGCGAAACGATGCCGATGCCGCGAACGCCCTCGCTCACCCGAATCTCACGCACGCATCAAAAGTGCTTACGCGTGAAGAAGACGACGACGTCAAGCCACATGTTTTCGGACATGTCGACTCAGTTGAAACCGAAAAAATTTGGATCGCAGCAACTGAGCACGAGCATTTGATAGTGGGTTGGTTTCGCGCTGCCTACACCGAGTCTCTCGGAAACGACTAGGGCGAGCGCTGCCAAGACACGCAGAAGCGCTTCAAGGCTTGGGCTGACGCCACCGAGACAGGCCGATGACCTTGCCCGCATGCGCAACGATAAATCGAGTAGTGCCAACGCTCACTCAGCACGAAACCATCGAGTTGCCTGCGATCACTCGAAGCATGCACCGCTCTTCTGAGCAGGAGCGCGAGGGCGCAGCCCTCGCAACAAGGGCGGGCGGGTGGGTCCAACACTGTCCGGCCACCGCGGGCGCAGCCCGCTGGCGCCCCACGCGCGAAGCGCGGCTCCGGCAGCGCCCAACGCACTAAGACCACTCCGCGGTTCGAGGCCCGCGCACACAAGCCTCGCAGTTCGAGATAGCGAAAGGCAGCACCCGCTGTGATGAGACAAGACCGATTCACTGAGCAGGCTCAGGCCGTCCTGCAGGCATCGCAGGAAATGGTCCGTCAGCAGAAGCACACCCAGTGGGACGTCGAACACGTCCTGCTCGCACTCGTGCAGACGCCCGACGGCCTCGCACGCGACGTCTTGCAGAAGATGAGCGTGAACCCCGCCGCCGTCGCCGCCGCGCTCTCGAGCTACCTCGAGCGCTCCCCGAAGGCCGCCTACGACGTCGTGCAGATCTACACGACCCCACGCATCGTGCGCATGCTCGAAGCCGCGAACGCCGAGGCCGAGCGCCTGCAGGACGAATACGTCGGCGTCGAGCACCTGCTCATCGCCATCGCGGACGAGCGCGAAGGCGAAGCCGCACGCGTGCTGCGAGAGTTCGAGATCACCAAGGAGCGCATCTACACCGCGCTCCGTCAGGTCCGAGGCAGCGCGCGCGTCTCGTCGCCCAACGCGGAGTCACAGTACCAGGCGCTCTCGCGCTACAGCACTGATCTCACGCAGGCCGCGCGCGACGGCAAGCTCGACCCCACCATCGGACGCGACGAAGAGATTCAGCGCGTCATGCAGATCATCAACCGCCGCACCAAGAACAACCCGGTGCTCATCGGTGACGCCGGCGTTGGCAAGACCGCGATTGTCGAGGGCCTCGCGCAGCGCATCGTCGCTGACGACGTCCCCGAACGACTGCGCGGGAAGCGCCTGCTCTCGCTCGACATCGGCCAGCTCGTCGCCGGCTCGAAGTTTCGAGGCGAGTTCGAAGAGCGCCTCCAGGCCGTCATGCGCGAGGTGAAGGAGTCCGAGGGCGAAGTGCTGCTCTTCATCGATGAGCTGCACCAGGTCGTCGGTGCCGGTGGCGCTGACGGCGCCATCGACGCCTCCACGATGATGAAGCCCGCATTGGCTCGAGGTGAGCTGCACGTCATCGGCGCGACCACGCTCGACGAGTACCGCAAGTACGTCGAGTCCGACCCCGCGCTGGAGCGTCGCTTCTCGCCCGTCTTCGTTGACGAGCCCACCGTCGACGAGGCCATCCAGATCCTCGAAGGCATCGCCCCGAAGTACGAGGAACACCACAAGCTGCGCATCACGCACGAGGCGATCGAGGCGGCAGTGCGCCTGTCCTCCCGCTACGTCACCGAGCGCCAGCTCCCCGACAAGGCCATCGACCTCATCGACGAGGCCGCGTCACGTCACGTCATTCAGGCCGAGTCGATCCCGCCCGAGGCACGCGACCTCAAGGAGCGCCTCGACGCCGCATCGCGTCGCCTCGAGTCTGCCGCCGAACGACAGGACTTCGAGGCTGCTGCGCAGATCAAGCAAGAGGTCGCGCAGATCCAGACCGAGTACAACGAGCGCCAGTCACAGTGGCTCACCGAGTCCGGTCTCAGCGAAGACGTCACCGAGCACGACATCGCCGCGCTCATCGCGCAGATGACCGGCATCCCCGTCGACAAGATGCTTGAGGGTGAAGCCGAGAAGCTGCTCAACATGGAAGAGGCGCTGCACGACCGCGTCGTTGGTCAGGACGCCGCCATCAACGCGCTGTCCGACGCCATCCGTCGCGCACGCAGCGGACTCAAGGACCCGCGTCGCCCCATCGGCTCGTTCATCTTCCTTGGCCCCACCGGCGTCGGAAAGACCGAGCTCGCGAAGGCGCTCGCCGAATATCTCTTCGACGATGAGGACGCACTGCTGCGCTTCGACATGTCGGAGTACCAGGAGAGCCACACCGTCAGTCGCCTCATCGGTGCGCCTCCCGGCTACGTCGGCTTCGACGAAGCCGGCGGACTCACCGAAGCGATTCGACGTCGCCCGTACCAGGTCGTGCTCTTCGATGAGATCGAGAAGGCACACCCGGACGTCTTCAACACACTGCTGCAGATCCTGGAGGATGGCCGTCTCACCGACAGCCACGGCCGCACCGCGGATTTCCGCAACGCCGTCATCATCCTCACCAGCAACCTCGGCAGCGGACAGGCGGCGCACGCACAGCTCGGCTTCACCGCGCGCACGCGCGATGACGGCGAGCGCGAGTCACGACGCCGCAACGTCGAAGACGCACTGAAGCAGGCCTTCCGACCCGAGTTCCTCAACCGCATCGACGAAATCATCGTCTTCGAGCCGCTCACCCAGACCGAGCTCGCGCTGGTCTCCGACCTGCTGCTGGACGAGGTGCGCACGCGGCTTGCCGAACGCGACGTTCACTTCGAAGTCACCGAGGCGGCACGCGCCGCGCTGGTGAAGGAAGGCTACGACCCGACCTACGGTGCCCGCCCCCTGCGCCGCACCATCCAGCGTCGAGTCGAAAACGCCCTCGCCAAGCGCGTCCTCGCCGGCGACTTCGCCCCCGGCGACCGCGTCCGAGTCGACATCGATGCGTCCGGCGAATACACCTTCGAACGCATCGAGGCGGCAACCCGCGTCGCCAGCTGAGTCACAACGCACACACCAGAACGCCGGCTCCCACGAGCCGGCGTTTTGCGTCGAGAACATCTGACTTAGCAAGCATCAACGAGGACGTCCCTAACGCCTATCATCGGGTTCGTGCCGAAGTGCATCGACCCTGACTGCGACGAGAATGTCTACGCACAGCGGCGCTGCCAGCGCCACTACAACCGCGACGTGCGGAACGGCACTCTCGCCCTCGACAAGTCGTACCACGACTCAAAGCCACCATCGTTTTGCTCGGTCGACGGGTGCGGACGGAACGTCCGAAACGATAAGAACGGCGGACGGGGCATGTGCGGGCTGCACTACCAGCGCTGGAAGAATTACGGCGATCCGCTACATGTCCGAGAGCGGGCGATTACAGTCCCGTGCGCCTTTGAAGGCTGCGCAAAGATCGCCATTTCACGCGGCTACTGCGTCACGCACTACGCCCGATGGCGGAAGCACGGCGATGCTGCCGTTGTCCTGAAACCCGATCTCACAGGTCGGCCACCAAGTCGACCACGGGGAACCGAGATAGGTTCAAAACGTTGGTCATGCGGTCACGCGAGGACCTGTGACTGCCTCGACTCGGTCGGGGCCTGTCGGTCTTGCGGCTCCATCCTACCAAAACGCGACTTTGCGACGGCTTCAACTGGTTACGCCGGAAGCCGGTGCAAGCCGTGTCTCGCGGCCATACGTCGAGAAAGGCGTTCAAACGATCCTGTCGCAGCAACCAGAGATCGCGAGGCCAACCATCGCTCGTACCAACGCCACCTGATCGCGAGACGATTAGCGGAGCGGCGCTACGATCACCTCCGCTCAAACCTTCCCGGTTCGTGCTCCGTCGCTGAACTCGAAGCGCTAATCGAGAGTTACGGCGGCGTGTGCGGCTACTGCCGAGAGCGCCCCGCGGAACACATTGACCACATCATTCCCGCGATCCTGCACGGCATGGTCGTCGAGCAGGCGCGTCTCGGTGTCGCACCTCCGTCGAATAACATCTCGAACTTCATGCCCGCCTGCCGAGTGTGCAATCTCGCGAAGGGCTCACGCACGCCGGAGCAGTGGCGAAACGGCGAACCGATGATTCGCCGCGGAGATATCGAGTTCCCCATCCGGGTCCACCGCCGTATGGGAGGGCCGAGAGACGAGACAATCGCCGCGAACAACGAGATCATCCGGCTCCTCGACTCGGGCCTGTCCGGGGCTGACGTTGCACGGGCTCTCGACGTGCATCCGGCCACCGTTACCAATGCGAGGAAATGGGCCGGACGCCCTGCTCTCATTCGACAACGGCGTCCCCCGCGCCTCTGCGAAGTGCCCGGCTGCGGCAGACCGCACAAGGCGCGAGGGTTTTGCCAAATGCACGCATTGCGCGCGCGGCGCACCGAAGAAGTTGAGCCATAGGGCAGTCACACACAGAAGCGCCCCATACGGGGCGAGAACGCACTGTGCCCTTGCCGCTCGTTAGGCCGCACCGGGATAATCGAGGCCGCCCGACTCCCCCACCAACAGACGGAGACATCGAGTGGCACGACAGCGCCGCCCCGCCCCGCCCACTGACCGCCCCGGCGGCACCACACCCGCGCGCAAACAGCGAGCCGCCTGGCTCGTCACTCTCGACTCCTACGGCGGACTCGGCACCCTCAGCCTCATCGCCGTCGCCGTCATCGCCGTCGTCGCGCTTGTCGTCTATATGGGCGTCAACAGCAACAGCAGCGCCGTCTCCAAAGCCCCCCAGCTCGGCGAGCACATCACCACCGGCGGCGCCGGTACCCACGTCCCCGACGCCTCCCAGCTCAAGATCACCCCGGGCCAGCCCCCCGTCGGCGGCCCGCACTTCCCCACGCCACAGGCGCCCGGCTTCTACACCGGCCCCGTCCCGGACGGCAACGGCATCCACTCCCTCGAGCATGGCATCATCTGGATCACCTACAATCAGAAGCTTGGCGCTGACGACATCGCCAAGCTCAAGACGCTCCAGTCCAAGTACTCCAAGGACGTCATCGTCTCGCCGCGCACCGACAACTCCATGCTCGTCGCCGCCGTCTCGTGGGAATACCTGCTCAAACAGGACAGCCTCAACACCGGCGAGCTCGAAAAGTTCATCAAGACCAACCGCAACCGCAGCCCCGAACCCCGCGTGCGCTAGCGAGCAGCCCTCAGCAACCGAACCTCTCGAGGCGGCCCACGTGGCCGCCTCGACTGCTATCACCTGCCGATACTCGCGAAATGCCGAGCCGTGCGTAGCATCTCGGACGACAAGGGCTCGCCGCTCCGAGCCTCACTCCGATGCCCCGAAACCGTGAGCCAGTGCGAAGCACAGCTCGCGGCGGAGTCGTCACCCAACGCTCGAGTCCTCACGAAACACTCCGAAGGGAGCGCGAGGGCGAAGCCCTCGCACAAGGGCGGGTGGGTGGGCGAAACA